>Ga0153957_100138_pt1 | contig 50327 bp, 60 predicted proteins | sample TSFL041MetaG_FD_104745 | JGI IMG/M metagenome (GOLD analysis project Ga0153957, IMG submission 104745) | Attine ant fungus gardens microbial communities from Florida, USA - TSFL041 MetaG | ecosystem: Host-associated > Fungi > Mycelium > Unclassified | place: USA: Florida, Wekiwa Springs... | reverse complement strand
TTAGAATTATGTCATTGGTATATTTTTGTTTGCCTTCCGAGGTCAAGCAATCTTACCCTCACCCGATTATTTTAACATGCTATATCCTCGCTCCTCTCTTACACCTTGATCAATTCTTTCAACAGAGCACCCAGAATCAATCTAATATTGAGTTCAAAATAGTTAGCTATGACCTCACAAACAAGGCACACGTTTGGGAGTCTGACTGCTGAGATGGTTGGGCAGGTTACCCACATCAACGCTACATTGGAAAGTATAGACGATCAGGACTATCAGCTGTTTGGATATAGGAGTCCTACTAGCGGCTCATTCCATAATTTTGATCAATAATTTTCCTGTCGTTTTCCCTCCCGTTAGATCCTGGTGTGCCTGCTGCGCACCTTCCGTCGTAAATGGATATTCATTGAAGATGTTGAGCCTTAAGGCATTCTCTGTCACCAAAGCCCAAAGTTGTTGGGCATATTGGTACGCTTCCTCTGGAGTATAGACATAATTAGACAACCTGCAGATGACATGTAAATAGAGGAACACAAAGATCAAGGTGAGACACACATCGGGCGCAATAACCTGATATTCTTATCCATAAGCCTCAGAAGGGAGAAAGGTTCCACTGGTCCCGACGCATTCCCGATCGAAACAAATGTCCCTTTGCGTTTGATCATCTTGAAATTATCATTGAACCTAGGTGCAGGAATTCGTTCGATAGTCAGCAAGGTCAAATAATAGAAAAACACACGTTGTCTTCCCAACCCCGTCGAAAATGGCATCAACTCCTTCTCCATTGGTCAATTCAAGGACTCGTGTGACAGTGTCTTCCTGCGTATACAAAATAACATGATCTACACCGATTTCTTTTGCAAATTTCGCCTTCTCAAACGTTGAGGTAGTCCCAATCACCGTTGCGCCAGCACGTCTCGCCAACTGGGCGAGCAATGACCCAAGTCCCCCTGCGGCAGTGTGAACAAGAATGCTGTCCCCTTTCTTGACTTGGTAAGCCTCTTTGACGAAGGTCAGGGCCGTCAACCCTTGCAACAAGCCTGCAGCTCCCTCCCGCGTGGAGATACTGTCCGGAAGAGCGTACACGGATGTCCAGGGTACAGCGATATAAGTAGCATGGGTTCCGTTAAAGTCCTCCGCCGAAAGTTAGAATGAAAGGTTGGTCAATCCTTACAGACAAGAACATACAGCGGCAACTTTCTTTCCCACAGCAAAACCATTCCGCTTGAAAGTTATATTGCTCAAGACAGTGGGATCGGTGGGTAATGCTACAATGGTGCCAGCTGTTTCTTTGCCGATAATTGCAGGGAGTGTTTTCAACGGGTATAAGCCAGATCTACGAAGTTATGTCAACTCGAGCAACTGATACATATGACCAGGGCAAACCGAAAGTATGTGTCAATATAATTCACCCCCGCATATTCCACCTATGTGCACCGTGAAGCAATATGGGATCAGGTTAGTGGATGTTTAGATCAGGTTTGATGACGAGCCTTGATAACCACATCTCCAGGATTGACTTTCGGAAATGGACGTGTAGTCTTCTCTAGCACCTCGATCCCTCCGGTCTGGCATCGGCATGCCGGTATCAAGCGTCAATTCTATGATGGGGATATAGAATAGGCAGCATACGTTTTGGATGGTAATGGCCTCAACTGTCTGTGGAAATGACATGGTAGCGACTGCAGGCCACTTGGTAGCTGAATCAGCCTATCTACTTCATCAGAGATTATGAGTCACATGACGAAAGTGTTCTATTGATCTAGTAGTTGGTTTCGAGCAACTGTAAGTTGGATTACTGCATGGTCTTCCATCCATCCTTTTTTATAGTGATACTTATGAACCTTCGGTTCCCTGATGCAAACCTTCTGTGGACTGTGACTGAGCACCACATCATAGATTTATGAGAACAAAACTAGGCAATCTTCTAATGATTGACTGTTGAAATTTGGATCTCATGCGAGCCTGCGCGATGCATGTGATTCCTTTGTTTCACATTCTGAGTAGGTATATACTTATTCGCTATCCGTTTGTACCCTCCCCCGATCGTATTTCAGCATTGACCACTGATGAAGAAAATCATTTACTACTAGGGATGAGTTCTGGCCTATCATTTATAACTTCATAGACCATGTTTGAACTGGATATCAGACTCTAGTTTGTATAATGAGTCACATGATTTGGAAAGCATGCCTGCGATTGTCACTTCAACAATTATGGTATGTATACGTCCCGCAAACTATCGAAAAAGGATCTTGATGGGCATCATGCTGTACGAAAAATAAGATGGACGCCACTGTCGGTGCTAACGATATCGCTGACACTTCCGATATCCAGGGTATAGGTTGCCTTCTCAAATGCCTCTTGCATCTGCCCAGGTCCAAACCAGCCAAGGTCACCACCATTGTTGTGTGACGAACAATCTGAATGCTTCATTGCCAGCTTTGCGAATGTTTCAGCCCTGTCGGAGGCCTCGTCAATCTCCGTCTTGTAATTCTTCAGTACTTTGACGGCTTCTTCCTTAGTACGAGTAATGTTTGCCTACCACAGGATGTTCACAAGGTCAATGGTCAGGGTTGCATGGATGTGCTGGATTCAAACAAGAAGTACCTCCTTCCAGCTCGATGGACGTCTGCTCTCCTTGTGTTTTACTAAGAGATGGCTAGCCCGCACTTGACCCTTCTCTCCCTTGAAGAGATTGTCGACTTGAGTTTGATATTTTTCCGCCCCTTTGAGACTCAATACTTTTTCCTTTTTGTAACCATTGGGAGGTGTCCAGCATGACTCCTTGGTGGTTGGATTGTAGAAGTAGATTAATTTCTTGGAGTTGGAAAGTCGAATCTCCCAGGTTTCAGTACTCTCCTGGAAGGCATCTGTAATGAGCCATGACGTTTGTCGTGCAAAGAATCAAAAAAGATACCATACTGCTACAATCGTAGAAGGTGAAGAGGCTAAAGTTCGATTATCACGGGGATGATCCGACTGTTCCTAAAATAGTATCTTTACCTTTCAAGAATATAAAATTTGTCTATGGGATTTCTCAGAAAACTTGAGCAGCACAATTACAACATAAACAAGCACGCAGCGCCATCCCGTGTTAAACCATCATCACAATGCACCAATGCGCAACACTTTGACATATATATCTGTTTTGTTTGGTGTACATACCGAGCAATTCATTGGCAATCGATGGCTTAATAAGCCTATTGTTTTATTGCTCTGCAAAATTCCTTTGAGAAATGGAAACGGCTGAAACTAGGAGCCCATCTGCTAAGATATGTTCTAGATCATGTAACTACACAACGGAGGACCACCGCTGAATAACAACCTCACCACTGACAGGAAACAAGCTGAGCAAGAAATACTCAACGGACGGCGCGGATATTTGAAGTTAAGTCGCCGCTCAAATTGGGATGTCAAGTCACCTGTCAAGTCACCTGTCTAGTCAACTGCCAAGTCTCTGGACTTGTCACGCAGTCTTATCTTATCTGCACTGATTGTCGCCATTACACTTTTCTCACACCCAGTAATCAATTCATACATCCAATACCCGTACAGCACAATGTGCAAGCAATCAGGTATATTGCATTATCAGATTCTCATTGCACCAACTAATTAATTCTTCACTGTAGTCCTTCTCCCAGCTCTCAGTCGCGCACGTTTGCCTTCTGATATCCCCACCCTCTTCACAACCCCCGAATTCTCCTCCACGGAAAGTCAAGCATCCACCATTTTCTCCAGAACCTCAGATTGACATCTTACCGGACCCTGAACCCATCAAACAACTGCAGTTACTGAACCCAACCGGGAAAGGCAAGGGTGCCCACTTGAAAAAGCGTAAGAAAGGCCAAGATCATGCCACTACAGCCACATTTCACCTATGCGCAATTAGTTTATCGAGCTATCAAGGCTATCGACCTATGAATACGTGAATAGTGCATGGATGGTCTGTGAATTGTTATCCTTCTCTAAATATGTCACTGAGTGATTTTCATAGAGTTCTGTACGGCATAATCTGTGTTCTGGTCGTGTTTTTCTGAAGATGGAGCGTTGTAGTGGGGACAGAGGCAAAGACTTTTTCTGGGATTGATGACAAATATGCGCAAATGCTTGAAGAGCAAGAAGCTAAAGCTTTGCAGGATGCAGCTCAGAGTTTAAAAGATGGACCGAGTCAGCCTGGAAAACGCAAGGACAAGCGTACGCCTTTGGGTCTGAACGGAGCATCAAAGGAGTTTGATGAGCCTAAAGATCCCCCTTCCACCTCCCCTCACGTCAACTCCGCTTTTACCGAAATCATTGTCTGTGAATACACCACAATCATCTACCCTGGTACAGGTGCTTAATTCTAGCAAGAATGCGACAATGATTGTTTTTCTCTATTGCAGCATCAACATTTGCACGCACATCTGATAGCAACCTTTTCCCATTGTAGGACTGTTGCTCATTGTTTCGTTCTACCCTTCTAATTTTTTGCTGGTTTATTTTTCTTTCTTCGTAGGTGACCCCATTACATCTAATCCCACGGCACTTGCCTTCACACCAGAGAGCCCCCATGGCTTCCCGAACCAGTCAAAGACGCCGGGAACGCACTCTCCCTCTCCTTGAGCACAAACCCTGACGTATGGAACTCCATCCATGCTCACCTGGCTATGCCCTGCTACTCACCCAACCCTACTACTCACCCAGCCCATTTATATTTTTCTCCGCTTCTTTTTCTGTGTTTGTATGACACAATTTGTATATTTATCAGAGGCAGTGAGCCTCTAGACTATTGCGTACACCGCGTTACAAATTATTGATTAAAAGATTAGTGGCGGAGTGTCACTGTGTGACAGGTCTAGATAACCATCTAGACTTGGGTGTTTTACGGCTAATAATAACTGTAAGAAAACACTTCAGTCTCGAAGACGACGCGAGAACTGAAGTTACGACACTACCAGGGTAATGTATAATCTTCGGCTAGTAAGTAAGATGTCTATTGTTATCAAAATAGGGCTGAGACTGTGAAACCGAAATACAACACCAGTTTGCTATTCTAACAATAACTGAAGTATGTGGAAATATTTTGGGATGGTTCCCTGGATGCTGAGTAGACATAAGCGAGGCCTTGAGCTACACAGAGATGAGACTCATTGTGCATTTGCAACGAGTTTCCATCCTCCCTTTTTTCCGTTTTCTTAACTCAACAACACTATTTCCAGAAGGAGACTTTCAGGTAAGAAATACCATGTTTACTCACTGTGCCTATTATTGTGGATCATAGCGAGAGCATCAAAGTGAGGCCTTTTGGCCATGCACCAACATATAAACTGAGCGTTGCGAGCATCCGACTGGTTGGAACTGCATCTAGGGATTGCAGCTGTTTAACGAAGAATATTCTAAGGATCTTTTTTCATTTCGTTATCATTCCTCTAATGCTCCCTGCTCTGCTTATTTTCTTGACTTACATGCTCACCTGTTACTCATTTGCTCATTTGCTTAGCGGAGCATATCACTACCAAAATACAGTACTTAAAGAACTTATATGTAAAGCAATCAATAGAGTCGTTTTCTATCTCTCTCTTCTTAGCATCTGAGGACTTACCTGCGCATCTATGCTCTGTTACTGTTCCCTATATCTCTGTCATTTGTGCCCACCACATAAGATCTGAAATGGGAGCCGTATGGGGGCCGTTCGGCAAAACTGCATGAACACTGGCACTTTATTGAACTTGGGGTATGCAAATGATCACATCAGATATGTTGAATTACGATCGGGGGAGGGTACAAACAGATAGTGAATACAAACTGAGTACACTACTACCTAGAACAATAAGAAATGTGAAATAAAGGAATCACATGCATTGCGCAGGCTCGCATGAGATCCAAATTCCAACATAGATTATATTAGTGTGCTACAGGGCTATTTTTTCATGTGCCACACGTTCTGGCGTTGAGTCGACGAAGGGGGCTTACTACCCATTGCCTCCGTCTTTGGGCTCTGTTGCTCAGCTCGCCATCGCTGTCTTTGATGACGCTCACCATTCTGACATGTCTACCAATCTCAGGCGAATCATCCACCTCATCTTCTTGGCCACGATCTTCGTCAATAATTTCCTCTTCCTTCAGATCGATGTTTCCGTCAAATATTTCCTTTGGTTTTGAGATGCTTTTCCTACTAAAAGTGTCGCTGAAGAAACTAATAGGGCTGGAAATGGCAGTGGTAATGATTTCAGATGCATCATCAATAATTGTTCGTGTCTTTCTCAACGGCTGAGAAACTAAGTAATGGGCTTTATTACGCCATGAACTGGAGCCATCTTTGTCAGTGTCAGCTGAGGATGGGGGGTATGCTGGATTGTGGTTAAATTCAATGATAATCTCCCTGGTTTGAGAGTCGAAGCGAAATTTAGGCAAAGGATGAGAATACGCATTGGGGTATGGGTATGACACCGGGCGGCGATGACGCAAAACCAGGCGATCATCTATGTAGTGTAGTGTGTAAAATCGTTGGAGCATACAAAGCGCACACTGGATCAGTACATACCTTCAATATCGACAGCATGTCCAGAGGATCTAGAGCAAAGAAAACCAGCCGTGTCGATGAAAAAGACCTGATTGTTTGCATTTGGATCCCTGAATCCTGGTGCACGGATAAGTACAAATGGCTTGGCAAGTAGGAACGAGCGGACCCTCAACCAGTGAACCTTCTTTCTCGGGCCACAACACAATTTCAGTCCCATCTTCAACGCAGTCACCCTGAATATCCAGCAAGCGGTTCGTGGCAACTGAACGGATCACGAAATATCCATGTGGAAAGCCATGATCGTCAATCATGAGAGAGTGAACCATCGTAATGATCAGACTACAAGATGCCTCGGATGTGCCTCACGAACCAACTTGGGGTCATTCATATGTCATCCATATACATCCATATACTTTGATGGCTCAAAAACATATCGAAGCAGAGTGGTGCACCCTCGAATCTGAGGTATAACTAAGATGCTACAAGCTATTACTGTGATTCTATACAAATTCAACGAGAAGGTTGGGCACTAACTCGGTCGGAACCAACGGTGGAAAACGACAAAAAAATAGTGAAACAATCAATGACAGCAGACAGGCTAGAAAAGATAGGTCTGAAAATCGCTTTGCGATCCAAAAAGGAACGAGAAGATGCCGATGACCATCGATGCTACCTACTTTGTTGATTAGAAGCTTTACTCTGCAACCACAGGCCCTCCCGGTGACAGCTGCATATTTCCCAATGTCTGATCAGCAGCTACATTTGAACCATTTCCTCTACTTCCATTCAGAACTCTAGGACCGAGTTTCGAGGACCGAATGCGGAGGGCATGATCAAGCATCCGTTTACCAGAATCACCGATACGTGGACGACTCACAGGTCGACTCCTACAAACTTGTCGTTAGGATCGCATGCGAATCCGATCGGATGTTGGGTCCAGTTACTGTCTCACCCAAAGAAGAACTGATTAAACTATTCAACGTCGGTTGAGAAGGCAGTGACGGCAGGGTAGGAGATGGTTCCCGATCTCGCCCGTTAGGAAGCTCGGGCAAGGTGATATGTTGGTTGCTACCGTTACCATATGGACTACGGTAGTTGGCATTGCCTACACCAGAGATACTACGGGTGTTCGGAAGGACGGAAATTGATGCAGATCGGACATTGTGAGAACGTAAGACGCCAGGATTGAGTTGCCCCCGAGAATTCACATTCTGGATGATAGCCTGAGCATCTGGTCCATCATAAGGCCGGATGGAGACAGCTTGACCATCGGATGAAACGAGAATTGGAGGCGGAAATGCAAGGGTGTGGAGATACGCGCGTTTCGCTATGAAAGAAAATATCAGAATGCATGAAACGACACACTTAGGATGTGGCAAATACGCTGCCCTATTATCAGTTACTAGTGGATAGTACACTCACCCACAGCCGGATCCTGAAACACAATTAAGAGACTAGTATCGTCTTTCCATTTGATTTTAAGACCTGCAGGCGATTTCTCAAACTTTGAGAAAGCGATTTGGATGTCCCTTGTCTTGAGCTCCTTTGAGAAACCACTCAGGTATAAGATACGAGTGACAGAGGCAGAGAGACCAGGGAGATTAGCTGCCATGGATGAAGGAAGATGAAGGAAAGAATGATCCGGGAAAGAAAACGTGTGTGATGAGTAAGAAAGAGGACGTTTTCACTTTGTTGTCGCTTTATCCATTTCTAGTCACTGTCATATTCTCACGCTAGAATGAAAAGAGAAATCATTGTAGTTGTACGATACACAATCAAAGTTTGTCATAGTACGTATCAAGAGAAGGAATTTCTTCCTGGAGAAAAAAAATTAAAACCACTGCATTACAACTGGAACTTGATACACTTACCTTGAGACCTTTTCTTTTACGAACACTCTTAACCAGTTCCTCCATCTTGCTACCTTTCTCAAGAGGGTCACCGTTCATCTGTTCCCAGTGGTCGAAGACTGACTGGGGGAATGCCTGTCCACCGGTGTGGGCACGCAGCTCACCGTTAAAGCCTAACGAGTCAGCGACGGGAAGGTAGGCCTTCACTGTGAACATGGGTGTTCCTGGTCGCTGTTCTTCGCTAAAGACTTGACCACGACGTTTGTTCAGGCAACTGTAGATTCCACCAATAGCGTTCTCGGGGCACTGGATTTCGACTGAAAAGCGACTGTCAGCCGAACTAACATCTATTGATCGCGCTGATACCATACCTAGGTAAACAGGTTCTTGCAGTGTCGGCTGCGCAAGCAAACAGGCAGCATAACAGGAACGACGCATAGTAGGGATTATTTGACCTCCACCACGGTGAATAGCATCAGTATGTAGCTAGATGCATATTCATAAGAAGAGTCACGAAAGACAGAGGGAAGGGACATACAGTGACATCAAGAATGTTGACGCGAACTCCGCGCATGTTTTCTTCACACAGTACACCTTCTTTAGTCGCCCATTGGAACGAGGCAACGCAAGAATCTTTGATTTCGTTCAAATACTGCACACCCTTGGTAGTATCGACCAATAGGTTAGGACCGGTAGTGTCGGGACCGAAACACCAGATCTTTCTCGCTTCGGTGACATCCCATCCAAATTCGTCCGCAAGGACACGAGCTCGGGCCTTAAAATCGTCACGAGCATTAACCTTTCCGTCCTCGATTGCCTTCGTGACTTCTTCTTCAAGAGGCGTAGCCTTGCTGAAGATACGATTGTGCTTATTTTGCGATTTAGACAGGGCAACAATGCTGGATTCGGCCCTGACGGTCTCACGGTAAGGAATAACAGGATCAGATATCTTGAGCGGTACACCGGCATGATCTTCTTGAAGATCCTAGACATAGTCAAAGATGTGTTTTGATCGGACAAATTTAACATAACCGTACCTTGAGGCAGATTTCGAGGTGAAGTTCCCCGGCGCCAGCTACGATGTGTTCACCGGTCTCAGAGATCGAGGCCTGGACACAAGGATCGGACTTCGAAAGACGCTTGAGACCTTCAACGAGCTTGGGGAGATCAGCAGCATTCTTAACCTCCACAGCGACCTGTACAACAGGGGAGACGGAGAATTTCATGACCCTCATATTGTGAGCAGTCTCAGACGTAGTAAGAGTACCACTTTTAAGTAGGTACTGATCAATACCAACTAGACCAACGATGTTACCAGCTGGGCAGTCCTCGATGGGTTCGATATAACGGCCCATCATGAGAACAGTCCGTTGAATGGATTTGACGAATAGATCATCCTTTTTGCCTGGGAGGTAATTAGGGCCTTGAATGCGAACTTTAGGGCCAGCTTTGACTGTCCCAGAGAATACGCGACCGAAAGCATAGAAGCGACCCTTGTCGGAAGTCGGTACCATCTTGGATACATAGAGAACAAGAGGACCACGAGGATCACAATCCCTAACAGCAATGGCGGATTCGTCATCCATTGGACCTTCATAAAGAGTTTCAACACGATAGCGTTGAGCGGTGGCGGGAGAGGGGAGGTGGATGACAATCATCTCTAGAAGGGAGTCGCCGGCTGGAAGAAATTTGCGCATGACAACTTTGAGAAGAGCCTTGCCCTCCAAGTCACGCTCTTCACTGGTAAGCTTGATGTCAAGCTTTTCGCACATAGAATTGACAACATCCTTTTTGAAATTCATGACGGCATCAAAAATTTTGAAAATGGGATCCAGAACGAACATGTTGAAAGCACGTTCAAGAGGTTTGCCATCAGCATCGTTGGAGCTTGTCGTCCATTTACGAGTTTTAGGATTGAAGAAGTTATCACCCCAAAGTTTGGTCATCATTTTACCCTTATCTACACCAAATCGCTTGGAGTAGCGATTGGCGAATTGGAGGAGAGTGAAACACCAGCCATGGAGACCAGAACCGAAGGCGACAGTCCCTTGGTCAGGATAAACCTGGACATCTCCAAGAGCTTCGTCGTGATATGTGGAAATAATCGCATTCACTGACTCAATGGTACGCTGGAAGGATTGGAAGAGTTCCTCCTTTCCAGATTGCAGTTCAAGAAGGGCACGATCGACCTTGTTGATGATGACGACAGGTTTGATGCGCTCTGTCAAAGCTTGACGAAGCACGGTCTCCGTTTGTACACAAACACCTTCAACACAATCAACGACGACTAGGGCACCGTCGGTGACACGGAGAGCGGCGGTGACCTCAGACGAGAAATCGACGTGTCCTGGGGAATCAATCAAGTTGATCAAAAATTCGTTGCCTGAGATCAAAATTGAGCTATCTGGTTTGTCGAATCCTTTAGTGTTAAACTCACCGTTTGTCTTTTGCTTGATGGAGCTAACCTCCTCCTTATCGACCTCGAAGTACATGGAGATTGCGGTGGACTTGATGGTGATACCACGTTCTTTCTCGTCTTCTCGGGTATCGGTGAATCGCATTTCGCCAGCCTTCGCAGTAGCAATGATACCGGCCTTTGAGACGAGAGAATCGGTGAGAGTAGATTTGCCATGATCGACTATTTCCTCTTTAGATCACCATCGAGTCCAATTATGAATGAAAACCTACCATGAGCAATGACACTCATGTTACGGATATTGGTAGGGCGGTCCATAAGACCGCGAATCTGATCTAATGAAACACCATGAGTACATCCACATCATCTGCGGGATGGCCTTTACTCGCCTACTGTGAAGTTACTGGGGAAGTCAATTAATCAATCGAATAAAGCCATAGATAAGGAACGTACACCATGGTAAAACTTTTCTACGGCGAACAGAAGAGAGAGTAGTAGATGACAATCTCTAAAAGATGAGATTGCTTTCAGCAGTTGGGTGCTAAAAAGTTTCTCGACCCTGTCTTATCGATAATTTGAGCATTAGGGCAGGTTTTCACGTGACTATCGACTCATGACCCAACAAGTCAACAAGTCACATAGAAGGGATTTACTCTCGAGTCAAGATCCTCCAATACTACCTAGAATCATCTTGACTCTTACTGGCTCTTCCTGACTCTGTCTGAATCTGAGTGTACTTATATAAACCCCACGGTATGTTTTTTTTTATTCTGCGACAAGCAAACTCGTGCTAAAATGCAGTGGGCTCAAGTGAGACCCAGCATCAAAGGTATGACTACAGAAGGCATGTAACCAATGGAGGAAGGAGCAGGTGAAGTTAGTGGGTAGGTTTTTTTTCTACTCAACAATTTACGGTAGGTAAAGGTATGACAATGTTTATTAATTTATCCAGCATTAGTAATTATCTGTTCAGAGGCATCGATAGTTAGGACCCATCAAGGGTACCTTACTCTCATTGCTCTCATTAATATACTCCACTTTGCGGACATCAACCCTATCATTGCAAGATTTTCTTGAGATAGCTGACATTATGCTCGCTCTATCGATTTACCCGCAGATTCAGTAGTGTTCAAAGTCCAAAAATGGAAGAGCTTCTCACGCCCTCCTCGTCTCTTCGTCCGACTTGCCTACCAAACCTAGCTTCTTTGCCCTCTAGTCATGCCGTCTCGTGGAAGTGAAGGTCTTGACTTTACGCCAATACTCACTCACTATCTTTTCCTTTTTACTTCTGTTCTTGCGATCGTGAGTCTCCCCTCTTCAATAGACATAATCGGGCATGTTCATCTCCAATCAGGCTGCATGGTTTGTCACTTTCATTTCTCAAATTTTCGTCGAAGCTCGTATGTCTTTGTCCGCGATGCTCAAAGGAGCGATATTGACATAATTCGTGACTTCCAGGCGGCACTGCGGGTGACCTCTGGTTTGCTGTATTTCTTGAATTATTCCTCATCCTTGGCGTCCTTTACACCCTCGCGACAGATGCAGTAGCAATGCATCGTTTCCAAATATCTGTATTTGGTGCAATTGCTATCGTATTTTCCGTGAGCGGAGTGCAGTTCAACCGTCCGGGCGCTGCAGTCAAAGCGATGTCCGCCGGTTGGCTCATCCTCGCTATCGTCAATATCCTATGGGTTCTCTATTTTACATCTGAAGAAGACTCCCTGGCCTTCCACATGTTTAACTCTATGGGAAACGGTGGTCTTACACCCCCTTCACGTCGTCGAAGGACACGCACTCAATCTTCTGTGCATAACATGGGAGGAGCCAATGGTTATGCTGGTTATGCTCAAGGTAACGGAATCGGAGCACAGGATGTCGTATATGATTCCAAAATGGGAGGAAACTTTGCAAACGGAAATGCCGCACTCCGCAGTCAGAACAGTTTTTCCGGCAGTATCGATCCTGCGAATAGAAGTATCGGTGCTGCTACCGGTGCTGGAGGTGCTGCTAGCATTAACAATGCAACAGGCGTTAATGCTGGATCTATTGGAGCTGCGGAAAATGGTTCTCATTCTCCTTTGATGGCAGGTATTGGTGCTGGTGGCTCACAGGGAACCAATTCTGCTGCGGACCCTGCAGCGCAGCCTGCCGATACTTTCTTATACAAAGCTCGCGCTCTGTATAACTGTAAGTGTTTGTATCCGTTGTCATTGATCGCTTTCTGACCCTATCAATCAGACTCGGCAAACCCTGACGATCCTCATGAAATTTCGTTTAACAAGGGTGAGTTGCTGGATATAGTAGACAAGAATGGAAAATGGTGGCAAGCACGGAAGCTTGATGGAACAGTCGGGAGTGAGCAAATTTTCCATCCTCCATGCCTGTAGCTCACATCAATTGTAATTCTAGTTGCACCATCCAACTATCTCTCACTCATCTAGAATTTATACTACAAGTGCATGCTATGAGTCTATCACACGTATCTGGGAATCGTCGCGATTATCTCAAGCATTTTTTTGACTCTTGGTGCCGTGGACATTAGAAATGACGTATATTTTTTCTCGCTGTTGTCTATCCTATGCATTTTTGCCTCTGATTCTTAAACTTGTTGAATAGCCTTTTTGAATGGTCAGCTCCTACGATAGCACCGATGTCATCGCACGTGGTTGCGAGTTTTCTTTCAACCTCTTTCATGGTTGTATTTGTATCACAATGTCTATGGCCTTTGAAAGCCCGTTAGTCATAGTGAACTCTGTCCATCCTAGAAATATTTCATATCATGTTTTCTTTCTCTCTTTCCTTTACTTGCTCATTTAGTGTTGTGTATTACTCACAATCTAGCTCAACACTTTAACTGTTGAATGAAACATTCATTAGACCTACTGGAGTTCCTGATAAACTCATTGCAAAAATTATGCTCAAGGTTGCAGTACAATGTTTTGGTACAGGTGGTACAATGTTATTTACTAGCACCAACCAAACAAAGATGCTTTATGTATCAGAAAGATAAAACACATTTGTCTTCTTCACCAAAGCATGTATCATCGCCGACGTCCACCAGCACCACCAAGAACGACAAACTTAGCAGCCTTTTTCCTCCTGCCAGCTCGTTGCTCCAGCTCATGCCAAGCGACATCCATATCCCACTCATCTTCTATATTGGTCCCATTCCTCTGTTGCCCTCGGTGAGAAGGGTGTGCTGGAGGCGAATGCAGTGCCGAGGCAAAACTACGAGTACCCCATGCACCCAAAGATTGCTGTTGCTGTGGCGACGAAGGCTCGCAAAGTTCAGCTTCTTGTGGCGTTCCCGTCCCAAGCGCTAAAAAATTGTCTACTCGTGGAGGGTTCGAGACCAAAATTGGATCTGAACCAGTAATGGAGTTCGCCCCAGAAGATGTCCAAAACTTCTCTTTCTCTCGCTCCCGTTCCTCTGCCTTGGCCTTGGCCCGATCATCCTTTCTCCCTTTTTCTTTCCGCCTCGCAGTTCGTGATTTAAGTAGTCCTTCGAAATTCTTCAGGCCCTGAAAACCAACTACCCCTTCAAGGTTGGCTTCGATGAATACGACATCAGCACCTTGAGGAAGATGTGCGAGGTATTTACAGCGTTTGCGCAGATCATCGTTTACTGTACTTTCTGAAAACGCGTCGACCCGAATAGCGATTGAATCGGGGAATGCAGAGTAGCTGTTAAAATGCGCAAGAAGAATGCGAATATCGAGTGGATGGAGATAAATAGGTAAACCAGAGGCCGCTTGATAGTAATAATATGTCTGGTTCGTTGGTGGGGGAGGGTTGATGTTCCGCCGCGGGCGTGGCTGATTACGTGCCTTAGAGGCCAGTAACCTTGGTGAAGCTTCTTGGACTCGCCAAAGCTCTGAAGAGGATGGCAAAATCGGCTTGCACGTTCCTGGCAATTTCATAGCTAAGAAATCGGCAGGTATATCCTCTTGAAAAAATTGTACGTCCAGCTGTCTTTTCTCATGATGCAACACCCGCTCCTCGAGCTCGAGCTTATCCTTGTATGCCCTTTCAATCTGCTCTCTCAACATGGGAGTGTTAAGAGCGGTTGCCCTTGCTATCTGTTGTTGAATTTTAGCCACAGCCCCATCTATGAAAGAGACCCCAAGATCATCTTTCATGCCAGCTAGGAGGCGGCGCTCCGTGGTCAGCTCTTCCAGGTCATGTGTGAGATCTGAGACGAGATGTGATGGGGTAGCAAGCATGAATTTTGAAAATTGGTAAACGTCGGGAAGAAAATGAAAGGGGGCCTGATGAAGTGGCAGCAATTCAGAGGGCCATGTAGGAGAGCGTGGGAGAGCAAGTGTAGTAATCTGTGGGCGTTCGATCAGGCGCATATGAAGAACAGATCCCTGTCGGGGCGAGTTCTCAAAGGTATCCTGGACGACGGAGGAAGACGAGGAAGCTCTGGGCACAGTATCATCGACGTTCCAGTCAAACCATTTGACGCTCTTGAGCTGCTTTTCATTGACTGAGTCGAAACAGATCGGACATCGGGCCCACTTGTTGTCGGAAGTCCCGAAATAGTGCAGGATGCAAGGAAAGCAGAATATCTAGGAGAAAGATGAGTACTTGTGAACCAAGAGATAGAGACGAGCGACCCACGTGACCACACCTGGTCATCCGTGGAGCAGCAGGGGGAGACAGGCAGATAGGGCAATTGGTCTGGCTATCGTCCTGGGGAAGCAGTGTTGCGGAAGCGGAAGCCAATACCGGAGATCGGGGTATGATGACCTGCAGAATGTCTGACCATTGAAAGAAACTATGAGCAACGCGATGGTGAGTTGCTTCAAGTGATCGCGACAAGGGACTGACATGTCTGGATCGGCAAAATGTACAGTATAGTCGCCATTCGGATTCATGACAAAGCGATACTGAGCGTTGACAAAGCCTGTCTAGTGTGAAAAGTCCAGAAGAGAGACAAGAAACGACGAGCTCACGTTCTTTATTCCATGTGCCGTGTGCCGTGCCCGTCTTCCTGCTCCTCCGGCAGGGGGTGGACAGGGGGTGGGGCTGTCTGGGGGGAAGAGAAAAGTTGAGGAGATGGTTGAGGTTTGTGGGCTGACTAGCAGCCATCTTGGGCCCAGGCAAGAGGGACATGGGACATGTTGTGGGCAGAGACTCGGATGCCGTGACTCACCGCCACACACGTGCCTCCTTTCTCCTCCATGCCCAAGGGCAGCCTCAATCCCGCAGACGCCTACCGTGAGTCCACCGCCCTGCCCTGCTCCTCTGTTCATGTCTCTCAGGCAAGGCTCAGCGCAAAAAAGAGCTCAAAAAGGCACAGTTCCCGCTTGCTCGTCTATAGCACTACACTCATCAAGTAATAGAACAAGGCCGACCGCGCAAAAGCCCGCGACTTTGCTCTTGTCAAGAAGGATACGACTGGCATGTCTCTCCCTTTCTTGTGCGGCTCCTGTCTGACTGTCTCACAGAACTCGAGGAGGAAATCAATCAACTCGAATCCACTAACAGTGACAAGACGCGTCTGGTCCAACTCAAAACTGAACTAGAAAAAATCAGTAAGAAAAAAGAGGAATATGTTAAGGAGCATCCAGAGCAGCGCAACCTTGTGTATCGCAGACACAGAAAGCATGCAGACGACAATACAACTGCACAACCCAGTGAGCCTGCACCACAGAAGAGGAATCTGTTCAACAAGAAAGGCCTACCCCGTCATCCAGAGCGTAGTCTCTACTATGACCCAGTGCTGAATCCTTTCGGTGTTCCCCCTCCAGGTATGCCTTACCGGGAGCGTCGTGAGTTGTCCGTTATTGTCTTTTATGCCAATCATTGACCGTCACCTAGCACTTCGGCCTGATGAGGTGGATAGTGACCCCAGTGAGTACGCAATATCAGCTATCTTATATCTTTAAATGATAAATTTTCTTCAGACGATGCAGACGTCCCCTTATTGAGTGCGCCACCGGCAGGTTATGAGCTTGTGGAAAGTGACGATGAAATATTCCTTCCCGAAGGTCCTCCTAGTAAAGATAAATCCTCTAATTGCTTAATCCTCCATCTAAAACCTGTCCACAGGTTCCATGCAGCCGCCTCCATTAACACAGCCGTCCTCTCACTCGCCTCCTGGTTTTCCAATTGGAAACGTGACGCCATTATCATCATTTCCTCCTATAGTACCTCATATGGTGCCACCCCCTCCAATCCCTGGTTTTCCTCCTGGTGCAGTTATGTTTCCGCCGCCTGGTGTTCCATTCTATCCACACCCATCTTTACCATCTCCGGCACATCCCCCTCCTCTGCCTCCAGGTTTCTTTCCACGCAACCAATCTCTGTCTGCTATCCAAGATCCTCTTTCGTCCATTCCTCATACAACATACCAAGCGCACCGCATCGATCAATACGCATCGCACTCTATACTTCCATCAAATCCATCTCTCCCCCCTAAACCTACCGCTGCAGCTGAGCTCGCTAACGCAACCGTAGTTGCCGCGCCTCAATTGCGTGATTTCCACAAGGAAGCAACTGCATTCTTGCCAAAATCCCTGATGAAGAAGAAGCCAGGATCGGCCACGACTGTCAAGTCGCAAGTGAACGCTGCCCCTCCTCTGGAACTCGCAGTCCCAGGAAACAAAGAACAAGATGAAAAAAAAGGGTCCCCCGCAGCCAGTGCGTGCCCAGATCTCGTAGGTGTGCTTAAGTCCCAGTTCGCCGCCGCACGTACTTTGTCTCGGCAGCCGAGTGATGTTAAGAAAGGAAAAGCTAAGAAAAATGATGACTACGAAAAATTCATGGATGAAATGAGCGACATATTATAATTTTGTACTGATCCTCTGTGGTTATTTTTATTTATATCGTGGGGACCATTTGTAGACATTGGAGATAAACTTAGATTCTGGTGTCATCCATTTCGTCCTCTCATCCTGTGATCATTGGCCACCTTTGATTTCTGACTCTTTGCTAGGCCCAACGGGCGACGGTTTCAAACACGTACTAAATTGCCTTAAAATATACTGCCGAGACCTTTGCTCTGACTTTTTCTCCTAATCGACTGTCCAACAGAATGGCCTCAGCCGGCGCTGAAATCATATTTCTTCAGCCTCGTTTATATGCTCAGCGACCCGGAAGACTTCTTCTGCTGCCACTCATGCCCCCTAAAAGACCATCCAAGCTTTTACCTCCTGAAATTTGGGGTGATATTTTTGCACTCGCAGTTGTTGGTGGCGGAAGGGAAGCTACTAAATGGGCATTTTCATACCTGACTATCTGCAAGTCTCTTAAAGTAAGCCTATCCCTCCTCATGATAAGTGTCTCAGACTGCTCAATCTACTACTTTGTTCTTCAAGGATGCTGCTCTCCCTGCCCTTTATTCGGCTGTCACTTTCACCTGTATCGGACAACTCGGACAATTCTACCAGTGCCTCTCCACGGCTGATCAAAAATGGGATTCTATCCGTCGAATTCCATATTCAGCCCCTGGACGATGGGTTCTCGAACTGGACCTCTCGGGCCTCACATTCGAAGGTGCCAAACAGGCTCTTCAACTTGATTCACTTCTCACTCAGCTTTTCCCTCTCACGCCTTTCCTCCGACGATTCTCCATCAGCCCGTCTTTCGTTATGAGTCGCCGCGCAATCTCTTCTCTTGCTCAACGCGAGGGTGCAATTAATCTACGTACATTGGAAGGTTTTTCATACTTCCCACAGCTCTCGACACTCCCAGATGAAGACCCCGTTGTCCAGCTCTTCCGGAGTTGTACAAAGATTGAAACCCTTGACATCATTGGTCAAGGCCTCGACTCGACTGACCTAGAGCTCATCCTTGAGGCGTCCGCCAGTCAGGATGAAGATTCTCAATTACATATTGACTCTTTCGTTCCATTGAATCTTCCAAGTTTACGCACTTTGACCTTGCTTTCTATGCATCGCTCTCCACTTATGCTTGCCCTTCTTCATTCTCCCCTCCCTTCTCTTCAGAAACTGACTTTAACGCCATATGCTGATATACCATACCCCATGTCACTCGCATCCAAATTCATAACTACTCACGGCCAAAAACTTCGTTCACTCCTTTTATCCACTCCAAAATCATGGCCCACGAGGCTTCATCCATCACCGGTGGACCTCCTTCAATCTTGTCCAAATTTGCAACACTTGTCCCTGGAAAACCCATTACCTGAACTAGTTCTCTCTGAAAGGCACCCTCTCCAGATCTTATCCATTCCCGGGCCTGTCTCTGATTTTTGGCCGGTATTGGACAAGCTTTTACGCTACTCACCCCGGCTGCATGTCCTCCGCACAAGCAAGGTGCGGAAGCTGAAAAAGGGCCTTTCTTCTAGAGCTCAAGAGGCAGGCGTGCAAGGCGAAATCAAAGAATGGAGAAGGCGGTTGATACGTAGAGGGATTCGAGTTCTTGATGTTGATTGGAATGAATTTTATTGACTTTAACTCAAATTCTGTATTATCTATGTTTCAAATGTTGCCCCACCTCGCTGTCCTTATGTATGCTATCATTTAAATTCGGATTGTATTCTAGTTTTCATTGACTTTTCCCTTCACATCATGATGTTCCCAACATTATTTAGCTTGTTGTCTATTAAGTACCTGACCTGGCTTGCAGAAGCCATCGTAAGTTCGTTGCACATTTGACTCGAGCACAGCTGGATGTGGTTGTAGATTGTCACAACGCTGAAGAACAAGCTGAGGGACAATCTCAAGCCTTGTTGTGTTCCTATTCGGCAAATGGGCTTCGTATCTTCGTTAGCTTTGAGTTCTGACTTGGAGATCTATCAGGCAGTGGTAGATGAGCAGCACGTTAGTATTAGTGGAAACTAGGCCACGAGTTGAACTCCTCGTCACAGAAATACGAACGGCACTGCCGTCAGCCAACTTCATAAGTGATTTTAGCCTTTAGGCTCAGATTACCAGTACTGAACTCGAATGATGTGACTCAAATGCATTTCTTGTTGAGGTGGAAAGCGATCGAATTAAGCAAAGCGTCGAGCCTATATTCCGCCTCTTGGCTATATTAGAGGACTGCCCGATTTTCTTAAAAACATTTACTCAGGTCATGTTGACATAAGCCTGAGGTTTTGCGAAGTCATTGGAGTATCCACTTCTTTCATGACAGGCTCCCGCATATGAAGCTAACCGAGGGCCCTCATAGCGTAGGCTATTATCTGTACTGCCCACCAATGATACCTACTTGACCAAACTGAAGCTAGATACAATCATGAATTCATATCAATGTTTCATCTCTTTCAAACTGACCTCCTGACCAAGTTATACTTTATACCACACGTCACACTGCCGACAATCGCAAGACAAAGACATTTCGCTGAAGGCATAACCAGTGGATCAGATAGCAGACGAAACAATAAGGGAGTAAGCAGCCGTTACTCCAAGTTCATCCTTGTCTTTGTACATCGGCCACGATGCATTTATAGATATATTCTTGTCAATGTCATCAAGTCTCTTTTTCTCTACCTTCGAGGTTTCTCGTCAAGCATTTTACCGGAGCTCTTTTTCATATGCCATTGTCAACCTCAAGCCTATAGTACCTGGTCGTATGTCTTGGAGTTGTCTCCTGGAACTGACTCAGATATCACTGCATTTCCAGATGTTCTTGTTATACCTACTCGCCCTGTCCCTCGAATCGCCGACCTCAATGGTGCCGAAATCGCTTGACATCTTTTTGTGCTACTCTTCTGACTGGAAATTTCATAGCCTCGGAGTTAGTATCCCTTATGCATAGTGTTCAGCGCGTTGGTACAATTATCGAGCGAGCTTATGAAGCAGATGCTTTGACTGTTGCCTGCCAAGCAAGTAATCATCTTTGGCTATTCAAGATGCATTTCTCATGGTTATGATATTGTTAGGATGGCAAAGCTGCTGGACAGAGTGTACCGCACGTTCATTTCCATTTGCTCCCCAGGAAGGCCCATAATGATCGGTTCCCTGGTGATAACGATGCTGTTTACCCAGCCCTCGAAACAAGTGAAATTAACCTTGCCTCGAACTTTCAAGAACCCCATCGGGTACTGAAAGTTGATGCAGATGAAGAACGATTGCCAAGAAGCCCGGAAGATATGGAGCAGGAGGCTCGATGGCTCCGAACTTTCTTCGAATCCGACGAAATTTCAGGCCTTCTATGAATATTGATTCATGGAGACAGGAGCTAGATATTCTAATTAAACCTTTGCACCTCGCATAATAACCACGTAATCTTCGCTCTTTAAGGATTTCCATCCAATCTCCATCCAAGAGATAAAGATAATTAACATTCTGTTCTTGGCTATCCTAGAGCACTTGCAAAATATGCTTTCAGAAAATTCATTGGAGCTGCAAAATGATTAGACTTAAACAGATGAAAAAGACATAGTGATGACAATCCATAACTATAGATAAGCTTTGCTTGGGTTCCACGATATATTAGTGTTTCATGTTGGTGTATCTGTGATTCCCTGATCACACTAGTCATTACCTTGTTCTCAAAGTCTTCCCTGGACGTTCTAAAGTCTCTGCTCCGATAAAAGGGAGCCTCAAAATTCGGTGCATTGATATCATCTGCAAATAGTAGAGCAGGAGACCGTTGACAAGGTAAGGACCGCGTCTTTGTGGACATGAGCGAATCCAGTATAATCCACGGTCATGCCAACGGATATTTGGAACGTGCTTCAACACAGATACATGGCCCCGCCAGGTTTTTTTCACACCACGTCATCGCTCCAAGCAGCGAAGAGATGGTATACAATCGATTACGAAGTCAAGTTAAATATCTCGGTAAGATGCAGTAGGACCTTTAGCTATGTACAATGGCGCAAGATCTGGATTGAAGTATGTCCGAATGCGGTGCTTGGATACGGAAGGATGAAAAAAGCGGAGTCATCGAGTTGCTCGCAGAATTGCGCGGAAAAATTCGGAAATGACATGCAGACATCCTCGATAAGAGTGAGGAACCAGGTCAGCCGATGAACCGAATGCATGATTGGTCGGTCACGTGCAAGCTAAAACCGGGCAGCGGCAATGTAGTCGACAATAAATATTATAAATGGAGCGATGAAAGCGATTGGTACATCACCAGAGCTTTGATAAGCTGACTGGTGGACAAGTTCCCTCATTGACGAAACTTTTGACCTCGTTGGAGAGCGTAGTAAACTCGTCGATTATGATGCTTTGAGATCATGTTATCCGGTTGGTGTCATCGGTGGTCACTGCATCAAGGACAAGTGGATCACCGCGGCTTCGTCTGTGCTTGTTGTTGGGACTGTGATCGAAACTTCTTGAGGCGTAGTATGTACAAGCAGGGCTCTTCTTTCTTGGCTTTCTCTCACAGCCTGTAACCACATCTGGCTGGTCCATTCGCGAAGACAACGCGAGTACTCAATGAAGGCCTTGGAGTTGTTTGGAGGCTGTTTGTTGGGTAGCGGAGAGGGGTTTGTCTGTGACATCGTGTTTGGGAAAGAAATAGGCAGGTGCTCTTTTCTTTTCTTATAAGAGGTCGGATCACATTGTGGATCAAAATTATCCGAAACACTCACGTGAACTGGTCCACGTTCCGCGGAGAGCGTCCATTCTGATGTCAAGTTGCTGTTTGAATCGGCGCTTAAAGGATATCAAATGACCTGTCATCTAGACTTGTCACAAAGTCACATTCTGCCGATACACGCTAGAACTATGCTGCCGGTGAGACGAACTAGGAGGAGAACAGTTTTTTTGAGTCAGCAATTTATTACACGGTGCTCGGTCGTAGTCTGTGGTAGACAAGTCTACTTAAATGTTGGAATTTGGATCTCATGCGAGCCTGCGCGATGCATGTGATTCTCTTTTGTTTCACATTTCTATTGTTCTAAGTGAGGATATAAGTAGTGTACTTAGTTTGTATTCACTATCTGTTTGTACCCTCCCCCGATTGTATCTCAACATTGAAAATAGAAATAAGAATAAGAGAAGGAAAATGATAGGAGTAGGAGACAGTTTGTAAGCTATTTATAGCAATACTATCTAAGAAGCAAAAGCCTCGGGGGTGTCATGAAGGAAGTCAGAAGGAAGTCAACGACCTTGTACCTACCCAATGTAGCTCTTGTACAAGGGACACTCATGAAGAATGTAGCAGGAACAATTATTCAAACGCGATTTGTGGTTATCTTATTCTTATCCTCCTTGAACATTGCCAAAAATAACTTGCCCTGGACAGACCATACAAAATATATGTGAGATTTATTTAGGTATGACCTTATTTAGTATGACCAAAAACAACATTGTGAGTTTGTTTATTGTTACAGCTGCTGAAGTGAACTTTTATCACATCTGTCACCACGTAACCGCAGAAGACCCAACTCCAACATTCACACCTGCAGCCTACCCCTGTTGGGTGTAGTTAGTATAATCACTATGTAACTCACCTACCATTGTGGTACACACACTCTGTCACCACGTGACATTCTGCATTCAAGTCTCATACTCCGCAGCAAGCAAACTAGTACTAAGACACAAAGGACTATGTAGGGCCCAATGTCTGGGATGTGTCTACAGGAGAAAGGAGTAGGGTGTGGGTGAAGTTAACTAGCAGATAGCTATGCTCCAACAACTCAGCTGTCTCACTGACTGATATGCCTGTTTCATGTAGAAATGATCTTGGGTGGCCAAATAAAGGTGGATCTCTCTGGATTCATGTTTGGCAGCAATTGGACAGAATGGATTGATCAGGGATGGAAAGAGAAAATGGGATGGAGAGGCTGCTTAAGTAGGAGCCTGTACATGATACCCATCAGCTAATTCGCGACTAAGCGTTATCATCTTATTACCAGATTTAAGTGAAAAAGATCAAGCGTACAACATTGTATATACGGTTCTTTAGTCCATATTAGTGTCTGTTGACATGAAATAAACCATCCAATAGTTTCCTACCGCGCACGGCGCACTCGCGATGACAATGTCCGGGGAAGTAATTCCTTTCTTGTTCGAACGTCAACTGTACAATCCAAGTTATGATATTTTTTCAGGTCTTCTGCTTCAGACAGGGCAACCTCTGCTGTGTCTCTAGGGAGCCAGATTATGGGGGGAGGAGCGATTAGCTCCGGAGCATAAAGTATACCAGCCATATCTTCCGCATGATCAGTGAACGGAAGAGGAGGTAAATGAGGTGGGGCATTAGGGTGTGTCCGAGCTGCCCTGTCAGTTGCCGTTAGGTCGTCTAATGTTTCTGTTTCTATGAGTCCGATATTTGTGAGCCAAATGTCAGAACAGAGTCATTCTAGAGAAGGAACTCACGGAGCGGGATGGGTCCTCGATAAATCGGGGCATAAGGCTGAACAGCCAAGGTCAAGCTCATCATTTCTAAAACCGATGCCATAGAGCCTCGGACGAGTGGCTCTCTTGTACTACTAACGTGTGTTGTCCCATCTGCACTCTCCAAGAGATAGCGGTCAGCAGCGCTGGCAAAATGGTTCAATGAGTCCCTTGTGATAGGACTCAATGAGCCACGGCTAGGAAGCCTGAGTTTCAGGGTGGCATAGGTCTCAACAAAAAAAATCACCCCAACGCCAGTTCCCGTTAGAACAGCACCTTCAATCCAGATGTTGCGACTGAGGAAAATCAACCCCAAAAAGATGGGCTGGAAGGAGAGTAGGGTTCCACAGCGTTTGAGAAGCCATAATTGGAGTAGTCCTCCTGTCTGTGAGTGCGTGCGGGCGTACACATAACCGACAAGAAAACGATGTGCTATGGAATGATGTTGGCGGGCACAATCCTTGCTTTTTGTATTTGTTGAAGTACTCACCAACTAAGCTCAGCAGGAGTGAAAGAACGACAGCGGGCGCAATGACAGGGAAGACGAAGGAGAATGTGGATGAAAACATAACAGCTAAAACACAGGCACTGATGGCAAACGTTGGATTATATGTTCGGGGATAGATAGCTGGAGAATTTGTTAGCTACAATTCATCGATGAGGGGGTGTTCTCGTACCTCTGAATCGTTGGCGGGGCGTCAATGCAAGCCGTTCCATTGTAAATACATTCCAAAGTCGTATGGGTTGAAGCAAGAGTAATCCTGGAGCGATGATTGCCATACTGATTACAATAGCGAGTCCCAGCACACCCGTATAGACTGCACCATTCGTAATGGATCGAGTCTGCCCAGAGTTCGTATTGAATGCTTGTAGAGCGAAGAGAATACCCGCTATGGCGGTCAGCCAGATCACGACAACTAAAACCAGTACATAAAAAACAATCCTGAAAACAAACAATTGATTTCCAGATCTTGAGGTTGAGCCGTGAATCTTCGCCGCCACTGAGTTCGACTGTCATGTCGAAGGATTATCAAACCTTGAAAATTTTACTCACAGCTGATGTAGTAGATCGCCAGCGCGGTCAGAACGGTCGCGGCTACAGCAGGCAGGAATACAGTTGCAATACCGCTGACGAGTGTATTCGTTGTGAGCAGTGGTTCCAAGAACGGTAAATAGTGTGCCACATCGGGAGCCGGTAAAACTGCAAGACCTGCTACGGCAGTCACTGGCATCAATAGTTAGTATGAACACATCGCAATCGTTTCACATAAATTCTACTTACAACCGGCACCAAGAAGCACTGCGATTATGCAAACAACGGTCCATAACACAATCTTATCCAAGAGGTTTCTCTCGTTCTGGAGGACATCCCATCGGATATCTTCCTTAGCTCGACCTTCAATTATTTGTACCCCTGGCACATGCCTTAAACCACGACCGACAATTAACCACCCACGAATGTTTCTCCCGTCAGCAATGTCGTCATAGCTCTGCTGTTGAGCATCCTTGATTTGCATGTTTATTTCTTTGAGCTGAGATCGCCAATGCGTGATGTCCTCGTAGACTTGCCCCAGGTCATCAAAATTCAGCCCATCAAGAGGTCGAACAAATGGTTGAGCATGCTGAAGGCGTAAATGAGGAGGAGGAGGAGGGATAATATCGGGTTCTTGGTCGTGGTCTCGACGTAGGGGAAACGTCTCACGCCGAGCGGTCAGAATAGCATCTTCCGACTTGTATAACCTCCTCCTTCCAAAATTTGATGGACCAACAGCATGAGGTGGTATGCCATTGAAATCGCTATCAAAATCATTGCCTGGACCGTTCTCCTTTTCTAAGTCAACCCACTCATCGTCTTCATTATAGCCGTTGTGGAGGGTACGGCTTTCCGTTGCGGCTAGTTCACGTGATCGCCAGGGACTTGGAGATATTGGGTAATTTCCGGAGTTTTCTATTGCACCAGTAGTCTGTATCGTTCGCCGTTTCATGCCATGGTCATCAATGTATTCTACTTGTTCTTCCAGTATGCCTTTGTCACCGATTGGCTCAGTGCCCCAATTCGGTCCATGCAAACGAGGATCAGGGATCCAACTCGTCCAGCTTCGTCGGGATTCCGATTCCATACGGCCAGCTCCCAATTGGCCATTCCTTTTCATCGAAACCTGAGGCAGAGGTCCATATGCAATGGAATTCCTATTGACTTCTAAGAATCTGCTGCCGACAATGCGAGAGCTGAATGATTCTGCAAAGCTAGCATTAGTTCCATAATCAGTCAACCGGCCTCCACTGAGCCCAGTCACGCCTCTCAACTTATAGAAGGAGGAAGGCGCAACAAATGAGGTAGGCGCGAGTGATGAAGTACCATATGCACGGTTGAAAGCACGTCTTCTTCGGGGGTACTGGAGTGCAGTTCTACCAAGGGGAAGCGGTCGGCTGATATATGGTCGGGTTGGATCGGGAGGAGGTGGCAATGGTAGTGGTTCATAATCGGCAATGGAAGGATCAGGTGTGGTGACTTGGAAAGAGCTAATATATCGCGTCTCGGCTATCTCAAGATTTTCTAGAATCTCGTCGCGTTGATCAATAAGTAATGCGATGTGTTGAGTATCACTACCAAATATCGGTTTCAAATATCGGTTCGGGGCAGGAATAAAAACCCATATGTACGTACGAGATAGAGAAAAGGCTTTGAATGTCAACCTCGACATTGTTATCTATGCCATTCAGGGGAAGCTCTTCGTCTCTGCTGGGTCTGCTGAATCCGCTCCTGGGAAAACCATTTGTCCGCCTGGGATTGCGTTTGCTTTGTTCATCATCATCCATACCAGAGGTGAGGCCAATCTTCTTTATGAACTTTTTAAATCGCTTTTCTCCCCAGTTCTGAAAACCAGGAGCATCCCTCCCACTAAGCCAGCCGAGATCCTTCCCCTCGCATTTGATCTGCAACCACCGCTTTCGGTGGGTTGCTACGGTATTATACTCTTGCAGGATCTTCCAAAGCGCAGGCAAGAGGCCCAAAACCAACACGATAATGGTAAGAATGATGATGCGGAGACGCACATTTTGAGGATCACTTTCATCACCCACAAGAGCTCGCTGCGAGAGAACGCTGAGATCTATTGCTTGGTCATCAATCACCCGCAATAGACGAAGCAAGCTGAGATCTTGAAGGGAAGAGTAACCCCCCGTGAAAAGAGCATGACCAGGAAGCTGGGAATTACATGGCATATTGACCAGATAGATTGGAAGTGCACCTCCGAGAGCGAGAACTGACCATCCTAGAACAACCAGGAAGGTTACCCAAAGCGTTCGTTGGCTGAGTTGTTCATCGGAAGGGAATAGTTGTGCATCTCTGCCAGCTGAACGACCAGCATCATTGATATCATCTGGAATGGGTGGAACGAGAGGTACTGGGGGACTCAAAAAAGAGAATAGACCCGAAGCAAGAGGCTTGGGTCGAACTCTATAGAGACATGAGAGGCTACCCCCATGTTCGTTGTAACGACGTACTTACTCGGATGGAACGAACCACTCTCGGAGACCATATACTTGACGAAACTTTGGTCGTACAAACGCGAAAGTGAGCTATTCATGTTGTCTGTATTGGTTGCACAAAGAACAAAATCTGGATAACTCACCCAAAGAGCCAGACCTAGTACGCTCGAGACAATAATAGTGGCCAGAACTCCTTCAGAGACTGCATCAATACCGTGTCCGACGCATACTTCGCTGGGTTTTACTACATTCTTGACAGAGGTTTCATTGTTCGGCGAAGCTGATCCACTTGGCGAGGCGGACAAGAGGTTTGTTATTGAGGAAATTTGAAGAGAGGGGGCCGAGGTCGTAGAGGATGGAAGGGTAGAGAATACAACACTCTCAGTAAGAATAGTCAAGGTCACAGTGTTTTGAAGAATGGTTGTGATAGGATACATCGTCGTGAAAGTCGTAACATTAGTATTTGGGAAGGATGAAGTGGTGATCGGAGCCGGTATGCTCGAAAGCAGCTGAGGACCTAAGTTTGGAGACGGTAACACACTCAGTGTTGGCGTTGAGAGTGGAGGGGGTTCGGCAGGTAACGACGAAAGAACCGGAGCAGGGTTTGGAGGACTGTCGAGTGGAACAGGACTGTTTTGTTGTCTGGGTCGTCGATATCGTGATCCAAATAATGTTCGACGTAATATTGCTGAGACACCATCAAGATAAATCATGAGTCCACAGGGTCCAGCTTTTCAATGAGAAAAAAAAGACTAAGTGAAAGGTCACAATTTGAACCAACGAGAATCCAAATATGGTAATCAATCTTGAATGGTTGATGTATTGATCGAGAACCGACAAGGCGTGACTACACAAACATTGTCTAAACCTCACAAAATTGGAGCTTCTCCCAAGAATTAGCATCCTTCCACATCAATTTTCAACCATTCAGAAGTCCCCCAGATAAGGCGGGTCCAACAAAAAAAATACTCTGCTGGCCATGGTGTAAAATAATTTTCCTCGTTTGGTAGAAATAACCACGAGTTCCACAGGGGTAGTTGACATGAGAACGTGGGTCAAGAGGGTAGATGTACCAAGTGTTTTAGCTGGGCATCAAGCCATTAATGTCCTCTGAGTAGACTCGGTCATGTCGATTGACCCATGGGGGAAGAGAAGAAATCGAAGCTCGAGACGGTGAAGGGACTTGTGCGCGCGTTGGGTTCTTATATTTCGTTGCCTTCCTCACTTGCACCTTTTCCGGGTGCATTCCACCATCTGTGTGTATCGAGTGTTTGCTAGGGATGCAGCCCATTCTGAAAAACGGTGACGTTCGGGAAATTAGGAGAAAGAGAAAAGGCTCACCTGGTAGTAAAGAGGAGACTTCAAGGATCCCATTTGTTCCGGGCTGTGACTTTTCAATGATTGGATGATGGTGATGTTGTTGTGATGACAGCGACCTGATGAAACAATCGAAACACATTTCGTGTTCCATGTCAAGTTGTGTCCGGTATAACTTGTGACAAATCTTCTACACTACTCATCGAAAAGTGATTTGGTCCTGAACGGCGTACAAGTCACGTGCACATACCTAATAACAGAGTTCTCAATTACCTGGAGTGCTCATGTTGAACGGTACCAAACAGGTAAGGATCCTAGGTAGATGAAAGAGCGATGCTCATATGTATCACATAGGCTACGACGCTGCAGCAAGCTCAGACGCGAGCACTGCTTACTCTCTTGAACTTGAACCAACCTCCAGAAACGTCCGCCTCGTCACTAGTCTCCAACAAACAAGCACCAACTACTGGTCCACTTGTTTGGAAAATCCTTGTGCTTGATCAACAAACGAAGGATATTCTGGCCACAGTTCTGCGGGTTCAAGATTTACGGGACGTTGGTGTAACCCTCCATGTGTATGGAAACTCGGTCAGGTGCTGAAAGAAATCTGATCATCAAATTCACAGCCAACTCCATGCGGTTCGACCTGCCCTTCCAGATGTACCTGCCGTTTACTTCGTCTCGCCAACACTCTTCAACATTCATCGTATAGCACAGGATCTGCAGAAAGGTCTATATGAGTCTTTCCACCTCAATTTCGTCGAGCCCCTTCCTCGTTCTCTTCTCGAAGAGCTTGCGACATCTGTTGCACAAGATGGGACAAGTGAGCTAGTGGAACAAGTAAGTTTAAGACTTTCCTTACGTTAAATGGCTGATTAGCTAGATCGTCGACCAATACCTGTCCTTTGTTGCTCCTTCACCTTCCCTGTTCTCCCTGCTCCCTCCGCCTGCACCAGAGAACGATTCTGCCACCGCTGGTGCCGCAAATTCAATTCCTCCTCATCCGCCTACATCCTACACTATTTTGAACTCACCCTCTTCAAACGAACAACAAATCGAGGAGGAGATCGAAAGAGTGGCTAACGGGTTGTTCAGTGTTGTAGCTACCCTTGGTATGTTGTATAAAACGGATCTTTCTGATATTTACTACTTTCTCAGGTCTTGTTCCCTTTATCCGAGCACCCAAAGGAAATGCAGCAGAAATGGTAGCCAAGAAGGTTGAAGTCAAGATTCGAGATGCTATCGTTACTGCTTCGCGGTCTACCAACCCCTCAGATGCTCTTTTTGCTCTTGATTCCTCGGGCCTATCAAGTCTCCAGCGGCCACGTAGGTTACAATGTATTTTCATATTGACAAGTATCTCATTGCCAAAGCAGTCCTATTGATCCTTGACCGCAATATCGACCTGACTTCCGTTATCTCCCATGGTTGGACGTATCAAGCTCTCCTCTCGGACTGTTTTTCCATGAAACTCAATCGTGTAATTGTGTCCGAAGGCCAGAAAAATCAACGCTATGATCTCGACAACAAAGACTTCTTCTGGGATCGCAATTCTGCTAGTCCATTCCCTCAGGTGGCAGAGGAAATTGAGTTGGAATTGAATAAATATAAACAGGATGCTGCCGAGATTACCAGAAGTACTGGTGTCAGCGATGTAGACGATATCTCAAAACTGTGAGCGCGAATGCATACATGTATCCGCTTTTTCACTAACAAAATCTCCTTCAGAGACCTTTCTGCCAACGCCACCCACCTCAAGACCGCTATCACACAACTACCAGAGTTGACCGCAAGGAAAGCGACGCTTGATACCCATGTGCATATTGCCACTGCACTGCTTGAACAAATTAAAAAACGTGGTTTGGATGAGCTATTTAGCACCGAAGAAACTATTTCGAAACAAGTGGGCGTCATTCCTTTCATGGGTCCATTCCACTATTGATACCGTCCTCTCTATCAAAAGACGACTGCCTCGATCCTCGAACTTCTTCGCACAAGCCGTCCGGACGGTGATTTTACACCTCAGGATAAACTTCGCCTCGTTATTGTCTTTTATCTATCAGCGCCAGACCATGTCATCGGTAAGGATGACATCACTGAACTTGAGAAAGGGCTCAAATCTTCTGGTGCTGATATCGCTGCATTCGAATATGTTCGGCGAACAAGGGAAATTTCGCGCATGATGTCAGGCCAGTTCGTACCTAACACAGGGACATCCACCCCTAATCTCGGGGGTGTAGCTGGTCAAGGAGGCGAACTGCTGAAGGGTTTTAGTGCCTTTGTCGGAAATAAGGTCACTTGTTCACAGTTTCACGTTGCGATATCTCACTTGTTTCATAGCTTTCCGATCGCCTGAAAGAAGGAGCGTTTGAAGGCTTGATTTCTGGAGTTAAAAACTTCCTGCCTGCGAACAAACTCCTCCCTGTTACTCGTCTTGTTGAGGCTCTCATGGATTCATCTGCTGCCTCCAATCAGTCCTTGCAAGAGACTGATGATTATATTTTCATTGATCCTCGCGCTCCTCGTAGTGTGAATACTGGCTTACCTGGTAACGTAGGAACTAGTAATATGAGACCCAAACGCATGGTTTTTGCAGAGGGCATGGTATTCGTTGTGGGCGGCATTGGATATGTAGAATTTGGAAATCTTGAGGAATGGGCGGGAAAGAACAACAGGAGTATCGTTTATGGAGGAACAGACATTAGTGACCCGGGAAGTTTCATTCGTACACTCGAGGAACTGGGCAAGTCACGGTCATAGGGTGCCATATTCAATATCGCATGTTAAAGTACACTACGATGGAGTGATGACTACATATTGTGCGAAGGTGAAGATCCCTTCTATTTCCTGTTACCCTGGCGAGAGAGGATCTGTACAATTCGAATGCTACCAAGAAATGAGTGACTACATTCCGAAGGGATAGTCATTTCTTACAATATATTAAGCATGTCCAGTTCGAGGGAAATGGACTCGTTGAGAGGGTCTGGAGCGTATGTACCCATTTCAATCATCCTAGCATGTTTCAAAATCTTTTGAGTACTGAGAGAAAGATAAGTATAAATCTCGCGCAAAAAGAGAAAACAAATACCCACTCGTAAAGAACAAAACCACCGAATACGGCCAAACCACCATACAAAGAAACTGATTCAGCCAAAGCGAGACTACGCAGTCCCAAGGGCAGAACCATCGGCGCAAGAGAGCTCAAGGCGACGACGGAGACACCGGCGAGCAGTGGGCCTCCAAGATGCAGATATTTGTCATTGCTCAAAAGAGATCAGAAACTATCTGCATTCAAGCCTGGAGAAACATACGTGGCTGTTGCCCCTACATAGGATATGGATCCAACGACTCCGACGGTGTAAAGTGCTGCACGGGACAGAATGGCAGGACTCAAAAAGAACAAAGGACTCAAGGTAGCTGCTTGACAAGCATTGAAAGCCTGGGAATAACAGTGTCATATGTAGCTGGAACCTCGTCTGATGCAAAAAGGTTTGCCACATACCAACCAAAAGAGGTGCTTCTGGATAGGTCTATCCGGTGGTGTATACATCGTAGCTGCCATGGTTGAAATGCTCCCGACCAGACTGACACCCAAGACCACCCCTGAAACGAAGGTAAATTACAGCTGGGTGGATAAGGTCAGGTACTCACAAGGATTAGCCGACATCAATCGAAATACAAAACCTGACTTGAAAATCTGCCTCGCAGCAACTGCGGTGACGAGCAGGCCACCAGCCGTGTACTTGAAGCTGTCATTGAGATACGAACGTTCGCCTGCACTCAAAGACTCCCGTGTATCCCTGTTCAGGGTTCCTTCAAGAACAACTACCGCAACAGCGACTCCTGCCTATGCAAATATAAAAGATAACAAAGCATCGGAGAGAAACCACCCACTGCCGTAGTGCCAAGCCGTCGCCATGAGATTGAAGATTCTTTCCCTTGATACATACTGTTGCTTTCTGATCTGAAGAATCTCGACCCCTTGAGAAATTTAGATCGTGTCCAACTTTGCACCGAACGCAATCGAAGAGCCTCCAAGACGGATGGAGAATTCCTGAAATTGCTGTAATTCCGAGCACATAGCTTGCTTGCAATGAATGCTTGCTGCCCTGGATGAGCACGTAACAATGAAGTCCGTAGATTGGAAGATGCAGCGAACATCGATAATTGTAACATGGAGAAACTGGAGCACTGCTTTGACCTGTTTATATAACCTGACTGGTGCCGCTGAAGTAGCGTCACCATCACTAATGCGGCAATTCGGCAAGTTTGATGCCAAAATAGAAATTATAGAATACATAAATTCCTGTGTCACGTTATCATTTTATCTGGATCCTGGAGGGCAGGTATTTTCAAGGCATCGACAATTGCAACCATATGGCTTTCGAGCGCCACTGCTAACCGGTTAATTCCCTGCACCATTTGCCACGCAATCTCAAATACACCACGTTTGCTGTGACTCGTAGACCAGGACCACCGTTTCTCCCACGTCTGTTCCCTTTGGTCAGCAGTAAAGGCCACACAAATGCTCACAAACATACTTTGACCCAATACACATGCACCCAACCATCTCCACTTCCAGTTGCTAACCATTTGCCATCCGGACTGAATGTCAGCGTATAGACCGGCCGCTGATGATCGGTCAGAAGTTTCATACATTTGCCTGTAGCAGAGTCCCATATTCGCACAGTGCAATCAAACGATGATGTGGCCAATATATCCTTTCTGCTAGAGTTTTGCTCTGGCATCCACTCCATCGTAGTGACGGAACTCGTATGACCCGAGAGGACAATAGATACAAGAATTTGATTGGAAGTTATGAGCCCAGGGATGGATTCGTCTGAATCAGGTTGTATCTTTTCAACATTCCAGACTCGCGCTGTATGGTCATCAGAACATGTTGCGAGGCGTGTCCGCGAAGGATTGCACTTGAGTTGGTTGATCTCATCTGTATGGCCACTGATAAGATGATTAGCTCCCAGAATTGGGTAATAAAAAACGCAGACCTAATTCTTTTGATGGGCTCAAACCCATCCGTCTTCATCACATAAATATTGCCATCCGCACCAGCCGTCATGAACGTTGCATCATCCAGCCATTCGACATCCAGACAACGGTCTACAAGATGATGATTAATTTCGAGCTCTCAGAAGTCCGTCTGGTAGGTATACCCTGATGACACCGATACTGCCGGACAAGTCGTTTCTCCTTGACGTCAAAAAGACATACAGTTGCATCCAAACTAGCAGACAAAAGCCATCTTCCGTTGGGAGAGAATCGCACGGAAAAGATGGATCCCTAAGAGTTCGTTGTGAGTCGGCTGCTAACAAATTGCCAATCAATCTTACCCGGTGTTGATGATGTATGAAGTATGGATCACCGTCAGAGGTAAACATTCGGAGGACTGTATCGTAAGACCCAATGGCCAGTAATGTCCCTTCGGCGTTCCATGTTAATGCAGTCATGTCACCTGGTATCCCATCGACGTGATTGTCTATAGTCGTTGGATGACTATTCCAGAACATAAATTCTGACTCAGGCGCTGGGGGATCAGGAAGATTCCAAAGATTAACTACAGCATCCTTGGATCTACTCATACATAAACACGTAAATCGTGAAGATCAGTGTAAAATTATAAGCATACCCGGTTGCGAGCTGTGTATATTTTTGAGGATTGAATGAGCAAACAAAAACTTCTGCCCGATGTCCAGGAAGCATCAAAATTGCCTTATCATTGAGAGACTCGTCTGAGGAGTGGGTCTGATCGGTTCGTGTGTGCACACATTCGGTAGCATTAGTGTCCTGACTTCTGTTCGTGAAAACTGCAACAGGTGAAATTGAATCTGAAAGGGTTTGTGATGAATTTGCATCACGGGAGCCCATCTTTGTTGGAACCCCCGCATCCATGTCGTCAGGCTCACGCCTAGCTCGTTTTTCAGCAGGACCATCAGTTTGATGTGGAGAAATTTTGCGCTTTATAGAAATATCATTGGAAATCAAGGTGCCATTCGTCTTGACGGCAGAGGTGGTATCATATGATGGTTCAATGGAAGTAGGATGAGCTTGTCCTTCCAAAGACGTAGACATGTCCTTGTCAGGTGTCTTGTCTGTAGGGGCCTTTGGAAGTACAGGATGAGAAGCTGCAGAAGAAGCAGGAGACTTGGGTGAAACAATAGAAAAGGCGTCGGAAGAACAAACATGGTGTTCCAGCAATGAGAACTTATTCTTGCAACCTGTCATTAGTTCATTGCCACGCCAATGAGATTCAACCTCAATATACAACAAGGCCTTGCTAAGCAGCTCGATGAGTTCACCACGAGGTATGTGTTTACAGAACCACGGGGAGTTCTGCAATGCACTTTCACTACACAAGGTAAATGCAGAATGTGTAAAGCCTGATGGGACTAATCAACAATAGCACGAGACTTGAAACGGATTGGTACATACCAGAATCCTTGAAGTATGAGTATATGAGGCAATTTATTTCATCTGCCGTTATGCATAACGGAGGAGTATCCATGCGAATGCAAGATAGAAGATGTTGTATGCGCGCGTTTGGTGTGTCTGTTTCCAGTGATCTCACGATCAGTATCTCCGTCACCGCGATATTGACCGTGGCAGAGTGATTGCCTGATTAAGACACCATTTTCCTCCGTCTCTCATGCAGCCAGACCGTGCTCATTCTAATCCTTCATATGATGACGACGAGGCTATTCAACCTGTGACAGGTGATGTTCAGGACATATTGAATGGTCCATCTCTATCCTTGCTATCAAGTTCTCTCATTAATATCTAAAACAAAGACCTATTCTTGATGCAATCATCCAGCCCCTCTGGGGGGACGAGGTCATTAAGCTTCAGGAGCATAAACCTCCACAGTCTGGCACGATTGCTAAGGGCTGCCTCTGCCGACGACGGACCCGGCTTCTACTTTGAACCTGACAATGATGACGGCGACGACGACGAGTTGTATGAAGATGATGAAGATGATAATTCGATTTACGAGCCTCGTCAAATCAGTCGGCCAACTTGGCACGAGGAAGTCAAGGAACCGGTTGAAGAAGGAGTCGAACTTCTATATAGTGGGGATTTTGGAAGAATTGGTCCTAAATCTCGGAGCCGACGGAAGGTCGTAAATATTGCCAGACAGATTCTATCTCAGAGCTCTGTTGCAATTCCGGAGAGTTATCGAGAGGAGCTCATTTCCGTATGTTTGCAACGCTTGCAAGACTTACATTTCCTCAGTGTTGATAGGACATGGTACCCAATTCAAATGGCACTACTGTGACAGAATATACCTCTAACATTTATACTGGCCAATTCTCCGCTGGTAAACAGATGTCACCGATAATGCCATCATTCTGATATTATACTCCAGATTCTTCCTTCTATTACACTTGTGCCCAAGGTAAGGATGCCAGCATATCAGCCGTTTACAAACTCAAATATCACTCTAAGATTTTCGCTTGCACATCTTCGATACAGCTGCTCCTCCTCAGCCGATTACTCCTCAGCGACGCCACTACAATGCGGATGATGGTATGAGAACAACCCTTAAGGTCTCGAGGACTATCCAAGGAGAAGCTGGCCGCTGGACCATCACGGACGCCAATCTCTCTCCTGACAATGAAAGGTCTGTTATTTTTTGGCACCTCTGCTACTTCAAATATTGACATTTATATAGGATGATATATTCGTCTATTGTAAGACTTCAATACACTGGAATCTGCTATTCTGACTTTCACCAGACGCCTACGGTATACATGACCAGCACGCGCGAAGATTTACCACAGCAAATACCTATACCATTCTCTGACCCAGCGCAGATTCGTAGTCGTTATACATACGATGATTATTCCGATGAGAGTTTTGGTATCTATAGTTGCAGATTTTCTGCCGATGGGACTGAAGTCATAGCTGGAGGGAATGGTAAATTATTTGGTGCGTTCCGTTGAGGTTGTAGTACTATCCGCCTCTCTTGACTCGTCACCTTTCAGTGTATGATCTTCTGGCAAATAGGAGGACGGTCAAGATCAATGCTCATAGTGATGATATCAACAGCTGTTGTTGGGCTGACACTTCGTCGGGAAATGTACTTGTCAGCGCATCTGATGACACGTTCCTAAAAATTTGGTGCGGCTGACGGTAACAACCTGAGTTTAGGTCCTAATCATTGCTTTTTAGGGACAGACGCTCGCTAGGAGCTTCACAAAAACCATCTGGCGTACTAATTGGCCATACAGAGGGTATAACATATGTATCTGCGAAAGGAGATGGTCGATACGTAATATCCAACGGAAAAGATCAGTCCCTGCGCCTGTGGGATTTACGAAAAATGCGATCTAGCCAAGAGTTTGAGTCCGTCAAAGACAGGCATCATGGCATTCGTGGATATGATTATCGGTGAGTCCTCACTGAGTGCCAACCAGCTTTAAACTGAATTTGAAGTGGAAGATATTCACGCTACCCTAAATCCGATGTGAAGTCCCATCCCAAGGATTGTAGTGTGATGACCTACAGAGGTCATAGTGTCTACAGAACTCTAATTAGATGCCACTTCAGTCCGATTGCCAGCACTGGCGCTCAGTATATATACTCAGGATCCGCTGATGGCAAGATTCACGTTGGTTCTCCTTGTTCTGGATATGCTTTATTAGTTAAATACTGGCTTTTCCAGATTTGGTCCCTTGATGGCCGCATTATTCAGGTGCTTGACCGCTCAAAGACTTTACCCATCACGTTTGATCCGTCTGCTCCTGATGTTAAGCCAACTCGCAGGGCTCGCCAGTTTTCATGTGTACGAGATGTCAGCTGGCACTCTCAGGTGCTGTTTGCGAAATTATTTTGCTCATATTATGTGCTCATAGTGTAACAGGAGCCCGTTCTGATAAGTGCCGCCTGGTCAAGTACTGAAGGCGGCAGCCACGTTGCCAGGCACGAGTGGAAGGGACTTTCTAAGATGTCCGGTGGGTTAGAGGACTGGGTTCAGAAACAGCAAGAAGAGGAGCCGGAGATGAACAGACGACGGAGGTCTACGAGACTGGCACATCGCGCGCTTCTGCAAAATTTGCCTGGTGCATTCAACTATGACGAAGATGCCTGAAATATCTTCACTGAGTATGAGTCATTGTATCAGTAGTGTCTGTCTTCGTGTGCTGTACAATATTTGTAGTATTGTTTTTCGAGATATGTCTCGTTTGAAGTTGAGTATTTATAATCAAAAACTGCTCCGGTATAGCTACTGGAAGATTAACCTGTCCCAGGACTGGAACACGCTCGAATGGTTAGCGAATGGTTAGCATCAAAAGGCTGTTGCCTTCTTATTATCGACTACAAGTACCGGACCAGAAAAGGAGTTTTACCTTCTAGCCCCTAGTCCCTGCGCGAAAACTTGCTAAGAATCATTTCGGTACAACATTGACCATCGTGGTAAATATCAATTCAAGTGCAACCGGAATTAGTTCATTTTACATCAACCACTCTCCGTGATTCGCGAATTCCGGGACAACAGAGCCGTACGATTCTGATTCTGACTTGGCTCCAGGTCCCGACCATGCACTCATGTGCGATTCTCAGGCAATGTAGTAGCCACGTTTCCAGCCCAACTGTCTGGATACCATCTTACACAATGAAGGTTGATGCTATCAACAGGATCCTGTGCTCATGGTGTGGGATATTGAAGCTCCTGCTATGGTGAAAGCCGCAGCCTTCTCAAGTCCCTTTTGTCTCAAACTCGAATAGAACCTGACACCTGCTCGGGCCAGTGGCGTCATCTTATAGACCTAGCCACCGCAAGGTACTGACTGATCTCCCTGATATAGCTATTTCCACCGCTTCGAATTTGTCAATCTATGAGTCTGTCCTGCGCTTCTCTCGTCATCGCAACCTTCTAACCTCTTCTAATTAAATGTCTTGTGCTTGTCCACACTCCGCAGCCAATGGAGAACCAGGGTCATACGCCGTTCCTGATCGATTTTGACTGCCCGATTCGCGGTAATTCATTTTTTCGGCTCAGATATCTCCTGTAATTGTGAACGGAGACCCCACGAAACGCGGGCGGTTGTACATAAACCCGGCAGCCCTCTCAATAATCTCGGTTCCTCTTTGCACCTGGTCCATTAGTTGCCGCCAATTTCAAATAAAAGGATCTTGCCTATCTCAACACCTCTTCCATCCCATAGTGCGTATCATCATCATCTTCTTCTGGCTCCTAACCGATCAACTCGTCCAAAGTTCCCAGATCATTTCTCTGTTATCCACAAGAGTGGCTCCCTCTGACTCCGACGTTTCACATGAACTACGGTGAAACTACCTATTCTTTCGATCATAACCCTACTCTACATAAGAGGAAGGTTCCAAAGCTTGCCTTCTCGACGGATGTCAAGACCTCCAGCAACTACTACAACCACACAACCCCTTTGATGCCCTTTTTTGCACAGATGCCTCATTCGTCGTCTGGAGCTTTATCTCAGATGGAGGTTGATGGGACTGTCGAGTGCCATCCACAAATTGACGCAAACCCTCGTTTGAAATGCTCTTTGGGGACACATCTAGAGATGGCCTATAGTCATGAATGTCATAGTCTCGATCCAGCCCATCCCACTCTCCTTTCAGCATTACGTGTTGACTCGACTGAGGATCTTACCGTCAAGCTCTCATCATCAAATGAACAATATCCTTCGTCCTCACAATGCACCAGTCTTCGAAATACACATAGCTTCTTATTTCCGGCTTCGTCTGTTTATCCTTCACCTCCACAGTCTTCGATCGCTTCTCCTTTGGAAGTATCCACTTTGCTGCCCGTTCAGCCTTCGCCTTCCCTTCCTCTCTATCAGCCTCGCCCTACCAGGCGAATATCTATCATCTCGCTTTCACGGCTGGCTTCCGAAGCTGAAGAGATGGAGAACTCGTCCCGGCGGCGAGACAATTTGCGCAAGGGTGGATTAGATGTTGGATCAAGAAATGTACATTATTCCTCTCATCATCGACAATTGCCTTATTCTAGGGCAGAATGGGGCAAGCAAGCTCCACGAAAAGGTTTTATGACTGAGCGATTCATAAGGTAGTTGCGGTAGTTGCGGTTGTATGGAGTCATATGTTGTTGGTTAACGACCAAGTATCAAGTAAAACCCAGGCCATATGATCGGCTAATAATATGAAATTGTATAATGTAATTGTGAATTTATCTGAGCTCTTATGTACAGTTCGAGTGATCCAAAAGCATGTGCGTCATCAGAAGTTCGTTACTGTAAATGCTGAAGACAAATGACGGATCTTGTTCATGGAAAATCTGTAGCCCGAATGCTATATGTCTTTGGTTGGGTAGCCCAGAATGTCTGCAGTTTTGAAGAATCCCTCGAAAGTCCCATTGGCATTACCCCCGAGTGACTGGGAGACTAGGTCAGAGAAACCACGATCAACAGGCCGCATAAACAATTGTTGTACCTCAAATGGTTCGGCTGGATGGGGAAGATTCTGGATATAGGATTCTCCATCTAATAGATCGTATAAGTCATCACATTGGTCTAGGGCCCAAGTGTTGCCAAGTGCTGGTAAGAAATCTTCATGTCGAGAGTCGTAAGTTTCAGAAAGAGGGCTACCGTCAGATGGTTGTTCAATGTCCCTTGTGTCCAGCGAATACAAGTCTGACACTTCGATAGATCCAGGCTCTGAAATCGATGTCGAAAGCATGTCGATCACCGCAGGGGTAGCGGAGGTAGGAAGGCTGGACGTTGGAGAGATGTTTTGCACAGGGACAGCTTTCTTTCGTTTGGCATGTAGATTACCCGGATACGTAGCGGTGCGTCTTGCAAATTGAAGTGGAGATGACTTAGACTCGGATAGGAATTCTGCAGCCACTGCTGGTGTCAATGTATGCCCAGAACGGACTTGAAGTAAATTTTCCACTGGCAACTTTGGAACAGGCTACGCAAAGATGTATGAGAATAAATCAAATTTACCTATATGTCTACTGACCGAAGTCGACATTTGAACCTGTTCATGTTTTATAATTCTTCTGCGTTTTAGATTGGTATGTTTGTCTTCCTTGGCAACTCGAAGACCTGAAGAAAGCCTTATTGATCTGCCAGAGGTAATGAAAGGGGAACTAGTCGCGCCTCTGGAATGGAAATAATCATATATATGCCGGCGATCCACACAGTAACGATCCTGAAAATCTTTTCGGACAGCAAAAGTAGGCATTTTTGCACCAGGGACAATCAGGGCTTCCATTTCCGCGACAAGATCTGGTCCAAGGCGCAGTGCTAGCCGCTGCGGATTCACTCTGCGAGTCTTAGGACGTTCTTCATCTACCACTGGAAGTATTGCATCACCAGAATCCACTGAGACAGCAAGAGATGTACACCGACGGAGCCGAGAAAAACCAGCAGCAAGATCCTGAGAGATATGAAGGCCAGATTCTGTCTGGACAGGAGTCATCGTAGAAGAGTAGCAAGAGATTCCCACATTCTCAAGGTGGATTTAAGTGGATTTAAGTATAGATGACGATAGAGTAATTCGATGATGTCAATCAAACGCGACACGTTGATGAGGTCACATGATAGTCAAACCAGTATTTATGTAATAAGTTAAAACAATACAGAAGTAGATATGTACATGAAGTTTTCGGAGGAAAATAATAGGAGGAAATTGCTTCAGACGTTTTTTGGATACATGAGGAATTCTTGTGTATTTTTACCAACTTCAAAAATACAAGCTAGCAGCAAAAACAACTAGAAAAGAGGGAATTTGAGCGGGTATGAGTTTGACCTTAGGCAAACTTACTATCTCGTTTAATTTTTAGTTGTGCTTCTTCCATTTTTTTGAAAAGGCGAGCATCACCAATTACTCGAGCGGCATCCCGGACCTCTCGACAGGTCTCATCAAGGCGGGTGATGCAGCGTACGATCGATCCCTCAGGAACATCAGTTATTGCAGTTATCTGTTCAAATGGCTGTACTTTGATGAGGGACTCAGCATCCATTGGTGGATAGTATATTCTCACCATGCCCTTTGCCCATTCATACACAACTTCGGTGAGACCAAACTTAAGAACAGATCGGAATTCTTCGGAAGCGATTTTCTGGCGATCTTGAGCCCGACCAATGCGATCATTGATCACTTGGATTACATTGCGCCCCTCTTGCAGTTTAGGTGGAAGCAGTGGTTCTACTTCTGTCTTTTCTTGGAAGACGAAACAAGAAAGCAGAGCCACTACTTCTTCTGAGTCATAAGTAGCCAAAGTATTTTCTAGGATGAGCTCAGTCAATACGAGCTCATTAGCTGAGTTGATCTGAATTTCACGATCAAAACAACATGAAGTAATACGGTTGACAGTTACCTACCTCGCATGCTACCCGCCCTTTCAAGAGAACCGTTGAGTTTTCATCAATAAATTTCAGCTCCTTGAGAACTTCGATGCGTTGTTCATAATCTGGGATCAATTCCAGGTTCTGTTCGGATATGGCTAGTTTGAGATGAGCAATGTTGGTACGTAGAATCTGCTCTCCATGGATAATAGTATACTATTGTATGGTGAAGTCATTCAACTGAAGCGGTGAATAGCACACACACATGTGGTATGAAGCTAGGGCACTGTAAACAGCCCCTATTAGAATTCCGTTTTACAATCGTATTCCTTCGCTGAAGAGTTTCTTGGAAATCCAACAGGCGTATTTTGCTCCAGTCCACCTCTGGGATATCCTTTTGAGACGTCAACCAATCTTGCAAAATCCCGGATAGGCTCTTTATACCATCTAACATCGTCGATATGCGATGCCGTTCAACGATCTCATCAACGTCGACCTGCGAGGAAACAAATCAGTATCAGTGACGTACGAATGGCACTTGTCCATACTTTTATAGTACAACTTGTGACAAGGCTGATGCTAGTTGTAAGAACAGCTCGCAGTTCATACACACCATCCTCCACAATCATTGACTCAGCTTTGGGCGGCCATAGTGGAAGGATCGTCTGGTTATCAATGTCTACGCAAGGTCTCAGAGGGAGTAAAGATCAGTGAACCGTCTATATTCACCGCGATTCCCACTTTTGACATCAGCTGAAACTAGCGCGAGAATAAAATAAGTCTTGGCTTGACTGATTCGACTTGGAGTCAAGACTTGCAGCGGGGCGGGTTTCAACAAAATGCCCACGCTAAATGGACAAAAATGCTAAAAATGAATGTTTTGTCTAATTTCCCCACCGACTTCGAGAATAAACTGACATTATCACGAAGGACAACTACTCTGCCCGGAGAGAAGAGCTTTGAGCCTTGTTGGCGGGTAACAGCCATGTCGATTAATTGCTGGTTGAGCTCGATGACTTCTTTCATGTCACTGTGGTAATCCTTGATATCCATTATGCATCGTTCGCATTCCAATTTCTGTAGAGTTGAGAGGAGTCTCTCGTTCTGCCCAGGGAGAACAGCTCCATCACATTTACTTGAAGGAATGAGCAGAACATCTGACCTCAGTGACTTTTTGTTGGTTTTCAGGCAGCAGTCGTTGAGATGTATTTTCTGAGAAGCTTCGCTTGATCATTTCCTCGACACGCAGGGCTTCCACACGCAACAAATTCAGTATCATGTTATAAGTCAGTCGAAATTGAGATGTCAACTTCCCCGGTACGCCCAATATCATCGTCTGAAGGGCATTTTGCTGTCCCAGATATGAGTTCAACTGCTTTCAAGCGAGACAACATCGTACCTCCGGAAGCGAATCTCCAGAGAGTATAATGACTGTTCCTGTGCTATCAAGACCACGACGCCCAGCTCGGCCAGCCATCTGGGTATATTCACCGGGAAGGATATCTCGGAAACTGCGACCATCGTGTTTTCGGACACTGGAGAATACTACGCATTTGGCAGGCATATTGACTCCCTAGAGCTGGTGTCAGGGACAGAGTTCAGAGCCAGAATTGATAATCACCATGGCAAATGTTTCTGTGGCAAAAAGTGCTTTCACGAGTCCGCGTGCAAATAGTATCTCCACCACTTCTTTCATGATTGGCAGGAGTCCACTATGATGGATGCCAATACCGCGGCTTAATAAATCTCGCATGCGGCTAATCTGAGGTAATTTCTTATCAGAACCTTTCCAGTCTCATAAGTAGGGGTACCATTGATGATTTACATTCCCCTCACCTTTCAGTCGTGATAACGCCTTTTCGATTGCAACATGAACTTCACTCTTCTCTGCAGATGTACATAAGTCGGCATTGGTCAATGTTTCCGCGTTCTCCTCGCAACGTTTCTTAGAAAATGTGAAAATCACAACAGGAAGCAGAGCTTCTTTTTTAAGATGGCCTAAAAGGTGGATGTAGACGTTCTTGTCTGTATGAATTGTACGCATTGGTCCACCACCACCACGACTTCTGTATCGGGCGACTGGAGCAGATCCTCTCAACCCACTACTACCACGTACAGGGGTGCTTCGCTGGCCACGCTGGCCGCTGGCCGCTCCACGAGCGCCTATGCGTTGGACTGGAGGCAAACCAGCGGCTTCACGTTCTTTGTCTTGTTTGCGCCGCAATGCTTCTCCAGCATCTTTGTACCTAGGCCAATGCTATGAGCTGGCGACTTCAAGATAGATACCAAGGCGTACCCTTGCCCAATGAAATTGCGTTTAGCATCGACAATCTTGAACTTGTCTCGCCCTGCATAGAGGTAATGTTCGAGTGGCACTGGGCGTTGCACTGTTGAAATGACATATATATCTTTCTTCTTGGTGCGTCTGTGATATGGATATGCTTCAACGCTGAATAAACGATTAATATAAACCTTACCCAACCCAGTCTGCAAACTCTTTGGCATTCGGAACGGTAGCAGAAAGGAGAATGATGTTGACATGGTCTGGAAGCATGATAATAACCTCCTCCCAAACTACACCTCGCTACGGTATTTATCAACATCATTAGTCTCAGATCAACAAATTCACGTCACCTCAGCATCGTTAACGTAATGAACCTCATCGAAAATCACGAATTCTACGTCTCGAATCAAGTCAGCCCCCTTGTAGAGCATACTCCTGAGAATTTCCGTCGTCATAACAAGGCAAGTTGCTTCTGGGTTGATTTGGACATCACCAGTAAGGATTCCGACAGACGCTAAAGAAAAAGTTTGCTTGAAGTCCCTAAACTTCTGGTTCGATAGGGCTTTTATCGGGGAGGTATAGATCGCCCTGTGCTGCAATTAACATGTATTCTGAAAGCTAGTTAGCTCAAAGGCACCTCGTCATATGTTTTTCAGCAAGGGCAATCGCGTATTCCGCAACGGCAGTCTTTCCAGCAGAAGTGTGAGCCGCGACAAAAACAGAGTTTCCGAGCTCCAGATGATGTACAGCTTGCTTTTGAAACGTGTCCAGCTCGAAGGGATACTATGATCACGGTGTTACAGCATCACCGGTGCAGAGGTCATTATTGGATACCTTATGTGCCATCTCAGGGACAAGTTCGTGAAAATTAACTAGGGGTTGATTGACATCAATAACATGAGCCCAATCTCGTTTCTGAACATCGACTTTGCGAATAGGTGGAGGATGGATTTGAATCAGCTTGAGGTGTTCTTTCTGATGATCGACATCAGATAGAAAAAGTCAGAGCAGTACTTGGACCTTACTGGCAATAACACATCAATTTCATTCTGCTGTTGAGTTGATACTATTTCGTCGTCAAGTGGGACAATGATCACCTTGTGCACAAAAGTTCTCGAAATTGGGATAAAGATACAGGTGGAACATACCTGCTCCTTAAATCGCTCTTCTACTCCTTCCTCTGATCCGACGATATCCAGATTAAAAATCTTATTTTCAACTTCCCCTAGCAATCTGATTCCTCTGCTAAGACCTGGAGCAGCCTCGCGCAAGTGTTTGTTGTTCATAGAGGGACCCTTCTTCTCTCCAGGTTCGATTATATTGTCAAGTCCACCTGGTAGGAATGGAACATATCCGGACTTTCCTCGAACAAAATTCTGCGCAGGGGCTGGTATTCGATTGATGGAAGTAGAAGTAAGACCTGTCGTATTACATTTGACCGATGTCTGACTGAGGTAACGTATAGGTTGATTTCAGATAGTTTTTGTGACTCACCTCGGTGTACCCTACAATCCGACCTTCGAGGCCTGCACGTACAAATGATAATGATGTCGGCGGAGGCGACGGCTCCAAACTAAGGAGGCTCGGTACGTGAAAATCGTAGTCCCATGAGCTGGTTCACCCATTAGCTGGTCAACGACTTTGTATGAATCCATGTCGCACATCTGATATGTGGAAAGCAGATGCTCTGGGAAGCTAGTTGGCGGCAGAAGAAGCTTTGCTTCAATATCCTGGAAAATATGTTCTCGGGGTGGTAAGCCTGCAAGGCCTAGCTCTTCTAAAAGTGCAGACATGTCTTCTTGACGTGGGTTAACGATGCGGGAGATGAGAGCTGCTTGATTTGCAGTGGCCACCATACAGACAGGAGAGAAACGGCACTGATTGCACAGCCACTTGTTTATCTATTTTACAAGTACACTCTACTTGCCTCAAAAAATCATGTCTTCCTCTTCACTAGCTCCTTTTAAGATCGGAAAAACGCTTCATAAGTGCCAAAAAATCGTTCTCTTCTTCAACGCTGGGTGATGTTACCGAAGGCGATGTTCCTTCCTTTTCATCTTTTATCTCAGACGGTCCATCCTCATCGGCCGTGTATCTAGCCTAAAGGCGCTTGTTTTTAGAGTCATCCTGGAGAACTAGATGAGAGATACCTTATTCAAGTCGGAGACAGCCTCATCAACTTGTGGACACGACTCCCAGGGGACACCATATGCTTTAGCGATCTCGCACAAGTAGGCGTCAATAAGTTCATTTGATGGTTGGCCGGACATCAGCTTGTGTGTCACCTGAGAATACCAGAACCCGTTAAGCATTGATCAAACAACAAGAAAAGTCGGCATACCCGTTCAGCGACACAATCATTACGGTTCTCCATGACTGCCACAGAAAATTCCCGACCGTACTTATGCATAAGAATATCTCTCAGGGTGTGGAGCTCTAGACAGGGCAGTTAATCTTTTGTAGAAATATCGGACAACATAAAATTACCCTTCAGTTCGGTTCGTGGAGCAGCATAGATAATGCTGCAAACGCCCTCGTTGATGGCTTGATTCCATTGAAATATTATTATATGCCGTCGCCATCTATTGGTCGCGTACCTGGATCTGGTTCCGGGTTGCTAGACCAGAGAATCAATAAAGGGTAAGGTCAAGAGAAACAAGGTTTTTGCACTTTTGGTCTAGGAGGCCAAATCTTGCGAGTAGTAGCTCGCAGTAGAGCTCGAGAAGCTCCAACAGTTCAACATGGATGTCTTCATTGATTACTACTCTGTAATCAATGGATGAGTTAACAATAAATTTGACACCACTTACAGCCCTCGACCTTGATCCGAGCAGTTTCGATCTTGCGTCGCTCTAGGAGGGTAGCTATGTCTCTGCGAGATGACTTTGCTTGTGCTTCCTTCTTCTGCTGTAGAGTTCTCAATCGTTGTACTGCTAGTCTGGCGTGTCTGTTGATCCTAGTCGCGGCACCACTTAAACAATGGAACTTACGTACCGGAGCTGAACCTGACAGAACGAGATGTTTAAATGAAAATGTTAAAGAAATGGTGTATGTACTGCACACCTTCATCTTTGTGGCATTCAAAGGAACCATTTATGGGTAAAAGTGAGTGGATGTGATTAGGAAGATATGGCCTGTGCTATTTTGAGAACTGTAAATAGTAATACAATGATATACAAAGTTTTCATTTTGGGCCTTGATCCCTCTACTAATGCTCAATGGTATTAAGTGAATGTTGCTGTTGTTGTAAGTGCATCTCGAGCCTCATTCTTTTGTTTATCTCTATTTGGTTCTAATCCTTTGCCTTCGTCATTTTGCACATATTTCTATTTTTCATTTTCTGTCATGATTAGTAAGCACATTATTTTTGCAAGAGAATAGTTTTCTACCCTCAGTTCTGTGGACATCAGACTAAGGTGAATTTTAGTTCTGTGGACATCAGACTGAGTTGGATTGAACTCTAGGACATCAGATTGACATCTGATACTGTAACACAATCCTACTAATTATAAAAGGTTATGGGCCCCATTGTCTAAACCAATACCATATATATAAAGATGAGCACAACTCAAGATATAGGACATGGCAGGGTTTACAACATCCCTGCACTGGATGATATAGGGTCAAACTACAATGATTGGAAGTACAGGATATCGACTATACTGAAGCTTAGAGGTTTATTTGGAATTGTGAAGGGGACAGAGAAATACCCACCAGAAGTAGCAACGGATCCAAAGGACCAAGTCACTGTCACTGCCACTTATGATAGATGGCAAACAAGGAATCATCAGGCCCTGGCAGAAATCACATTGACACTGAAGAAGGAATCTCTTCGAAATGTCAAAAGGTATCAACTTGCATCAGAAATTTGGGATTACCTGGAGGACCATTATTGTCATGAATTGTGACACAAGAACTTTTCTTTTCTATTTTTAGAATGGACTTACATAATCAGGAAGTCACATGAGGGTCACATGACATGTCACATTGATGTCACATGATCACCATGGGAAAGTAGTGCACAGACCAAGTAGAATAGATATAAGTAGTGTACTCAAATCCAGCAGGGACTCTAATAAGTTCTCTTTGTCTACTCTGACTTAGAGTTGGGATCTGCCTATCTAAGTTACTTGGGTGACCGTTCCTTACAATTATGAAGGGAGAGGACAACATACAATAGCTTGGTTGCTCGGAGATGTCTTCAGGACAACTTTTGTTGACACGGTATCTATGGAACAACAACTCAGTGATATAAGGGACAAAGTTCATAGGCTTAGAGACCTTGGACACAACCTAAAGAACTCACTGATTGTAACAGTCATGATTATTTTACTTCTAGAATCCTATGCTGTAACAATTGAAGTCTTAGTTGAGTAACCTTAACCTCACTCGCACTCTAAGTCAGAGTTTGATAAAGAGAACTCGTTAGAGTTCCCACTAATTGGCTCAGCTACTTATACACAAATATGTGTTTACAAGTATTTGCCTAAACTATTTTATCCCGTACATCTCTTTTAAGTCATGATGTCCCATGCACATTTATTATTATATAATTATGAGAAAAGAAAAAGAAATAAAATAATCTGCTGCCATAGATTGTCTAGCTTGTCTGCCGTTTTATAACATATGCATTACTTAGACAGCACCTCTATATGAAGGACAAAACTACCTTGACTATAGACTTCATCATCAAACAGATATTGATGAATGAAAAATCACATGAAGGAGCCTCACATGTTGCATTAATGGGTCATAGCAAAGGGAAAAGGCCTATCTATCAAGCTTCTAGTCAGTTGAACAACCATGAAGGAAAAAAAAGAGATGTAAAGTGCTTTTACTGTAAAAGGATAGGTCATATCAAGTCGGAATGCAGAAAGATGAAGGCAGACCTCGCATCCAATAGCAACTCAAATAACAAGAAAGGACCCAAATCATGAGAGGAGAATGCCAAGCTAGCATCAGCACAAAAGGAAATGCTAATAAAATTGTTCATGGCATACAAAAGAAATCCTAACCTTGCTGAGAGTTGGATTATTGACTCAAGAGCGACCTCAACTATGACATCCAGAAGAGAGTGGATTCATGACTATATTCCCTTCAAGTCAGCTGTTCCTATTAGTCTTGGAGACGATAGAGTCATCGATGCAGTTGGATCAGGATCAGTGAGGATTTCAATGGATGGTAATGGGAGACCAACAGTCTATGAACTTCAGGATGTCTACTATGTTCCCAACATGGAGACAAACAATCTGTTGTCAGTGACATACATGAGTGAAAGGAATTACTCAACAATTTTTGGTCGAAATGAATGCAGCATCCTAAAGGGCATGAATGTGATTGGGAAGGCTAGAAAAAGAGATAAGCTATGGATTCTAGAAGGAAAGACATTGTTCCCTACCCAAGAATCTGCTCATGTTGCGAGAACATCAATCAACACATGTGTTATGAACCGCTAAATTTCCCTAAGTCATTATTTATTTTTCTTTTCTTTTCTTTTTCATTTAATTAGGTAATTACATTGGATCAGTAAACATGTACAAATAATAAGACCTGTATAAGTATCGCACACAATTTAGCAAGGACTCTAATGAGTTCTCTTTGTCAACTCTGATTTAGAGTGGGATTAAGGTTAAGTATCACAAATGGTCACTTACTGAGTTTGTGATTGAAGAGTTTTGGATTCTCAAGCAAGGTAGAATAAGCAACAGAAGATGTTGTTAAGTCTGAGGTCTAATCCTCAGACTATGCAGCCTTATATATAGGAAATAATGGTCTGTGCACCTGGACAGAGCATCACATGTTCTACTGCCTATTGTTCTACATATGGCAGTCCTTTTGTGTCTAAAATAGCGATAACTTAACCATATAAGGGGCTGTCCTTATTGTGTTCA
>Ga0153957_100132_pt1 | contig 52157 bp, 55 predicted proteins | sample TSFL041MetaG_FD_104745 | JGI IMG/M metagenome (GOLD analysis project Ga0153957, IMG submission 104745) | Attine ant fungus gardens microbial communities from Florida, USA - TSFL041 MetaG | ecosystem: Host-associated > Fungi > Mycelium > Unclassified | place: USA: Florida, Wekiwa Springs... | reverse complement strand
ATGTAGTTAGTAGCCTAGGTAGCGAAGAGCGAGAAAACTACACTAAATGACAGACTCTTTACCTCCAAGTATTTGCCTTCCAAAAATGTTTATCCATCTAAAGACCTCCCCACCCCTTCCATTTGCGATATCCACTGCCCCACCCTAGCCTTTAGCCTCTGTCATAGAACTTGATTGTCATGGAACAATCCCATTGGGATCAGGTGATGGACACCATGATGAGTGCTCTGGTCAAACCCCTTTTCAAGAGTACCAGTGACTCTCCCAGGGTTATCCTACCCTGAGAGAGAGCTTGAAGTGGTTCGTCTTTGTACCTACCATGCCCTAACATACTTCCCAAAGGTGATACCCAGATTTTGTAGAGAAACATGTGTATTTGTGGTGAGCTATAGAGAGCTCTTCCATATGGGTGTCGTTCAGTAATAGAGTGTTCATAGGATTCTTTTCGAGGGTGGATTCCCTCCAACCATTAGTTCAACCTCTAGATGGTGCCCTCTTCCAGCCTCAGTAAAAAGCGGGTGCAAAGGAAACATGTTGTCATCATGTTCCCAGTGCATAAATGAATGCACAAATGTGCCACCCTCAAGGGCAATGAGAAATAAAGGTGGATGGGTGACTTTATGACAATATTAGTGAGAGGTGTTAGGTAGAGTATGACCCCTAGGGTTATTTCGCCCCAGGGGATGGTGGTGGTAAAAGGAATGATAGTCTACCTACATGCTCTATGTAATAAATCGTTGATTAGAAAAAAAAATGCATCACAAATACTATATTATATTCACAAAAATTTAGAGTAGCTGATGATTTTTTTAAAAAAAAAAAACAGCAATAGTTAAATTCATCCTTCTGCTACCCAAATAAACCCTAGCATGATCTATCTCATCCATTCTCTCAAAACACTGGAGTGAAAAAGAACTTATTTCAAAAACCCAAAAGCAAAAACAAAAAAAGGACAAATTTCATTTTGGTATCTTTCAGCTTGCCTTTATTGAATCTGTCCATCCCAGACATCTCCATTGCTACTGAACGGGGAAGTACGGTATAAGATAATTATCCACCTTTCCCCTATTACTCATGGAGGTAAATAGTTACGTTTCGGGCAAAACTTCTCTCCGCCGATACGGGTTTGAGAATTTACTATGGCAGCAACCCGAGGACAATGAATCGCCGGAGATTTACTTCGTTTATACTCTATTCAGAAACTACACGACAAGCGCGCTATGCTGTGCACATGCACACCCAGATGAATGAAGATAACTTTCTTCGGGTAATATACGACCGGTGTTAACCTGTGCTTAAAATAGCTTATTTCTTGTCATTATGATACAGCTTCGTAACCACCATGTGTATACACGCTGCGCAACGTGGGTATCTACTCAGAGAAAACAATGGCAACAAAAGGGAATTGGGAATCTTGCTTTACACATTATTCTGATCATTATGTATACAGCTGTGATGACTCCAGGCTTTGAAATCGTCGCCATGGAATTACGAATCATGACTCACAGAGTCATACAAATGTAAAAAAAGCCATTTGAACAGAGGGCAGTGCAGATAGAGGAACATTCCATACATTCTACACTTGATTCTCTTTGATTGTTGCGACGCAGAAAATAAGAAGTGACGCGTGCTTGTTGAGAAGGGATGTAATACGATGATGATGGTTGACACGCCGATTAGGCTGAAAACTCAATGGTCACCAGCTCTAGGGTTTGGGCATGCGGACCCTACATTAGAATATGAGGCCAGAGATGTAAGCGTGCGAGGAGAAGAGGACGACGATGGTGAAATTAGTGGCGATGATAGCGAACGGCAGTGAGATGAAGAGCATAATGGTGAGGAAGCTGGGTATGGAAATTTACCGATACCTGCGGCTGAATGCTTGGTTGTCAGAGCGCTGGGAGATAAAAGATCCGAATGAGATGACGAATATATGATATATGGCTCCTCATGAGCCAGCTTCTCATCGGCGTTGATATGGTGTGAGGGGTATGCAGAAAACACTGGATCTGGGTAACTTGGGGAACCAAAGACGCTCTTAGAAGGATTTGATGTGAGAGTCTGTGCCTGCTGAGGTGATTTCATCGCAGGACTTGGTTGTTGGTATCTAACGGCATTGGTATTGGGGAGATGAAGATTTTTGTAGTTGCGTGACTGCCGATGCTGTGGAGGGTGAATCTGACGACTGGCCAAGATCAGCTTCTGGAGTTCAGCATTAAGAGCCTCTGCAGTCTGTAGCTTTATTCTCTGCTCATGAAGGGTATAAGGATCTGTATGGGTATGATTGAGAGGGGATGCAGGCGTGCGAGGAGATGGGGATTCGCTAGAAGACGTTGACTAGGATAATCATCAGAATGACCAAAATGCAGAGCAGAGACTGTATCACATACGGATGAACCTTGGGCTACTAGTCTTTTGTCATGCAACCAATTTGCAGGATTTCTTTTCCTCTGCAGACTCGACTTCACAAAGGCATGCCGCTCATGCCGCTGCAGGGGAGATTCTTGAAAGGGAAGCTGACGGCCTTTATCATCGTATTGGGGATTTTGTGAGGATAGAACGGGACCTGAGCGGAGATATTGGGCAAGTGAGGACATGGTCGTTGAGAAGAAAAGTGCCGAACAGGTGCCGAATTGAATTCATCCGTCACGTGATAAAATGCTGTGTCTGGGAGATGGTGGATGTTTCTGGAGCCTCTTGGCCGCTACTTAAGAGGTTCTCGACCATGGCCTCTGTGCCATTTCACCATGTTTCGACCATCTTCGTTCTACCGTAGTCGTTATGATCTGGACCGCGCACGTGCTCTTGCCGACCAGCGTGCCAGACGAGCCCAGTGGCTGCCGGACGAAGACGACGATGACGATGTTTACGATGACTATCGGCTTAGTCCCTACGAGCGTGCATACCTGGATGCCCATCGTAAACATAGACAAATGGAGCTCATGAGAGAGCGGGAGGCAGAGGAAGCGAGACACAGGGCTCTGGAAGAACGCAAACGGCAGCAGGAAATCGACGAGAGAGAAAAAGAACGGCAGAGATGCAGACAACAGTCAATGAAGTCAAAGTCTCCTCCTATCCATCCTCGCACCAGCCCTCTTCCTGACCGCAATGCTCCGTCTACGCAAGAGCAATATACCGGAAAACACATAGAAGCAGCGTCTGTCCTTCAGCGTTTCTTCCGCATCCGCCAATCCATTCGTACAATTCAATCTTTGATTTCCGAATTCAATACCCTTCATGCAAGTTTCACCTACCCCTCTGCAATTTCATTTCAGAATCCTTCATCCCCCTCCGTGGATGTTGTCAATGTCGCCGCTGCAGACCCTTCTTTAGGCTCAGACGACATCGACTCCAATACAAGAATACCTAAATTGGCATTCAATTCTACAAACTACGGCCTCCTCGCTTACAACGATGCCCTAGATAAATTACTCATTCGACTCGATGGAGTAGAGAGCTGGGGAGATTCCGGCGTGCGCGAGAGGCGGCGAAATGCTGTGAAGCAGATTGAAAAGGAGCAAGGGCTTGTTGAAAAGTTTTGGAAAATGAGCTGGTTGAAACATGTTGAGACTGCCTGATCGAGTTGATTTATACTATATTCTTCAATGACATCATAATAATCACGTATTGTATGTAAAAGCACTATTCTATAATGCCTGAGGACCAGTGTACCAATGTGAAGAGAGCAGTCGGTTCAGGTTCCAGTTCATTGTCTCGATTGATCTGTTTACAAGACTCAATGCGTCGATCAATAATTGTGAACTTCCTGATATAGACAAGTATGATCAAATATCCCGTTTGAGATAAGTCGACGATAAGTCGACATAGAAATAGTCATTTAATTTTGTACAATTTACTACCTATGTGCTCAGTGATTTAATGGCCCAGATGCCACCTTACAACAAATTGAGCAATGAAACCTTATACAAAGAACAAGGTAGACAAATAATTGTATTAGGGGCTAAAAAAAGCTTTTGCATGAAGATTATCACAACCCAAAATAATCAAGCCGGTCCCATCCGAAGCTACCAGGCTCCCCCGGTGGGAAGTCGATATCCATATCCTCCCAAGGTGTAGGTGTCGGTACTGGATTCCACAAGTCAACCAGGACACCAGTTTCCTTCTCCAATATCTTTATATCTGTCTCGAATCTGATGTCCTCCTCGGGGTCTGACACGCTCCAACGGCTCAAAGAAATACTGACTCTTCGGAGGTGTGTAAGATCGTGTGTACGTCGATTAATGGTGCGAGCACTTATGAAATTGAGTATACTTTGTCGTGAAAATGAGGCGTTAATACAATGAAATACTTCAAGCTTTGGGCAAAGGCATAGCTGACTAGAAAGTTCTTCATCAACGCCAGGTGTGATCTGGATTAAATCGCTGAGATGTAGAATCTTTGGAGGGATGAAGCGTGATAAAATGAAATCGTTCATGGGGAGTGACGAAGAAGATGGTGATGTGCTGTCAGGGTCATTGACTGGTGCATCAACTCCTTTCAACGATAAACGCTTTAGGTTCTGCACGAGAGGCAGAACATTCAACGCCGACACATCAGAAACCTCATAGTCCAATTCCTCGAGAGGATAAGTCAGGTGTTTGAGAAATGAACATAGGGAAGTCAGAAAATGAGAAGACTCGGGCCATCGATTATTGAATGGATCGTTCGGCCACGAGTAGTCTGTTCGTTTACATGCCAAATGTCTGAGAGTGGGTGTGTTTAGACGTTCAAGGAGCGAGCAACTAACAGCGTCCTGGCATGACCCCACAATGATCTGAAGTGATCTCAGTTTTAATAGAGTCAGCGACATCATTCTCAAGGAGTCTAATGATGGATTTTCTTCGACATGAAATCCAACGGAGACGCAGCAAGATTCAAGGTTTGGTGTTGAGTTCAGAGCCCGATAAACCTTAGATGGTTCAGTGATTCGTGCGCCAAGGTCAAGACCTGTGATCTTGTCCCATGGAATCGGCAGTTCCACGAAACGTGAATGTAATATAGGGAGAGATATTGTACGAAGTGATGGTGCACTGAGGATAGAATCTGTCCTGGACAACTGACGGACATCGATCAATTCTGCGCTCCTTCTCATGGGTTGATCAATTTCAATATGAAGGTTTTGCAATATGGGAAGGTGAGAACCGTGGAGCCTGTCGAGAATACCCCCCCTATAGAAGTAGAAATGAGACAAAAAAACGTATTTCCACCGTCGAGCATGAGAGATGATGAGATCGAGATAAAGCTGCGCTTGGCTGTTACTAGCATCTCTACTTCCTGGACAACTATACCACTTCATTGTGTGCCGCTCACTAACAATCATAGAGATGGAGAGCGGAAGACCTCCAGAGCGTGATAACCATGAGCTTATGGCTTCTCGCCTCGCTACATCCAGGGCATGGGAGGGATGAGTCGAGGGTGAGCCGATTATATGAATGGAAGCCCATAGTTTTGGGGTAGAATAAACGATCTGCCTCCACCTGCGGCAAACCCGGCCCAGCAACAAGGGTGCCTCTTTGTCACTCATTAGGGCATTATGAGCGGTCGGGAGGCAATGGTAGAATATTTCCTGAAGAATTTCAGGGAGAAGCCGACGGATAGGTGCAAGAAGAACTTGATGAGATTCAACAAACGCGGAAATTCGTGCTTTCTGACAGATAAGCTCAGTGTGCTTGCTCTTCAATTGTAATATCTTTTCTTCAAGTGACATGGCTCGGGCAAGGAACGAGGTCAATTCTGTACGGATAATAGTTGTCTCTTCTTTAGTCGGTGGCGCATTCGTGTGCAACTTGTGCTGAATTGTCTCCAGAAAAGCCATGAGAAGAAAAAGAGGTCACAGAAGCAGATAACAAGGAACCCAGTGTTCGCGTTGATTGAGCTTCTGTAATTAGGGCCGTGTGACTGAGTCGGCGGTTGGAGGAACGATCAGCGCATAGAGTCAAAACTCCCGCTTCCCCGTCTTAAACCTGGTTCAGAATACCAAAATGCTGACTAGAAATACCAGTTTCGCTCCTACCAAGTACAATAAATTTATCACCGTAGAATTGGAAATGAAGGCCTGGTGACAGACAGAACTAAATTTACATTATTACATAATCAGAAGAGGGCGTGTTGTTTCGTTCAGTACTTCTGAGTCAGATTCTCAGGTGGTTAATTATCCTTGTGCTGGACCTATTTCTCCCGCTGAACGTGTGGTTAGTTAATTATGGTCGACCGAGGGAAAGCTCGCACAGCACTCGCTCAAAAACGAGTTGACGTTGATAAATATATTTCGAAAAACCCTAAATGATCAAACAGTCACCGAGTATGACCTCACACCCGCGATCATAATCTTTCAAATGGTTGTATAAGGCTTGTACCATGATCGAGAAAGAAGGTATTGCAGGAAGTCGACGTAAACAAAACACAGGTGAAGAAGGACACTGTTGGACACTGACTGATGGTCTTAACTATGACTGGGCCCAGGATAGGAAATATGTATTTTTAGAGTGCCATCGAATTATGTATGTTCTGTGCGCGTGGCTCAAGCGACGAGTTGCCGCTGTACCTTGGAAGCTATAAGATCCTGACCTTTAAGGCTCAGTAGGCACCGGAATCATTCGTATCTCTTTCAGACTTCACTCTGCGTTTATCGACGAACATGTCCATTGGCACTTTGATCAGCGTTGCTCCCTCGCCCATTATCCCTGTCACAGACGTGAGCATGAGCAATCTCATTATATTTCAAGGCAATAGAATTGATGGTTGTATATATTCCAGGAGCTGATGAGAGCACCTGAAAACGCTCCCATAGAGCAACAGCGAAAGATCGCAGCTTATAACGAGCTTGTTGAAGTCATCTATATCCACAAAATAGAACTTGAGAGTCTCGAAGGTGACCTTGCTGATATGAAGGCCGACATCGAGAGTGAAATTGAGTACCTTGCACTCAAGGACGCTGGAGGCACTGGTTTGGAAACCGAGGAGAGTGGATCTGAAACAACAGTTGTGGTTTCTTCCATGAATTTAGGGTCTCAAGTGCAGGAAGACGAAATGAACACCTCAGACACTGACCCAGATGCTGCAATAAACATTGCTGAGGTGACCACAAGCCTGAAGAATGTTGTTAGCATCACGAAAAGCACAAAGAGCCGAGGAAAGGGAAAGGGTAGACAGGAAAAGGCGAAACTGAATGGGATGTATTTCAAATATCACAGAGGCCGTCAAATCAGCCTTTGTGATTATGACTACGTTTATGGAGACGAAGAGGAGAGATATTATGGAGGGAGAGATAGGAGATCAACGGAGGCTTGAGTCCAGTTCGACTGGGTGATTTCTTTTTGGGGGCTGGAGAACAGAAAACTGGAATGTTAGATCTTCTGGCTTAAATCGCTTTAGACTGTAATAGGACTTGAATAAGACGGCTCAATCAGTTCCACGAAATCACGTGCTACAAATTTTGGAAATTGTCTGCAATATCTGTTGATTGTAGGCATGTCCAGTCTCGCAGCACAGTTGGCGCAGTCTGCGTCTCTCAATGTTGCATTGCTCGCAGACCGCTCAAAACGGAAACCTTCAGAGTCCTATCTTTTCACTGGGTGGGAGGCAGATCAATATGACTTGGATTCTATCTACGCACTCGGAACGAATGCATTCCTGAAGTTATGTTCTATTGACCATCGTTTGAAGCAGTTTGAATACGAGTTGTTCTCTGATACAGCAAGAGCTACGGACAGGACACTACTGACCAGGAAGGAGAACGAAAAGTTAAATAGATCAATCGGACAGTTCCTGGGGCTCCTAGGGTCTTGGATGCTGGATGCACCGACAGCGAGGGTGATAGAATGGCTTGTGAGAAGATTCAGGTTAGTATGTATATCCTTCATGTGCAAAACATGGTTTGACTGGTATAGGATCCACGAATTCAATGTCGAGGATCTGCTTGCCTTGTTTTTACCTTACCATGACACAGCACAATTTGCGAAGCTGGTTACTATTCTCCACATCAAGTATGGTGGAATTAACAAGCTTTTGTTTTTTCACGCTCACATTGCCTCAGACCTAGTTCTACCTGGAGCTTCCTCTTACCTTTCAAATCTGCAGCTCAAAATGTTCCACGGGTTTCTCTTGTGACAGAAATGCTACGAAACAGCGATGTTACACGATTCATCGTTTCTCTACTCCCTTCTGCTTTGAAGGAGAATCGTTCGCATCGTGTTCTCCTAGTCTTTAATGCCGCCACCTTGCACGAATTCATTTCACGAAGTAAAACACTCGACGAGGGGATGATGGCCTGCATTCTTCCTGCTTTGTTAGAGCCTTTGGAGGCGAAACATGAAGCCTCGCTGGATGCTACTGTACGCATCTCTCTATCATTTTTCTTGGTCCGACCAACCTGAAATTTCCTCTACAGCTCGGAAGTTTCATTCTTCTATCGGCGTTGTCCCTCAAGTGTGATCTTTCGGCTTCAGCGTTGAAAGTTATTGTTGGGTCGATGGCTTCATGCGCATCTACTGTGGAAACCAAACAATTTTTGAGTGCAGCTATTGCTGTCTGTGAACCTCAATCTGAGCTGCAAGCCTTCTCAGGATCAACAGTCAAGGCCATCCTCAAGCTTCCGTGAGATCGAACTGCGATGTCAATTATGTGCTATGACACTCACGAGCATTTCCAGGGACATCCAAAATGCCCTCAAAAGCACTTTCAGTTGGTTTGGCTCTGAGAAGCTGTTCCGTCCTCTTGTGACGGGCTTGGTCTCCAAGTATGTTCTGGTTCCGTCAATTTTAAACAACTCAGTCATGGTCCCTCAGGCTACCCCACGAACAAGCGTCAACCCTACTCGAATCAATGGTCGGATCATCGAATATCCCTTCCTCAGTCATTGAACGCACAACATTCCTACTTATCAAAGAAGCACTTTCGGAAGAAGATTCGAGGAAAGTATCCGCTGCCCGATCGCTTCTATCCATCGTTCAGCAACGATATCCGGACATCTTTGAGCGAGCCACGAAAGCTGAAGTGGACGAAAACGAGGAGTTGAAGCAAGCCATTGACCAACTTTCTCTGTCAATGGTACATCTCTTTGTATGTGCTGAAATGGGGTTGATCTGATGATGTGTTTTACAGATTTCTACATCATCTGGCAGCAAGGACAAGACAGACATGATTATTGCGTCTGCGAGTGCCGATACTAACGTGAGACTCATCGCTGTGAAGGAATTGCTTTCCTCCCTGTTGAACGATAATGATCTATCATCCACGGATAAAGTGAGGCAATCCAGTCTTGTGAAGAATTCATTAATATATCTGGAATATCAAGGAATCAATCATGTCTGCTCTCATTCCCCGTATCCAAGACTCCGATCAACAAGTTCTCGAGGTTCTTTATGGATCGGATCTCGTGGCTATGCTTTTCTCTACCAGGCCTGCAACATACATCCAAACACTCTCGGCAGTCCTTGCATCGAAGCCTAAGCGTAGTCTACTCCGTCTCCACCTTATGTTTGTTCTCGGAAGGGTATATCCAAATTTGGAACCGAGGTTCAAGGAACAAGTTATTGTGGAAATTGTGTTTCCCCTCCTTTTGTTCTCGAAACCAAGACAACATACTGCCGAAGTAGTATGGCATATCTTGGAAGAAACGATGACCGAAGAAACAGGGAAGGAGTCGGAGATGTTGAAGGGCTGTGCTGATATCGTCAAAGCTCAAAGGGAGGGAAACAATGGGGATGTAATTGAGAAGATGAGGTCTATCAACACTGCTCTCAGTGTCAAGATTGCTCGTAAATGCTAGACATCATCATAATCGGTGAAGTACTTACAGAATGCTTACAGAGAACATCCTTTGGTCGAATCAAGAGTTTCTTCCTGTTTTGTTGTCATATATTGAATCAACAAATCATCATACACGTGCTCTCGGTTACCTCGTCGCGAAAGCCTTGCTGGACAAACTTTCTGGGCAGCGTCAGGTTGACGTGGCGAGAAAACTGTTAGATGGGATGAAGCTTCAAGAGATTAATGGAATTGATGATCTTCCAACCGAACCTGACCAATTCGTTGAGGTGAGTCCTCACTCACTTTGATTAGTCTTAGTTGATCTTTCTCAATAGAGAGTAAAAGAGGTGCCAGAAAAACATGTAGTCCTCAAGCCGACCAGACAAAGTACACTGTCGTGGCTTCAACTATCCCTTATTGTTTCAATTTGTGGCATTCCCCCACCAGATGATTTGGTTCTAAACTGGTTATCTGATCAACCCCTGGTAAATCATTCAGTTCCTTTCCACAAATGTTGTACATACATTGACTCTCTTTGAGGCTTCTACAAGAGGGCCAGATTACGTCGCACTCATGCGTGCAGTTTATAACCTCGCAAATTGTTTATCTTTCCCTGTTCTTACATCCTCGCTTCTTCGTATTCTCTTTTGCAATCTGAAATCTGATGCTTTAGTATTCCTCGCTGGTGTTTGGACTCTCGAATCGCCAATGTCGGCCGACAACTCGTTTCTGCATGAAATTGCTCTTCGGCATGCTGCTGCATTCTTGGAGGCTCATGTACTTGAAGATGATGGGGTAGACTTTCAGACAATTGTGCCTGCCCTTCTCATAGCATTGCAGAGTGCTATCGGTGGCGTCAGGAAGGCTGCTGTCGAATGTCTGAATAGAATTAGGCTAATCAGCGAGAAAAAACTAAAGAATGTTTATAAATTTGATATGATATACGGGGATGCTAAAGGTGCATATATCAAACCTATTATGGCAATGTGGATGCTAATTAAGTGATAGATACCTTGCAGTATCTGGAGCAAAGCGACCTCAAACATTATCTTGGCTATCTGGTCGTAAATCAACAACATTTCATCCATGACCCAACCTATCTTCGCGTGGCACACGCCGAGCATCTTAATCTTGTTCAGAGTGACAGGAAGAAGGATGCTCGGTAAGTTATCTTACATTTTTGTGAAGTTTGATTAAAACTGATCAACTTTTCCGTATCTTTTAGATACAAGAATAAAATTATATGTTATCTGCTTTCCCATGTCAACGAGATGATACTTGACGAAACCAGAGTCAAAATTCTTGAATCACTCAGTCTAGTTTCATCGGGAGTCAAAGCTCTCAGCTTACTCCCCTCAATTGAGGTCCTTCGCACTTATCACAGCAATATGACATTGGCAACACTTTTAGTGTCTTCCATTGATGCCTCTTCCATTGCACAATTAAACGATTCTGAAACTCGTTTATGGGAGGTCTATGTTCAATTGTTGAAGAAGTATCTCCATCCCTCTTCAGATTTTGGACCTCGAAATGTGCTCATTCAGTTGCTGGAGACCGAACTGTTCTCAAAACTGGTTTATGAAAGACAAGTAACTATCTGCGAGGTGATAATCGGGGTCATCTCCCGCGACATTGATGCGGTGGGTATTTTTTGATATCATGCAACTCCGGGAATTCATACCTCGCACAGCAAAAATATGGCAAAAAGCTACTTACGAACATAGTAAAAAATGTCCCGCTTATTGTCAAACTGTTGAACGTATATGGTCCAGCTCCAGAGGGAGCTTCTCCGAGGGCGGCAAAACGTGCTAAAATAACCGAGTACGAACATCAATATCTTGTCCGCTCCTTTAGTGAATTGCCTTCAGGTCCATGCAGAGTGATGATACCTTATCTGAATTAACCCTCCTCGCCGAAATTCTAGGATCCAACCCTTTGCCGGGTTCACTTGAGCTTGTGTCAGCCCTTTTGGAAACTCTCAGCAAGCTTATTCAAAGCCCTCCTACCTCTCAAGCTGACGCTAATTATGTCGAGCAAATGCTAATGTCAGCCATTGATAGCGCTTCATCGAACATACCGGTATGTTGTGTTCCACTTCTTGTGCTCTTTGGCCTCAGCCCCTGAACTAGCTGAAGGAGAGCCAGAACGTGATGCCAAACGTGCTCAGGTTGGATGTTCTAGTAGAAGTCATTCGAGGTGAGTTTGAAATTTGAATATTGCGTCCTGTCATACTCATGTGATCAAGTTGTCGGGAACCCTCAGACTTTTCACCAAGCTCTGTTGCTTATGGCGAGCCTAGCTCGTCTGGCCCCAGAATCTGTGCTACACAATGTCATGCCCGTTTTCACTTTCATGGGGTCTAATGTCTTCCATCGTGATGACACCTATAGTTTCCGCGTGATACAGAAGGTACGTGCATCTCCCCTAGATATCCCCGTTGACCTGATAGAGGAATGGTACGCAGACGATCGACGGTATTGTACCAGTTATGGCTGCTTCTCTCAGGAACGCCAATGCCGACTCCCTGGACTTATATATCGCCTCAAGAGATTTTCTTCGAGTGTTTACGGATGCTGCGAATCATATACCACGCCACCGCAGAAATAAGTGTGTCTGTTGATTTTCCAATTCTTCCATCTCATAAGCAATTATACCAGCTTCTTTATTCATCTCGTTAATGCTCTGGGAGTGGAACACTTTATATCACCCATCTGCATGCTACTTGCAGAAAAGTCGACAAATCGGATTGTCAAGCAGAGCCAAGAAGCTTCTGCTACTCTTGGTTTGCCGGTGATCTTACTGCAACGTGTACCACCTACAATCCAAATTTCTGCGTTTGTTGAGTTCCTCAAGGAGGTTGAACGACTAGCGATATGTGCCTCCAACCCAGCTGATCATCCCCCTGCTCTTCTGGATCATATCGTGTATGTATCGAGTCTCACCTCCGGCTGACATGCACTCAAAATTTTCTCAGAGACGGTGAATCCACCGCTTCTGCTCAGACTTACATGAAGCGATCACAGGCGCTTGTGACATTGATTGACCAGGGAATACAGTCCAATACATTTGTTCACCTAGAGAATTCCGCAAAAATGTTGTTGGGCTTTCTTGTCTCTGGCCTTATAACACTCGCAAGCGTTGATAACACCATGGCAAATAGACCTGGCACAGTTGGCGCTGCTGCCCAGAAGACACTCAGAAAGATTCTAACAACTATGTCCGCAGCCGACTTCGTCCAGACAATTCCGTCCATGCTGGAATCGGAAAATTTGGATGTATGTCAGATTATGTATCCTCAATCGATGACCCTTATCGTCTTGCCATAGGTAAAAATTGGTGCTCTAAACCTTGTGAGCGAACGCATCCCTAAGATCGCAGATCATGTCCGTCAAGACGTGGCGGAAACAGTGATTGTCCTTGTAGAGATCACAATCAAGTTGCTGGCTCAGGAAAATTTGTTGTTATCTACGCATTGTTTAAGGGCTTTGAAGGCGATCGCTTCAACCATGGTGTCAAAAGAGGAAGTCACACTCGTAGCTGCTTTGCCAAGTATCATTGCTACATTTAAGAACCCTGATCTTGTGCTTCTTGCTTTGGATGTCACCAATCCTCTTTCGTATGTCTAAGTGTATCAACATTCTGTTTCCAAACTGATCTATCCTGATATAGTTCAAAGTTGGGTCCAAGAATTATACCATTCTTTAAAGATATCGTGACTGCAAGCATTACTACTCTCAGAGATACTGATGATAGTGAGTGCTGTTTTGAACTATTCTTGTAAGTTGGACCTGACCAATTTGTGACCAGCTTTGTCCGAGGCAGCAACAGGGGTCTTACATAGTCTGCTGATATCTCTACCTGCTTTCTGGGGCTCGTATGCTCTCAACCAGACCCTTGATCTCTATATGGACCATTGCAAGGCCAACTCAGGTCACCCAAAGGCACCCTTGTCCTCCTTGTTGAAATCCATTACCAAGAAGGTTCCCACGAAGATACTTCTCCCAAACCTTATTGACATATGGCCTGTGGCTGCCTCTAGCCCAAATCTAGTGAGAAACCCTGTAATTTGATTGGGGATACATCTAATCAAAGGGACAGCATCGACTCTCAGCTTATTTGGAAATCTTGTCAAAGGCACTTCATCATGCACCCCAAGATGCTGTTCTCGAGCATACAAAGGGTTTGTCAAATATCTTCCTTCAGGCCCTTGATATGGTCAAAACAGCAAACCCATCCATGAGCAAGGTAGATTTCTCTGTTGTTTTGCAAAGCTGCTTGATCAGACTTTTGCCTACCAGGCGGAAACACAAGTCATTTCAGCATTGAGAGAGTTTGTGGTTAAACTCAATGATTCAACGTTCCGTCCGGTGTTTCGTCGACTTTATGATTGGGCATTTGTACGTGAAGGAGGTATGTCGGTTCCTAAAAATATGGTTTGTCTCCTCTCAGACTGTGTTAGCCGATAACCCAAGAAAAATAACCTTCTTCCATACTTATTGTGGCCTTCTTGATTTTTTCAAGGTCTGTCTCTTATTACGATTGAATCTAAGTCGTCATCGTTACCTTCTTCTCATGATAGGTTCTCATGGTTCCATATACAACGTTCCTGCTTCAGGCCTTTGTTACCCACCTCAAGACACTGGCGGTATCTTCAGACGAATCCTTAGTTGAATCCTCTGCTCTCTGGACTTCTCTCATCATGACCCTCACCAAAACATTGAGCTACGATGATGGAGGTACGTATATATGGATCAAACCTTGTATGCATGTATCGACTCTGATATGATCACTAATCGCCTATAGGATTCTGGAGGGATGACAAACTCAGACAGGTTGCTACTCCCTTAATACAACAAGTACCTCAGTGCACGAGGATGCCAACTGAGGCCAGGTCACTTTTCAAACAATGCTTGGAAGCATTTGTAGAAAATGTGTCGGACGATGCTCTCCTAAAAAGTACTAATCTAAATCTATTGATGCATACCCGGTCAGACAACGTCAGAGTTCGTCAGTTTGCCCTTGCTTGTGTAGAAGCACTATGGCGCTCGCATGGTGGTAAACTCATCGGTACGTTACCAACTTACATCCAGATAATATGCTGGAAAACTAAAAAGAAATTACTATTCTTATTGCAGGCTTTGCTGCTGAGACCGCTACATTCATTGCAGAGTGTGGTGAAGACGAAAGTGACCTAGTTGTAAAAGAGTCTTTCCGTTTGAAAGAAGCAGTAGAGAGTGTTACAGGAAAGATAGATGGTTTGTGAGAATTGTAGATTACGAAAGCCCCAGGAGAAATAGAGTGAAAAAAACCTCATAACTGCCAGTCATATCACAAAGAAAAAAAAAGTGAGATTATGAGATCAATCCATGTAAAAGCGCGCTATATAAGAATAGAATGAAGCAAACGAGAAAAAAAACCTTGGAACGAAAAAGAAAGAAAAACAGTTAATGAGGTGAGGGTATACGATATGGAAAATGTCATGTATGAGTTCACTGGACGTCAAAAAAACGTCCTTTTCATGATTTGCTAATAGCCCGTTCAATGTTCATGCACTGCGATAGCAACTGTACTATCACCCCTCGTCCGCACGCGTTACTAACAAAAACATCCTGTAAATGTCCCAAAAAAATCAATTAAATAATCATTGTCCTCTTTCGAATTTGACGGTCTCCAGACGAAGGAGAAGAAGAAAAAAAGAAACTCTCACCTTTGACAACTCTGCCGGACTTTTTCTGATAGAAGCCGGATCCGAGCATGCACGCAAAAAGGAATGAAACGCGGGTGACCATATCTCAGGTCGTGTGAGTGACGGCCACCGGCTCTGCACTTGTTTCGTATCCGAGAACGGTGGATCTGTCTCAGCCATTTCCCATACCGTTGCTCCCAATGACCAAACGTCGACTTTGAGCGCATCATAACTGGAACTGAAAAGTAGAAAAAACGTGAGAACCATGTTTTTTACGCTCCGGGATATAATATATAAACTGACTATCGCATCTCTGGAGCTTGCCAGAAGATGACACCGGCTGGATCCGACCTCATGGACGATTCAGTAGGCAATCTCACCGCATTTGAAAAATCGGCTGCGTCAAAAGCCATGTGGTTAGTTTGTGTTTATGAAACACAAGAGACTTTTGAACGCACTGAGCTTCAAGATCCCATGGCTATTCAGCAACAAGTTATCTGATCGAACATCCCGATGCGCGATCCGATTGTCCTGCAAATACTGAAGCGCAAGTAAAACCTGCGATAAAATCGTTAGCATTACATCACAAACCCAAAAGGCCATGAAAAAAGATTTAGACTTACGTCTAATGCAAACCTCGCAATCATGCGATCGTGCAATACAAGCCCGGCTGCTACCAATCCCACAATATCCGCTAAACTCCTTTCCATGAGCTCCATCCGAACCCAAAGGGTATCTTCCGTCAAATCAACATAGAGCGCATCTAACCCAAGTATATTCTCATGCCATAACCCTTTCATTAATTTCAGCTCTCTTTCCAAATCGATCAACTTCTGAGCCTCCGGTACTTCTACATTCGAACAAGGCGGCGTGATCGCTATGATTTTGATAGCGACTAGCGCTGGCGCGCCTTTCTCTATCTCTTCAGTATCACGACTCTTGACAGACGGATGGAGACGAAGCTTATCAGCATTGTCTGGATCAACACGAGCTGCAAAGACGGAACCGGATTCACCCTCGGCAATCTCCTGTAACTCAACATAGTGATCTCGAGGTTCAACTGTCGCATCAATGAAAGGCGCGAGCGGGTTCACAACACCTGAAAGCCAGCCTGGATATCTTTCAATCAAAGCCTTTGATGGCAGATCTGATGGCCCCGGTGCTGAAAGTAGTATTGAATCCGTCGACACATCCGGAGGTGTAGACTCTCCACTGACGACAATCAGAGGCCGCGCTACATATGCGGTAGAAGCAGCAGCAGCATCTCCTCTCAGGATATCCCATGCGCCTTGTTCCTGGTCTTCTTCTCGCGTTAAAATATGACTGTCAGTGTCATTGTCCTTCCCAAGATCACCATCAACATTCTCATCTTGAGAGGTAATTTTCACAATCATGGATTCTTTAGGCACATTGCCAAACGTATCTCTAGGAGAAGGAGACGGCTTGCGATTGCAATCGGCCACAGCAAAGCTTGGTCGAGAAGGCGATGGTGTTTGAGTGTAAAATGAATCAAAGTCCAAAACTGCAGTCCCAAGTCCTCCTCCAGACCCAGGATCAGTGGTCGGTGTAGGCTGATCCTGAGACTGCACACTGCTCAAAGTTGAATTTGTCGATGCCGAACCTGCACTCTCATCACTGCTAAATTGAGAATTTATAGGTGATGGCGGCGCACCAGAATGTCTCCTCGACCCCGAGCCAGAACCAGAACTCTTATCAACAGGAAATACAACACCCATAGGTGATAGTGGTGGCTTCTCAGCTGAGCTAGTGCCTTCGCTTAAAACCTGCATCTGGTCAATGGGTTTGCGAGAAGAATGCTGCGATTGCTGCTGTTGTCGGTCTGCATTGACGGATGAAGCTAGCGCAGGGAGTTTTGTGACATATGCTCCCGTTCTCCGTATAACTGAAGCATTCCGAATAATCTGAGGTGTCGATTGAGTGTAGCCAGTCATGGTACTCGCACTGAGAGTAGAGATGCTACTTTGGCTTGAATCTCTATTGGACCTCTTCACACTAAGCTCCTCTTCGTTCTCGTCATCTCCTCTATTCTTTGAATATCTCGTTTCTGGAAGCAACAATGATGGGCCATCGGGCCCAGGACGTAAAGTATCCCTTTGCCTTGCATGATTTTCAGGCACGCTAGAGGGAAAGGATCCGATAAGCGCAGCCGACAAAGGAGTGTCCTTAAGGTTATCCTTCTCCACCATGTTTCCAAACTCATCTTTAAGCTCCGGCAAAGAAGACGAGATCAAGTGGGGGGAAGGAAGAATTGCAGTCGAGTGTGAAGGGCGCAATACTGATGGCCCTCCAAAACCTAAAGGCAACGACTGCACCGAATCCGCGTGTACTGTCGATTCTGCCGGGACAATGATGAGCGGAATCGGTTGCGTGGATGGACTGGCAATTTCTGTCTGTATTGATGATTGGGTGGTCCCGCTCAATAGTGACGATGCAGAGAGAACGAGTTTACCCCAATCATCGTTATCATCGCTTGCATGTAACGACAAGCGGGGAGGCCGTGAAAGGCTCTCATCTGGAAACCTTCGAAATTGTGGAGTGGAACGAGAATCTGTCGACCTGCTTCCCTGAGAAGAATTTGTGGACTCGACACTAGCATGAGACCGATGGGGAGATGGTGGCACAGACTGTGAAAGTGAAGACACGACGGTAGATGCCGTCTCCGAAGCTGGAACTTTTGATTGCAGGTTTCTGGACTTGATGTCTTCATGGACATTATTTGCATTTCGCAAGGGAGTATAGGCAGGTGGAGGTGAGCTTGGGTTGGAGACTTGCATTCTGCGGGGTGGGGTAGCAGGAACTAGGAAAGCATTGTTTGTACTAGAGCCCTGGCAGCTCAGATGAGACTCAGAGTGGATTTTAGCAACAGAGAATGAGGGATTATGAGTTGACCATGTGGTGTTGGACCAAAGTTTGGAACTCGCGCTCGTGCTATTTGTCCTAGATGAATGTAACGATGTCAATGATGTCGATGTTACTAACGCATGGGGTACTGGTACATTTGCTGATGCAAGGTAGGGTGACTGGCTACGCACGGATGCACCTGAGAATTTTCGCACAAGGGAAGTGCTTGACGGAGTGAGCAGGGGTGATGCATTGAACTCGTTGGAAGAGGGGGTGGTTGGACGGTCGATAGGTAGAGCTTGAGTCTGGCCTATCAGGGGAGAATAATGGGATGCTGGAGAATCTGGACGACTGGTATGCAGCCGTGAGTTAGCAAGTCGTCTTGAGTTTATCAAGGAAATTTCCTCCTCTGTCAAGCCTTTATCTGCGAGGGACTTGGCCCATGAAGGTGGCAGCCCAGAAAGCCTACAACATAGTGTCAGTGAACCTAGTCTATATAGATATATCATCATTGTTGTACGAACTCATCATCTACGTGTACATTATGCTTGAAAAGCACTGAGTACTCAAACAGAACACGATATAGATGGATACACACTGAAAAGTTACTAGGCCAGGAAACCCCCGGGTCTCCCTGGTCGACTCCCTGCCGCACGGGTGGTAAGGGGGCATCGGATTGTATGTCTTGTGAGGAAGACTTGGACCGTATACCAAATTTCAGAAAGCTCTTCTTTTTCTTCGGAGCAGCCTGATCAGTGGGGGTGACAGAGAGCTGGGAGGCAGCTGAGGAGACAAGAGACATGGTCGACTGGCAAGAGGCAGGAAACTGTCTGTGTAGAAGGGGCGACTGTGGAGGGAGAGAGAGGGAATCTGGGGACAGGGAGGACGGCGATCTGTTCTGGGAGTAGTATGGATCCTTTGGAGGCGGTGGCGGCGGCTTATCCTTGCTGTTGAGCCTGAACATCTTCAACGTCGAGAATCTCGATGTTTTGAGGTTGCCTGTGCTCAACGACGCGCCGCCGCTGTTCGCCATAGAGAGCTTAACCTGGACTGTGTGAGCAGAGGAAATAAGCATAAATGGCGATTGGGAGGATATCGGCACTGGCCAGACGACGGCGTACGATGTTGTTGGTGATCTGGAAAATTCGAATTCCTCAGGACTACTCAGTCGCTGAGTGCGTTGTGGCTATTGCACTTTGTCACTGCCTCAAGCAGGGGGGAGAGGGTCGTGGTTGCCGTTGATGACGATGACCACCCACTACAGCTGCAAACTTTGAGCAAGCGCTTGCCTGCCTTTTGGGGATATTCATGTTTTCGGCCATCACGGACTTGAAAACATTTCAAGCGAAAACTCACCTCTGACATTGTACTTTTCCATGGAACTACTAACAGATAAAAGCCCTGCTTCTACTCGAGGCAACGAAGCAGGATGCTTAGAATACAGACAATGCCTCGGTGATGCCCACGTACTTGAAGGAATCTAGCTCCATTAAAAAAATATGACGCCCAGTTCTGTAGCCTGCCAACACTACCTCTTCATCTCCGTTTCATGCCCAGATGGGCCCATCTGCCTCCACGCCCCCTGTTATGGACTAGTTTACTGCAACAAGGTAAGCACCGGCTCATGACTCATTCCTCCCAGCTTCATTCTGTGATTATATAGCCGCCGCTGGGTCTGATTCTCAATTTCGGGAAGTAACATTTTTGCTTCATTATCGTTCGCGCTTTTCATTCCCGCAGGAATAATATTCCTCGATGACTTCCTGTCGGTCACCCATCTATCACCTCTCTTAAGTACCGACCTCATCCTTTGCGCTTTTAGCGGTCTGAGGAAACATATCTTTTGACCCTTTGTGATGTGTCTTCCAAAGTAATCCTGCAAGTCACGAGAACGGCATAGATGCCCTGCTCCTCGTCGACTCGTATCCCCACGAACTAGACTATCTAGGGCTAGGGTCTGGGTCGAGGCCCTTTTGACTCTTTCTCTCCGATGGGGCGTCGTTCATATCTCGGATACGTGTCAGCACCCTCTTTGAATGAGCTAGTCAACCGAGTTCTGCCGTTCGTGATCACGAAATTGGACGCTTCGCACACTATATCCACAGAGCATCCTGCTTGTCAAGTCCTAGGTCATCTCCGGATTTCGTGCATCCTCCCATTTCCTGGATCTCAGTGAACGCCTCTTGACTCTCAGAATGGTCAGAGAGCTTTGATTAGAGTCTTCTCTCGACTATAGCCTGCCGCTTGATGCCTGATGCTTGATTTCATATCGGAATCTTAACTAATGTCTACTTCCTATCCAACCGAACTATTTGTCAACCAAGTACTTCACTTTCAGTGTGGATTCCTTTGGCTTTCGAAGCAATTTAGTCGCTGATCCAACCTGTCTTCTCGGTCGCCTGTGTGGACACTGGTCAACTGTGAGGTCTTCTTTCAGAGGCTTCTCGCTTTGATATTGGACCCTTTGTATACTCTCGCGACGTAGATGCTGATTCGGAATCCTCGCGCGCCAAGTCTTTGGGTCCTGAAACACTCATTTACGGACGTCCACAAGCCACTTGATTCAATTTGCGAATCATGTTGCCTCTCAATGAAGGACCTTGGATGACTAATCCAAGCCACGCAAAACGTCACATAATTGATGGAGAAAATAACACATTAAACAATATCTCAACGCTTCAACTTGGTTCTAACACCTCGCACGACGCAGTTTGCCGACAGCTTCATGTACTATCTTTTGACCACTTCGAACTCGCCAGATGTGACAGCAATAGAAAAACTATCCCACCGCGCTCGACGTCACCGTTCATTTTACCCTGATTGCACCATCTATTACAGAACCCCTTTAAGTACTCATTGGGTGATGGGTAGAACGCACCGTCGTCCTGGGTGCGATATGCCCAAGACTGTTCAGCATGAAAGAGTGCGTTCTATCGCAAAGTGGGGTGATTGATGATGACTGGGTTCGAAGGTCGTTCTACGATGGCTGCTGATGCAAGTAAACCCTTTCGGGTGCCGGTACGTATTCGACCGCGGAGAGTAGAGCAACTTGGTTGTTATATTGAGGATTAGCAAGTTCTTTACTTTCGATTATCACCTCATTTGAGATTTGACAGTACAATCGATTTATGGTCCATTGTAGTGGGACATGAATACAACTATCTATCAGGACTTGAGTACACCTTCTTTGCATCAGTATCGCAACTCCTGGATATTCGGAGCGCGTCCAGAGTTCTGTAGCGTCATGCATCAAACAATCCCAATAATCAGATATGAGGCCTCAGGGCCTCCAAACTCCCTTTCAAAAAACTCGTGAAATGCAAGCAACTCCAAGCGTGATCAGACAATGACGTTTCTGATCCCGAGGATGATGTCTTCTACAAAATCATGATCGACAGAAGATCGTCCAAAAACAAGGTATCAGAATAGTGACAATTGCGCATCAATATAAGCTCATAAGCGCCGATTGATCCCGCGCCAGCGAGTGCTTAATAGTGAAGTGGTCTCATGATGACGTATGTAGATGGTATTTTGTGGTTGCGAAGAGATGAGTTCCCTACCCCCTAATAGTATGAGTTTTTTTACATCGGGCTCCCTCTTATTCCTTTCAATTCATTTCAACAGATAGGTTAATTCAAGTCCACGCCGACTGATGCGCAAACAGTTGATATTGATATATCTTTTTTTCCTGCGATGGCGATACTGATCCAAGAATAAGGATGATGATTGAGATGGAACTAATGACCACGATTGTCTCCACGCCAATTCATTCCTTGAGACTACAATTGTAAAATTAAACATGGCGATGAGCTGCTCACAGGGACCACACCATGACAAAAAAGAAAAAAGATAAACACGAAGGTTGGACGACACGCATCACAACTCGCCAACCCAACTCAGCAAATCGCCTACCCTCCACACCCCTTAAAATCATCGTCCGGCGAAAGAAAGGAAGTTAGTTTTAAAAAAAAATGCGAGCTCTAGATCCAGTAGAGTAACCACGATTTATCTCGACGAAGCTCGTAATGACCTCTGAGATAGCAGATATGAGTATCGCCACGAGAACTTTTTGAGACGCTGGTGCCCTGATTCATATAAGTGCGTCGATGGCGATGGCGATATTGATGGCGACTTGTTGATCTATAGCCTTTAGATTATTGAGTCTCCCTGTTCTTATGAAATCGTAGGTCTCACAGGAACCGAAAAGATCCAGAAGCTATACTTTTAAGAGGCCAGATATATCGCACTCTGACTGCCAAAGGATCCGAATCATCATCATGATTAGGAGAAAAGTTGAGGAGGGGGAGGCAGTGGCCGTTTCCGCTTGGACGAAAGACACTACAGAGGTTCCTTGTTGGTATTTTCCGTTTTTTGAAAGGGTTAGGGAAAAAAAGAAGCCATGCTTTGAGAGAGCGATCTTGCTTGAGAGTGTGTGCGATGACGTCGACGATTGGAATAAAAAGGATTTACACTCTGTAATCACAACTCGGATGATGCTGATGCCGATCTTGAGAAGCTGGCTCAATCTATCGCCAAACGGAGAGTGAATACCGAAGGGCATTTTTGGATATGGAGGAACATTGAGCACGCGCGTGGTGAGGCGCTAGACTATTCCAAGGCGTCCAGCTTCAAATGTTCGTTCATCATTTGGATTTGTTGTGAAAGAAAGAATCCCTTGCTTTCTTGTTGAAAACGAAACGATTGAATCGTAGGACATGATCTAGCATGAATCAGTCTCAAACTTAATTGTTGACAGAAGATTTGATGCCTCGTCTCAAAGACATGTGAACCTCAAGCGACGAATTGAGTACCCTGGGCAAGAAGTTTCGATATACGATTTCACTCAGAGTAGCTTCATTTGTCAGAGTCGATGCTTATGGCTGTCTCTACTCTAAGTTTCTTCGTGTCCATACAGGATTGAAAAATACTCGTGGATATCTCCACTCACTTGGCTGATGATTCGAACAACTATTTAGAAGTCGCAATGACGCGTAGATTGTCAGCCCCTCTGAACCGATTGACATTGGAATCGTGATTCATTGGGGTTCAGTGCCCATCTCGGTGATGTTTGATGTTCATTTGAGTGACTCTGTATAGGTGGAGTGGTACTACCCAAGAAAGGAATGATGGCTGAGAAAGGTACCCATACTCGCGAAGAGAGAGAGATGTTGACGTTGGCTGGTCACACAGTAATAATGCGTGATACCCTGCTAGTAGTGGTGACAGAGATTGTATCATGGTTCAACCCACGACTTGGACAATAGGCCTCGGCTAGAATGACTTTGTCCAAAAGAGTTGGCATCATGAAGTATGTGTGTGTGATCTAGAAGTGGACCAGTGGACCGAATACTCATTGCGAGAAACCTCGTAACCTATCGGCCCTGCGCCACAAGCATCACGATGCTCATAAACCAAATAGCTGCTATAGATTAAACTAGGTTTCTTTTTGGTCTCTCCACAGACCTGTTTACGAGAGAACCTTCGGGGATGTAACACCTTAGGTCAGCATTTTGTATATTGGTAGTTAAAACTCACTTGGGAGATTTCATTTGATCTCAAAAAGCATATCTTGAACCTCCCAGTGAGTCAATACGTTGTTCCATTCTACTGGAAGCGGTAGAAGTAGACACGGTACGGCATGAATGTCATCTGGGGTATATCAGCTCGGACCTGAGTGGAGAAAAGAAGCTGGAAAGAGAGGGCGTTGATCAGGAGTTTCTACGTCCGAGAGTTGAACTGAGGGAAGAGAAAAGGGGGGGACAAGGTCCCATCTATGGAGTTGTAGCATGACAGAATATGGAATCATTTCCAATTGATCTCCGGCACATTAACGACTAATAGGTGTCAGACTGGAGCAAAATTGAGGCCAGACGATCTCGATGGTCAGTCCAATATTCAAGATACATAAAAATGTGGAGGACAGAAGCAATCATGAGTCATGAGCTCAAGGCAGACACTAGAGCAAAAAGTGACAATAGAATAGGATCTATCTAGCCTTTAGCAGGGGACGGTCCGCGCTCTCCGCTTACATCAGCAGGCTTAAAATGTCTGGTCTTCGGATTGAGTCTTCCTCTTCCTCTTACACCCGAGTCTTTGATTCTTCTTTTCTCCGTCGCCGTTCACATAAATCTCCGTGACAGGTAAATTTCCGTCTTCTTTCTCTATTACATAGTTTTAACTTTCTTCAAACAGGCAATTATTCCCACTTTGAAACACATGTATTATGCCTCTTCGCTTAGGAAATGAACTTGAGGGTGTAATCCACGTCTTATATCCCCTTTCCGTGTCGCGGAACCTCAAATTAATCAACTGTACCTTTTTCTTTCCTCAGCACTGTTGGTCTTCAGATAATGCCTTTGTACCTCCATCGTGCTTTTGTCGGCGCGTGGTTCTTAGTCACCAGCAACGTTACACCTTGAACTGTTCTGTCACACAGGGCGAAACTGCGGACGTAGTCTGGAGCTTTTTGAGCTCAAAGCCAATCGGCAAGCCACGACTACCTTCGTTCTGCCGAAAGACTCAGCCAGGCGCTCGTCAATGGCACGGGGAACTCAAATCTGGATCTACCGTCAGCAACCCTGAGATTCGACGCTTGGATCTCCGAACAGGTAACAGTATCCTTTAATCACTATCTGCTGACCTGGCAAGAGGCAACACCGAACTCTGAGCTGTCGTGATCTCCAAACATGCCCCGTGGCAAACGCCAATATGGCATGACGGCGTTCATCGTCATCTTCTTCCTCTCCGGAATTCTGAATTCTGTGATACATCTACGCACATACAAACGTATGGACACAACCTTAGAGGGATATCAAGTTTTAATATCCGCGCTGGCGTGGTCTATAGCTAGTTTGTTCAATGGGGAAATGAGCAACTACTCACAGCGAAGTGCCTACGTCAGGAGCTCGTGAACGGAAGTTCAAGCCGTGTCCCGATTTGACTTTTGCGATGGCCAAGGGAAAGGCAAGAGAAAAATGCATTTTGAATTTATGGTAAAGGACCACGGGTATTTAAGGTGTAGTCGTGGATAGGACTGTTATCCTCACAACCCCCCGTAGTCTCTTCACGGCAATTCTCAAGCCATCTGTTGTTCTAAGCATCTAGATTGCTACAGCTTTTACTCCGTCCCTGGAAATTGCAATGAATTCTTCGAATATGACAATGTGTTCTTACGAACCCTTTAGTTGCTATTGCATACATACGTCTGCAGACCATGCCCTCATACGCTGTGGACATCCCAATGACCGTCCGATGGATCATCCACTGCACTCCGCCGATGATGCTCTACACCGAGTCTGGTGTATCGAGTGCAAGGCATGGTGTTTCAATCTGCGGAATGACTGTCCATTCGCGCTGAACGGAGGCACAAAACCCGGCGATAATGCGCAGGTTACCCCGGCTCCAGGGAAAAAGGACAGAAGTACCTGTTCCCGGCTGTGAACAGTCCTGCAGTCCTCGTGTGAGTGGCCTTCTAGATAATTCATTGATTTAGACTCATGTGTTCGTTCACTTTACAGCTATCATTCCTTTCCACTCTTCTACGATGCTCAATATTTTCACCGATCTCGTCGACGACTTTCTGAGTGGGCAGTTCTTCGCCACTTGGTATAGATTATGGAATTGCCCTTCATTTCTTTCCTGCCCATCGTGGTGCAGACGGATGCTCCGTGTGAGCTTTGATTATTAAACACATGGATAGAGCACCGAGACGACGAGAACATCATATTTCATTTCCGCCTTAACTGATGTTCGAGGTGGACATTTTTTTCTTCGTCTTTTTTATCTCTAGATCTTACTTTGTTTAGCTCTAAGACTGGACTCGCTTGTTGTCATACCATCTCTTTAGAAGTTCTCATCCTAGGATTTTATGCTTCCTTGCTATCGATAAATTGATCTTTCAGACAGCTATGACGCAAATCCTTCAATTGTTTCCGAACGTCTATAAACCGATCAATGGCGCTTCATGTAACTTCAGACATGTATGACATGTACAGAAGTGCCTTCTATACCAGGACTGACGTTTTGAATGACCGTCGCGAAATCCCTTGATGCATCGACTCTTTTGATGCGGATTATCGATATAAGCTCACAGGGCCACAGATAAGACCATGAATGAATGTTTGAAATTCCTCGAGACATAATCTATAGGCCTCAACTATCTGCTTGCCAGAGTACAGAGAATTCGACGAGACTGAATTGCCAGGCGTTGTTTTGTTAGAGTAACGGTGATCTCGGTATCTTAAATGCCTTTTATCCAGTATTCATTTACTTTTCGGGGTTCTCCCGACGGGGATTTAAACACCGATGACGAGAGGTTATTTCCCGATCAAGGCCTGATTTTCGGATGTTGCTTCTCTTCATGTTATTCTGTCTATCAAGTTCTCAAGAACCATGACCTCGAAAATGATCAACAGATGGTGAAATGAGCGAGAGAGAGATAGAGATAGTTCAATGTCCTGTTCGGTTTTCAAAGAGATACGATTGAAAATGTTCGGCACCGGATAGAATTGCAGATTTACTAGGCTGGTGAAGATACAGACTATATTTTTTGCGAGGCCACAGGGCCTTCACTCGTGGTAACATGTTGCTTTCTCCACCCCTCCTGACCTGGAGAGCCTCGAGGCCAAAGTCCAAGTAGGGGATATTTGCTTGTTTCTTCCAAATCGGACACCGCATGATACGTCTTCCCAGCGACGATTTGATTCCTGCCGTTAGTTCAAGAAGTCCACGGCCGTGAAGAAGATCTATTCACTCGAGGTCTTGCAAAGTTACCCTGGTGAGCATATGTAATTCTTGCATCCGAGCAAGAGATAGATCATTTAGACCCGTTGGAATTGCGAACTATTTGGATTTGCTTTTCACTAGCGGATTCGATTAGGAGTCAAGACAGATTTTACCTTGCGCAGGAAGACGGACGATGGATCCCAATCATATTTAAAAAAAACGCAGTACCTACAACCGCGATGTGTGGACGTCTATGTTACGGAGCGTACGGTCCGTTTTAGTCTATATTAGGAGCTAACTCTGTTTGGAGAAACTCGATGAGCTCCTCTTTCACGGCTTCACCTTGACGCTCAGCTTTTTTTTTTGGACTCGTATTCCATCCTCATCGATTTCGCCTTCCCAATTCTTCTGAACTTTGCATGGAAAACATTAAGATGATTGAATGCTTGACAAACGCGCTCACACATGGAATGTACACCCTTGGCACGTATGATTCGGGCAGTACGAATGTCCTTGGGGTCTTGAGAATTAAAAAAAAAAGTTCTTCAATCCAGAAGCTTCTTTTCATAATCGTGGTTTGATCTTCCTGGACGCCTTAATTCAGGCGTCATCCATATGGTCCGTTATCATAGGGCCTAATCGTGGAACGAAGGTCCTGCCAGACGCGTCGTTTATTCTGGGTATCGTTCTAGAGGGCTGAAGTAACACATTATGCTTCGAGATGTTACTTGACCTGATGACTTTGTCTGCTTCTCGGTTGAGGGCAACGGTCGCGCTCAAACCAAGTAACCGCATACGGAAATGAAAATGATCAACTTGCACTACCTACTGTTCAACGACATTTGGTTGTTTTTGCTGCTTCAGTCAGATCTCTAGAAAGGAAGAAAAGTTTTCTTTCATGCTATGCATGCTGGGAATGGGAGCGATCATTTAACCTTTTTGCAAACTCACAACTTGTCGCGGTAGTGTATGCTGCCATTAGGATGGCTTGTCTTGCCAAATTAACACTCTTCTTTTCGTCTGCTAGTAGTGCAGGCACGAACCGGGCGCAGCTATGGCTGACATCGCAGTAGCTTGTTAATGTAATCCGTCTTTAAAGCGGATAGCGGAGAACTTGTAAGCGCGTTGACCCGACTAGGGGCTGTTTCAGAAGTCTCTTGGTTCTCCTGTTACGTTAAATAAATGAAAAAAGATCGCTGTATTCTTGATTTCTGCCTATGTGTTAACTCGCAAAGTGGTTTACGCAGTTTGAGCAGATTTTCTTTTTTTTTCTTACGACGCTTTGTGTCCGTGATACGAGGTCGTGATTACCACATAACAATATCCCTGCCAAGCTAGGGGTGTACAAGTTAACGTGATGAATGGTCATGCAATAATGACCTGAAACATTCCAATTTCTGATATACAAGTGGCGGCGTACTCTAGTCATATCAGTATCATGGATCTCTCTTTCTGGCAAATTTCTGTAGATCTTGTGGAGATACATACTCATTTCTTTGAGAAAGTCTTGAAATCTAAATAAGGCCTGCGTACGCGTTTATGTACATTCAGAATTGCATGGTCATTTATTATCATCTTTGACATAGTTGCCAAGGAACTATGATCTAACCGAACAACCAACAATTTGGAAAGTAAAGCTATGATAACACTTTCGGGTATTTCCGAAAGCAAGAACTTGAGAGGGTTTTTGCTGTTTTAGTGAGACCGTCTGTTGCTATGATGGATGGTGAGACGACTCGAAACAATGTTCCCTTGGGCACCACATTCCTCTGTGACATATAAATACAGCTAGATCAATGGGTACATTGCGAGTCCTCCCTTGGGATGGCAATATTGCCAGTGTCACCCGGCAAGGTGATTGGGCCTCGAGACATTTACTGAATCAGCTGCCTGCGAGCGAGACAAGCGTTCGAGAAATCGATACAGATCATTGTTTCCACGCATTCATTTCATCGATGCCATCCACGATATTGATTGGGTACATGTATTTCACCTCTGAAGAAAATATGTGGCGTCGTTTTTTGATGCGACAAGCCACAAGGACATCTTGGATAGAAGAAACAACCTCAACGCAGTCTACAAAAAATTCTGAAAGTTACTGGCATTCTGCCCAATACTTCGCCCCTGCCCTCGTACTAGATAGATACACACGGGGTGCCTAAGCCATGGAGCCTTAAGGATGGCGGAAAATTTTTTTCCCCCAGTTTCTATAGTATCTCATCATAAACTCATTCGGCGTGGGTGACCCCCCAATGACCGACCGACCAGCCAAGCATTTCATTTGAGGAGAAGAAGGGGAGAGAGAGAGCATCACACAGATGCATTTAGCACATATCCATATCCACTTCTGCATCAAATGTGCAAAAGCACTGCTCCCCCGCGGAGTGTTGGGCGGGAAATTTGTAGACACCTGCTTATGTGCATCGGGCCAATCATGCATATTTTGCCGTCGCTGGGTTGGTTGCTATCTCGATCAAGTCCCCTGAACTCTGATCTGAGTTGACCTTGGTTGCTCGACCCCGTAATCTAAATTCTACCAGGTATAGCTGCTCGCTTAATGATAGTTGGCGGGTAAATTCGTTTTTTTTTTCAAGTAGGGACATTTAGAAAGAAAACATGTTTTCGCCTTATTCACCATGCGGGCTAGTGTTGTAGATGTTGTCATCAAGGTATGAGGCTCCAGCAAAAACGATGTAATGTATTCTCTGAAAAGTCGGCCGATATCTGCTCTGGTCACAAGGTAAGGTAATCGATGGATTTGGTGCGGTCCATTCTTGTAAAATAGTCAAAGGTCCCCATCTCGAACGATGACCCGCGTTACTCGGAGTATGAGTCAATCAGGATTTGGAATAGTTTTACACTCGTTGCACCGGACATGGTATCCCCCCCTTCCTCCTCAACTCAAAGTGTTTAAGTTTTTCGCTTCTGTCTAGGCTTCGGGAACGTGACGGGGGCAGTAAGGACAGCATATTTGCAATCTCCATGATCGGATACACCATATCTTGCGCGCTCACGCTCTCCTAGGGTGGAAACCTTGCAGCCTGAAAATAATAGCGAGTGTTCAGCAAAGAGGGGGTGCGGATGAAGGAATTAGAGGGATTGAGTAATTACCGAGCGTTTTGAACAGTTGGTTCACCCTGATGATAATCAAAAATGGACAGAGCTAGGGTAAATGACATAAACATACTGGTCTTTTGACATGTTGAGATCGTTGCTTAATGTTGTTGGATCTGTGACAAAGTTGTCAAGTTTAAGACAAAGTGCCAAAAGGGTCGTCAAAAGAAATGTTTTGGTCGCACTCGTGGCTTGGTGGCTGTGTGAGAGAAAAGTTATCAGTCAAAATGACAGAACGAGGAAGAGAGACGGAGCACGGAGGATAAATGGTACCAACTTTGTTGAGGCTCTTGCCTTCTCTGTGAATCGAGAGAGTAGGCCGTCAACCACGGTGGTTGGTGTCTTGGCCATTCTCTCGTATATCTGATCAGTGGTGAACTTGCTTCTTTCGGCTGCATTACGGAAAGCGAAAAGCGCAGAGATATACAGAAGGAGCTTGCTGGGGAGTCCAAATTAGTGATGCCTGGGAGATGAATAGGAGTCACCGCACAGGTTCTTTTTACGCTCTTTTCCAGAATTGGGCTCACCCCAAATTCGCATGCGTGCAGCGACCCACTGGGAGCGAGAATGAGGCAAGAGCGCGATGCGTTCCTCGTTGGAGGTTGCCTCATCGAAAGCGCTGATCGAAAGCGCTTTCCACTCGGTTTCGGGGATGATAGCACGGAGAGGGTAGATATCATTGGGTTCAGTAGCAGTTAGGGAGAATGGTGGTATGAGTCTATTATTGTCTGCAGCTTCCCTGGCTTCCTCTGATGGGTTCAGAGATTGACAGAAAAAAAACTGAAAGTCAGGTTTGGGATCAGGGCCACCCAGGGAGACAAGACGGACCTGTGGTCAGTAGACCCTCGGCACCTTTTTCTATGCCTTGCATGACATAGTCCATGACACCCTCCATGGCACCAACGTCAATTCTATTGCGTTCGTGGGCACGAATGGCAGCTTTTGCTTTTTTAGTACCAAATGTCTCGCCGAGCGCAGTGCGAGCTTGTTGATACACGGCTGTTGTAGATGAAGTGGCAGTCTGGTCAGATTTGAGTGCCTTGACGGTCCGCTGGAGTACATGAGGAGACTTGGCTGATGGAAGGAGTGATATTGTACCGGTACGCTTATTGTGCAAAGCAACGATATATCTGTGTACTTTTGTCGGAATAAATTCACGGAGAACAAGGCGGAGGCGCACCGACAGCCTGATTCTGCCACTCTTCTGCTCTCCTCCTCATCAGTCACAAACTCGACCTGGTCTGTTTCTCCAGCTACGAACATGTGGTCGGAATGGTCTGCGCCGTCTGACTTTGACTTCTTTCCTGAATAGATATCGAATGGAATTGGCTGGGAGGGCTGGATTGCAGGGAAGACGACTGGCCAGCTATGAGTGTCGGACAAGAACTGCAGGATGATGCAGACCTAGAGCGGGTCCTGGATTGTGGCTTGCAGAGGACACGGTGATCACGGGCTGTTCGTGGTCCCTTTTCCGTTTTTTCGAGGCAGACTTTGAGGCGGACATGGCGGAGAGGGTCAAGATCATTTCTCATCTGTGCTTGATCATATACCTCGACACTGAGCTCTAGGTATATTCTGCCGCACATCCTGACCATCTCATGGCTCACAAGTGTAGTGATATCAGCACCCAGGCATTGACCTCAGCCTAACGAGCTTTCACAAAATCACAGTGAATGCTGTTTTCCTGGCCGTCGTCCTCGTCACTCCCGGCATCGCCTGTGTCAACCATCCGTAGTGCTGAAAGCAAGTGTCAGTGCTCCTGACCGCGAGCGAACGAGTCGCACAGTGCACAGTGCATCAGTCCGGTCAAGCTCCTGACTTTGTCTCCTCACCATCATGGTCAAAGTCGAGGGTGGCGTTTTCTCACAGACAATCCCTTCTTCCAGCAGGGTCCCCATGGATGCAGACGCTGAACTCGAAGGCACCGTCATCCAGAATGCTATCCAGCACGATACCTTGGATGACGTCGAAAACAGTGTCAAGACTGAAAACTCTGTCAAGGTCGAAAGCGTCTTCGAGTTCGGACTCCCTGTCAAGGCAGAACATGCTTTCAAGGTTGACGAGTCCATCGAACTCGAATCCATGTCCCAGCCGCCAGTCCCTAACGTCCCACAGAGTCTTCATATTTCACCAACGCCTCCTCCAGAATCCGCCTGCGATGACCCATCCGCCAATGACACCATCTCCAAGGCCTCTACGCCTCCTTTCAAGCATCCAAAGAAACTCACTGCGATCCCCTCGCAACTTATTGGCGATCTTCCTGTAGCCCGCCAGGAGGCTCTGGCGTCGTTCACCGAGATTCATGATAACAACTACCAGTACAAGACATTAGGTCGTTCGCGTGAACTTCTTGAGAGTATGACATGCGATTGCACCTATGAGCATGGTTAGTTTTGTGCTTTTTGCAGACTTTTCCCATCGAGTCATCAGAGGGCCTTGGTGCCCCTCTGCACACTACTTGAGAAATCACCACTCACTCACAGCTCTATATATTAGGAATCGACAGTAAAGATGTAGCTTGCGGACCATATTCTGACTGCATTAACCGGCTAACTCAGGTTGAGTGCCTGGAGGGGGACTGTCGGTGTCGAAGCCACTGCCAAAATCAGCGGTAAATTTTTCTCACCTACTCAGACATAACCCTCGTGCCTTAATCCCCTCCAGATTTCAACACAAGCAATATGCCAATATTGAGATTGTTTTGACAGAGAAGAAGGGGTATGGGCTCAGAGCGGAGGAGGACCTACCCAAGTATGTCTGACGTTTGTTTTTATCCCTCCCGTTGACGCATCATATTACACTACTTAAGGGACGCTTTCATTTATGAATATGTTGGCGATGTCGTCAATCCTGTTTCATTCAAAAAGCGCATGCGAGAATATGCTCAGGAAGGTATCCAACATTTCTATTTCATGATGCTCCAGAAGGATGAGGCGAGTAATATTTTCCAATCGAGGGATCATGTTTCTCAAACCATTTTGTAGTTCATTGACGCAACCAAGAGTGGCGGGATTGGCCGGTTTGCAAATCATAGTTGTAATCCCAACTGCTATGTTGCCAAATGGACTGTAGGCGACAGGGTGCGGATGGGAATTTTTGCAAAAAGGCTGGTTAGGAAACACGAGGAGCTGACGTTCAATTACAATGTTGATCGCTATGGGTGTGTGTTTGCATTTTTCATCCCGTTTTCCATTTACATTCTGATTCGTGGACATGTCAGGCACCAAGCACAGATATGTTACTGTGGGGAATCAAATTGTGTAGGCTACATTGGTGGGAAGACCCAGACGGAGTTCGCAGCTATAGATGATCTGTACCTTGACGGTGAGTCCCGAGTTCATGCAACTGGTACTACGCCCGTGATTGAATGTGATCTTTTCTTAGCTCTTGGCATTACTGATGAAAATGAATTAATGGAGCTCAAGGGTACGAGGAAGAAGAAGGGTAAGAAGATTGACGATCCAGATTTCATGGTAGGTCTATCACTTCTTGTATGCATTTTTTTTTGCTCAAATCTGGTGTGCAGCCGACCATGAAGCCGGTCGCTGAGAAAGACGTTCCCAAAGTGGTACAGGCTATCCGCCAGACCACGAGCCGTAAGATGCTTCACAAAATTCTTACGCGTATCAAGGTAAATGCCTTCTATGTCTTTTCGAGAAATGATGTAATGCTGACGACCTATCTACACTAGATCACTGAAGACCACGCCGCTCTCAGGCAGCTTATGCGCCTGCGTGGCTACTCTATTATGACTAACGTGCTGAATGACCATAAGGAAGATCTAGAGATCACATTATTGGTGTCGTCTCCTCATCTACGTCATTAATGGTTAGTTCTGATAAGACCTTACAGGCTTTGCAATGCATGGAGAGATGGCCGTTGATGAACAAGAACAAGGTCGAGGACTCGCAAGTGTATATTCCTGTCGGAGAGTTTACCCAGTTTGAAGACGAGAAGGTTAAATTATTAGCTCAGAAGGTATGATGAACCAACTTGTATTGCATTTATCACTCAAGTTGGACCTCCTGTTAAGTTGCTTGATCACTGGAATTCCTTGCCCACTTACAACCGAATACCTAAAAGACTAATAACGGTACACATACCCGATCCCTATCATACTCATCTCTGATGTTTGTTTCCAAGGCCGTCTACACCGATGCTGGACCTTCCGGGATAACTCGCGACGACGGTAATGAGGATGATGCTATATGTCGGCGCCAACAAGAGATCAAACGTGCTCGCTTGGAAGAAGAACAGAGAGCAATCCAGCATCTCAATGCCCGTGTCAAGTCTGCTCAAGAAAGACAACGAAAAGCTGAGGAGGAGAAAAAATCTAAACCCAGGATCTCACCACTTTCTCCCTCAACGCGTACGTCCACGAGATTTTCCTCTCTCTCTCAAGACAGGGAGGTTCAGGCCATTATACGCGATGCTAAAGCTGCAGAGGAAGCTGCGAGTAGGGCGGAGAGGAAAGCTGAAGAGGAGCGTGTGGTCGCAGAAGCCTCACGGAAAAAGGAGAAGGAAAAAGAATGCAAACGAAAGAAGCTGACTTCTGAAGAAAAAGAGGCGAATAAGGAGAAGAGGTTGACGAAACTTGTGGGTGCAGTTGTGGTGAAGAGTATGAGCAAATATGCAAAGGGAATTGATAGAGAAGGTTTTAAGAAGCATGCAAAAGAGGTGTGTTGACTGAGGGTTCTCGGAAATGATGCACAAGTTTTGATGTTTTTTGGGGACAGTTGACCCATCTTATCGTGGAAAAGGAGAAGAAGTCTTCCAGTTACAAGGAAAACAAATTAGAGGTTTTATCAGACGAGAAAGTGTCCAAGATCAAAAGGTTTAGTCGGGAGTACATCACCAAACTTGTGCGGAAACTACTTGAAAAAGCGGGGAGTAGTCGTAAAGCGGGGTCGAAACCGAGTACGAGCCGGAGAGGACATCATGCTACCCATACACCGTCAACGACGTCGGCTGCTACTCCTAGTAGTGCTCATGAGGATGCTCGATTGGATGTTGTGGAGATGGAGATGTCGGTTGAAGAGGTGGTGGATGTGGATGAGGATACGGATGATGATGATGATGGTGGTGGTGATGATCATCATCATCATCAGAATAACGACATCACGAAGTTTCAGCCTTTTCTTAATTACACCTGTTCTTATGCTTAGCACAAAGCAATAGGATCAGGACGGCCACGGGTTGGAACGATAGGGGAAAAAAGGGTCGGATCGGATCATCTGTGTCGAAAGAGCTGATTTTTTTCTTTTTTCTTTTTTTTTTTACTAATGAATCCACTCAATAATTGATTATACCGGTTTATCTTATTCGACCATGTTTATTATATCCCTCTGTGCAAAATGAGACAACTGAACTGTTAATGTGTACCGGATAGAACGCGACACAGTTCACACTTCAGGTTGGTCAAAAAGTCGTTCACGAGAAATATGCTGATTGTTAACTAATACAACTACAAAAGAGGTTGGGTAGGGTATGGTACGTGAGAGATGAGAATGTTTTGAAAGAAAGTTGGACAATGACGAGGTGTGGATAGGTCCTTCTACAGTAACAAAGCAAAGCAAAAAAACAAAAGAAAAAAGAAAAAAGCGAGTCAAGAGAGAAAGTCGATGGGATCTGGTTCGTCATCAGAAGGACAGGCGATGTATTGGACGTCGAGTTTCTTTTTGACGTGGAGTGGGATACGTGGACGACCTTTTGATTGTGTTTTGTTCTGGGAGGAGAAAATGTCATCAATGGTTTGTTTAGAATATATATATATATATATAAACTTGGGTTACCTTGGAAGTGGATGTCATCTTTATTGGCTTGCCTACAGTTACATTCTCCTTCCGTTTTTTCTTGAAAATGGTAGGATTGTAAGTCCTGGAATTGGAAAAAAACAACAAATCTCTGTCAAAGGGATTTGCAAGGGAAAAAAAAAAGGCAGACCTCTTCCCGTTGTCATCTTTGGCTGAATCCTTTGCCGGTTCGGTTTTGTGTGAAGGATCTGGAGCTATCGGCTGAGGAACATCCTGTTGTTGGGGCTTCACAGGGACGGTCCTCTTGGGCTTCTTTGCTCCTGCTTCGACGTGTGGTTCATCGATCCCTTCGACTGGCGCTTGCGGACGTTTTCTCTTCGTTTTGGAAGCGACCCGAGGTCGAGGGTCTATGTTTTCGCGGCGGTCTGGATGAGGAAGAGCCTCTGGCATCGCTTTTTTCCTTGTGTGACCGGAGGACTCCTTATCAGCTAGGGGTCGAGCACTGTTTATAGCGTTTGCTAAGGCTTGACCCATAGAAGTTAATCCGGCTGGGGCGTCATTCTCCATTTCCAGGTTCTGAACTCCTATATTCGCTGAACGCGGCTTTGACGGGGCTCTCTGTTTTTTGGGAGGGAGGACATCTGCGTCAAGAGCTTCAGACTCTACCTTGCGTTTTCGGGATCTTGGTTTAGTAGGAACTACTGGCTCCCCATGAAGATCACGAAGCAGATCTGCCTTGGCCTTCTTTTGGGGTCTTTCTATGGTAGGCTTTTCTTTGTGGACCTCGTCTCTAGGCAAAGCTGTGGTGACTTGAGATTGATGGGAATTTTGCTTTTCCGCATCGGTAAACAAGGGAGCAGGCTTGCATTTTGCCGCTTCGGCTGGTAGCTCTTTCGGAGGTGGATCTACAACAACCTCATTAACATCTATTCTACGTCCCTTGGGCTTGGGCTTTTGGACTTTCTCGGGAGAAGGTCTGTGCTCGAAACATTTATCGTTGATTGAAGATTTCGTTTTCCGTCGAGGGACGGTATCTTTCTTATGTTTGGGCATAGTCTTCTTAGATTGGGACTTGCCGGCTTGTGCCTCTGACCCTTGATTCTGCTTGCGTTTTGGATTCTTCGTTTGTTTCTGCATGACTGTACAAGAGATTAGATACTGAAAAGTCACAAGAGCTCTAAAATGGACCTGATTCATCTTTAGCTGATTCCGAAATCATGTTTACTCCTTCAAAATCCCAATCAGTCGACGATCAAATTCTCAGATCCTGGCAGCTCACCAAGGGCAGGTTTATCTTTCAAAGCAGAATGTTTCGACGAAGATGAGACTCGAGTTTTAGTTGAGGCTGTTTTAGCCTTTTTCTGTGGTGATACAGAACGGCTTCGACAGGGAGACCTGCGATGAGTTGCCTGAACAAGCACATCAAAGAGATTGTTATTTCTATTTGTGGGTCGAAAAATCCTGGAAGGTAGTTCAAGAGTGTGTATCAAGTTGGTCGGCGCAATCGAGAAAGCCGTACCCGCCTCGATCACGCAGACGCGCATGTTGCCTTTCCAGGCGCTTTGCTCTACTCTCCTCAACATTCAGTAATTGACTTGTGTCAGCAGTGGAGGTCTCCATTCTATCAAGGCCAACGTATAGCGCGTGCAACTGCCTGCACGCAGAGGGAATTGAATGAGGGGTTGGGTATCGCGTAGAGAGGCTATTGTTCGGAAGCACGCGTCAGAAGTATGTAATCACGTGGATTTTTCTGGGTTCCGTATCAACAATGACATGGACAAGTACATAAACTCAGTGGTTGGACAAATGTCCTGTACATGGTGGCATTTGGACAAAGTCAATAAGCACAGGAGCATCAGTTAGTATCACAACTATGCTTCGAGTGCTCTGTCACAACACTATTACAACACCCTATACTTTACAGAGGTTCTGTTCACCAAGTTCTGTTCACCGCCTCAAAAGTGAATTACTTCATCATGATTTTCCTGACAAGCTTTGGCAGGAGTCATGTCCAGCCTCAATGCACGAGGCTACATACTCCTTAACCAGCTCGCTCACTCTCGAAGATTGCCTATTTCAAGCACCCACGCCTTCAGATATCATACATTCTCTTTTCTGCTAGAACTGGATGCCTTAGAGTCTGGAGGACTTGATCTCGCATTGGGTCTCATCTTCAGTTATGGTGGACGCTGGGGTCGCTTACTCGGACTTCGGTCTCAACCATATCTTGACCCGCTCAGCTCATCGTCGTCCTTTCGTCAGAAACTCGAAGACCAGTTCCATAAACATCACCTACTCTGCAGTAATGAAAAACTTGAAGACGCATGGATTATGACCATGCCAAGTATCCTTGGGTTCGAAGGCATTAATCCACTTACCGTCTATTTTTGTTACAAAAAACAAACTCTGTGGACAGTGGTACTTGAGGTGAGCTATCATTGAAAGCAGCTAAATATTGAGATTAAGCTCAAAAAGATACATAATACATACGGAGAGAGTCACATCCATTTCTTAAAAGTTGGCAGTAGAGAGGATTCTGCTGTCCTAAGAGGGTGTGTTTACGGATTCAAGTCAAGTACTTCCTCTCAACCTGAATCTTAGCTATGATCATCAGTGGACATTCCGACGCCAATTCCATGTTTCACCTTTTAATGACCGCTCAGGTTTCTATACTGTATCAGTCAAGTCTCCTGGCCATCCTCTCAAGTTTCGCGTGCCGGATCAAGATACGGAGGGGCGGATTCCCTTACCTGCTATATGCGTCCGCCTTTATGCCGATCCTGACTCGACAAGTTCTGTAGAGCCGGGCCCATCGTCTCTGATGCCAGTTCAAGAGCGCCCATCGGTTGGCAAGCTCAAGCTGGTTGCCAACCTCCAGACAACGTTTGCATTGCCACTTATGACACGAAACGTAATAAAACAAGTTTTGAAACAACCGTTGATGTTGTTCCTGACAATGGCTCGCATATTATATCACGCGGGAATCCTCCATTTCCTGAAACGTCTGGATATATTTCCGCGGCCGGAGCCTCACCTAGTTGCTACTTCGACACCTTTACCCGATGCAGTGCCTGGTGGCGGTGTAGGCTGGCAGGAGGAAGGAATGTTGGAAGCATACACCCATGAACTTGTCTTACGGTTTCTACATCGCCGAACGGTGGAAACAGGCATATCGGTCATTCTAACGCCATCTAATTCCAGCATCTCCCCGACAAAGATACTCGCGGTCTCTGACTCTACCGATACATCGACTCTTGAAGTATCATATCTTTCTCCTCGGTTTTTTGTCGCGCTATTCATGTGTCCTTCAAGCGTACATTCCCTGCTCCTCGGTTGTGAGGCGAACGATATTTTTCGGGTCTCCTCACGGGATCTCTTCCTCACTGTATTCTCTTGCACTTCATACAACAAGACGAGTTTTTTTCAAAGGATGCTGCAGAGTCTCCGGAGAGCACGTATCTCCGATAGTTCGAACATGACAAGTCCAATCGTACATTTTCTAGATACAAATTGCTCAATGGCGATTTTGGCCACGTCGGCGGTCGTTTTCTCATTAATTGTGTTCTTTGACTTTTTGGAGAAGACTATTTTTCAAGCAGCTGGGGTGAGATTTGTGAAAGGGACTAAGCCTTGGAATCCATGGGAACGCCCAATGGACCTGGATGCGAGCCGAAAGGATGGGGAAATCGTACATGGTAGTGTTAGGCGAGAGTAGCATGAGTCTACTTATGTGTTCGCACTCCTATGACAGATCTTCAATAAGAGGATTGAGGTCGAGGTTTTCTGTGAGTGCTCTTCCGAGTGAATTAAATCCCAGGTGGCTTCACCTTTGACTTGGCCTCTGTCCGGAACTCTACATCATGGGTGGACTCTCTCTAATCATTAATTCAAAGAGTGGATGACAACCTCAGGATAATGCCAAATTTGAGCTGGTTTTAACCAGATAGAATAAATTGAAGGTATGACTTACTAGATCTTTGTCAAGATACCACTGGAAATATGCAAAAAAAACGATGTTGTGCATTGGACGTCATTCTCTGGTGCATCAATGAAGGTCAATATTAGTCCATGATTGTACCATATTTCAGACAATAGTAACTTTGTACTGTGAGATCAGGCAAGTTGGGAGATTTGAAAGGGACCAGATATCAGAGCCTACGAGTTCAGGACCCTCTGGAAATTGAATCAATTTTAGTGGAAGGATGGTGGGCAGCTTCGAGGAGATGGCGTAAGCCCAGGGGAACAATTTTGCCTTGCAACCGTAGGGTCAATGCATGCTGATAATCAAATGCTCCGGTAATAGCACAACGGTTATCATCTCGCTGTTTGATCTGAAAGACTATTAGAAATGGGAAGGATTGTGATATTATGTTCCTCGCAAGTTTTTGGTGGTCTGGCTGTTCAGTCTGGTCAGAACTCTGAATTTACTGGGGTGTGTCTTGGAGAGACTCATAGCCCTCCTTGGATCTTGAACTCCCGAAAAACATATACTACCGCCATAGATCAACCACTCTTTTCACATCTTCCAGTCCCTTAGTCTGGACAACGTGTAAAACTGTTACAACATATCTTTTTCCAGATTCAGCAGGAGCATGTTCCAGCATGGCAGTAAAGAACTCTGTAGGTAGAAACTTTGGGTGGATCATAGTCGAGATCTATCAAGGAAATCTTTTTGCACATTGAACTCTGGAGAGATGCTCAAGAGTTTCTGAAGTGCGCGAGAGAAGGCTTGAAAATGACTCGTATGAAACCTGATATTGGACCATAAAATAGCCATGAGACGGCCGCATAGTCAACCATTCAAATCCATTCTCACGCTCCAGTTAGAGGAATGGTATAGAAGATCTGTGCGTGAAAATCAAAGAAGGATATGTGACTTATCTTCATTTGATGATAGTGATCTAATTTCCCCTTGTCGTGTACACGAATCTCAGTTTTGTGCCTGATTCACTATTCAAGCATCTATTCATGGACCTACTCATTAATACTAATTGGTTGCTTACTCAGGTATCAGAATGCAGGCAGGCACTCAAGTCTATTAATAGATCAGACACCAGGAACACGCGGATCCCTTGGTGAATATTTATGTTAGCGGCGTGCATGCTGTTATGTACTGTGATGGTGAGTTGACGAAAGGACATACACGAAACCTGAAGGGGAAACTGGCAAAGGCAGGACGGGGGACATCTACCTGAGGCTTTGACAGCTGTGACTTGAATACACAAGATATGCGGTCTACAAAAGGTCTGGAAGTCGGCCTTGACATGAGACCTACGATGAATGAAGTTGGATATAAATTTGAACAATGATGGGCGTCCCAGAGTAATGAGTCGGCAACTCATCGAAAATTCTGGATAGAACCCACTTCTATCTGTACATATCTGGGGTATGCAAATACTGTCTTCAGATGGCATATGATACTCTGGGGGAGAAATGACCTGGCCTCTCAGTTGAGGTGCTAATTCTCGGTGATAGCACTTTGTTCAGAAGCTAGAAGAATGCTCGCTTCACGAAATAGTAACTTTCGGAGATGCCCGGCCGAAGGTTTGTCTGTATCATTTCTCAATTTTCCGCTCCTTGATAGTAGACGTGACAAACCCCGACATAGGAATGTATCTTTGATAAAACAGAGGGCAGCGAAATGGAAGGAGAAATGCTCGGAAATCATGTTCAACGGAGTGCTTGAGTAAAAATGACGCTGAACCTCGGATCATCGAATCAGTTTCAGTTCCAGGAACAAGTTTCCGGTCTTATTTTGTATCCGAAATGAGTCGAGGCACTGCACGAAGCTTCGTTTGTTCTAGGGAGTCATGGGCTGGGTTAATTAGCTGCTTGTGTAATCGTGAATGGTCTTGTGCCAATTCGTCTGGGATGCGTTGTGTTTTTGTGATATGCTGTCATTGTTTTCGTACTTGTTCATCTTTGGATAATTGACACACTTCAGTCAGTCAACAAGTCTCACAGCCCTCTTTAGTAATGTTTCAAAGCTCTTGATATCAACTCGGGGTCATCAGAAATTGACGTGTCGTGGCTGTGTAGTGACTAATGAGAGTATGCAATAAGTTGTAGAATTTATTATCATGGTGGATGTGTAAGTTATCGAGACTTGACAATTGGATTGAGGAGTCAATATGATGCCTCTGCTCTTGGGTGTTTAGACTGCTCCGACTAAGGTTGTACGGCCACAAAGCATCACGAGCATCACGATACGTAACTAATGCCATCAGTCACTTCTTGCCAACCCATGATACATAATATTCGGCCGTATATCCATGACGATTCCTCGTCACAGCCTGTGTACCCCTCGGTTGATTCAGGAGAGGCTCCTATCTACATGGTGTTAGCCTTCGATTACTGCTGTTTGTAAGGATAACTTCAGCACTCGAAGTGACACGAGAACTGAAGTGTACATCGTGCTACATAGTACTTATATATATGAAACTAGTAGCTGTTAGTGTCCATAGGGAATGTAGAATAAATTGCTAGATGTTTGATGGCACTAATGAGAACAATAGGGATGTGTCCAAAAAAGACTTAGCACCAAAGATAGCATCATTGCGAGTTTGCCAATCTAATACTGTTACCTCTGTTTTACCGGCGTCAACCTGCCAAACGGCCTATTATCCACTCTCCAGAGTTCCTTCAATCTGTCTGATTTCCGATTTTCCTGTACCATGCTCAAACGATCTCATTCTCATCTAAGATCTCATTGAATTTAGGCGATACCATGGACGACCCACCAGCAGTATATAACCTTGCCGATTCTCCAAGGTTCAGCACCAGTTCCAGCTTTACCATCTTTTCAAGCAGACATGAAGTTGACTACTGCTTTCGTCGCTCTCCTCTCTCTCTTAACCACTGGGGCGTTGGCTGCCATCTACAATGACCCCAGTCAACTACCAAGAGGAGCCAAGTACGACTTCATAGTCGTTGGAGGTCGGTATCCCAGCTTGTTAAATAGATATTTGACTGATATCGTCGTAGCTGGAACTTCCGGCAATGTCATTGCCAACAGGTTGTCTGAGAATCAAAAATGGAGAGTGCTTGTCATCGACGCAGGCAGATTGTGTGTTCTTCTCAAACGCTCTCTCATTCTTGCATTGACCATCTCCCTAGTCACGAAGGCTTCCAAGATGAATTAATTAAAATTCCATTCTTTGGTCCTCAAGCCTCGCCAGGAACCTCATTTGACTGGAATTACACTACCGTCCCGCAACAGGCTATCAATAACCAAAACATTCCTTACCCTCGTGGATATGTTTTAGGTGGTAGCTCCTCGACCAGTACGCCATGTTTCTTTGATGATGGGGAATTTTTCTTACGAGGTTCATTGACTCCAGACTACATGGTTTACACTCGTTGCTCAAAGAACGAATATGATGCATTTGCTAATGTAGCTGGAGACGAGCATTGGGATTGGGAAAATATTTTGCCTTATGCATTCAAGGTAAGAATCTTTGTCTCGGGGTTCATCAGAGTGGCTAAAATTCCAGTAGAATGAGAAGCATGTTCCTCCCAACGATGGCCACAATGAAACTGGGCAATATATTCCCGAAATTCATGGCTATGATGGTCCCCTCCTGACGTCACTTCCTGGTTTTGCCACCGATATTGATGAACGTGTTTTGGCTGTGACTCGGGAAAATCCTGAATTCCCTTACAACCCCGACTACAACAGTGGTGATCCATTAGGTATTTCTTGGATGCACTCCACTGTTGGAGGTCCACTTCGTAGCTCTTCTGCGACTGCATACCTGATGCCTGCTGTTAACTCTCGCAGCAACATTGATTTGCTCTACAATGCTCAGGTGACTAGACTCATACAGTCTGGCAGGGCTGGATCTGTACCCATCTTCCGTGGTGTTGAGTTCGCTCGTAGTTCAAGGTCTAAACGCTATACAGCGACTGCTATCAAGGAGGTCGTTCTCTCCGCTGGTGCTATTGGTACACCCCAAATTCTTCTCCTCTCTGGTATCGGACCGAAAGATGAGCTTTCACAGCTTGGCATCAAAGCCATTGTCGATAGTCCTCAAGTTGGAAAGAACCTAGTTGATCATCCTATCCTTCCGGTTCAATGGACTGTCAACAGTAACAACACTTTCGATCCGATCAATCGTGGAGGGATAGCCCTTGAGGATGCTCTTAAAGATTATTATACTACTGGGAAGGGTCGCTTAGCTGCCAACGGTGTTTCCAACCACATGGCTTTCTTCCGTCTTCCGGAAGACTCCTCCCTCCTTGCTGCTGGTGACCCATCAAGGGGTGGAACCGCGCCTCACTTCGAACTTGCTATCGCCGTGAGTTATTTATCTTTATTGCTTCCCTGGTCGAAACTCACACTTTCACCCAGAACGGTTTCTTCTCCACTTCTCAAGCCACTCCTGCAACTGGTTCTTACTTCTCTATCATTAACGTCGTTGTCTCCCCAACCTCTCGTGAGTATTGATATCGAAGTGCTAAAGTCGGTCACTGACTTTGAGGTTTCAGAGGGCACGCTTACTCTCGCTTCCAACGATCCCTTCGCTCACCCCATCATTGATCCAAAACTTCTTGATACCGAATTTGACAGGCAAACCATGCTTTACTCCCTCCGCGCTTCTCAACGTTTCGCTGCCTCTCAAGCTTTCAGCGATTACATCACCGGCAACTTTACCTCTCTCGTTACCGATGAGGAGGTCTTTGCCTACATGGCACAACAGGGTACAACTATCAAGCACCCATTCTGCACTGCCCGCATGAACCAGGATCCTAGTCAGGGTGTCGTCGATGGCAAGCTTTTGGTTCACAACGTTCGTGGTCTTCGCATCATTGATGCCTCCATTTGGGTACGTGACCTCTCATGTCAAATCTTATGGCTTCTGACTGCTTTATTCAATAGCCTCACATCCCTGCTGGCCACCCTCAAATTCCCATCTACATCATTGCAGAGAGGGCTGCAGATGTTGTCAAGGAGTCCTGGGCCTAAATGACGGACAATTGCATATTTCACTGGGCTTCATTTGGGTTAATTTATTCTTTCATATCTGACATCAATCTTTCGATACAATTTGCACTGGTCCATCTGTTAATATACTTTTTGTGTAATTTTGGTACTCTCCTTATTCCATGCATGTAGTTCGTAATGACATATTAATACTAGCACTCAAACTCTTGATATCAACATACTCTCAGGGACATATGAAGGGTTCGAACAGCACTGAGCAATTATAGATTTACTTTCACCTTTCATCGCAGCCTGGCTCACTCGTGGAAGTCGAATTAATGTTGTAGCAATTTCTTTCGATACGCCAACATTTCACCTACTGTTTCGCAGTCAAGGAGCCGAATCACCAATGGTTTACTCGAACGGTGATAGTAGATGATCTCAATGCGTTTCCAAAAAATTCGACCCTATGGCAGATCAATCGGGTAGCACAAAGCCCATCCGGTCGTTGCAAGTTGAGGTACCTGCACAGGGAACAAGAAAACACTCATAAGGATCATCTGATTCTTCGCATTCAGTATAACGATTTGAAAGATTGAGTACGAAGGGAGAGGTCTGGTTATGAAATGATCTCGCCGACCGGGATGGGTAAACCGAAATTTGGATGTATTGATGCTAAGCCTTCAGAGAAGGCAGTGAGGGGTATAGGGCTTATACAGGATGTACTGTTTGACAGAAGGGAATGAGAAAAACAGAGTGGTGCCAATGGATTTTTTGGTCATGGACGGCCTCATAACGATGATATGTGGATGAGAACGAACGAAGTGAATCAGACTTCTGCATCAAGCAAGTCGGAGGAGAGGAATTCTAGAGATACCCAAAATTCGAAGTTGTGGGCACCAAAGAGAAACTGAGGGATCCAACCGGGTTTTATTTATCGACCACGAGCACTCCAAGATTCCATAAAAAACGAAGGGAAAGCAATCCTGTGTGAACAGTCGATTACTTGATATAGATAGATGTTCATGTTTTTATACTAGCCGATCAGGATACGATTTGTTGATTCGTTTGAAGCAAGTTGATCAATGTTGATCAATGTAGATACTTTATTAAACCTTCATTTATCCAGTGTCAAACGACTAGATAGACAATCTTGAGGTCGGGTGATCCATCGAACTGGTGATCATTGTATACATCAACTACACCACTAATTTAAATTCACATCCATCGCAGTCCATCCATCGTTCGAGGATGTTCCCTTCTTTCTGGGCACGCCGCATCAAATATTCTCGATGCGGCAATATTCCATCTAATGTTCCACGTTCGAGGAAGTTAATCACCAATGGGTCACGCGAACCGTGATGGTGTACAGTTTCAGCGAATTTCTACAAAAGAAACTTTGCCGATCGTTTGGAAGGCCTCGTCAAACAAATGCGAACACCCAACACTCTCACAGTCTCTGGGAAGATAATTTCCAGATGTCAGGCCAGGCAGATAGCACAAGATTTATCCGCTGTAAATTGGGCATAAATCGATGTATCAGCCCACGGACAGCACTCAAAGTGTCTTGGCTGACTTCCTCTGGAAAGGACAGTCAACGAGAGAAGAGGCCTGGTTATAAAATGATCTTGCCAATCAGGACGCATAAACGACTCGTAGAAACTGATGCCGAGCCTCTGTAGAGAAGTGAAAAGGGTTATGGGTATAGGATTTTTGTTGTATGTGCTGTATGACAGAAGAGAGTGAGAAAAACCGAGCGGTGCAAACGACTTCTTTGGTGGTATTGTAAAGGAAGGTTTCAGACCGATGATATGTGGATGAGAACGAAGGAAGCAAACCCAGACTTCTGGGTCAAGTGAGATGGGTTCATCATGTAGGTATTTTAGGATCCGAAGTTTCGGGCACCACAAATGAGAAACTGAGGGACATAGCCAAGTTTCATCCAAATCCAAGCATTCTCCAACCACGAGCACTTCAATACTGTCCAAATTCCGTAAAAGACGAAAGAGAAGCGGTCCTAGGACTGGGCGAAAATCAATTACTTCACCACCTGTTAAACGAATATTGATGTCCAGTCGTCCAGCCGATCAAGGTACGATTGGCTGGTTCGTTTGAAGCAAGCTGTTCGATGGTGAGTATGAGTCCTTGAAGGTTCTTCAGTTTGCCTACGAATACCCACTCGTACAAGAACATATATGCCATTTCCGGCACACTCGAACCAAATATCGTTTTGTCACCTGGTAAAGAGTTTCAAAAGTGGATTGGAGCCTATGTCGGATTACTTGAGTTTGAGCCTTGACAATTTCAAATTGACTAGGCTCCTGCTTTGTACTCAACATGCATAAATGACTGTTGGGAAGTCTTGTGTTGATCTTTGAGTTATAAATGTTGGAATATTGAACGCTATACTAAATTAGTATTAGGGTGTTTTATTGTTCTATGTTCTATTGTTTTAGTTAGAGATAAATAGGTGTACCAGAAATGAATGTATGTTGCGCGTTTGCAACGAATTCCCCCTGACTATTGTGTCGATTGCCCTTAATTCAACAATAAAGGCATAGCCTCTTGTTCCTATATGTTGATTGATTCGAATAAATTTTGTTGAGAATCAAAATAATGCTTGGGAGGGAGACAATATAACCATAATTGAGAAGCTGGTGTTTTTTGCAGGCACTCAGCTCATATTCTGATTTTCTTATACTATAATTAAAATGTCTATTTTGAGTTTAGCCTGTCTGATATAATCACATGCTCCATGAGCCAATAGAAGAGATTGGACATATCATTGACTCTACCCCTCAAGACAGATCTACTATTAAAGAGTGGTCAGTGGCCATAGCGCAGTAGTGTACACACTACTTACTCACCTAATAGATAGTGAGAATGTCTTGAGATATTTGTGAGGCAAAGGAGCAATGATATATCATTTGTAATGGACAAGCTCTTTATATACATGAGCGAAGTGGAGTAATAGGAATGATGCAAGGCAACAGAATATGCAGAAGAGGAATTATGTAAGTAAATATTTAAATATTCATACACCCCCCCTTACTTAGTGCATGGTTCTATACCTGTAAGTGATAATTGCACATGATATAGTGTTTTTTCCATTCAATGAAAAATTAAACTCAGCTGTGCTCGAAATTTGCAAAACTTGACATGACTAAGGTTCTTAGTGAACATACCGGCGGGGTTTTCATTTTCTTCGATAAAAAATAGTTTGACTTTCCTTTGAGTGACAAAGTCTCAGATTGCATGAAAACAAACATCTATGTATTTGTTCCTTGACTCAGTAACTGGGTTTGATGATATAAAAATTGACCCTTGGTTATCTTCACTGATGTGGATGGGTCTAAATCTATAGCCAAGTTCAGTTAGTATTGAGTGTATCCAGACACATTGATGACTGTAGTCTGATAATGCCATATACTCAGCTTTGGTTGAGGACAGCGCTACTGTCTTTTGTGTCCTCAATGTCCAGCTAAAAGCACTACCTACAATCATCAAGAAATACCCAGTCTGCGACTTTTGGTCTTCAGGGTTTGAAGTCCAGTCAGAGTCAATACAGGCATAGATTCCAAGTTTGAAGTCTCCAGAATATACTAGAGAATAGCACTGTATGCCCACAAGGTAGTGACAGATGTATAGTGCTTTATTAAGGTGGTCCTAAGAGAGATTTGAGGTATAGTGAGTGAGTTGGGTGACTGTAAAGGCTATGTCCACTTGCGTGCTAAATATGAGGTATAGGAGTGAACCTATAATTGTCTGGAAATGCTTCTGTAATTGGTAGTCAACAGATCCTTCATGCTTTTGTGGGTAGTATCCAGATGGCAATAGAGTGGGAGTTAGTTATGCATTTTCTATTCAGAAGTGTTGTAGTATTTTTATTAGGTAACTGGTTTGATTGATAAGGATTTCATAATCATGGCATACTATGCATATCCAAAGGAATTCAGACAAATCCCCTAGGTCTCTGTACTCCCATTTCTCCATAAATCTCATCTTGATTTTGTTTAGGAGTATCTTGTCTAGTCCACAGAAGAAGATGTCATTGATGTACACAATGCCTACAACAATGTTTGTTCCTACTTTGCCATACCAAAAAATTCCTACTTCAGATTTTAGTCACTCAAACCTGAGTTCCTTCATAGAGGCATCAAGTTGGTGCCACCAGACAAGCCCCACTTGTTTTAATTCACAGATTGCTCTTTGAAGTCTGAGTACTATGTGTAATGACAAGGCTAGTTGAGACAACTGTCTTATTACACTCAACGTTATGAGAGAATGAAGAGAACTCGATGGAGTCTCTTGGTGGATTGGGCTACCTACTTATACACAATTCTTATTTGTCTATGTGTATGCTTAGTAACTACTGATCTTTCCAGAAGGTTCCATCATGTGACCTGTCATGTGATCTCACTTATCTTATCTTATCTCTCATTTCTATTTTTAGAAACCCTTGTCTAGTCCATCCAAAAATAACTCTTGTTCTTCCCATCCATCTAGTCGTACTATTTTTGGTTTGGGTGGTGATTTATAATACTATGCCAGTGTCTCTTTTAAGTCCTTCAGGCTGTTCCATGTATATCTCCTTATCAAGTTTGCCATAAAGATAGGCATTCCTGACATCCAGATCAGTAATATGCCATTTTTTGAGAGCAGCCAGTCCAAGCATAAGCCTAACTGTCTTGAAGTGTACAACTGGTGAGTAGATATCTGTGTAGTCAGTTCCTTCACACTGAGTAAAACCTTTTGTAGTGAAGGTTAGTTGTGATAACTTAAGTCCACACTCTAAGTCAGAGTTGACAAAGAGAACTCATTAGAGTCCTTGCTAATTGGTCTAGCTACTTATACCCAAATCAGTATTTACTAGTATTTGTCTACTCAAATTATCCTGCAGACTCCTTTTGAGTCACAGTGTCCTGCACACCTCAAATTATTACATAATAAAAGAGAATGAAAAAGAAATAAAATAATCTATCATCTAGCTTGTCTGTTGTTTCATTACACCACCCCCCTCTCAAGCTTCCTCATCCTTGAGGATTTTACAACTTGCTGTCCTAATCCCCAATATTCCCCATCTTATCTTCTTCTTGTTGTTTTATCTGTAAGAATGGATTATGGCTTACTTTAGCAAATGGATTCTTCTTCTATTGCTGCCAATTTTCTTCTAACCTCCTCCAATACTCCTGCTTGTATTTCTTCTTCCCCCACCCATACAATAATTTTGCCATATACTTCCCTGGCAATTCTCTGCTGAACACGTTTTTCTTTTCCTCCCTCTCCTGCCACCGTGTTTCTTCTTCTTCTTCCCTTCTGTATTCTTTCTCAAACTCTTCCACTAAATTGCTTGCATTCTTGAGATTTTCCTTACTCTCCCAAGTGTCTTCCTCTGCTGTGCACCCTTTCTACCATACTAGGTATTTATCTCTTCCCCATACCCATCTCTTATTCATTATTTTCTCTACCTCCTATTCTTCTTCCTCTTTTATTACTACCTGTTGGGGCATTTCTTTTCTTTGTCCCTCCACCTGTCCTGTATATCTCTGTACTCTACTTATGTTAACTACTGGATGTATTCTTATTGTGCTAGGTAGTTCTAATTCTAATATGTTTGTTGAAACTATTGACTTGACTTTATAAGGTCTGACAAACCTCTCCGTAAGTTTCTCCGTTCTCCTTTCCACCATTTGATATTTGAGATCCTTGGTACTGATGTCATAAATTGCCTGCCTAAACCAAAAATAGTATGACTAGATGGATGGGAAGAACAAGAGTTATTTTTGGATGGACTAGACAAGGGTTTCTAAAGATAGAAACAAGAGATAAGATAAGATAAGCAAGATCACATGATGGAACCTTCTGGAAAGATCAGTAGTTACTAAGCATACACATAGACAAATAAGAATTGTGTATAAGTAGGTAGCCCAATCCACCAAGAGACTCCATCAAGTTCTTTTCGTTCTCTCATAACGTTGAGTGTGATAAGACAGTCATTTCGACTAGCCTTGTCATTACAACTGAGTAGTACTAGATCTCCCACTTGATATTCTTCTGCCTCTCCTCTATGCCTATCTGCATACTTTTTTATGTCCCCCTGTGCCTTTCCCAGGGCTGCTTTTGCTTCCTTCTGTATCTCCTGTATCCTTTCCACAAACTTGTTTGCTTCCTCAAACTTCTCCTTCTTCCTAAGTTTGAATTCCATGCAAGGATCTCACCTATTATTTACCATGAAGGGCAATACTTTTGTACTTGTCTGCACTTTATTATTATAGGCAAATTCTGCAGTTCCCAACTATTCCGGCCACTGTTTCTGACGATGATCAATGAACATCCTAAGATATTGCTCTAGTTCTTGGTTCATCCTTTCTGTTTGTCCATCTGTTTGTGGGTAAAACACTGTTGATAACTTGCTATTGATCCCTAACATCGCGTTCAACTCTCTCATCACTCCTGCTGCAAATTGCAGCCCTCTATTTGAAATAATACTTTCTGGCAAGCTGTGTAACTTCCAGACATTATCCCTGGACAATCTAGCTAGTCCTCCTGCTGTTGTCTTTTCTGTAGTAGGTATGAAATATACTATTTTTGTTAACCTATCTACTACCACTAAAATTGAATCATATCCTTGGGCCAATAGTAGCTTTGTAATGAAATCCACTGATATATGACTCCATGGCTTTTTTGGTATTGAATTCAGTATTAGTTTCCTGCAGGTACTTGTATACAATTTTTATTTCATTGGCACACATTACATTCCTCCATGTATTGCTTCACTTCTCTGCTCACTCCTGGCCACCAGAAGTTTCTAGTTACCAACTCTATGGTCTTCCACTGTCCTCCATGTCCCCCCACAGGTGTGTCATGATGCAGCCTGATTATCTTTGCTCTTAATTTCTCGTCCTTAGGTACATATACCTTTCTTTCTTTTAACATCAACCCCTCGTGTTCTCGCCACTTTTCATCTCTTAAAACTTTAACTCCAGCTTGTTTCATCTCTTCCACTGCTTTGACAACTTCATCATCTTTTGCTTCACTCCTCCTTATTCTGTCCAGAACATCTACTCCGTCTATTACTACTTTAGACACCTCTGCTGCTCAAGCCTCTAACTATTCCCTTTTTACCAATATCTGTTCTTTGTTATCTCTCTCTACTCCTATTTCTAAATCTGATCTTCTACTCAATCCGTCTGCCTTTCCCATTCTACTTCTGGGTACATGTTTCAAAACAAAGTCAAATCTAGATAAATAGAGTGCCTATCTAGCTTGTCGTCTATTTAACTTCTGATTACTCATAAAGTACTCTAGATTTTTATGGTCCAACCAAATTTCAAATTTCCCCTTT
>Ga0153957_100129_pt1 | contig 53339 bp, 56 predicted proteins | sample TSFL041MetaG_FD_104745 | JGI IMG/M metagenome (GOLD analysis project Ga0153957, IMG submission 104745) | Attine ant fungus gardens microbial communities from Florida, USA - TSFL041 MetaG | ecosystem: Host-associated > Fungi > Mycelium > Unclassified | place: USA: Florida, Wekiwa Springs... | reverse complement strand
GTTGCAATTCGAGACCAGTTTTCGGAGAGTTTCAGTAGCCGGTATCACTTCATTCCTATCACAAAAATTTCTTCTTTGTCAGCATAAATTTTTGTTAGTCTTTAAAATGTAAACACACCTTCAACTGAAGTCCGACTCACTTCGTTCGGACTTCAGGCGTCGTCCTGTTGATTGTTGAGGTTCATACGCGCACATTCGTTCCCCTGCCTATACCTCTTTAGACCCCCCAGGAACCATCGCAGCCTCAAGAGGGGAGATGGTGATGGTTGGAATCAATGAGAGAATGGGGCCTGTATCCAGAATATATGTAGAGGCTCAAAACTATATGGGGACAACCTCGGAATTGTAGATCGAAGCTTGTCGAGTGGATTTCCATGACTGATAAAAAATTACATAAGTGACCCTGATCATTCATTCATTCTCGTATGGACATCGCCAAGCATGGGATGCTTAAACTCATACCTCACCCCGCAGCACGATCACAAGCTCGTATTGTACAGGCTATCACTGCTGGGTCGACTGTGATATCGGTTCCTGGTTTCGTATCTGTCTTGCTTGATGTGGAAAAGGGACGGAGGTGTGATGCTTGTTTTCGTAAGAATAAGCGATTGAAGAAATGCTCTGGGTGTGCCTCTTATTATTACTGCAATGCCGACTGTTAGAGTCTCGCGTCCGATGGAACCAGCTTTCGAAATTGATGGTCGTCTTTCACAGGTCAGCTGATGCATTGGAACACAGAGCACAAACGTATTTGTAGGATTTACAACAGAATGAATGCGTTGGTTGGTTCTCACCAACTGCCTCAGCATGAATGCATGGACGTCTTGCTCTTGGCGCACTTTCTTGCACGAAGCTCTTCCAGAGGATTAGTGGACACCACAGTTTTCAACGAAGACGATCCTGTCTCGACGTTTCTCTCACTTCTTCCTGGATCAGCTAATCCGCTGATAATTGAGGAAATGATACCAAAAACTCTAAACTATCAGAAGGAGCTGACGAGAAAAATTTATTCCCGCTTCCACAACAATAACTTCACTGTCCACTCCCACATGACCACTATCGGCCATGGTGTGTTTCCGTTAGCAAGTCGACTGTTCAATCATTCATGTATTCCAAATGCTGCTCCGAGGTATATTTTGGAACCTGCGAAGCCTCCTCTGATGGAAATTGTTGCTCTACGTGATATAGACAAGGGCGAGGAGGTGGGATGGAACAGAATTTTTGTCCTCGTCAAGTAATTGATCGTCATTGTCTTACAGGTTTGTATACCATACCTAGATCCTGCGCTTACCCAATCAAGACATCAAGTATTTCAATACACTTATGGGTTCATTTGCGACTGTGGTTCTTGTACTATCCTACGACAGCTGGGCGAACCACCCGAACCACCTCAATCTCCAGACGGCATAGAGAATATTCACACGACCCTGCGCCAATACGTTGGAATAGACAAGACATTGACACCATCACTCCCGACGCCTTCCCTAGCCGATCTCCCAGGTGAACTACACTGCATCTTGCATGAATCTTATATGGAGCAGCTCTCTGATCGATTTGGAAAAGCTTCACATGAAGGAGAATATAATACCGCTATTGAAAGCGGTGCCACACTTCTGGCTCTATACCTCTTAGTCTATCCCAAAAATTACCCTCAGATTGGTATATCTTCACCCCTCGTTACTAAGATACATTAATTAACTAAGTAATGCGCAATTAGGATTACACCTCTTGGAGTTAGCGAAGACAAGGTGGAATGCCTCTATGGGTTCTGGAATTTCGCCTCTGCCAACAGAGGTAGAGGTAATTCAAGTAATAGTCACTCATGCTCGTGAAGTTTTGACAGTTTATGGAATCGAGGGGGATGAGGAAGGTCCCTTGGATGAGTTACGAAGCCTAGAGAACATGATACTAGAAGAGAAGTGAATTGGCTGGTGTCATCCCCGCCCAGGAAATTTAAAATGACAAGCATATTGGATGTAACATAATTTGTCGGTGTTTTCTGCCCAGTTTCAGTATGCAATTGTCGAAAACAGGAACGCAGGGACTGTAGAGGACTCTAAAACCCGAAAGTTGGAGTCAATAATTTTCCGTGCTCCTGGGGGCCTAGTGTTTACTTGGCAGAAGAACTTCAAGAGTTTGCCAAGTCACTTCGGAAAATATACTTTAGAATTTCAAAGCGGTCGCGCCACTATATAACCCTGTCAATACTGATTATGGAATCCTCAGAAGCCAGCAGTCTTGCAGACACATAGTAGTCGAGGTCAAGTCTTGGTGGCATCCTTTTGTGTAGAAATAAATGAGTGCAAGAAGCGGACCTCCAAAAAGCTCTCGAATCCAAGATTTCATGCCTGGTCTTGAAATTGGGCGTGAAACTAAGTTCCTTGTAGGCCTGGCTCTTTGACAGAAATCTCATGAGTATTGTATCCGTCAACCATTACGAGAAGAATTACATACACCAGTTATAGTCTAGTTTAGGTTCGAGTGTTTGTGGTGACTTCGGATTCTTTGTAAAATTCTTATATCTCTTCCTCGCTTAGGAGTTCTCCTGGCCCTACCTCGCCTTTGACGAGGGCTGAACAGCTTGAGATGCCATCGTTCCCTCGTTTCCTTGAAACTCGTCGCCTCCCCAATCGTCTGCGCTCTTTTCATCTCTCCCCTTCTCTTACTGAGGACAACCCCAGAACTAACAAATTATCTGTTCCTCTTCACGGTTCCACTCTTATCAAGATCGCTGTCCTTGCATCGCTTTTTTTCGTGATATCGATTTTGTGCGCATTCCTTGGAGTAGACATGGAGGATTTCAATTTCAAGACAGCCCTCAATAAGGTTGCGATTGCTTCCCCCGGAGTAGGCTTCGTGCTCTCTCTTTGCAGGCTTATTTGTATACACCTATACTAGATTGTGTTGATTGGGGAGAGCATAGATATTGACGTTGATGAACCCTCGATCACAATACGATGGTCCATCCTAGCCTGTGGTCCAGGACATGTGCTACCTGAATCCTCAGGGATTCATGGAAGTGACAACTGTGGACTTCCTTCTTTTCCTATCCTTATTTTTGTTGACAAGTGAGTATACTTTGACCAGTAGGTTTCATGGAATTCAAGCCTAAGCAGCTCTAACATACCTGCCGCGACATATAATCCAGCCACTATCCCTATCAACAAATCGACTGGCCATCGTCGCAAGTGAATCCATGACAATTTTTAAAGTCTTCGTTGCTGATGAGTTTTATCCTTCAGTATCCAGAATCTTGTGCAGTTCGACAGCGACCATGTTCTTGATGTACACGATGCCCGCCTATATCCTTTTGATACGTATTTCCTGACCAGTACTCTCCGAGCTGTCACTTTTTCGAATAGGAGTCTACCTATCCAGAAGCTTATTACAATCGATGTCACGTCCAGTTTTAACATATGGACCACTGACATGGAGAGCTTTTCCAAAGCCAGTGACGGGACTATTCTCCCAAGCAGAGACATGGATATGCATGTTTGGCGACCTGGCTCGGCGCGTTTATTTGCGTTGTTCCTTTTCACCATCAACTGGCTTCTCACTCACGTCACTGTTGGACATGTTCTACTGGCACGACAAATCTCTGGAAGAAGGCCTCTTTTCAAACACCTTGTCTCTACAGGAGCAGTTCTGATATCTATTCCTCAACTCAGAAATAGTATGCCGGATGCTCCAGGTCTTGACGGTCAGTCAAATACCATACCTGAGCTGTTGGCTTACGTGAAACCATGAGTAGGTGTTCTTATTGGTAGGTCAATGGGACTATGTTCAGGAATTTCTTCATGAAACGCCTTGGCAGATGAAATCGGGTATTTTCCTCAGATGATTATATCAAGCATTGCAGCGACTGTTCTGCTTCTCATACTCGCAGTTCGTGAGTTCGACATTATTGGGTTCCAGGCAGAAGTTCGGCAGAAACGTGACACCTATCCCTCGTTGGTGTATACCCATCCCGTACTCAGAGACCGTTCACATCCCGCACGCATGTTTACTGGCCTCAGCAGAGGTAATACTTTCTTTCGTATGTCGTCTAATCGGTGTGTGCCACCCCCACAAGCACCAAACCCTGAATCAACGCCTGCAGAAGTTGCAGACTGGGAGAGACATAGAATGGGCAGGCATCTCGCCGGTCATTTCGTGTTCCCTCCTATTACATCCCAGCGATCACAAACATCGAGCCAGTCCACCGCGGCGCCCTTACACAGAAAGGCTATATCAATGACCAAGATTATGGAAGCCGGACAAGTCCCTTGATCACATAGGCATGTAAACGATTAGCATGCTTGGGAGCATCTCTCTTTCAATTTGTTCATATCTTACTCAGGTAGCAAACTGCTGAGGCTTAGTGAAATCCAGGTTGGAGTCAGTTCCAGGCCAGATGATAATTTAGCGCTATGTGCATCGGAGTCATGCATGCAATAACATATTAGGATAATGACCACCCTTTCGCCACGAGCATAGACAATGTCAAAGTTGTGCAAAGGAAAAGCCGAGTAGATGTCGCTGCCTCGCTCACTGCCTGTTTGACCTTTGAACGACTCCACTTATTTGATACACTTCAATTTCAGGGCCTCGAGATTGTTGAAAATTTGAGATACATTTGGAACCAAACAGTGAGCTTTTTCAAAGCTCCGGACGAAGTCCATCATCCAGTCAAGGAATTGACTTATAAGTCAGATGTCATCTAGCAAGATTTTCCTGATAGGTTATGAGATTAATGACGTGACAATGATTCAAACCGCGTTTCAACTTACAGGATCTCAGGGGGTTCACTGACAAAAGTCGTTCCCCCCAGCATCTCTCGTGGCCACACATCCCGTATAAACCAGCCGATATGACCCACCCCACATCCAACAAGATCGGCCACAACAGCCTTCCAAGTGCCATTGAGTAGCCAGGATAAAGCTACCAGACCAACTGGTAGATAGGGAGCATTGACTGTGAAAAGCCCAAAAAACGAAATTGGAGTCGTTGGGTGGCGTCTTGACCATATGTATATGGGAACGAAAGCGAGAGAAGAAGAGAGGAATGGGATATTAACAAGTGGGGATACGGCCTAAAGACGGGATGAAGTAAAACATGTAGCTCGAAGAAAGCTGCGTACCAATAGCATCAGTGAAGACATAAGAAGGAGCCACAAGTAATCTGCTTTTTTGTTGGCAAAGGATGATTCTTCCAACATTCTGCTATACCGCATACTGTTTCCTCCTTCAGTAGAACTCCTTTTGACTGTATAGAATAAAAGCGCACAAAAAGAAGTGATGAAAAACCAAGTCCAGTGATATTGACCCAAAATATAAGAATGTGGTTATAGCTCGCCATGGCTGATTGAATTGAGCTTTGAAGGGGACCAAATATCTCAGTTACATACTTGACCGTTGACAAATGTGCTCTTCCAGCTGAAATAAAGTTGTAGTGGTGTAACCAGTTGACATTGCTGAGCGAACAAGTTCTACAACTGGAGGATGTTTAGATAACCGAGACGCACATACCACAGCCAGACTCATCAAAACCGAAAGCGCAAACCAACCTCGAGTAATCGGCGGAATTTGTGTTATCCAGGCTTCTAAACCGACAGGCATGTTAGAGCTGGTGAGTAGCTAAAAAAAGTGTTAAACAGGGAAATAAAAAGCCATAACTCAACACGTCGTGATGCGTTGTAGTTTATTTGGTTGTCGAAAAATTAGAAAACGCATGTACGTCGAACGGGAATCGAACCCGTGCCGCTTGCTATCCAACTGGAAGGCAAGCATGATAACCACTTCACCATCGACGTATCACTGTTCTCCTTTCTGAAAATAATTATGTACTACATAGTTTTATATGTATCTACTGGGTAAGTCTGGAAACTTTTCATACATGTGATAAGTATTATAGTAGTTCTGTGGTTGCTCACCTGAAAAATCAAGCTTTTACTAAGTCTCGGAAGTATTTGCCACTTCTTAAGGAGTCATTGAGTCAAACTACGAAACACGGTGTGACATCAAGACCAAATAAGATTGCTTGATAAGTCTCGAAGTGTTCTTCGCCCTCCTCTCAACCTCTTCTCCCCCCTCTTTGTATTCTCTCTTTCACAATGACATCTCACGTCTTTAAAAGAGGTGTGTGGTAGTCCCAATATCGGTTCCTTATCAGCCTGATTACTGTTTACTCCGTGTAGATGGGTGAGTTACGCGTCTCATGACGCGTCAGTAGGCGTTGATCATTCTGGCCGTTTTCAGCCGCAAAGAGCGTGTCCAGTTCGATAAGGCATGTCATCAATTACACGTATTACTGATACTGACTGTACAGTTAGATTACCTCAAGAATTGAGAAGCTTTGCTATGGCTTGGATACTAACTATGTAGATCCCATTGAGTACGTGAATATTTCTTATATAGGACAGTACTTTAAAGAATGTATCAGGGTCACGCAGAAGGTTGTTCAGGGTGTATATCATGGTGTCACCACTGTCGAACTCGATGTGAGCTTGTTCGGTGGTCTGCATTAATGTCTCTTATTCAAATTCTGCAAAAGAACCTTGCTGCAGAGACTGCTGCGTATTTGACAACGAAGCATCCTGATTATGCCGTACTAGCTGCCCGTATTGCCATCTCCAATCTTCACAAAGAGACCAAGAAGACTTTTTCGCAGGTCATCAGCGACCTCTACAACTATCGTAATTAACCTGATTAGCTCTACCTGATCATAATTCACTAACTTGTCTTAGTGAATCCCAAAAATGGGCGGCCTGCCGGGATGATTTCAAAGGAAATTCATGATATAGTGATGGCACATGCTGATACACTGAATTCAGCAATCATCTACACTCGTGATTTCAACTATAATTAGTGAGCTTGGATGTTACTACTCCCAAAGTCGACTGGTGGCTAATCCTTCTACCAGCTTCGGTTTTAAGACTCTTGAGCGCTCTTACCTCCTTCGTATCAATGGCCGTGTCGCTGAGAGGCCACAGCACATGATCATGCGTGTTGCTGTAGGTATTCATGGAAATGATCTCGACCGTGTGATTGAGACGTACAATCTCATGTCCGAGCGCTATTTCACGCATGCTTCTCCGACCCTTTTCAATGCGGGTACCCCTCATCCACAACTTAGTTCATGTTTTCTAGTCTGCATGAAAGACGATTCCATCGAAGGGATCTATGATACCCTGAAGAATTGTGCCATGATTAGCAAAACGGCTGGAGGTATCGGTTTAAGTATTCACTGTATTCGGGCAACTGGGTTTGTCAAAACTTTTTTGACTGCAGTATGGTTTCTTACTTTGATTTAGGTCATACATTGCCGGTACAAACGGATACTCGAATGGTATTGTTCCAATGCTTCGTGCATACGATGCGACTGCGCGATACGTGGATCAAGGTGGTAACAAGCGTCCTGGCGCCTTTGCCATTTATCTTGAACCCTGGCATGCCGATATATTTGAATTTTTGGACCTTCGAAAAAACCACGGTAAAGAGGAGGTCCGTGCCCGTGATCTATTTTATGCTCTCTGGATTCCAGATCTTTTGTGAGACTGATTCTTATTGATCTTTTCACTACCTGACAGTGTTTTATAGTATGAAGCGAGTCGAAGCTGGTCAAGACTGGTCTCTGTTTTGTCCGAATGAGGCACCAGGGTTGTACGAAACTTGGGGTGCTGAATTTGAAGTCCTTTTTGAAAAGTATGAGAAAGAGGGCCGTCAACGAAAAACTATTCCGGCTCAGAAACTCTGGTATGCCATTCTCGAGGCCCAAATTGAGACTGGAGGTCCTTTCATGGTCTACAAAGATCACGCTAATTGTGAGTTGGGTTATTTTTGCTGATCATACATCGAACTGATAAGTGGAAGCGAAATCCAACCAGAAGAACCTTGGTACCATCAAGTCCTCCAACCTTTGCACCGAGATCATTGAATATTCGTCCCTAGAGGAGACGGCTGTCTGTAATCTTGCTTCCCTTGCCCTGCCATCCTTTATCACCAATGGGAAGTATGACTTTAAGAAGTTGCATGATGTGACCAAGGTTGTGGCGAACAACCTCAATCGCATCATTGATGTCAACTTTTATCCCATTCCTGAAGCCCGTCGTTCCAATACGCGCCACCGACCTATTGGCATCGGTGTGCAAGGCTTAGCTGACACGTTCATGGCCCTTCGCATGCCCTTCGATTCACCCGAGGCCCGTCTACTCAATATTCAGATCTTTGAGACTATTTATCATGGTGCGCTTGAAGCTAGTTCTGAGATGGCCGCTCGTGACGGCACCTACGAAACTTACAAAGGGAGCCCAGCTTCCCAAGGACAACTCCAGTACGATCTTTGGGATGTGAACCCCACCGGTCTGTGGGACTGGATTTCCCTGAAACAGCGAATTGCCCAAACTGGTCTGAGGAATTCCCTGCTTGTAGCTCCCATGCCCACCGCTTCCACCAGCCAGATCCTTGGCTTTAATGAATGCTTCGAGCCATACACGAGGTGTGTATGATATATTAAATCTTCGGATTAAGTCTGAACTCTGTGCAGTAATATCTACACTCGTCGAGTGCTCGCCGGAGAATTTCAGGTCGTCTGTCCCTGGTTGCTGCGCGAACTAGTTGGCCTTGGTCTTTGGGATGATAACATGAAGAATATGATCATCGCTCACAACGGATCAGTTCAGAACATTCCCACTATTCCTAAGGACGTTAAAGCCATCTACAAAACTGTCTGGGAAATTAGTCAGAAAAAGGTGCTTGATCTCGCTGCTGACCGTGGGCCGTTCATCTGTCAGAGTCAGAGTTTGAATGTCCATCTCCAATCTCCCACACTCGGACAATTGACCAGCATGCACTTCTATGGATGGAAAAAGGGTTTAAAGACTGGAATGTATTATCTTCGCACTCGCCCTGCTGCCCAAGCTATCCAGTTTACCGTCGACCAGAGTGTTCTCAATCAGGTCAAGAAGAGTATGGCAGAGGATGGTTCTTCCCTAGCTTCTAAATCAAATGGCGTTCCAATCCCTGCTGCCTCGTCGTCTCCGCTTGAGGTTCCTTTGAAGCCCTCGTCGCAGTTGCCCGTACCGGTTGCGACTGTTTCCGTCCCTCCTAGTGACGCACTGGCATCCCTATCACTCGATGAAAAGCTCAAGAAGGCCGCAGAGGAAGATCCCGAGTATGCTGCTGCCCTTCAGAGACAACAGGAACGGGAACTAGCAGATGCCAAATTGCAATGTTCACTTGAAAATAAGGAGGCTTGCCTTATGTGCTCGGGTTAAGTGTTCAAATTGTTGAGAAGTTGTTTGATTTGTGTTGTAGAATAGCTTGTTATCTCATTGATTTTTGATGGACTGTAATTATCCAGTGTTGGATAGATGTGCAATTAATCTTAATGATTTTTTCTGAACGGGTCGAAAACTCAGATGAGAAGTCCTCTAAGGTTTTTTTGTTCATGTACTTGGAATCGAGCAAGATGTCTGGAAATGTATGTCGATATTACGCAGTAGTATCAGTGGTGTACCAAATGAGAGTGGGGGTATGGCGAGATGGCCGAGTGGTCTAAGGCGCCAGACTAAGGACTAGGGCATTTGAGATGCCTTCTCTTCCTGTGTGCAGGAATCTGGTCTTTCGGGGCGTGGGTTCGAATCCCACTCTCGTCAATATTTTCGTGCTCGTCGGTGACGTAGTATCATCACCATGTAGGTAGTAAGTAGGGGCAGTAAGTAATTAGGTCTCAATTATGATGATGAGTCTTCAGTGGATCCAAAGTTGGAAACTTTGGGGTCTTTGTTTCCTATGTTTACCCATTTATTTCAATACGGTACCTTTTATAATCTACTGACTTCATGAACGATGTAGCAAAGACAAGAGAGGACTGAAAATAGCGATAGCCAGTAAGGCAGCCTAAATTCCAAAGTCCAGGGTGACACCTTCGAACCAGCTTCGTCTATAGCAGCAATTTCCTCAGGTGTAAGGTCAGCTAGAAGGGCAGAACGTCAGTTTGTGGTCGGTGTGCGTGGATGGATGGATACCTACGTAGATCACCGGCAGTAAGATACTCTTTCATTCGCTCGCGTTTTGAAGTGGTACTGAGAGTCACGCATAAGAGGAAGGGAGTATTTCGGAGAATTTGAGAACACCTACGTGACGATGACTGCTCCTTTTGCTTTGACCCAAAGAAAAATGATCTGGGCAGGAGTGGCATTGAGACGTCGGGCAGCTTTATTGAGGATGGCATCAACTGGGCCGCCGGGGAAACGCGTTATGGGTCTAGGAGAGGAAACCAGTCATAAGAGGAAAGAAGAAATTAGATTTTTTTGTGTTGAGCGTACGATAGACTACCATATGCTTCAGTGACAATTCCATGCTTGTGGTGAAATTCGAGCAGTGCTTTATTCTTTGCCCAATTATAGGGATGAAACTGGATTTGATTCACTGCAGGCTTGACACGCGCGATCTTGGATAAATGTTCAACTTCTTTGATATTAAAATTGCTAACACCAATGCTCCTGTCTGAATGTCAATAAAGAGATGCTAAAACAAACATATATGACACGCTTGGTTAAGCCAGTGTCGCGAAGCTCCTCGAATGTTCTCCATACACTCTCTTGCTTGCCTTTGATGAGGTCTGGAGTGTGGATAAGAAACAGGTCCACATAGCCAAGCCCGAGCTTCAAAAAACGGTCGTCAAGGTTGGGACACGCACTTATGTTTTTTGTTTTTCACCCACCTTGGCCAAACTGGTCTTGAGCGACCTTTGGATATCCGTATCCGCACCAGACCATTTAGTGGTCACGAAAATTTCAGACCGGCTCAGACCGCTCTCGCGAATGGCGATTCCGACACTTTCCTCGTTCCCATAGACTGTTTGACGCTCCAGAGTCCAATCTCAAGACGAGAATAACCAGACGCTACGTACCCTGGGCGGTGTCGATATGTTCAAAGCCCTGGTCAAGTGCATTTTCGACATAGCCGTGGATGTCTTTGCCCTTGTTGACGGAGCCCGTACCATAGGCGATGGAGGGGATGAAATTGTGGTCGGGGAGGCGAATGTCAGGAAAAGGCATGGCAATCACTGATGAGATAATGTGTGATGAGATGACACCCTCCTCCTCTCAAACCCGGAAACGCACCAGACGTGACAGCCTCAAAAACTCAGGACCTCCAGAAAAGTATCAGGCGATGAGCCAGCAATTTGTACACGACGACATATATTACTTTGAGGACGGAAGCTGCGTGCTCCTCGTCGAGGACACCCTCTTCAATGTACCCCGGTTTATGGCATCTGCCTCTGCAGGTTTCTGACGAGTCTGTCTTCCAGGTCCATCGCACGGTTCTGAGCAAAGACTCGTCGACCTTCAAAGCCATGTTCTCCTTGCCGTCCGGCGAGAAACTAGCAGAGGGCATGTCGGACGACAATCCCATCGTGCTCCCAGGCGATACAGCTGACGAGTTCAGACATTTTTTGTGGACACTCTATGCCTTGTACGCGATATCTGCTTGACACAATGCTAGGCTTATTTGCAACGACGCAGGCCCTCTGAACTGAATGTAGTGACCAGTCCCTCGGCAGATCTCGACCAGCTTGTTGCTATCGCACGCATAGCCAATAAATATGCGTTCAAGAGCACAGAAACCTGGATTCTGGACGCTGTACAGAAATATGTAGACCAAAAGCCATCTCTCATCTCTCCCATAGTCCATACATCTCCCTACGGCGTCCCATTCACCCATCTGGCTGCCGTCTCTGCATCCTACAACCCCAAAGTCGCGAACACCAAGCAGCTAACACGCCTCATCCGCCTTGCCCAGATGTGTAGTCATGAGAGGCTTCTGAGCACCATGATCCAGCTTCTCAAGGACTTGATGATCGGCTCCGTCCAATACGCATACCTCGCTATGACCCTCGCCGATGAACTTGGACTTCGGACGCTCCGTGGCGTTGCATACCTCGAGGTCATGCAAAAAGCTGACATTGTACGAAGTCCATCTTTAGACATGATGCATAATGTCGCTGAATCTAGCCAACCGTCTCTCGCTTCCGACGGAAACAATGCTACCTTGACTGATGATGATTCCTCGACTGATGATGATTCGCCACCATCTAATGTCCAAGACAAAAAACGAATATCCGTGACCTCCCAACAACAACTTCGTCTCTTGGCTGGGTATTATCGCCTGACAAAAACGTGGGAAGAGCTTCGCCGCACACCGCCTCATTTCGAGCATTCTCTCTCGTGTGGTACAACGTGGCATCAACAGGGATGTAAGCAGAGTTGGTCGGAGTTTTGGAAAGAAAAGACAAGGAGCGATACGGTGCTGAATCTTGGCCTTACAGACGTGATTGGAAGGCTCAAACAAATCTCCAAGGAATATGATAGATGGGGAGCTGTGGTGTACATGCACCAAGAGTGCAGACAGGCGGCTAAACGGAGTATAAATGATATTATCAAGCGGGTCGAAGACTCCTTGCCGGATTATTTCTCGGATGCTGACTTGTCTGATTGACCTCTGAGTGGACCACTGATCTCAGAGTCATCTTGTCTCAATATAAATGTAACTTAGATTTGTACCTCATTCACCCGCCTCTGCGAGTTTTCCCGCTCCGGCTTCTCTTGCCAACGGTCGAAGTGGTTGTCATAGCCTTCTCCATTGCAAGAGCTTCACGTGGCTGGCCTGGGATATTCCAAGGACCATCCAACAATGTTTCATCCATCATGTGTCCGAAAATCTTGCCAGTTGGCCCTTCGGTCGAAGCCATGTCGAGCCGCATACTCTTCATCAATGCGTCGATATCATTTGTCGACGGCCGAGTCTCCAATCCAACTCGTGAACCACGTAATATTGTCTGTTCAAATAGCTCATCTTCTTCCAATTTCCGGATCTCTGCTCGCAAATTCTTGATAATCTTCTCTACCATCGCTACATAAACCAAATCAACAGTGCCTACAAAAATCAAGTCGAAAAAAAGACACTCACCATTCTCTTCCTCCTTGCTTTTTGGCTTCGATAATAATGGACTCTGATTAGCGTCTTCCTCCTCCTTTCTGGGTTTATCCAAATCCAGTTTCGCGAGCCATTTGCTCTCAAATGCCGCTTGAGAGAGTTGTTGTTCGGTGTCGGAGAAAGAGGTTTGGTCAGGGCCATATGATGTTCCTACAGAACTTGTTGGTGAAGGTGCACGGAGGACTGGAGGTGCATATTCGGGATTCTGGTAGGGGTGAGGGAGGTGGTGAGAGGACATGTGCAGGTAACGTGACCATCAAGATTTATCTATCCACCATAGCCATTCCTATCATGTTTGCGAGGATAATCAGTGGATGACTAGTAATTGATTTTTCTCTTACAACGTCATCGTCTCCGTCGGGTCTTCCTAGTATAAGAGGTAGTGCTATTGTGTGAACATCTCTGTCCTTCACCACATGGGGTAACATCTGAGGTGTGTATTTCCCTTTTCTACCTACTTACTATGCTTACACACCGTGTAGACACCATATTATCATCTGTTATCCACCACTTAGAGTAACGTTTGAGGTAAGACAACTACTACGTTATCAGATACATCAACTTACCCGTAGATATATTCTTATAGGTACGAGTCATCCACCACTTGGGTATATCCTCATATGTTTAATGGCGAGTCCCTTTTCGTTTTATTACTGACTGGCTTGTATCCCCTTCTAGCCATGAATTGGGACCAGGGCGGCAGAAAATTCAAGGACCTTCTTCTATCCATTTGGGCCCTTATCGGAACGTTAAACAACACCGTCACTGTCAGAAGAATGTCAAGAGGCACACTGCGATGGTGGAGGGCGGCAACCAACAGGCAGCGGTGGATTTGACCAAGTTCCAACAGAACCTGGACGACACGAGGATGACGATCGCCGAGCTCAGGAAGTTCTTTGCAACATTGAGGAAAGACTTACTGCCCCTCACGGCTACACGCGAGATGTGTGCTGCAAGTTGGACAAGAAGAAGTTCTTGCCGAGCTTAAGGGGTAACACGATTGACCTAGGTGCGTACTGATCCCTCCGACTAAAGGCGCCCAGTTTAACCCTTCATACCCTAGGCACGGAGATCGAATCAGGCAAATTCATGAGTCTACTGTACCCTCGATACGATGTGCCTCCGAGTTTGATCACCCTGACGATCGCATCTATTCACTCAAAGCCATTCTTACTGCTGCGAAAATCAAGGAGCCGGATACCAACGGTAATCCTACCCGATTTGTTATTAAGCGCGGCCCCAAAACACTTACTACCATCGGTCGTCTCAATGGTTTCGAGTCCCACCAACGCCGTTATAGCCTCTTTGGCAACTTCGACTCGGTTGAGGCAGCAGTGTACCCATACGACAATGATTCAGGTCCGTTCTCTCGAGGTGATGACTCTGGAGCTGCCATCGTTGGGGCCAACAATGACTTTGCTGCTCAGCTCACCGGTGGTACTGGACTGAATGACCCTTCTGACAACACCTACGGTACCCCCATGGAGTGGCTCTGGAACGATGTCATAAGTTGAGTTTCCCAACGCTGTCCTTTTCTTCGATGTCCCCTCCAAAAGCTAGATCTGTCTCTTTCCTTTTTGTAACCACCTATCCCTCATTACTTTGTAACTGTCCAGGTTTTTGTGTCTCCTTCATTTCAGATTAAATTGTTGTCGTCCAGAACATGTCTGTAAATAACGCGTCGCATTATAAACGAAATTACACTCTATGTGAGTCTGTCTGCCTTGCGCACGCTCCGAATCACGTTCCTTATGGACTTGAATTCTAGCGAGCCGCTAGATGGTTTAATCCACCATTCTGCTAAATTGAGCTTTGACGTCCGGTAAGCAACGTGTAGTCGAGTGATAATGTCGTATAGAACTTGAGTTGTCTCAGAAGGTGTTCCGTAGCCTACACACTCCTAGATCTAATGTCCTATTGCGTCCCAAGATTCGTTGCAGGATTCGATCGAAGTGGCACTTGTTCATGTCGGTGGGCTAAGGCAATTCTGCGACCATCTTGCAGAGTTATTTCCTTTCCGCTGCTGTTCCTCCCACTCAATCATAGTCTTTGAGACGAAACAATCCTTTACGCCTGTGTCTTCATACATCTCCAGTTGCCGTGTGCCTTTCCTGAGCAAATGTTCAATCGCATTTACGTCGCGATATGATACTGATAATGCATTCTGACGGAAAGTAAAGCGAACATAGAGAAGGAATTTGTCTTGCGTCGGTTTTGGTTTGGTTTTTACCATTCGAAGCGCACTGTCGATAGGTGATCAATGAATGTATGAAGCTAGAACAGAACCCAGGAAGAAAATTACCGTCTATACAGAGCGAGAACCTCTCGCTGAAGGCCTGACCTTTGCATAACTGAGCAATGTCATTGGCTGCAACTATTCCGGAATGTGATGTGAATTGGCTTTGATGTTTGGTTCCGAGGCTGTGGCCAAGCACAGAGCGTCATTCGCATAAACTTCTTTTTCTGAAGGCATGAGGTTACAATCGTCTTCATCTTTACAAGCTTTGTCGAGAATAATACTACAGAGGCGACTTTATGCCAGTCAACCAACAAGTCTCGGCAGTCCTCCAATTTCGGATCCCTTCGGTTACTGCACAGACCTTGTACGCAAACACGACTACGAATCGTACTTAATTTCCCAGTTTTGGCCGAGGGATATAAGAAACCCCTATCTTGCTATAAAGGCATTCTCTGTGAGTTTGTTTCCTACCAATTGGGATTCCAGGATTTGACAGGCTGGTTCAGGTGGAGCTGGCTATAGTACAAGATCACGTATCTAATGTCACAATCGGGAAAATGCGAATGCAATTTTGGAGAGATGCGATAAAGGACATATTTAATGTAAATCATCTCTTTCTGGTCCTCTCAGTTTTATGTAATAACTTGTTTGTCGGGTAGGGCAGGCCGCCACGTCATCCCATCGCCCTTGCGCTCTTTGATACAACACAACGAGCCCAACTTCAACCATACCACTTCAAACGTATTATAGATGCTCGTGTTTGTCCTGTCTCTGCCCTACTATCGTTCGCATCGCTCATCCGCTGCTCTATGGATAGGATGCTGAACTTGAAACAACTTCTTACCAGTCCACTGACCAGCTGATCTCTCACAGTGAATCAACACACAGCACCCTACTTTACATTCTCCTTTCTCTCTTTCCTCACCCTCTTAGTGAATCCCATACCCTCTTGCACTGTGCATCTCACCTCGGCAATGCACAAACCATAGTCACGCTTCTTCGTGCTCTGCCTTATCATTCCAACCAGGGCCGTAGCGTTATTCCTGCAGAAATCACGTCAAAACATGGCGTGCGACAAGAAGAACTTTTTCGAAAAGGACCAGCGGCTCATGGGATTGAGGATGCAGTATATGAGTTTGCTACTCTTGCAAATGACCATATGCTTACTGCTCGTTCGATGTTGAGAGATCAAGGCGGCAAAGTTCCTAGTAATTCCATGCCCGTCTTCATGGCTGGAGTAGGTACCTTTTTGAAGCCTTAGAATCCAAGTAAACTTACCAACGTACCCTTAGGTACCCGTGGCAAATCTGCTGCAACGCTTAGAAGACAATAATTTTAATGTATTTGATCCCAAGCTCCAACAACGTGACTGGAAACTCCCATGGCAGATCTATCGTGCCTACTATCGACGAAATTTCTAGAGGAAGCGTAGAACTTGGAAGCAAAATCATCGCACGACAACCGTCGATGCCTTCAGTATACAAGAAATGTCATTTTAGAAGACATATCGATATTGCAGCGCCCTATCCCCCAGTTTCTGTTGTTCCTCCACCGACAATTCCCAATCACCTTTACCTTCACCCTCAGCCTTGTCTTTTAGAGCTATTAGAATCTCATCTCGGCGTTGGTTTTCCTTGCTCATCCACCACCACAAATATGATGCTGCTAAAATAGAGAAGAGAAGGTATCCGACTGCTATGAGATGTGGTATACGGAACCGGTCTGCGGCAAGTGATGGTCGGTAAATCAGGACACTGGGTGATAAAGTGATTGTTGGTCAGCTTTAAACGCCTAGAGGGGATTGCTAATGTACCCTGCGATCGCCCCAATATCCCCTATTGTGATTTGCATTGCTACGGCGATTGCACGTTTCGTCTGCGCTGAGACATTCTCTCCGGGCCAACTAATTGTTTATTAGCTATACCTCTTTGAGGAACTGTCAGGGGCATAATTGGGGTTCACCTCAACAGCAATGCATCACCGGTGTATACACCAGCGACAGCGAGATGCACACCAACATACTGTGCGCCAGCAGTCTTGGTCGTTAGAAGGATAATGTAACCTTGACCAAGATTAGACGACAGGAACGTATGTCTGGTAGAGAACTTATCACCAATGATAGCAACAGATGCAGCAACAATAATAAATATTGCACGTCGGTTGTATTTTGTTGATAGCCAAACGGTCACCCAGAGTGAGATACTTGCAAGGCTGTTGGGCGGTACGGTCAACCTATATGACATTCAACAGAGTTCTGATGGAAAGCAGATCGGATTATCGTTTACAGTTGAGCTTGCCAACTGGCAAATCCCAGACCTTGGATGATAGAAGGCTGGTCACTGTCAACACCATCAATCTACCAGTAGTCATGACTGGCTTACCAGAAACAAACTGAGCGAAAATAAGACAAATGCGAATCCATGAAATAGGAATGCGTATGCCCATACTAGATGATCAGTCAATGCTTGCTTGAAATAAAACCATTCAAATTTCTCGATCAACCCTGCATCTGAGTCCGCATTCAGGCGTTCTAAAAGTCGTTCGCGCTCTGGTCCTGTTAACTATACAAGAACCAGGGTTATTTGACTTCAAGAAAAAGCAACAAAATGAGTGAACGTACGAATTTGGCCTTATGCGACCACGTCGGGACGACAAAGTATGCGAGGACTGCAATGGCAACAGTCAAAACTCCTTCAATGATAAAGATCCTAGTGAGTTGTTTTCAATGCTTTCATGACGAACAGCCAATGACATTTTTTACCATTGCCATCCTTTTCGACCGCCTATACCGTCCATTTTACCAATAATATACGCGAGAATACCGCCAAAAGCGCCTGCGAGCGCTGCTCCTCCAAAGAAAATAGCAACGCGCCAGCTGCGTTCATGTCTGTATTTTCCCACATCGATCAACTGTTATTTCCAGGAGTGATTAACTCGTACCTCCGATAGTATACGGAGAACATGTAGATGGTGCCGGGAAAAAGGCCAGCTTCGGTAGCCCCAAGGACTTGAGCGATTTTTGATCATGTATGATTGAACCTACTGAACCTCGAGTTGTAGACAAGGAACTCACGGAATCGAATTCCGAAAAGACCGGCTTTATTTTTGACTAGTCCTTGGCATGTACTGACTATGCCCCAAACAAGCGCCAAAGTTGGCAACCAAACTTGTGGGTTCAAACGTTTCAAGCTGTTTGAGAGTGCTTTAGGATATCATTTGTCGTTTTTGTGCTATGCAAAAAAATGCATACATGATCTATATCAGGCAGTGAGCTCGTGCACAGAATGGCGGGCAAGATGGCTCACATTGGCGGGCACTTCGAACAAGACATAAGCAATGAAATAGAGTGCAAGAGAGGTATTGTATTCGGAATTTGTTATGCGTAGATCCTTGATTATATTATGAGCATGCGAGGGTAAGAAATCACCTACCACTCACCGTTGTCAGTCCTAGAATCCTATAGAGAGAGAGAAGAATATTAATTTGAACCTTTTCTCAGAAAGAATGACAAAGGACTTGCTTAGCATTTCCGATATTGGTCCTGTCATGGGTAAGCCTATGTGATAATATGGAAGGGCATGAATCTATACCTGTCTAGAAAGCTAAAGAGATACAATGCGGTCAATATTGGGAGTAATCTATGCATGAAGAGACTTTGAGATCAGCGTCCATATGGCTCCCTAAGAAAAAAATGAACCTCAGGTCTACTTTACGCAACAACCGGCGGTCTTGTGGTGTAAGATAATCTTGTTCGTCGTAGTGTGAGACCGAGTGGATTGAAGTGGACTTTTCTACCATGGTTTCGAGGTAGTCCAAAGTATTGATGCAGGGGGGAAATAGGTCCATGACTGCCCGACTTTTATCTTCCTAATATGATGACGCTTCTTTGTAGCGGAAGTCATAGAAATGGCTTTTTTTGGCGCAAGATCCTGCTTGTATGGCGCCATCGAATTGTGATGTGGCGCAAATTAGAACCTGAAGCCCCGATCTGGGGATTGTTATCAGCAAGTATTAACCGCATTAGGCAAACTCAAGACGTGGCAATGCATGTAGGTAGATAGACATATCCCCATGCACGGCCCAATGAATGTCTACAAAGCCTAATTCAGGAGGTCAATAGCGACGGTAGTGCTTACCACTATCTTACCTCTTCGGACCATGCACCACGTCACTGATGTCCCGCTACAAATGCGAGACACCCATACGATTTTTTTCTTCATTTCTACCTAGCTCTCGGTCAAGTACCAGCCAGATAATAATACATATCCCCTCAGTCGTTCACCCGAACCAGTAACGCCTGAGATACTTACTATCTCCTAATTTAATCCACTGGAATGCGTATCTGAGTACGCATTTGTTGATTTCAAATATGGAAGAAGATGGATCAAGGAAGGTGGAGGAATTCATTGGGATTGTTACCCTGTTAGGACATAGGCCCAACTCAGATGGTGTCTACGTTCATATATAATCCTGTGGCCACCACTAGGAGGTGCACATAATCCTTTGCACAGCAGCGTGTTAAATCTCGCCAAGTTTTGAAGCCCGGCAGCATAGGTAGTCTATCCAAAGATACATGTACCGCGTCAGAATAAGTATAAGCTCGTGACCACGTGGGAGTATCATGACCATTGCCCTGGTGCTACGGATGCGCTTATGGAGGCACTATTCTTCAACGTATGTTACGCTCACTTCCTAGATTATACGCATATCGATTGACGCATAGCTCGGGTTATGGTTGCTAGGTTGATGCTGGGTTTCTCGAAGGCATAATCAGGGGGTACAAGTCAGGGGTCCTCACTCAAAACCAGTATGCCAGCTTGACACAATGTGAGACCCTTGAAGGTGCGCATTTTCGTGCAAAAAAGCGCACTTGCCCGAATTTATGAAAACATCCAATAGATTTCAGGACACAACTTTCTGCTACTGACTATGGCAACTTTCTTGCTAATGAGCCTGTACCCATCTCGACGTCTACCATCTCTGATAAAGCTACCCAAGTCCTTGTTGACCAGTTCAACTACATTCGATCGAATGCTGTCGAGCCGCTTAGCAAATTTCTTGAATACATCACGTATGTCCCTTGACTATCTTGACGTGAGCCTCGGAGGCTTACTCGCCAACTAGGTATTCCTACATGATCGATAATATCATTCTACTCATCACCGGAACACTTCATGAGCGTGATACTCACGAGCTTCTTGAGCGCTGTCATCCTCTCGGTATCTTCGACTCAATGCCTGCCTTGTGTGTTGCAACCAATGTCGAGGAGCTGTATCACACTGTTATCGTCGAGACACCGCTTGGTAAGTCCACTCCATTCAGTTTCTATCTATCCCCATGCTCATCGCCTCTACTCGAAGCTCCTTATTTCCGTGACTGTCTCTCTGCTGCTGACTTGGACGATCTCAATATCGAAATTATACGCAACACAGTTTACAAGGCTTACCTTGAAGATTTCTTTCATTACTGCGGTACTCTGAACTCTCCTACTGCAGATGTCATGCAGAAAATTCTAGCCTTTGAAGCTGATAGACGTACCATCAACATCACCATCAACTCTTTCAATACAGAACTCACAAAAGAGCAACGTGCCCGACTCTTTCCTTCCATTGGCCGCCTCTGGCCCGCCGGCAATAATGCCCTAGCCCGCGCAGATGAAATAGACCAAGTACGTCAAGCATGCGAGACAGTTGGCGACTACCGCGCCTTCTTCGGTGGTCCCAATATCGGGGACCACGGTGACGACTTGAGCATCGCATCTCAGTTGGAGGACAGGTTTTTTCAGACTGAAGTGCAGCTTAACAAAGAGGCCTTCCTACAACAGTTCCAGTACGGTGTTTTCTACGCGTACATGAAGTTGAAGGAGCAGGAGATCAGAAACTTGACTTGGATTGCGGAGTGTATTGCACAAGACGCCAAGGACAGGATACAAGACTTCATACCCATATTCTAACTGTCTATACACTCTTAACGACTTATCTACGGTCTGTGCCCTTATGTGCGAATTCAGATTAGACAATTGAGAAATGCCGCTTTCAGGGTCGCTGTGTGGTTAAATAACAAGTCGTGATATTCTACAACAAGAGAACTCAAGTTGACATGCAGTAAGTGTCGAGTTAGGAGGAATTATATACGTACAGTCACAGTCTGCGATAGTCTACTGACCATGGAGGCTCACTGCCTCTGATGAATATACAAATCATGCCTCTGATAAATATACAAATCATGCCTCTGATAAATATACAAATCATGTCATACGAAAGAGACAAACACAGAACGAAAAAGAAGTAAAGTATAATAGGATATAGCCAAGTGAGCAGGATTGAGTGATTTCTCTAGTCAAACTGGCAGCGATGGGTGCACCAGCAGCTACATCCGCACTGGCAAATAAAAAAGGGAATAGATCCATGCCTCTTTTCTTAACATAGGGGGGATAATTTTTATATAAAGATACCTTGTTTTATATTATTTTAATAGCAAAAAGCTTGGGCAGGCAAATTAAGAAAAATAAAAAAATTGAGAGGGACCTCGTGGATAGAGTTTGGAGAAGCCATGAGATGGATTATCATTTTGAAATACTCTCACGTAAATAGTTCACGGTGAGTCGTGGATTCAAAGTCGGCGTTCTCAATATTGAAGAGTATGTTGTGTATATACCATTAATGATTGCAGCATTTAACGTGCGTCGATGGCGTAGTTGGTCAGCGTGTCTGTCTAACCCGAGTTAATTCCCGGGTACACAGAAGGTCCCCGGTTCGAATCCGGGTCGATGCACATGGCGGAAGTTCGTCGCTTGGATTGGGATGTCAATTCACCTGATGGTGTAGTGTCATCTCAATCCATTCTTCTTTTTTCTTTTTTGATCAACAATTTGTAACGTGGTGTACGCACAATCTGCGGTAGTCCACTGACCACGGAGGCTCACTGCCTCTGATAAATATACAAATCGTCTCGTACGAAAGAGACAAACACAGAACAAAAAAGAAGTAGAGAAACAATAATAATAAAAATTAAAAGGGTACCTACAGTGGGGAAAGTTGGTGTCAGATGTGCGTGCAAATGTTTTTTTTTAATTCAACAATTTATTACGCGGTGTACGAACACAGTCCGCGCGCATGCAAATGTTGATGCTGCTATAAAGAAAAACAATCATGTTACATTCTTGCTAGAATGGGGCACTTATTTTTTTATTATCATATATTAAAAACAGAATTAACGATAGAAAGAGGACCTTTAGGCTCTCCTTTGATGCTCGATTTTAGCGGCAAATTCAAAGGCGTACACTTGCCCTTGCGTTTTCCAGGTTGACTCGGTCCATCTTTTGTTCCAGCACCGTGAGTTGCGTCCTGCAAAGCTTTAGTTTCTTGCTCTTCAAGCATATTTGTCATCAGTCCTAGAAAAAAGCCTTTGCCTCCGTCCCCGCCACAACGCTCCATCTTCAGAGAAGCACGACCAGAACACAGATCATGCCGCACAGAACTCTATGAAAATCACTCAGCAACATATTTAGAAAAGGATAACAATTCACGGACCATCCATGCACTATCCACGTATTTATAATAGTTATAGATTTTCGTAATCCAATTACAGATCTCCTGCAGAGTAGCCTTGCTATCGATAGCCTTGATAGCTCGATAAATTAATTGCGCATAGGTGAAAGGCGGCTTGGGTGGCATGAACTTGGGGCATTCCAATACTGGAGGTTCATCGCCTTTCTTACGCTTTTTCGAGTGGGCACCCTTGCCTTCCCGACTGAATTTGAATTAGGCAACTGCAGTTGTTTGATGGCATTAGGGTCCAGTAAGATGTCAATCTGAGGTTCTGGGGAAAATGGTGGATGCTTGACTTTCCGTGGAGGAGAATTCGGGGGTTGTGAAGAGGGTGGGGATATAGACGTGAGGTCCACAGAAGGCAAATGTGTGCAGTTGATGGATGACTGAGAGCTGGGAGAAAGACTACAGTGAGAAATCAATCAGTTGGTGCAATGAGAATCTGATATGTAATATACCTGATTGCTTGCTACCACATTCTCCGTGGATGTGTTGGATGACACCAGTTTTCCATGCATGAGTTGATGACTGGATGTGAGAAAATTGTAATGGGGGCAATCAGTGCAGCTACAGATAACCTGGCGAGGTGGCAGCATAGCAGAGCGTAACTGCGTGACAAGTCTAGAGACTTGACAGGTGACTTGACAGGTGACTTAACATCCCAATTCCGGCGACTTGACATCTAAGTGTCCGCCGTGTCATAAGTCACTACCTGTTCACCAATCCAATGGTCATTTCATCTCCGCCGTTGCGGGAAGGATATGTATTTGCTGTATCAGGAACCTCTCTAATAAATGCTCCGGCGAAATCCGTATGGAGTACAATCTTGGAATTCCAATCATATAAACATTGGTCAGCATATGTGTTCAATGGCTCACTGAACTATCCAACCTTAGCCTGAAATTAGGAACCCATTTGTGTGAGATCGTGTTCAGATAGTCTGTAGCAGATGCTCAAACCAAACGCTGGGCTTTTTGTACACAGTCGTAATCAAACTGTGACCAATGCGCGCAAGATTCCGCTTCCTGACCAGACCCTTCGTGTTGGTGGTCACTTATACATATATCCGGTTCACCTCCCACCTACGCTGGACGACGCCTCTGTCGGGATGTTTAACAAGAGCTCTGCATTCTGTGTTGTCACGGCATTGGACCACGAAAATTTCAGAGTTGCCTGGTCTACATCCGGTATTCCGAACTGGATTCTCTGGACTGAGCGTTGGCAGTGGCTCACAGAACTCGATGTCGATCTTGGAGATGGCAAGGGAAGGATATTGACCACAAGATACGACAGTATAGAGATTTTTGGAGGCATGGCAGCTTATCTTGTCAAGTGGTTTGTTGGAAGCAAGTTAAATATGGGGTTTCAGGCTCAGGCGGATGGTTTGAAGACATGGACAGAAAATAAAGTTCGACAGAACATTGCTTAGCACCAGATCTTTGAGATCTCATCTTACGTTGGTCTTAATCAGTCACGGCTCTTTTTCCGTCGACCAAACAGCTTTTCATTGTCACCTGTAATCTCCCCGTTTCAGTCCTCTCTTCCTCAAACTCTCAACCATCCAAGTTAGCGTTTATTTCTGCAATGGCCTAAATCCATCGTGCAGGTTCTAGTTTTAGAGTCGCCTCGAATGTTTCAGTCATTATCTTCATCCCCGCAGGAGGCATAAGTAAAGCCTCAACCTTGATAAGATGCATCCGACAAGGAAATTCTTAGGCATATAGCTTGCGTTTGATCTGTCACGATTGGCACTGTTTGTGCTCTCTCTTTTCGTAATTGACATGCGAGGCTCTTTGTATTTCTGTATTGAATGGTAGTGATTTTTAGTTCTTCGTGCGGAATTCGGGCTTACAGAGTCACAGTTTGGGCTATGTCTTTGCTTGTTGCACCTGAATTCCAAACTTGCTGCGACACAACAATAGGTCCTCAGAATTAGTAGAGGTGTATGGATGTGCTGGAGGCATGGTTGAAAACAGATTAAGCAAGAGTGCATGTGGACCAAGAGAATGTCATCTAGAGAACACTATCTACCAGTTACTGCATAATTCCACATCTCCGCTTGGATTGTAGTGGCCGAAGCTTCGATTAGAAGTTGTTTGATCTCGTCAGGGGTTGGGTGCTTACAGGATCTATTTTTCCATTAAAATTCTCTATCCATGACTGTTGGCCCCATCATTGGTCTCTCAACGAGTACAATCAAGTGCCGTATGCCCAGGCTGAACTCTTGGGCACTCGTTTTATTTTTTGCAGACTCCCATCAACAGTGCCTGTGTTAAGTTGAGATGGAGAAGAGGCAGAGGAGCGAAAACAAACGCGCAACGAGTCTCATCTCAACTACTTGGATTCATGTCTATCAACCATCATAAGATGAAGCATTTGGTCATCAGGGGATGGAACCTAGTTTATTTTTAGGATAGCACTCGATATTTCAATGACTTATGTAGGATAGATCCACCGATACGAAACACTACATACTCGACTTAATTCCGTTCAGAATTTTTCCTCAACTGTTTGGGACCATTGGCTAGTTTTCGACATGAGTAGTGCGCCATGATGATGTCAACTTACGCATAGCTTTTGAAGTTGATGCCACGGTATCTCATCACATGACTCCGTCGGATTTAACTTTACCACCAATCATATCTGATGGGTGAAATATTTCACTGGATTGGAATTATCCGGCATGATCTTTACACACCCGCATGTTTAAATACCTAGACTCGGCTATGGCTCCAAAAGAATTATCCATGCAAACCTTCCGTCCCCTCCTCGCTCGACTGGTTCAGACACCCGAATACTTCTCTGCTAATGACCTCAAAGAAGCTTTGAACCACCTTTTTACTCCGGATCTTCTGGACCCGACACAAATTGGTGCATTTCTCGTTGCCTTACATATTCACAGGGTGGAGCGTCGACCAGAATCTCTGTCAGCTGCGGCTGCAGTTCTTCGTGAACGTGCCCTCAAACCCGCGATTGAGGATCTTGACAAGGATTTCACTGTTGACATTGTTGGAACTGGAGGAGATGGATTCAATCTCTTCAATGTCAGTACTGCCGCTGGGATCGCTGCAGCTGGAGCTGGAGCTCGTGTGATCAAGGTCTGCTGTCATGCCGTCATTTCAATTCCATGTGCTGATATCAAACACAGCATGGGAGTCGAGCTTCATCGTCGTCTTCAGGCTCAGCTGATCTTCTTGAGTCGCTCGATTGCCTTTTTACTCCCCCATCACCTGGAACGGCTCTCCCGATCAGGCGTATTCCCTTCACCTTTATTCTTGCACCTCATTATCACCGCTCATTGGCAGCGATTGCACCATACCGAAAAGCACTGCCGTGCCGCACTATGTTCAACGTCTTGGGTCCTCTCATTAATCCCGCAAGCCCTCGTGGAATGGTCCTTGGAGTCGCTGAAAAAGAGCTCGGCTATACTTTTGCGAAATCGCTTCATGAGGGTGGCGTGGAACGCGCTCTTGTCGTCTGCGGTTATGAGAAGATAGATGAGATTAGCTGTGCTGGTCCTACATGGATTTGGGAGCTAAATCATGGTCGAGTAACAGAAGGTACAATAATCACACCTGAAGACTTTGGATTGAGTCGGCATAGCTTGAACAGAGTCATGGGTGGAAGTCCAGAAGAAAATGCGGAAACGTTCAAACGTATATTCTGTTCGGGAGGCAATGTCCCGAAAGATCTCATTCCGGTGTTGGAGTTTGTACTGATGAACGCCTCTGCGCTTCTGGTGGTTGCTGGAATTGCTGAAGATTACAAGGAAGGGACCAAACTTGCACGTGAAAGCATTTTTTCTGGAAAAGCTTGGAAAGCCTTGGAAACCTTCAAAGATGAAGGGGCAAGATTTGCAAGTAAGGTCATCCTTTTTCGCATTTCGTAATACCTACTTATCATGTCCCTAACAGCTCAAAATCAGTGATACCGATTTATATGTGGAGTTAATTTAAAAAAATCTGATTGTCTACCGTTCATTGATATTTATCAGTCTGGTAGAAATCCCACTCGCTCATTTTCTCTATCCTTGTTCCTGAGTCCTTGGTTAGATCAATTGATCCTTATTTCAAATTAGCGATTGAGCCATAATCTTGACACTTCTCAATTGCTCTGTAGTTTGCCAGTGCTCGATGACAGGTGACATGAAACTCTTCTTCGTAACCGTTGGTAGGCTTGTCGACGGGTACGATGTGAGGTCATATCTACCCATCTGGATCCTAGGATCATGATATAAGACTGCTAGCATCGCTCCGGATCGTACATGATTCTTCATTTGCCAAGCGAAGGACCTCAAAGGCCCCAGAACATAAGCTGTTGGTGGAATGGTGATGTGAATTTGTGTGGTGCCGACAATTTGTTGTGAAAATTTTGATTTTGATTTTGATTTTCCTCTCAAATCACTGATCAACACTGATCGCTAGAAAATTTACCTCCTATTGTAGGCTTCACACCAGATCATTGGGTAGATTTAGTAATTCATCTAGTTCGGCTTTCCCGACTATTGTTACTGAACGGATTTGGTTAAACCATAAAGAGTCTTCGCTTCCTGTGTTGTTCCCAAGTAACTCACTCTTGTAGCTAGCTACCCTAGAACTCCTGTCTGCAACCATCTTACTACTGATCAGAACTCTAATAGGCAACTGCTTTTGCAAGTAACAGTGGTTGGCACAACAAGAGAGTCGAGGCTTTGCCCTTCAGGCCAGATCTTTGTTGTGGGACAGCTTCTCTTGCCTCCACGCACTTCATCCTTGATGAGGATTACAGGCTTGACAGACTGAGGTAAATGATGTTATTTTTAACTTTCTTTTTGCCGATTGTGTTTAGCTGACATCTTGCTAAAATACGCAAGGCTTTCACTGCACCTTGGGCATGACTTTCAACCCAAATGGTGTTCAATCTACTAGTATTTGAGCAATGGGTAAAAACCTTGTCTACTTGTATTGGAAACGTGTGAGCCAACTGAGCTGCATGTGGGAAAAATATTTTAATTAAGCACTAATCAATTTTAGTTTTTAGTCAGCGGCCATTTATATAGCATACATTAAGGAAAAAGACAAGATCATGTGTCGGTGAATTCAAGCCTGCCTGTAGCCTGCCAGCCGGTGCAGGTCACGACTCATCAGACAACAACAACATTTTTTGACCCAGAACATGAGCAGAGGACTAGAAGCGTATCGGTACTCTCTAGAATGCTTAGACACGGTTGTAATGCCCGAGGGCAATAACGCAGAGCCCTTTGACATCATACGGCTAGTTGTGAGGTCAGTCTATACATTGGCAGGCGGTAGTAATGCACATTTGCCAAAATAAACTTAAAAGAAAATTTATCCAACCCCTCCAGGTATATCCAGCACGAGTCGTTTCCCTTGAAGCTCTCTCATTACAGACAATTTACACAACCTTTGACAACGGTGCCAAGCACTCACTTTCTGAATTCCTGTTAGGTCGGGGCTATGAGTAATAGGACATTTTAAAATTATCCTTTGACTTTCGCGACGGTCATCAGCATTCCTGAACTATATGCTAGATTACAGATGAATCCAAAGGCTTTCAGTGTGCATGCCCAATCAAGTTGCCCAAAAATGACGGCATGACGCTTCCAATCACAACTAACAGAAGCCTCATATAGGGCTTAAATTCTTGTATCTCCGGTTGGTGCTGAGACATGGGTTGAAGAACCGTCGCAACATAAAGGAACGTGCCACCCTGGTCATAGAAGTAGAAGAGCAAAGTTAGTAAGGCAACACAGGCGAAAGGGAAACAAAACAGGTTATAGATCGGCAGGGTGGTCTGAGACCTAAGCTTACAGATATAAGGAGGGCCGAGCCGGCCAAGTCTGCGTTGTCGGCGAAACCAAAGAAAGAGAGAAGAAGGAAGGTGGATATTGCTCCCAAAGGAGTCGAAGATGCGAATATTGCAAGATATTTCTTGCAGTCTGCCCGAGGGAGATTCGTGTTCAGAAGGGACACTGCAAATGCCATAGAGGTAGGTGCTGAGAAATGTGCAATAAGTACGCAAGTTTCAAGTGGCTATATTGGGATTGAATGTTGAGAAAACGTCTCACCTTTATGGAGGAGCAAGGCCAGAAAAACGATCAAGGATAGTCCATTCGAGTTCTGTAATGAAGCTTCCTCGAGTGCTGACACACCAAGTGCACATCCATCAGCAATCCCATGAATGATAAGACCAATAGTAAATGGTATCGCCTTCTGCTTTGCAGGTGCAATAACCTGAGTGGCCGCTGACCCGTGCATATTTTCAGAGGCTCGTCTTTCAGACCGTCCATTTTGATCAGCCTCAAGTTCTCCGAGCTCTGCATCGAACTCCAGTTGGGTTCCTCCACCGGAGGTGAGATCAGGACCATGGTTATGGCTCCCGGCCACAAGATGTTCGACCACCATCATGAGAAGGAAACCGATTATAAGGTCATTTGCAATATTAAATCCCAAGGATTCAAGACGGTCTTTGTGGGTACCTGCTAGTACTTCAACCCCTCTGCACTCAAAACCCCCGATATACAATTAGTTGAGTATGTGTAAAAAGCTATAACATACTCTGGAATGATTATGCCCAATGCAGTGCCAAGAAGCAAGCCAGTGGCTAGTGCATTCAAGATATTCAGGCTTTTCCCTGTGAGATACTAGTATTTTTCAACATTTATATGTAGCAGTCTTTTACGTACTGGAGATTGATGCAGACAACGGAACCAAACCACACACAAAGGATGAGACACCCAAGGCACCTGCCATGATAAGGAACAACACAGGCATTGTGTATACCAAAAACCCTCAAAGTCAAAAAGTAATGGCAAAACCCAACGACAACTGGGTTGAGCACGTCAAACCTACCGTGATCCAAGTTTTCCCACGTCAGAGGCGGAGCCCTGCTCCAAATTCCACAGAACTGTCAGCATACCTACTAATACTCACTCTATGCTGATATGGGCATGGACTTAGTTGAATGGAGAATCTGGATGTTGGGGTATCCTTTTGTCTCGCTATCATACCTTGCTGATCTTTCCATCTGACTATCTGTGACAAATATCGTACCTGGCTGCGAACCATGTCTCGTAGCCTTGTACATATCCACGTACATTTTGTCCTACATTGCCGCCTCCTTAGTGATGTATAAATCCAATCGCTGGTTGCACGTGACTCAACCCGACGTCGCTCACAACAGTCTATTCAACGTCAACAGTCGCTCTTTTCATCTTGCCTTGCACCATGTCGGATCTGTGTCCTCCTTATGCCCCATTCTTTGGGTTTGCAGGTGTTTCTGCAGCGGTGAGCTCAACAGCCGGTCTGAGATGTTGGCAGTTTTGACGATCCCATGCATGGTAGATGATATTTAGTAGTACGTTCGCCACAGACTGTACAAAACTGGATAGGTTCTCATGGTACACTTGATTTAGCTATTGGTGCTGCAGTTGGCACCTCAAAAGCTGGTATTGGTATTGCAGGATTGGGCGCATTCAAGCCAGAGCTCATCATGAAGGTGTGCTCGCCCGGATTCTTTTGTTCTTAGATATGACCTCACTTTGGATTCTAGTCCCTAATCCCTGTCGTCATGTCCGGTATCATTGCAGTCTATGGTCTTGTAGTGTCAGTCCTCATCGCTGGGTCTCGTAAGTAGCCTCTCGATATCTTTATTTTGATGGCTTTAATTGTGCTCTGGATAGTGACACCCGATGGCTATGCGCTTGCTGCAGGCTTTACACACCTTGGGGCAGGACTTGCGTGTGGATTAACTGGTTTGTCTGCTGGATACGCCATTGGCTATGTAGGTGATTCGGTACGTCAAACCCCAAGTTTGTTCAAGTCATGACACTCACACTTCCTTCTTCAGTGCGTGCGAGCTTTTCTAAACGAATCAAGAGTCTTTGTCTCCATGGTTCTTATCCTCATCTTTGCGGAGGTGCTGGGTCTCTACGGGTGAGTTTCCTCCTTTACAGGTCCTCTCATACTAATTTGTGCTAAGGCTTATTGTCGCTCTAATCATGAACACGGCCACTATTGATATGCCATGCTGATCAATGAACATTTGCTTGCTGTGCACTTTTGCTAATATCACCATTTTTCCCTCTAAAAATTGTGTCCTGAACATCATTTAATGGTGCCAATTGGAATCACACAGACAGAAGTCAGTAGCGTCAACTAAAACCAAGAGTCATCCAACTGAACGGTGAAAGGGGGTTGGCTGTTGTATTTTCCCTTTATTACCTTAGAATTCCCGGGACTCCGCTCTGAGAGAAAAAGACAGATAAATTGATACTCATTCACAAGTCTGGTGGATATGATAGAGTGCATAAGGATGTGTGCATGTACACAAACACATGAATGAAGAAATGGACGAACACAAGGAGTATCAACGCTTTTGTTGAGAACTATCAGAATCACTCGATGAGTCATAGCTACGCCGCCGCTTTCGATCGCGTGAGCGAGACCCTGTAGAATGGGAGGCTGATGAGTGGGAACCTGAGTCGGAATTCGACGAGGAATCAGAATCAGAGTCAGAGTCAGCATTTCCGGAACTGGGATCTGAATCTGAGCTAGACTCCGACTCAGAGTCGGACCTCGATGTGGAGGTCGACCTGGATGAAAAGTGTGAGGTAGCAGGTGTGGGAGTAATACAGAGTGACGCACCTAGCACGCTTGCGCGATGAAGCAGTTTCCTTCTCTTCAAGGTCCTTTAAACGTTCCTTCTCCTTCGCCTCGAGTATTCTATCAGCTACTCCCGTTCTGTACGGTAAATCAGTATTGTCCCGGACCCTTTAGGACGAGCGTACTTTGTCTTGAACTCCTCGGGAACTTCAACACTCGGCTTGCCTTCAGCCTTCAATTTAGCAAGAAGCCGGGGATTCTCTAACTGTTGTGTGCGCGAGGGACGCGAAATGTAAGGCCGCTCATACTTGCACTCGTAGATGAAGTGTCCTACATTATTTGCATTAAGTTGATTACTCTTTGTAGGAAAATCCAAATGACCTTTCTGCAAACATTTTTGACAAGTGGTTGAAGAAGTTGCACGCGGCTGATTTGTGGATCGCTTATGGGGAGCGTATTTCGACATTCTGATCGTTGCGCAAGAGTTGGCGTGAGAAACCGATGGATCTATTGAGTAGTTAAGGCATGAGAATTCTATCGTTGAACTGCTTCCAACTCCTGCGCAACTACCCGTCCCCTTATGTCTCTTATCGCCAGCCAATCACTCCCGTACACCTGAAATCTCCTTTTATATTATCAGCAGCCACTATCTACTTAAGGAACACTTTCACGCAATGCATGTGTTACTTTCGTGCCACCCTTCTCATACATCAGATAGTCAGCTATTGAAAGCGATATGGGAGGAAATGCTTTTGGTTCGATCCTCCGATCGTCGGCGTTCCCTCGTCTTCCTCCAAAGGTATATCATGCTCTGCAAATGCGCATAAGGCCTCTACTAGAGGAGCTGTACATACATGTAGGGATCCCTCGTGTAGCTCCTGAAAAGATGGATCATGGGGATTTGGATTTAATCGTGTGCCTTCCACGATGGCACGCCATTTCAACCCAAAGCTCTGTGGTGCTCAATACCTCAGATTCTGAGCAACGGTTATCTGTCCACGTGTCCCCTGAAGTCGTAGCTGCGACTATCAAGGCTAGGCATCTTAATCCAATGGATGGGAACCGAATTTCAAATTATGCTGTTCCTATCTCAGAGGGTGAGTGGGCTGTATATGGATTGGCAGAAGCAAAGGCAGAGGACAAGGCTAGAAAGGACGCAGGAGAGGAAGGTATCTTCTACCAGGTACGACATTCAATTGCATGAATTTTGAACTTGAGCCATGAGAAATCCAGGTAGACGTTAATGTCTGTGAGTCCAAAGTAGAGTGGGACAGACGCCTCCTTTTCAATAGTTACGGTGATCTGGGTATGATCATGGGCTTAATTGCGAAGAATGTAGGCTTAAACTTGAGCAGCAAGGGACTTAAGGTGAATTCAATGTGAATTCAATCTTCACGAGGTTCTCTGATACATCTTACCTTCATGGTACGATCCAGTACCCAGATCCACCAAATCCCCCTCTGATACTGAGTGAATCATTCCATGACATATTCGCCTTCTTCGGCTGGTCAATGGACGAATGGGAATCTGGATTTGAGACGACCTTGGCAGCCTACAGATGGGCCATTAATACTAAATTCAGCCACTTCAAACCCAAAGGTGCCGGATTTAAGAAGAAAGAATTAGATAGAAAAATGTATATTCGATTCATCGAATGGGCTTCCTCGCAAGATAACGCCAGATCTCATTGTGAGATAAACGACGCCCGAGAAGCTGCCCTCGACTTCTTTAACAAGCGATCTGAGTTGGACCAACGAAGAATCTTTCAACAAAATCAGTATACAAAAAGTGTCTTTTCAGGGATAAATGTTCGCAACTGGACAGACTTGGGAGGCTATTGGTTCGGGGTGAAAAAGATCATGGACGGGGTGAGGGAGCGATTAGGTGGAGACGAACTGATCAGCAAGTTCGTTGCTGAAAAGGGAGAAGAGCAACTGAAGTCCATTGTTTTGGAAGTACAAATTGAGCTGGGCGTGTGGCCGAAGAGTAAGATGGAATGCTCGGGGGCGACAGCTACGAATGGAGAGGAAATGAATGTCAACTTGGAGCAAGGCGTCGAGAAACTGAGAGTGTAGAAACAATCTGTTGAAGTATTGAATAACCAATGCCACATAATAACAAAGGCGGCCGCTCGTTCGCAGAACATTAATCCAATACCCCTGGTCCAAGGGGAAGCATAATTAAGGACAACATACTTGTTTCGCAACGTACATTGGAATATTTGATGGGACGACAGCCTGAGACGACTCGCTGTCCAGTAAGTCTAATTTTGTCAGATTGATGAATATCCAGGCTGTAAAGTGAGCCGGCCCGCATCCTGCGAGCGGCTCCCCTACCCATGGATGTATGAGTGGATATTGCTACTTGAACTCCCAACGTCGAACGTGATGCAGGAGAATATGGCGCGAGAACGAATTAAGTCACGTTACCCGCGACATTGTGCTCATTGTCCTGGTGGACATGACATGATGAAGAATGTTCATCAAGATCAACTGTGAGCAAGTTAAAGGTGTTATGTCACATTTTATCGATATTGTCCCAGTTGGTAATTCGATGAGGCACTCAAGGGTGAGAATGCCACATTTTGACTAGGCTTCATCGCTGTAGAATAAATGTTGGCGTTGACAGTCCATAATCGTGTTTTGTCTCGACATGAGAATGTTTCCTGTTGGTGCGGCGAGCTGGTGTGCTCGTGTGGAGAGCATCCTGTTAAGGACCGGCCTGTGCAATTGATGATTTTATCGAGGTTTCTCAGGCAACGATCAAATTATGAGTTTTCGATCCTTCTGGTAATGCTAGTGACTAGCACCACATAGACGAATAAGAAGTTCACCATAAGTCTGCCGTCAGAAACCCAGAACAGGAAGTTGATAGTGCTTTTATGTATCAGTCACACTGGGGCTCTGTGTCTGTTGAACAAACTCAGTTGATCCTTGGAAGAACAGATAAGTATTTTACCATGTGAATGAAGAATTATCATCAATGATCATCAGGTGGCTAAATTGTTGGGTGTTGAGTATAGTCTGTCACGTGGACATGATATGTGCTTGGGGACTCATCTTGCTAACTGCCTTCCCAAAATCTGAGCAAACTGAAAACAGTGTTCTCAGTTTCACAGCTAAAAAATAATTAAAATTAACAAAAAAAGTCTGATTTGGGATATATTTCACTGGGGATCCACAGCCATCCCCGTTGGACATAACCTTACTTTGGACAACCTACAGGAAATCACATTCGATCCTTTCACTAGACTTCGCAAAGACACATTCATGACATTCGGATTCGCCTCATCTTAACACCTTTACGGATGTTGAAAATCATTCTAGGCAATCGACAGCACCTATGTCAATCTTCTATGAACATGCTTCGACTGTGTATCCTTACTAGTTTGTCCATTATGCCATATCAGATCAGTCGTCCCGGAAGAAATCTCGTGAGATAAACATCAGTGACCGACCTTGTTGCACAAAATGACCTAACAATCTGTCATAAGTAAGCCATGAAAAATCCTGGTGACAGGACATTGATGATGTTGTTCAGATTGCCGTGGTGGATTGAATGATCTTTTCAAAGGATATATGTAACATCCTCTCGTTCACTTAATATTGGAGTGTTCGATAGTTCAGGCTGCACAGCATACGCTTTTATGCCTCAGAAACATGATGATGAAAAGCCGTAATTGATGGTAGGCCGAATGGACACCGATAGAGATACCAAGTACGTGGCATGGAGACCAAAATTAGTATCTGCAAAAGACTCGACGAATGGACTGCTATTGTTTATCAAGCAGATCCTTTCCATTGTTTTTGAATTTCATCAGCTCCGAGCGCCATGGTTCCCATACTTGTCCATACTTCTTGAGTAGCCGAGTGAGCTCCTCCCGTTGCTCTTTCTAGGGCACATGAAACTGACGTGAGGAAATTGAGACACTCCCAGGAAAAATTCACACTCACAATATTCCAAGGTTCTTCTCCGCCGTAAATGTCAGTGAAAAGTTCTCCCAGTTCACAACATTTGAGGGCTTCGGCTCGTTTGAAGCATTGCATCACCTCTGCTTTAAGATCAGCTTTAAGTCTGGCCTCCGCCTCTTCATTCCACCATCCACGAGATTCCATGAAGAGACGGAAGCGCATTAGCGGATTATCTATGCGCTTACGATCCTCAACTTCAGAACGCGCTCGGTAAGCAAAGGAATCGTCTGAGGTTGAATGGTGACCAACCCTGAGTTTTGTGTTTGTATTTATAGGCCACTGAAGATGGTTTGGAACGTACCGATAGGTCATGGCTTCTACTAGTACCGCGCGACCTTGCTCTATACATCGTCTCCGTGCCTCCTTCACGGCATTTATGACAGCAAGGATGTCATTTCCATCAACGCGAATTGAGTCTATACCATATCCTGGTCCCCGGGCGACAATGCCATCACCATTATATTGTTCCGTAGAAGGTGTACTAATTGCAAATCCATTGTTGCGGCAGATGAATAGTGTGGGTGAAGGTATAGTCGACGCGAGCATGAGTCCAGCATGAAAATCTGATTCCCCTTAGTACAAAGCAACCTCAAGTTCAACAGGGATCAACACACCTCCTTCGGATGCAGCACCCTCTCCGAAGTAACACACAGCAATGTTTTTCGAGCGACGCTGAGAGTCGCGCTTCAGCGCATACCCCACACCAGCAGCAGCGGGTATCTGAGTGGCAAGTGTTGAAGAGATGGTATGGAAGTGGAGTTCTGGAGACCCAAAATGCTATTTTTCAGAAGAGTTCATGAAATAACTTGCATGGTTAATGCAAGCTATTGACATACGACAGGCATTTGTCGACCCTTTCCTGACTTATCGTTCTCGTTCCCGAAACATTGAGACATGACGTCGTTAACCGTGAAGCCACGCCAAAGAAGGATACCCATTTCACGATATTGACCTGTCCTCTATTTAGTGGTGCAATGTTATTGTTGGGAAGTACGAGGTACCTAAGACCCTGCAGAGCGTCAGGATTAGCTTATGGCAAATTTTACCGCACTTACTCATCATCGTTTGCAAGAGCCGCTGCCGAGCCTATGATTGTGGCCTCTTCACCGTGCTATACAAACCGTCAGGTTTTAGAGTGTATACTAAATGTGATCAGGGACGCACAGATGTCATCTGGGGAGGTTCACATGTCAGTGCAATACATTGTTTGCTACATCTGTGCTCACATAGAATGAGATCTTCCCCTGCCTTTGGATGTTGTACAAAACGTTGTCCAAAGCAGGAAGTAACTGCATCTTTGCATAAAGACGATGTGCATACACTTCGTCAATCTACAGGAAGCACTGATACTGAGTTCAAGTTCCAATCCCTGTCCAAGACTCACTTCTGGAAGTTCTGAACCCTCGATTGGCTTCCCAATTCCGTCTAGCACACGGTAGGTTGGTATCCGGGTTGAAGAGCCGGTCACCGAATTAATGAACTGAAGTTTGTTGGCAATGGGAAGGTTAGTGGTCTGCAGACTGTTCTGCATCAACCCATAGACTGAGAAGCTACGCCTTGGAAGAACATGTCTAGTAAACCTGCGAGTCACAACTGCTGTCCGGATCATGGTTGAGAAACAAGGACATCTTAATGACAACAGGTGAGATACTATTATTAAAAATATATTAGTTTGCCCTATTGAAGTCCTTTTTGTCTCACTAGACTTGAAAAATCATTATAAATTCTCCAGGATATTGAAAACAGAGGTTATATGTTGGCACTCTGATCCTGAGGGAGTTTGGTTGCCTCATCTTGAGCTTTCCGTCGACCACTCATGATGAGTGTAACATAGTCAGCACCTCCAAGAACATGCCCCTCTCCCTTCTTTCCTTTCAGAATTGTAACTTTGCTCTGCCGTGAAGCTCTCTTCTCAGCGTTCTGTACCTGGATTTGAGCAGAGGCACAAGCAGAGGATTTCAGCTTTTTGGGCTAACAATAAGTAGAGTAAGCCTGCTGGAAGGACACCAAAGCAAATGTAACACACCAAGCGTTTATGCAATTTTGCGCTCTTACCCATGCTGTGAAAATTAGAGGGAGTTTAAAATGACTAAGCAGCACGTGTGGCGTGAACTCGAGTCTACTTCATTCACCGTCTGTTACAGCGAGCTCGGGCAGCAAGCAGCGGGTAGGATGATGATGACGCGTCAGAAACGAAAAGCTCAGGAAGGCTCCTTCCAGAGTGATGGATCTCTTACACTATTCGTGCCAAGTGACATTGACCACGCTACGCTCTCCGATCTTCTTCCTGGCATTAGTATCACCTCCCCTTCTCCTGATGCAATTGTTTCTTTGTACAGAATTTTACTTTCCCAAAGATCAGAGCTCGAAGACACTCAACATGAGTTAGAAAATGCACGTGCAGAGATAGAGAAGAAAGACGTTGAGTTGGATCAGGCATTGCAGGATGGGGAGACAGGGATTAAGGGAGTGGAGGCACAGATTGAACTAGCTCAAGAGGAGTTGAAGAGAGTCAAAACTGAACGCGATGAGCTTGGTATGTCATAACTGTTCATGCCCTATGTATTCATCCGACGGAACGCTTGATAGCTGCATCAAAGTCTAAGCTTCAAAATGACATTGCCGAGCTACAGCATTCACAGTCACAGACGGTTTCTGAGACTGAGACCTTGAAGCACCGTGTAGAAGATGTTGAACGAGAGAAACGTGATCTCGTTGGCGTGATAAGCAGGCTAAAAGAGGAGGGTACTCAAAGAACAGGTGAGTTTTGAGTCTTTCGTATCAAACGCTTTTTTCATATTTGTGCAGATGAGGTGACAACACTTCGTGCAAACTTAAAGGAGGCACGGCAGGAGCACCAAAAACTGGACACTCAGATCCGTGACCTTCGTTCAGCCGAGACATCCAACAAGGTGCGTCGTCGCATGAAGCATTCAACTCTCACAACAGCTTACCCACTGTCCCTTAGTTTAGCATTGACACCCTTACGAAACAGTTGGAGCTTGCTCAGGCCGAGACGAAGCGCAATAGCGATGAACTCAACATAAAGATTGACGAGTTTACTAAATACCGCCGCACAAAACATGCTGAGCTCACCGAACTCCAGGCTGCCCATGACTCTCTCACTCAGACTGCTGAATCTACTCAAGTGTCTCTCAAGGCCTTACAATCTACACATTCAGCCCAATCCCATCAACTCACCCAAGCCTTGTCCAAAATTCAGGACCTCACCGGTCAACTTGCCGAACAGGAAACCAAGTTCGCGAATGAAGCGGGTGGTCTAAAACGTTTGGTAAGTCTGATGGAGGAGCGTGAAAAGCAAGTCAAGGAGACTGTTGAAAACCTCGAGAATGAATGGGCTGGTGCCGGACAAAAGGCTGAAGCGCGGGAAGCAGCACTGAAGGATGAGATCGCCAAGGAGAAGAGAGGTCGGGAACAAGCCGAGAAGCGGATTAGAAATCTCGAGACTGTTGTTGAAGATATGGGACGTGGAGAACTTCCCACTCCTGGTCGTAGCAACTTGCCTGCTGCACCTATGTATATTCCTGGCACCCCTGGCGACCTCTTTAATGATGGGCTTGTGAATTTGAGTCCAACGATCGCCATTGCAAGCCGAACACAGAAGAGTGGAAAGACCTTTACGGAGGTTTACACTGATTTCGTCAAGCTTCGGGAAGACTACACCAAGAAGGTAATGGAATGTGATCATATGGAAAGGACACTGCAAGAAGTACTCGCACAGATACAAGAACGTGTGAGTACCATATCGTTGTCAGTTCTTCTCTCTCACTCAGACACGTCATCAGGCACCTGTATTGTCTCAACAACGTGTCGAGTACCAACGACTCCAAACTGAAGCATCTGAACTCGCAAGACAGCTTTCTCAAGTCATTGCTGAACGGGATGCTCAAGCACGTCTCGCCCAAGAGAGCTCACAGAAATATGATAAGAGCACCGCTGAGAATAAACTTCTCCAACAGCAACTTCACGACCTTGGACAACAGGTGCAAAATCTTCTTAGAGAAATTGCCCGTCACGATGATCCCACTATTCCTGCTGATGAAGATTTTGAAGAAGCCACTATCGAGCCTGTTGCTGTCAACCAGGTTATCACGAACAATCTCGTTCTCTTTAAGAACATCAATGGATTGCAGGCTCAAAACCAGAAATTACTATCTGTTGTGCGAGACTTAGGCACAAGATTGGAGAACGAGGAACAGGAGTACAAGGTCGTGATGGAGCGCGAGCAGGCAGAGGCTATCAAAGAGGCCCATGAGGCCATTCAAGAGCTTGCTTCCACGCTGGAGAGGGAGAAGGCGCACCACACGAAGGTAATACAGGCATACATGAAGGAGCGTGAGGCACTCAAAGCAATGGTTGCTCGTTCCGGTATTGTTGCACCTCCAGAGGTCACATCTCAAGCTATTGAGAATCCTACTTCCTTTGAAAGTCAGGATGAACTCACAAAAGAGTTGGCTGAGGTTCAGAGTCAATTTGAGGCATATAAGACAGAGATAGGCCTAGACTCGTTGAAGCTCAGGGAGGACCTTGTGCAGTCACAGAGAGAAGCAACAACTGCCACTGCAGCTCTTGCAAAGGCAGAGGCCAAATTCCAGTACACGAATGGTATGTGATCATTCTGGCCTTTGAGCCCTTGTTTTACCATTTTGTATAGAACGCAGTCGCATGCACGTGGAACAACTTGACCTTCGCCTCGGTGAGATTGAAAATCTCACCAAACGTAACAACCAGCTCCAGGATCGATGGATGCGTCTTGATATCGAATGCAACCGTCTCACCGAAGATCTGCAGGTCGCGACCGGTCGCGTCGAACAGCTTAGAAACGAAAATGCAAATCTACGTGCTGAGAAAGACATTTGGCAGGTTCGTCTTCTTTGTCGTCAACTCATGGAAAAAAATTGAAAATCACCTGATCCAGGGTACACAAAACCGTCTCCTAGAAGAAAACCGGACATTATCATTGGATCGCTTACATTTGTCTGATCTCATAGCCAACGTACAGAAGATGCATAATGATCTTGAAAGGTCAGGGGAGAATGATCGCCGACGGCTCGAGAGTCAACTCCAAATCCTTGAAACTCAGGCACAAGATCTTCGAGCTCAGCTCTTGCAAGAGCGTGACATTATCCGTAATCTTCAACTTCAAAAGGAGCTTGATCTCAGAGATCTCCAAAATCGTCTTGATAAAGTTGTAAGTCGAAACTTCCTAGAGTCTGTTCAAGTTTCCAAGATGTCTTAAAAATAGGCGGAAGAATATTCTCGCAATCGCGAGAACCTCATGGCGGCGGAAATGACGAAGAGGCATCTAGAAGAGAAGTTCGATGACATGAAAAAACGGCTGCAAGGTAATGAAGAGAAGCTGGCGGTTTACGAGCGGAGGTCTGGATCGATTGTGGTGCCGCAGAATACGGACGAGAGCATATCACGCGAGCAGCAGTTGGAGGCTGAGGTTGCCGAACTAAGGTGTGTCTTTCTGCTCCCTTGTTGCTTTGTTCTGACACGGTCGTATTTTACAGATCCGCGATTAAGGTTACTGAGGTCGAGCTTGCGAATGCAAAAGAACATGTCCAACAATATCAGGACATCTCAAAAGCAAATGAGGAGGCACTATCAGACCTCAGCGACACGTTTGACGAATATAAGGCTTCAACTGAGGCTCAGGTTGCCCGCCATGAGGTTGTTTCAAGCCCTGATGTTTATGATCATTGTTAACCTGCGTTTAGACCGAAAAGAAATCACTGGAAGATAAATTTTCTGGTCTACAACAAGAACTCGAGCAAGTCAAGGCCAAGTATCAGGAGCTGCAAAAAGCATTCGACGGAGAACGTGCGGCCTGGGCTAGTGACAAGAAGTTGCTGGAGGGCACCATTGTAGACATGAGTACATCCGAAAAGCATTCGGAGGAGGATAAGAACAAGTGGGAGCAGGATCTGAAGGCACAAGAACAGCGTGCGAGGGTATGTTATCGCGAAGGAATAAACTATTGGACACAAACCAATCTTTGCTTGTCAGACCGCCGAGGATCGTTACTCAAATGAGTTGGTTGCTCATGCCGAGTCCATCAAAACTATTGAGACACTTCGCAAGGATCTGTCTGTTGCTCAAAGTGCAGCCCGTGATAACTCGACTGCCGCTGAAACAGCTCAAGCAAAACTCGAAGCTTCAGAGAGTAGTTGGAAACTCCAGAAAGAGGCGTTAGACAAGGAAATCAGTGATCTTAACAATCGGCAAGTCCTTTTGTATAGATTGAATGTCCAGTGTTCATCTTGAACCCTACTTTAGGTACAAGGATTTGTCAACTCAGAATAACGTCCTTCATCAGCATCTCGAGTCTGTCAGTATGCAAGCTGCACGCATCAGACAGGCAGCCGGCTCAACATCCGAAGCACAAGCAACGGGTGATGAAAACTCGGATGTGAAACTTGCTGAGCTGCAATCTGTTGTTTCATGGTTACGCAGGGAGAAGGGTATTGTTGACCTTCAGTTGCAACTCGCTTCCGATGAGAATGCTCGACTCAAACGCCAGATTGAATATCTGACTAAATCATTACAAGAGACTCAAGCAACCCTCTTTGAGGTAGGGTTCCTACCTGGATGCTAATGTAGGCAAATGAGCTAACTACTGTCCCCCAGGAACGCGAAAAGGCTGTTGATAATGCCGCTTCTGCCGCCCAGCATGCTGAACTTGTGGAGAGGATCACTCAACTCAACATTCTCAGAGAGAGCAATGCCACGCTGCGTGCCGACTGCGAGAATTATGTCAAGAGGTCTCGCGAACTTGAGGCAGAGCTCAGGAAAGTCACAAGCGAGCTGGAGCCTTCCCGAGAACAGATACGTGTCACACAAGCTGAGTTGGATGTCACAAAGGCTCAACTGGTACGTCTGGAGGAAGAGTGCCGGAAGTGGCAAGAGCGTAGTGCCCAGCTGCTGACCAAGGTAAGTCATTTCTGTATTTGAAAGCATGCAGATGTATTGAAAATATTGTAGTATGACCGTATCGACCCCGCTGAAGTCCAGGCTCTCAAGGACGAAATTGATCGTTTGAAGTCCTCGAACAATGACTTGGAGGCCAAGAAGGTAGCTCTTGAGGCTGCTGAGGCTCAGCATAACCAAGCTGTAACTGACGCAATGACTCGCGTAAGCCTCACATAAAGCCTCACGATTGCATGCTTATGATTTCATTAGCTCGATTCATTCAAGGCCACAGCACAAAAGAATAACAATATCTTTAAGTCTCGGATGGAAGCTTCGCGGCAGGAGAATGTCAAGATCAAGGAGGAGAAGGAGAAGCTGGAAGCGCGTGTCAAGGAACTTGAGGCTGAAATAAATTCACTACAAGTCATCAAAGAAAGTGCAACGTCCAATGCAGAAGCTTTGAAGAAAGCAGCCGAGCAGACTAGCGCTATTGTAAGTAAATATCTTATCTCACTCTCCAGCAACTGAAGGTTTCAGCAGGCCACTCTCTCAAAAGAACGAGATGAGCTACTTGCAGAAAAGGAGAAATGGACCAAAGTCGATGTAGAAGGTGTTGATGCAAGCGCTTGGGAGAAGGAGAAAATAGGGCTTGTTAAGGCTAGAGATGAAGCTGTGGAGAAGCTGAGGGTATGTTTACATAACCCATTGTGTGCAATAACCAACATCGTTTCTAGACCTCGATGGAAGACGCCCGCAAGGCGATTGAGGATGCCAAAAATCTTCGTTTCCAAAATGTCTGGCTATCTGTTTTGCTTCTGATTCGAAGCTAATTCTTGTTCAGGAGAAATTTCAAGCTCGTCTTCATGACCTTCTCAAATCTAAACAAGCGGATGCAGAGCGAGCTGCTGCGCAACAGGCCAACGCTGTCTCGGAGGCAGTGGAGAAACTCAAGGGCGAGTTGGGCCCGAATTCTTCAACAAAAGAAAAGGAAGCCCTAGTTAAAAAACACACGGAAGAGCTTGGTGCCCTGCAGACGAAGCTAGTTGAACAACACGAGAAGGATCTCAAAGCCGCTGTAAATGCTGCCGTCGAGGCCATGAAGAAGGAAACCCTTGATACTACTGTTAATTTCGATAGACAACCCACCATTGATGCTGCCATTGCCGAATATGATGCTAGGGTCAGAGCTCAGCACGAGGCGGAAATTGAGTCGGCGGTCGAGCGTGGAAGAAGAGAGCAGATGACTAAAGGAAAGCTGAAGGATGCCCAACTTGCTAAGGCACAAAAGCGGGTCAAGGACCTTGAAGCTCAAATTCTGGAGTGGAAGAACACTGGTGCTCTACCGCAAGATGCCACCATTGCAACTGCGCCTGTTGCTGCTCCCCCTACTACCCCCAATACTACCACTGCACCGGCCTCTCTACACACAACCACGCCAACTCAGATTCAACCCACGGCCTCGATAAGTGCTGCTTCCACCTCACAATCTGGACAAGCTCCTCGGAGACCTTCAATGCAAGCTGGTGTATCCCCCACAGGTGTTTCACGAGGTAGTGCCCCTGTTGTTGGGAGGGGAGGAGCACGGGGCGCCGCAGCAGCAAGAACTCCACCTGTGCGAGCCACTGCTGGCAGAGTTCTCTCTCATGCTACTGGCTCCCCTGGAGGGATGTCAATCATGGGTGCCGCCGCGAAGCGGCCTCGTGAGGAAGGAAATGTCCCTACGGAAGATTCTCTTGCCAAGCGCCTGAAGCCTTCAGAAGGGACAGGCAAAGGGCCTGTACCAATTCGTCGTCCTCCAGGAGGAACCTAGTGTTCACTCTTAATGATTTAATCTGTCGCTTATCACTTCATCTGTTGTATTGTTATCAGTATCAGAGACACGTTTTTGCTTGCTCTATAGTATCATACATCGCATCTACATTTGATTAATTAATTGCTCCCATTGTTTCAGTAGTGGCTTATAGGAATTGTGCAAGATCACTATGAATGAAGGGTAAGTGGTCTGGAATTTAAATATATCTTCGGAGCCTGTCCTGAGAATGATTATTCAGTATAGGGAGGACATCCATATGGTCCAGGTTCTTCCCTGTAAAGTCTCTGCGAGACTATCCACATGAAGTGAGGTCACGCCCCTTCACAGTATCACCCAGCTTATTTCTGCCTATCTACAGCCAGGTCTCTTCAGGCTCAGTGCTTCAGCTGAATTTCTGGAAATAAAGAGAAGATGTCAACGCATAGCTTGATCTCCTACACCACTCAGCCTACACCAAGTTTACCAAGTCTACCAAGTCTACCAAGTCTACATGCACCATCCTATGCCTCTCAGCCGCTCGAGAACGAGCGGACTATCGCATTTAATGAACGATTGAGAAGACGTACAGGAAATTTTGTCAAGTATAGTAAAAATGGACATGCAAGGCTGAAATTGATTGCTCAGCAAGAGGGAGTGGAAATACCGGTATATGGGATTGGTGGGTTGGTGGAGGGTGTTATTGAACTGAATGACACGAAGACAGAGGGTGTGGATAACGTTCGAGTCAAGGCATGGTTTTATCGTCGAGCATCGGATACTAACGAGCTAGGCTACAGATCGAAGGGCATTTGAAGGTGCATGAGTTGGGAGAGTCTGGAGATTCAACTGCCCAACTGGTCCTCGATACGAAATTGCTTTGGGTCAAGGGACCGGGTTTTTCAGAGTGCCCAAAAACAATCAATTTCCAGATGACGCTTCCCACCACATTTATGACTGAAGGCAACACCTATGTGAGATATCTCGTAGTGTTTAGTCTTGCCAGTAACCCCACGGATATTTTAACAGCCTTTACCTCCAACATTCAAGGTCAAGCTGAGGGGTATCCCAGGATTTACTGCTTGGATTGAGGTATGCCTGTTTCTCCTGCAGTAGGGGAAACTACTTACTCTGCAGCGACTGAATAGTATTCTGTTTCTGTTTTGATCAATAGGCCCAATATAGTGCCTACTCTGGGTCCATTGGTCAATTCGAAATCGCTTGGACTGCACATCGGGACGAGGTACGTTGTCTTGACTAAAGTCAGCATTGTATAGCTCAATCTTCCCAGTGTCGTCAGTACTCCGTTCCTATATTACCCTCGTAGTCGTCCTCCCAATCCTCTTCCACGCGCATTGACCTGGACACCTACGAATGGATTCTGCTCCCTAGACGAATGGAGCACTTACGAAGCTGTCTCAAAGACTAAGCAACCGCGTTTACAGGATATTGTAGTCAAAATTTACATTCCAAAATCAAGGACATTCTATCTTGCCCAGAGAATACCCTTCTATCTTACCATCGAATCCTCCCCTGTGAGCCTCGCAGCGTTCCTGCCTTTCGCTCCGAAAATTGGACCTATGAGCTTGAAAGTTGCTACAAAAATCGAGGTATTGAGACAGACTACTGTCAACGCCTGGTAAGCGTGATTGACACTGTTTGATGCATCAAACTTCCAAGACTTTATAAAGTTTTAAGAATACGGCCCACCAACGGGTGAATGAGGATATGTGGAGAGTTGATTGTATCGGAGAAGGGAGATTCGATAACCATCTTGTGAGTTTGTACCGGCCTCACTATGAGCTGTGGTTCACACTATCTATCAGGGCAACGATAAGTCGACATCCGCCTTCTCAGGGGAGATTGGTATTTTCGACATGGTTCAAGTATGTGGATTTAAAGCTGCAGGCCTTACTGTCAAAGTTTGTCTCCGAAGTGGCATGTTATCAGTAGAACTAATTTTGATTTTGAGGACTGTATTGCGCTCTCGATGACACCTCCAGACTATCAGAAATCTCCTTTCGAGGATTTCCGACTCCTCATTCCTATCCGGCTTGCGACAAACGCTTGGACGGCTGATGGTACTGGGATTGGGGCAAAAGACGCAAGGCGTAGTAACTGAGGATGTGCCGAGCGATGAAAATAGGTTACCTAAATTTACTTTTTTGTTTCTATCCATGATGTCATACACCAATTTAAATTCAAAGCTATTATCCAACCACTCATGTCCTCACCTACCAACGAACTTGCGAAAAAATCTGGTTTCCCACCAGCCATTCCACTACCTTCTAGCTTCGCTCCTCCGACCATGGTCGACGACTTGCATCAACCAAATGAGCTGAGTGATTGTAGTCGTACTCATTAGGCAAAAATGGGGCAATCAATGCTTATTATGTCTCAACAGCGACAAAACCCGGGAACGGCCATTCACAGGGTAATCCCTATTCAGATGAGGCCCAATCATCCTCTATGTATGAAATGCCAGGACCAGAAGAACGGATAGTGGAATTTCCTGGGGATACCAGAACAAGCCCTGTCCCTTTTAAGGAACAAGTAATTGGTCAGTGAGATGTAATATTATGTTTTACTGAGACTAAATTTGACCAACTTCTAGGCGTCGCTCAAGTGCGTGGATGAATAGCGCATATATTGAGATACTGATTTCTCTTACCTCACCAACATAGAAAACTCGTGGGACGGTGAGTGGATCCTATTGCTTGGCATATTTCAGATGATAAAGCCTTTTTTTAGTTACTGGGCAAGGTAAGAATCATTTGTCCGGATGGAAGAACAAGTCAAACTTAGTTTTCTTTGTCGAAGCCTGATTTAAAGGAGCATGGTCAAAGAATACTCGAGGGGAAAATCACCCACGATGAGCCATAATGTGTACTGTATGTAGAGATAAAATAAGATTTTCGGGCTGTACGTCATCAAAGGGTCACACGGTTTTTTTTCTACGAGCCATGCAACTCAGTCATTTTTTGTCGTATCTGCCTGTGTATTTTTCAAACGTCACCTTGTACTTGGCCTCAATCTTGAGAAATCCGTTCTTCGAATGGGGTCAGAGTTTGAAGTGCCACCACACAACCCAGTTGTAGAAAGCTCGGAGTATGCATACAAGGTAAGAAGACTGGCTAATGACTCCTGAATCAATACCGGATATCAATTGCGTCTTCCATTCGACAGGCAACAAACTTGGTACAGATCAATGCAGACGGTGTCAAGGTTGCCGCAAACTACGTTCGTCTGCTCCCTCTCATCTGATGTACCCCTGTCGAGTTCTGATCAGCAAAAATCCCTCTTCTCTCCTCCATCGAAAGATAGATTAAGAGAAAGCTCGAGGAAGATTCTTATACACCTAGAACATGGCGGACGCACCCCCTGCACATTTGTCCACCAGATCCTTATGATCCAACGCACCCTTTAACCAAAACTGCTCTAGACTGGATATTCCTGATAGCTTCCCTCAATTTCAGCTTTTGGTCACGACTTGAGGGCACAAGTCAAAGATATGGTGTCGAATGGTATGCGAGCTGGGAAGAAGCGGAGAAACTAGATGGAAGACGTCAAGTTTTCACAGGATACTGGAGTCTGGTGGCATCACTTAACAAAGGTTATTTCCCTTAGCCTAAACCTTGTTCTTTTCTTGGGCTAATGGCATGCGTAGCTTTGTGGGACGAGGATGTACCTTTCGTTAACCCCGAATTCTATTCCTCAGAAGTGGCGTGTCCAGATTCTCTGATAGAGCATGTATTTCGGCCGACGCCACAATCAATCGAGAGTATGCCATTGATTCAAGATCGAATACGTATTCTACGCGAGAATGGACTCATACTTTGCAATGTGAGCTGCCTTGCGTTCGTGTGATTTTGTGCCTGATCATGAATCAACCAGAACTTCGGAGGTTCTTTCAAGGGTTTCATTGATGAATTCCACCACCGACATCAACGACAGGGTTCTGCCCTTGACCTCGTCAAAATGATAGTTAAAACATTTCCCTCGTTCAGAGACCAGATCCAGTATCAAGGCAGAACAAGTTCGTACGCACTGTCCACCGGTGACTCAATTGCAGTGCTCATTTTCACGTAGTCCATTTTTGGAAACGAGCCCAGATTCTCGTAGCAGAGCTCTGGGCCGCATTTTATCCCGAATTTTTTTCAATTTCTCACCCGCTCTTTCCAGGATCATCAGGACCATGCATACAGGAATTGACGATGTTTGCTGATTATCGTGTGCCCCAAATTCTCTACCATTTGCGAATCCTAGATTACCCTTCTTCTTTGATGCGTATGCTCCAATCAAGTGCAGAATTGGCCCCTGGATGTAGGGAAGAAGTAAGTTTGCGTGCGGCGAGTATCATTGCCGTTGAAAGGCTGCGGGAACAAATAACACAGTCTTCAAAAGAGGGTTCAACTAAAATAGACGACCCAAATTATTTGGAAGGTAGTGATGGTGATCCAGAAGTATCGGGATGGGGAGGGGATACCAAACGAGATATGGGAAGAGTAAGTAGTGTGTTAATCGATTTTTACCTGTGGGACTTAGCCAAGAGGATCGAGAGCGGGGAGACGAAAGTAGATGAGATCGAGACTGCGGAATTGGCCCCTATCCATCACACTCGAAGCATCTGGTACTAGACTTGTAGTCAAAACACAAACTTATCTCTTTATTTGCAAGGCACTGTCTATTTTTTAGGCGGAATCTCTGAATGGATTGCATCCATATCTCGGCGGGATTCGCCCAATTAAAACGAACTTCTGAGATTCCTACTACCATTCTTCTTAAGTAATCATTGCCGTATACATCCCCATGCATTGCATCGATTCTATATTCTATGTTCGACTTCTCGGGTTCTGCTATCCTTATTCTCCCCATATAGATATTACACGTCTACTCAGGGTTCAAGCGTCTGCCAGAGCAAAATCACACCGCTATTCGTTTATGTTACCAGAATTAGGTGTACGTCCGTTCCTAACTGGGCAGGTTTAGAAATTAACAAACTAATAATAGGCATGAGATGTTAACAACAAGTATCATGCTTATCTTTCCCTTCTGTTTCATGCTACAACCCATTCGAATACTGCTAAGAGATATCGTCGAGTCATGCCTCTGATTCGACTTCATAATCGCTGGATAGATAACCTGCTCAGGTTGTCCTTTATAACAAAACCTGAGACGTTGATCACAAGGATCACGTCTGAGTGGTAACATGAGATCCAATCTGATTGTATAAAAAATCGATAGCTCAATTTCGGCTCGCCCTTGTCTTGGTTGAAACATATGGGAATTTCCCAAACTGACGGCTCCACGAGCGTGGAGCGATCAACTCAGTCTACTTAGAAACAAGTTTGCAAACGTACGTTCCTTAGCTATTGTTCGACAAAGAGAGGACTTGACAAGAATGCAACCCCCTGATTTAGATATCCCTGTAATGTTGCAAGTCATATGTGATGCTGAGGAAAAGAGGGGTAGCATGTGATAGCTATTTGGGAAAGATGTGCACATATTGGCACATCAAACGGGTACCAAATAGATTTGTACCAGGTACATATAGGCAAATTCATTTGGCATGATGTACAGGCATTGGATTTCTACAACCAGGATGCCCGGTTCTGTTCACCCAGGCATTAAATAATATTTTCAACCTGGTTCTACTTATCCAGAATGCCCAAATTGGAGTCCTCAACCCCTCCTATAAATAGTACCCCCAGCTTCAGCTAAGGTTGTCTATGCTGATTCAAAATGCAAAGCTGGACTTCTGCATTTTAAGTTGCTTTGAGATGATACCTACTACCACTACTGCTGCCACTGAGGCATCAGCATGGTGGGAAACCAAGTATTGAGTACAGTGACATACAGATGGACATTTGGACAATAACAGCAGATGTAGATGATGTATCTGTGAAATGTGTTATCAGCTGAATGAAGATGGGTTCTTTTTAAAAAAACAAACCTTGCTACAGTGGCTAGGAGTGGTGATATCTAGGCATGAGCTGACTTTATGGTCCGTGCATATGAACAGATCAATAAACAGATCTAGAGAGGTCCGGAAAGGGTATCCATCACATTATGTCATGAATTGCCAAATTCCCCTAAGTCAATATTTATATTTTTTTCTTTAATTATGTAATATGGTTGGATCAGTAAACAAGGACAAGCAATTGGACATGTATAAGTAGTGTACATAATCCAGCGAGAACTCTAATGAGTTCTCTTTGTCTACTCTGACATAGAATGAGATTTGAGTTAGGGTTATCACAACCACAGCTTAAGTCTTTATACATTACATGACTACTGATAATATCCTAGAAGAAATCTCATACTTCATATACCCCTTTGATATCCTCGGCATTCACAAAGAGATCTGAGGAGTTCTTACTCAAATCCAATATATTTATTAGGTCAGGAACAGGTCCATCCACCTAGCATAAACTCACAATCAATGATAGACTGCCAGAAGACCACTTCAATGAGAAACTCAAGAATGGCCACTAACAGTAACATACAAACAACTTAATGAACAATTTTTTTATTTCTTGACTTTCTTTTCATTCCACCCATAATACCATCTTTAAACAGACTGTAATGTTCCCCTTCCACTAGTTAACTTTGCCCACAACATACTTATTTCTCCTATAGATATACCCTAGACATTTGAGCTCTTTTCACAGTTTTCTACATCTTAGTACTAGTTTACTTGTTGTGGAATAGAAATGTTGATTCCAAAAAATAGTATCTATCACACGGTATAAGGGGGAAAAAGAGAATGGGAAGTTTTACTGTGTCAAAAACAAGAAATATTGAGACAGCTCTCAATCGCATGCTAAAGAGTTGGTGAGAAGAGAAAGAAAAAGGGTATTAAAGAATGATTAAATGAAGATGGCTTAGTTGTAATTCTAAATATAGCATAAAGATTGTAAGATCAATCTAGATCTGCCTAGTATCCAATCTCTCTAAGATGTCCACCTTTATACACCATAATAAGCTCCCTAGCAGATATAGTCAGTAAACCACTCCTGGGCCTTATCATACTCAATCTATCCCTTATCTGTACCTCTACACCAAACCTTATGGATGTGATACAGTCTGAGTAAAGGACTAGCCAGGCTTTCCAAGCCTGCTACCTTACTAAAGGTTGTCTGAGTTATCTTTACCATTAGGTCCTAGACCAAGTAGAATTTATAATACAAGTTGTCCTAACTAGTCTCTCACCAAGATCAACTCTTACACTCATAGAACATTGCATACAATGACCTCTAGAGCTTCTGAGATAAAGGCAAGAGCTAAGAAGGCTCCTTTCTTGCCTATCACCCTCCACCCTGAATAATATATTAACTTTACAAATGGAGGAGACTCAATTAGACTAAAAAAAGGAAAATGCGATCTCCCCTAGCCTCTCTCACTGCTCTCCTCCAAAGTATTTCCATCTGGACAATGATAGTGCCGCCGCCCAACTACACATCACCCTCCAAAATCTATCTATGTGGTACTGCTCTATTACCACCTGACTTCATGGTCCGTTGTCATGCCGGACAATTAATTTTGGCAATATAAGTGACAATTGGAACCTAATAATCATAATAAACAGTTCTCAAGAGAGAATCGGCTTCCCAGACATAACCACTAGAAGTCCAGTTGTGTACTTGAGAACACTATCCGAGTAGCAGAGTAGTGGCCGCAATCACCACTATCAGTATCTCTTAATGCTTTCTGGATAGTCTCATATCATATCTATAAGACGGACTCCTCTCTAGAAGTACTCTCAAGAGCAAACTCGACCTTAGAAGCATTTCCCTTGATAGTAACATCACCCGATAGCTAACCCCTGGTTTATAATAGGAACACCATTAGCGGTCGTGCATCAGTTCTGATTGGCAGTCCAAATATAGAAGAACAAAATGAGAATATGCCAAATGTCATTGGGAAGGGATAGAAAGAAGAAGGACCTGAGAGATGTGAACAGAAAATAGAAGAGAGGGTAGAAAAAGGTTTAGAAGAGTTGGAAGTAGAGAGAAGTGATATCGACAATGAAGACGTGCTCAAGAGCAGTCGGACCAATGTCCGAAGAACCTCTCAAGCACCCTAGAACACTTAGAACAGGCTCAAGGTTGGCCAATGAGATAAAGAAAGTTGGTAGGAAACAGACAGGGAGTATAGAGAGCGGCTGTTGCATGATCGGATGTGGACTCGTGTAACAATCTTAAGCTTAGGTAGTGTAACCTTAACCCAAATCACACTCTATGTCAGAGTAGACAAAGAGAACTCATTAAAGTTCCCACTAATTGGCTCGGCTACTTATACATGAATATGTGTTTGCCTAACTATTTTATCCTGTGCATCTCTTTTGAATCATGATGTCCCATGCATATTTTAATATTACATAATTATTAGAAAAGAAAAAGAAATAAAATAATCTACCGCCGCAGATCATCTAGCTCATCTGTCATTTTATAACAACTTGACTCATTCTACCTGCCTTTTCGAGTAATTTGGAGGATTTCTTTCTTATCTTGTTTGTTGCATTCTGGGCTTTGTAATACTAATATAATACTCTAATAGCACGGAGAGGCACAAGAAGAAGAACCCCCATCTTTGCCCTTTGTTGCTTTAGAGCTAAAACTTGACTTGAGTGACTAAGAGCTCTTTTTCTGTTTTTCTTTTTATCAAAACTTTATAAAACTTCCCTCAAGGAATACCCACTCTAAAAGAGGACTTGGGTATTTGCTTGGACTAGGAGCTGAACTGCTCGCTACGTATTTTCGGAGTAAGTTGCCAACTATACAGTCAGTTGAGAGTGAGCTTACATGAGGGCAATGTAAGATCTAGATAGGACTGCTGTATTGACAGTGAGCCAGCCTATTAGACTAGTACCTTGGACGGTAGTGCTACGGTATGAGAAAAACACACACCTTTGAGATCTAACTGGTGAGAGTACTCTTGAGTGGAAACTAAAAACATTTCTTTTATTCTAGTATTTAAATAACAAACTTTTACTATCTCATGAGCCCCTCCCTTTTATATTTGATTATCTCCCTAGTACCTACTCAATTGTACACAATTGTGGAATGACTTGGAGATTTTGTATCACAAATGGTTACTTACTAGTTTGTGATTTGCAAGAGTGGTCTTCAAAAGGCTCAAAAATGCGAAGTAGTTCAGCAACAAAAGATGTTGTTAAGTCTGAGGTCTAATCCTCAGACTATGAAGCCTTATATACAGGAAATGATGGTCTGTGCACCTGGACAGAGCATCACATGTTCTACTGCCTATT
>Ga0153957_100122_pt1 | contig 55241 bp, 61 predicted proteins | sample TSFL041MetaG_FD_104745 | JGI IMG/M metagenome (GOLD analysis project Ga0153957, IMG submission 104745) | Attine ant fungus gardens microbial communities from Florida, USA - TSFL041 MetaG | ecosystem: Host-associated > Fungi > Mycelium > Unclassified | place: USA: Florida, Wekiwa Springs... | reverse complement strand
TGATTAAAAATGTATGTTCTGCGACACCGGTAGTCTTTAATCGCGCTTTCAGAACATCCGCTGAGACGTGCCGCGGAAATAATGGGTAAAAGTATCTGGATTGGACCTTGACACGGACATACCATCAGTTGGGATGTATTTTTTGGCTGTAATCCGATGAATGTCATTGAGGAAGCTGGTTTGGAGGAGTCAGCCATTGAGAGAATATAAAACATTAGAACAATTCACAAGCCACTGTTTTCCTCCAATCGCAAATGTTTCTCTTGTAATCTCCTCTTGACCTGGGGATCTGCCCAAAGAACCTGCATAGTATTGGCACAAGAATGGAGGGTATGTACTGGATCGTTTGGGTCTTCCCACCAACCTTCAATCTCTCCCGACCTAGGTGACTTAGGACATTTGGACTTGTACCCAAGCCGAAGTTGGAATGCGCGCTTCCAGTGTTCCGATCGAACGGCCACCTCTTTCGCCCGCGAATCATAGCCTGATTTCGTGAGGAAAGACTGCGGCTTGGTTATTGTGATAGCAGGACTGCAGTGATCAGCGAACTCGTCGGGCAGGTTGTCGTTGAAGTGATTTCGAGCTGTATCACAATGAGGATGGGGTGATACGAGATGGGTAGGTTCGTCTTCGCCCGGAGCCGCAAGAAGACGGGTCAAACGATTTTCTAACTCCATTAAGGGGGCAAGACGCCTCCGGTATTCTTCGTAATTGACAATGCGCGTGTCGAGGATAGCTGAAGGAGGCCGGCCATTGGATGATATAATGATGTCGGTGACTGATTCGTCAGAGTCTAAATCATCATGTTCGTCAAGCTGATCTAGCTCAGGGGCTAGGGCTTCTAGAATTCTGTGAAGCAGCGTTTATGAGAGGACCAGTCAAAAAAATAGAAAGAAAGACATACCTTCTTACAGACTTGACTAGATTTAGGTATATTACTGCCCGCCAGGCAATTCGCTCCGAGTAGAAGGTTTCACGAGAGTACAATAATTGGAACTCTGTGAATCGAATATCAGGTAAGAATTATAGAGGGTTGAAAACAAAGGGCGGCTGAAGGATGACATAGGTCGACCCACTGGATAGAGCGGGTGCAAGCTGTGCTTGACGGTAGCTGGAGACGATGAACTCGCTGACTCACGCTTGAGGGTGGTGCTCTTGCCCGACTCTGACTGGCCGAGAAGAAGAACACTCACTTCTGAGCGGACCTTTTTACGCTCGTTACGCTCCTTGTGCAGTTGGTCATCTATAAGTTCGCTGATGCGCTTAGCGTCAAGTTCGTCCTGGATGCGCTTGGCGCGGTCCTCAGGAGACTCGTTGGGCGGGGGCTGGAGTGCAGCTGTAAGGGGATCTGGGGAGATACGGGAGCAGGGCTCGATATGCTGGGACTTTGGCATGGGGGAAGAACGGGTCAGGAGGGATTTAGACAGACATTCAATAGTATCCTCGTGAGTAGATAAGCATCCACGTGCCTTTGTTCACAGATCGGCAGATCTCCTCCGCCGGTTCTTCGAACAATTCATTGTCTCCGTGCCTGCTGACGGACTCGCACCCCTGCCAACAGGCCCTGATAAATTTTTCTTGTACTATAACTTAATGAACCATCCAATACTGGCATCAATCACTGGATCAAAGATATTGCTGAGTTATGTTGCCTGTGCCAATCAGACGATTTTCCCAACAACTCCCAAACCTTTCCAAGGTTTGCTGCTTATCCAAAGAAATCATACATAGTCATATATAGTTTAGCATCTGGGTTGATATCAATATGGCAATTTATTCTTGTCCGTGCGGCCTCCATGAACTCGAATGAATGCAGTCATTTCATTACAAGTTGGTTGGTCAAATGATTGTCAAGCAATTCCTTAATGATAATCCAGCTACTTTTTATATTGTAGTTTGAGTTTTTTCTTTTCTGTTTTCTCTCCTTTTGACTTGGAGCTTTTGAGTAATTCTTTTTGGGTTTTGTATTTGTAGTCCATATGTATTGTAGTGCACATTGTGTGCTATTGCAAACTGTATTCAGGTACTGTGTAATGAATTTGTGATTTTTGAAAAATCAGCATGATAAGTCGGAGATACAATTTTGTTAATATAATACAAACTAAGGTACTCTAGTGAACAATTATTTTTAACAGTTGTCTATGTATGTGATTGAAATTACCATCCACTTAACCTATCAATGTTGGAAGACGAGACACATGCGAGGATGACTAATCAAGTGATGAAAATAAACTACATTCCTTAGATACGACGACACTAAATTAGTATGACACTAAATAATACCTACCCTCAGAACTAGAAATAGACGCTCGGATAGGTATATAAGGATGCCAGTATGCACTGTAAAATATAGATAGAATTTAATATATTGAAAGCCCACCTCCTAGGTAAGACCTAGAGTACATCCATTGCATGGGTGCTGCTCAACAATCAAGAGAGTGGCAGAGAAGAACATCTACTTGAGTACAAAGTGGGAGCTCAGTCACTTTGAAATTGTTAAGGCTCAAGCTCAAGTAATCTGGCATAAGTGTGCAAAGTGCCATGTTACAGAGGCTACACAAAAGTACTAGTAGAGATCAGGACAGGCTAGGGCCCATTGCCTGTCAGAAGAAGACTAAAGCAGCACTTGCAATAGGAACCAGTGATAGTTTATGCACCAAGGTCTGGATAATGTCAAGGCTTCTAGAACTCAGGACAACAAGATAAGAAAGCAACTATGCTTAGATTCTGGCACTTGAGTCAAGGATGGGATAAGGGTAGCCCTAGGTTGAGTTAAGATCAAGAAGAAAAAGGAGGCAAAACCCATTGTAATTGCATTGTAATTGCACAACAAGTCTTGTTATGTTTATCTACCATCAAAAAATGGAATATTTGTCAGAAGATAGCGCTCAACATAACCTTGGTGGGAGTGTTCCTGATTGCCTCTCATGGCTTTTTGATGATCATAAAAAAATAAAAAATAATGGTGGGACCTCATTATATACTGTGGTAATCATTTTTTCAAGGTACAATCATAGATCAGGTATCAGAGAATGCAATGGACAAAGTTCTTTGTTCTCTCTCATCTCTCAAGGTCTCCTGTAATGGGGTGATCATGAACATCATGAGTTACACAAGATGGAAGAGTGCGGAAGTACATATACAACAAAAAGTCATCTCGATTTCTTTCGGTGGTGGTTGGTATTCTAATTTCCTTAGACTTAGGACAGTCGGTATCCTGTGGCCGAATCAAACAGGCAGTGTCATTTGAAATCATTCAGCTGTGTCAAAATAACAAATCCTCTTTGCCTAAATCCCACTCCCTGACTGATCCGCGCTTCTTATACTCGATGTCCAAGAGATTCGCACCCCCATTAACAGCACTCAAGATATCAACTTTTGCCTTGTCTTTCCCTTTTCCCTTCTTATCCTTCTTGTCCAACAATCCTAAGCGTTCCAATCTCTTTCTTTCTTCTTTATCTTGTCTACGAAGCTTGATCAATTCAAGCATAGTATCCCATCCCTCGAATTCGACATCATTGATGAGGCCAGTTGCAGGGATATTGGGCACTGTGCTCAGGGGTGCAGTATCCAACCGAGGGTCGTAGCTATCTTTGAAATATTTGTCCATTTTGGACGGCAGATTGGGAGGCGGAGAAGGACCAGGCGAAAGTGAAGAGGGGCTTGAGGAAAAGGACATGCTTCGAGTACGCGAGGAGCTACGTGAACACGATTCCGACCTGAACTTTGATTTTGGAGCAGATGTAAAATGACGAGGTCCAGCACGAGGTCCAGTGTGATTATGATACAAGTCGGAATTGTGACCAAAGCTCGAGGAATCGATGGGAGGTGGAGGTGTATTGGAAGATGATGGCACCAGGTCATCGTTTAGGGAGTTAGAAATATTGAGACAACGACGAATGTTATCATTATTGTCCTCGGAACTGTAAAGGTCATCCAAAGCGTGTCTACGATCCTTGCCAGATGACCGTCTTGGTGAAGGAGATCTATGACAAGAAGCCGATCTCTTCCCTTGAAGTCGGTCTTCTGTATTTCTCTTGCGCCGTGGCGACGCAGTCCTACTTCTGTATCGCCTCGTTCGACCTCCGTTATCACTGGTATCATTTGTCTTCCTTGGCCTTCGTCTGCGATCCTTACCCCTTCCATCTCTCCCTCTACTTTTACGTTGTTGTTTCCCTGTTGCTCCTTCCCTCCCTCTTCCCTTCCCTTCCTTGCTTTCACTAGGCTTCTCTTCTTGGCCATCCCATGTCTCCCAATTGACATTCCGGACACGCCCCTCCCTCTCCCTATTCGCAGTTCGACCGTCCCACCGGTCCCACCCTTCCTCGTAGCTTCCCTCTTGCTCTTCTCTCAATGAATGTCGTGATGACATATGGCAATGAGAACCTGATGAGCGAATGTGTTTATGTCTCCCTCCCGAAAGTCGTGCACGAACTGCTTCCTCGGCGCGCGCTCTCCTTTCCCTCTTCTCTTGTTCCCGTCTCCCACGCTTGATTTCTTCTGCAGCAACAGCTTGGGCTTTCAATACAGCCTTATTATGATCGTCTGTGCTTCGGATTATAGACGTCAAAAACCGTTTGTTTGTTCGAGGTGCATTAGAGTCCTGCCTGTGTACAAAAAGTTAAATCGTCTGAACTGTCGACTGTGGCAACTCACAAATTACTCGCAATATAAGCCCTGATTCCTTGCTGACTGTACTTTTCTGCCTTCTTTTTGGCCTCCTTTAGTATAAGTTCTGCTACATGGCGATCAAGATCTTCATCTGTCACAGTGGGCAGCAATGAGGTGCCCATCTGTGCTCGTACGATATTAGAGACTACATGAGAAAGGGTATTGGGCTTGTCGTTTGTAGTGTTCGAGCCCGAGGATGCCATTGCGCCAATTATTATAAACGGACTGACGAATTGATGACCAGGCTTTGTGAATTATCTTTGAGTAGAAAAGAAGTTGTTATTGACTCCGGCCTGTTACAGAGAGAATTTGGACTTGCAGCATGTGTCGTCACCGTCGGTGAGATTACAAATATATTTGTCCATGCTTGGAACACCAATAATTATCTTGGTGCCACGCTGCATCTATTTTTTGTTTTTGATTGTAAAACGAGAACGTCTCTTCTATAACCTGCTGAGAAATATGGCCGGACTTCGCGGTGTGAACTACGAGTATTGAGCCAATAATGGATGTGGGCATGAGTGTGACCTGAGCTTCCATTTTCTTGGAATCCTCCGCCTAGTTCCGAAAACAGGACTTCGACTCTTTTGTTCCCCCCTTATCGTTCTGTTGAAGTATCTGAAGTGGAACTCTGACAGACGGGCACAGTTTCATCTGATCATCTAGAGGAGTCCATTGTCTTGTCAGACTGGTATGGAAATTGGTTCTCTGCTCTCCCTTCAGAGTCAGCTACATTTATCAGCCTTCTTCTTCTGCATTTCTTAACTCAAAGCCACTCTTCTCCTGACTCGTTCTATCTAGAAACATCCTGTCGACATGCCAATGATTTAATACACCATTTATTATGACTCGATTCTTGATTGAAGCAACCAGCTTCTCAGCAACCAACGTTGTAATTCAACGTTCATTGACGACTTGGCGCTCTTTGATAGCAAATGAAAGCCTCTTCGAGGAGACCACGTTTGGTTATTTTTTCAAAGTCCAAGAAGGCAACTCTCGTTACCCCTAAAAGTTTTAAAGTATCCGACTCTTCCAACACTTCCTTTCTCTAAGTCCTGCCACTTCTTGTTACAAATTATTTTGGACCACTGTATCTCATACTTGGCTCGTTATCACGTAAGGATAAGCATTGTAGTCATCTGGGAAGAGTAGAATGCACCCTTTGTGGAGGCAATCTCATCGTTCCCTAAGGCCTGCTCGAGCAAATCAATAGCCCGGTGGTTCGAACTAGTTTATCCCTGCTCGTAAAGGGTTTGTGTAGTTCCTTTGTACGGCTTGATCATTTGCCGAAATTTAAACATTGGCCAATGGATAACGTACATTTATGATTGGTGACTATCCGCTTTAATCAACCTCGGCCGTGGGAGCGATCACACAGGACAGAGCGTATAGGACGAAACTCGGACGATCTCGAATACACTGCGGTGCCCTGGCCCTTTACAAGGACAGCAAATTTTACGAAGCTCTGAACTCTGAAACATGATGACTAGACGTAGTGTCACACCTGGCACCTCCCCAAAATAATGCTACAAAGCAGTCTGAGGATTTTGGACGGGATACGCCCTGCAGCATGCCGGATTCATTTTCACGTAAAACATCGAGCGCAGATTGTATAGCTCCCGGAACATCATATGATGAAGGTGTTCTACTCCATCCAAATGATGTTGTTTCCCTTTGTTCAACCTCTACGTTTGTTGTTGATGAACTTGCGTTACACGGACAAATCTGAGATCGTGCTGCTGCGTTTAGAAAGGAACAATCCCACATTGATGGTATGGTAAGCGGCATAGGAAAGCGAGGCAAAATGGCAGAATTTTGCCCAAGCACTTGTGGTGTATAGTGAATTGTGGCGGGCCGCGTTAGCAAGTGGATATCCGAGGAAACTGGGGAATGGGCTGTGTGTGAGTCGAGGAATATATTACCGCCCGACCGGTTTGATTTGGATTGGCTACACTCATCTATTTCAATTGAGTCTGATGATATAAATACAGACTACTGTACTGTGTCCTCCCCCTCCCTCCCTCATGGCCCCTATTACTGCGCTCCCCGCAGAAATCATCCATAACATTCTCCAGGCAGACTACCTCGGTGCTGACGGCGAGCCCGACCGTCGACTCCTCTGCGCATCTAGCCTCGTTTGTAATGCCTGGTCTAGTCATGCTCAGCACCTTCTCTTTTCCAATGTCGTTCTTCGTTCTGAACGTGATTTTTTCTCCTTCCGCATTGCTCTTTCCTCCCAGCCTTCCCTCGCAACTGCGGTCAAATCATTGCGTGTCGTCATTGACCAAAACCAGCCCCGTGGCCTCTGTCAGCACCACCTTGCCGCAGCTATTGTGCTCTGTCCCCGACTCAATGATCTGAATCTTGCACTTTTCGGCAATGACGGCCTAAGTGGCTCCCTTGAAGGTAACAATGAACCTGACACTGGTGCTCAGCCTGGTATGAACACCCCAACCGCCCGGCGTCCAGGTGAAATAAGCTTAGCGCTCGCAGAAGCACTAGCCAAGTCACCGATCAGATCATTTCACCTCAGTAATTGGTCCCCAAATTCGCTGTTCCTCCACGACATCCTTCAATTCCTTCCCTCCCTTAAAAGTCTATCAATCACCGGCACTCCCCCTTCTGTTCCCAGCACTTCACCAATTTACCCCTGCAACCTGAGTTTGAACCATCTACGTGTCAACTTTCAAGCATCCCCTTCTGTTGACTTTCTTCGATGGCTCCTTGAAAACTCCAAGGGTACTTTAGTAGCGCTTGATCTCGAACGTGTGTCTGATTTGGACGTATCGATTGGGTTGCTCGACTATTTTGCAACAACGCAAGGACACACTCTCCAATCGATGATTCTTCCTTCCTGCGCCAATCCGACAGAGCTCAAGCATTTTCAAAGATGTTCCAATCTGCGCGCTGTTGCCTTCCGCACGCCGAACGTATCCTCGGCGTTGTTCAAGCACCTCCTTGCAGCAGCAGACTCAACGCATTTGGAGGAGATACATATTTGTATGGACAAGAACACCTCTCTTTCCCCTTTGATCGAATTTGTGAGGCAAAAGGAGTCACTGAAGTCGTTGGTCGTGTGTTTGTGGGAGCCGCATGTGAGAAAATCGTTGAGACTCTGGGGTTCTTTCAGGATGTCGTGCGCCGTTAGTGGCGTTGAGTTGAAGGTTGTTGAGAGTTTAAGTGAATATAAGGCTTTGATTGTAAGTTTGATTTCTTCCTTTGTACATGAAATTTCCATTTACTGATATTCTCACTAGAAGTCTAACATGAAGGCCTAAGATCCTTCCCCTTGCTGCGGATTTTGCTTTTCATTCATTTCGATGATGTGCTACTCATGGCAATAACGAAATACCACGATATTTTTGCACTTCCACGATTCTTTACTTTCAATGCTTGCATTGCTCATGCCTATCATTTTGTATTTGTTGACATTCCCTTGATGATAATTCTACACGAAAAGAAGCTCTGCATAGTATATCTTATACACAACTTCGTCCTTTGACAGTAATTAGAATAGTTTATGTAGGTACAAACTCTAATATTACACACATGTCGTGGTAGGGCCGTCAATGTTCCCTGCCTTTGTCTATTCCTTTGAAAGCAATGTCTGATACTGAATAAGGTTATAGCTGGGAAGTCTTTTTCCATTGATGGAAACGCTGAAATCCCCTTTCTCTGATTGTACGTTCATCCGCAGTCCAATTTCTGCATCCCTCAGACCAGAAAATGAGAATATCGTCACTTCTTCCGTCCCTCCTTCAATTCCCATTAGGCATGATGTGTGTCCATTCCAATCAATAGCTGTGTGGGAAAGGATTTTCAGCATGTGAATAAAGGTGTGACGACGAAGAGGCTGTGTTGTTCTATCCAACCTGCCAAGTATCAGCTTGGCATTGACATTTGTTCTGGAGCTCGCTTGAGTAAGTCCACAAGGAGATATTCGAGCCCCATAAGTGCCAGAGACTCTCTTGTCAACTCACGGTCTGTCTTCGCACCCCGTGTAATAAATTGATGATTAAAAAAAAAACAGTGCACAGGTGTGAAAGTTTTGTTCATCTGTTATAAATAAATTTTATGATTCAACAAATGGGTCATTCCTGGCTCCGTCCGAGTAATTAGATAGAATAAGTCAAATTTTACTACATGACTTTTGGACTGGTAAGATCTTAACTAGTGCCGACAAGTCAATTTGTCGCCAAGAGAAAGTGGCTTTTATCATCGTTTTGACCCCTGTTTTAACTATGACAGAAAGATGACGTTTGTCTGATAAATCATGTCAAGTTCAGACACACCACACACTGTGATAAATTGATAAGATATACCCTATTGTCAATGATCGTAACATGGGTGTCAGACATACCGATAACTAGTGTTAATATTTGTCCTCCTCCTCGCCAGACAACTCCATGACAATAGTTTCAAATAGTTTTTTATTTTCCACCCAAGACTTACCAATTTCGCCCTTCACCCCTCGTATTACATCCTCCAACTGAAAACCGTACACTCCCTCAACCAACGCCCTTCTCACAAACGCCACAAACACTTCAAAGAATGCCCTTCCCACTGCTACAACCAGTCCTCGTTCATTTTCTTTTGCTTTTTTCTCTTCATCACTAATATCATTACCATCCTCCCGCAGCCATTTGACAACAAATCGTAAATAATTCAGTAATCCTGCTGAACATTGAGATAATATAATGTTGTCAAGCAGCTCTAAAAGCATATAAATGCCTTCCACGGATAGTGGTAAGTTGCCATTACCTCGAGGAACGACAAGTCGAAGTCCATTGAAGACACCCAGAACTGCATTAGTAAGTTGAGCCAGTGGTGGATATGAAGCAAGAAGCTGGGGAGGTATGTGAGCTGGCCCAATTTCTCCGGGGGTTTGCTTCGATGGAGGTAGGGGAGGAGTGTCCACAGCAGATGGCGATACAAGCCAATTTGAAGGTAACTTCCCAAGTCCAATCCTTCTCCTACTTGTAGATGGAGATGCATTCCGAGTGCTGCTACTCATAGACACCCCATAAGCGCTTCCAAGTCTGTTCTCCCACTTTTCCACTATAATTCTGAAATCTCGCCTAACTACTGATAGGATTGCAGTAGAAAATAAACCGCCGCCACTCACGAGTATACACCGAAAGTCGAGGCCGAGTCGAGAAAATGCAGTAGAGCAATAGGTGAGTTGTGTGAGAAGGGAATGTAAGTGGGAAAGAGTCAGGAGAAAAAGGGAAGATTTAAGGATGGCAAAAAGATGCATGGAGAGTGCGCGCGTGGAATATGTTCGAAGAAGGGTATGTAGCCGAAATAGCAAGATATCATCCTTTTCTGGGTCAATAGTCGTGTCCATGCGGGTTGGGGAGCGCTCGAGAAAGATCGTCATATATTGGGTCATGATGTTGTAAACGCTTTCCCGCCAGGCATCGATATATTTCTTAAGATACTGAGCAAGATCTTCTACATTGTTGTCCGATTCCTTTTCGCTGACTTGTTTAACGAGGCGCTGAATATCACGTCCAGTTGCCTCAAGGGTTGCTTTTAGACATGACTCCCGGCCAATGAGGAATGAAAGGGCAAGATACTCTTCACTTTCTGATGGTTCCAATCGCTGGGCTTTGGTGAAAGCGTCTCGTTGAGAAGATGATGATGATCTAGGACGAAGGAGTATCACAGGTGATGGTGTAGAATTGGCTACAAGTGCGTCCATTTTACGGAGAAAATTGACTGCCTTCCATAAAGCAGGTAACTTCTTATTAGGCTCGTAGAGTGTTGAGAGCAATAACAAGCACATCTGAGTCATAGAATGTTGCACCTCCACAAAAACGGAAGTCAGGATCGCAGGGGGTGGGTTATCTTTGGTGCTGTTAGCTCGGTGGATAAGTGAAGCTACGTGACCTGCAAGAGAAAGGGCCTCCCCAAAGTGACCATTGCGTACACATGTATCAATGAGGACGGGTATATCAAGAAGATCCCTGATCTTTTCATGTTGTTCGAGAACCACGCGCGCTTTGTTGCGTTCGAGTAAAATGGCCTCGATACGATCTTTCCATATATCTGTGCTATCTTCCAGCACAGGCAAACTTGAATTGAGAAGGATGTTCAGAGAAGAAGACAACGATTCGATGGAACTTGCGAAGGAAGTAGTGTTTTTGTGAAGGGAGATAAATGTTGGGTAAGACGCATGCGTAAAGGAAGTCAAACTAGAAGTCAAGTGGTGAGACTGTGTTTGTAAATTAATTGGTTCTTGCGATAACTCTGTCAGTGGGAGGGTAGCAAGATGAGATATATAGCCCTTCGAACTAGGGGTATTGAGGAGTTCAGAATTTGAGGACTCGGCCCCGCTGAGGACATCAACTATGGGCACTACATCCACCAGCGGAGAGGCACTTACTGGATAGACTGTGTCCATGTCTATCCACGATATAAGATAAGAAGCTGTAGACAAATTGTATCTTGGGTATTGTAATTCATCTCTGGTGAACCAACCACCTTGGGTTACAATTATGTAATCAAAATGATGGGGATCTTTTTTTGGATCAACAATTTATTACACGGTGCTCGGTCGCAGTCCGTGGTAGATGACTCTACTTAAATACATAACTATCTAATAATGAAAATGGAAAAGAGGTAGTATCTAGTGTGTAGGAGGCAGGAGTTCTCTGAGACATTAGGGTTACTTGATATTATCCATGAAGCAGAACGCGGGTTGCATTATAAGAAGTCAACTATTTTGCTGAGGACATACCCCACGCGGTTGTATTTGTTGTAGAGGGGGCACTGGCGCAGGATGTGATGGCGTGTCTCAAGTTGGTTGCCGTTGCATGAGCAGGAGGTGTTCTTATTGAGAAAGAACCTGGCCCTATATTCGCCAATGGGAGCATGGTTTGTGATAAGTCTTGTTGCGCAGGCGCAAATGGAATTAGATATGCCAATGGTTTTGAGCTAGCTCTCCCCCTTGGCATAAGTCGGGGTAACAAGGTCATCATCATCATCATATGTGTCCAGGAACTGGTTTCCCTTGTATGGAGCATTTTCGAAGAACGTTTGCCACTCTTTGATGAGATCCTTACACTCGTTTTGCCGGCAGAGTTCCTATGATTCTTTGTTGGGATGTCGGATAGGGATCAGATGGGATTTAACCTATTGGTCCGCCTTATGGTGTAGGGGCCATCTGTCGTCGCTGGGGCAGTCCTAAAATTGGATTGAGTCAGTGGGGTCCCTGTTCTAACGGCACTTCGAAGTAGCAATGGTATGACCCTGTCTTGGGTGGTTGGATGTATCGAGTAGCTTTTGTGCGCATTGGATAAAGTCGGTAACGATGATGCAGTTGATTCATGGTGAAGGGGATCCACTAGGCCTACAGGTCCGTGTGATTATGTCAGACAGGCTAAACTCGAAATAGTAAAATTATTTATAGTATATCATAGAGGGCATGCCTGGAGGTCCTTGTATGACCAATTGCATGACACTTTGTAGATTGGCTTGGAGCCTTATGTCGGAATTACTCAGTTTGGGCCTCCAGAATTTCACATTTACTGGGCTCCCACTTTGTACTCAACATGCATAAATGACTGTTAAAAAGTCTTGTGTTGATCTTCGAGTTATAAAGGCATAGCCTCTTGTTCCCAGATGTTGATTGATTTGAATAAATTTTGTTGAGAGTCAAAATAATGCTTGGGAGGGAGATATGACTGAGAAGCTGGTGTTTTTTGCAGGTGCTCAACTTTTTCTTATACTATAAATAATCTTACTATTTTTAGTTTAGCCTGTCTGACATAATCACACGGACCTGTAGTGGATCCCATGGTGAAGACATTCATTACGAGGTTTTCATTTTGGGCCTTGGATATAGTCTGAGAAAAGATTGAATTTCAGTACCTGACACCTCTCACAGACAGGAGAACTATATGGTTCTAGCTGAATTAATTCCCAGGGCTTTCGGATTGAGAACGAAAGGCTGCCGCGGACTGTGCTCATACATCGCGCGTTAAAAAAAATAGGATGAATAAAAAGGTCTGAAACTGCGCTGGCATTGTTCCTGCTCCATCATTCACGGTGTCCTCCATAGAGGATGCACGTTGAAGCGGCTATATAACCAACCCTGATTGAAGGTTCAACCGAGATAAGACAAACAAATCGTGGCTGATACTTTTCGCGCAACATGAATCGGTGTTTTTATATCAAAAATTTAACGGTACTCAATTGCAGTCCGCAGTAGTATGTATTATTCCTGTATTACATAAAATCAAGCTGCGCAATTTGCATTGGTGTAAATTCATCCGAAATCTATTTTCATTCATTGTCAAACATTTATCCAGCAAGCACATTTGTATAGATACTCATGCAAAGCTCGTGTCGCCATAGTTCTCCGGTCAACTATGCCGGTTTCTGAAATTCTTAGTCTTCAGACCACTCTCAACGAGGCCCTCAATGCCTTCAGAGCAGAACTTGCTGCCCAAAATCTCACAGAGCCTTCGTTGAACACCTCGAAGCCTCGCCTGATAGACCATCCTGCCTATGTCCCTACACCAGTCATGTTTGAAGCCCGTCGTGCGGCTCTGGCATGTCTAGTATGTGATATTACTCATCCTCTCATCATATAACTCAGTCCCTATATTAGAGACTCCTCATTACACTGATTCGTGCTCCTTATGAAACTCTTAGTATAGAGTGTGCATCTGCCCTTGCGCCCGCCAGTCTGCGCCTCGCGGCATATCTTGACCTAGCAACTATCATTGGGGACTCTGAGGATGGTGTTGGTCTTGCAGAACTTGCAAAGCAGACTGGAATTGAAGAAGACAAGATTGGTATTGTCGGCCACCAAAAATGATTCGAACTCCATTTGACGGCTCAAATAGACATAACTTTGCGATGTTTGATTGCCCGAGGCATCTTCCGTGAAACTCAGGTAGACCACTTCGCAAATAATCGTATCAGCAACATCATCAAGAGCGATCAACCTGGTTTCCATATTGCTTCTACTGTGTAAGTGTCGAAGATGATAGACTATTTATTGTGAAGACAACGTTAGTGTCGAAAAGAAACGAAATTCTCAGCAAGTCTGCTCCTTACTTCCCAGAAATTATCAACAATGCAGACATGGAATATTACATGACGACAGACTCACAGATGGCTTACAAAACTGATTTGTCATATCACAACCGGGAGAGCTGGTCCTCGAGGCGTCCAGAGGAATCAGCCAAGTTTGCTCTTGCGTAGGTGATTTCAAACAGGTCCCGACATTGCTAACTGATTTCATGGCAGTATGGGTGGGATAGGGAGTATAACTGATGCTAGTATAGCAGCAGATTTTCCATGGGCAGAAATGTGTGAAGGGAAGGATGGTCTTGTTGATGTGGGAGGTGGACAGGGAACCCTTTGTTGCTCACTCGCATCAAGGTGATTACTCACTTGTTTTTATAATAGACTAGCTATTGAAAGTGAAATCAGGTTCCCTGGAATCAAACAATTCATTGTCCAAGATCTCGTGAATTGCCGCGAAGCTGCTCGAGCTTATATCGAGTCCAAGAATCTCTCGGATAGAGTCAGTTTCGAGGTGCAAGATTTCTTTGCTCCCCAAGAACGCAATGGGAAATATATCTTTGTCATACAGAGAGGTATGTAACTCGAGAAACCAATTAATGATCTATACTCATTTTAACACCTTAAGTTATTCATAATTGGAGCAGTGAACATGGTATGCTATGTTCCTGACGTTGATTCTTGATGTAACCTCTTCCTTCAAGCTGCCATGATATTGCGACAAATTCGCGATGTGCTCAAGCAAGATGTGAGTTGTCTTAAGCTATATCTGGAAGTATGACACTCAGCGATAAATAGAGCTGCCTTCTCATCATTGACTCATTGATTGAATCTGCGGTTACCTCTAGTATTGGTCCCTCATTGAAAGACTCACTTTCAAAACTTGATCCAAATGTCTATTCGCCTATTCCCATACCACCCTTCATACCAGCCAATTTTGGTGAAGCCAGCCAGTTTGAAAATTTGCTAAGTGTTGGGATGTCTACTGTTTGTGGTAGTAGGTCATTCTTCACTGACAGACCCACTCGATTCTGACATTGACGCAGGTTCTGAGCGGAATCGCTCACAAATGGAGGAGATAGTAACTAAGGCGTGCCTCAAGATCAGGAAGATCCATGAAACTCGGTGCGTCTGAAGCATTTAGGATTCATGGCTTCTATTTAGGATTTCTATCTTGTAGTTGCAATCTTTCAATCATGGAAGTTGGATTAGCCTGAAGAAGTCACATCTTTACATTATCACATCAAATATGTCTAGTACTAAACCGAGAATATGTTTCAACAATGACATCATTTCGTCATGTAATCTTCCAGCACCAAACGATTTTGAATGGGAACCTTTGTAGGTACAATGAGAAGGAAGTATCAAGAACAGGAGACATCAGAAGAGACACAAAGGCCCGGAACGAACTGTTCTTAAGAAGATTGGTTCTCCCATCGACAGGTTCGGGCAAAAACGTAGTTCCTTGCCTTGAGATATTCCAGCTCAGATTAGACAACTCAAGTGGGTCTTCCGTCTAACGGGGAAATCAAGAATATCTGGGTCCTCACTACAGAACGAAGACACATGAAATTTATTTTGCTGGTAATTTCTCGATGAGCCATCAAGAGATACAAAAACATTACTCATCTTCGTTAAAAGGAGGCAATGAAGTTGAGCACCACGATATAAGAATAACTCAGAGCGTTGTAACACCCGCTGTGATGTCGTGACATCTTTAACGTTACGTTCCCAGAATCTATCCCTACAGGTAGGTATACAAGCCATCGATGTTCGCCTCGCAATGTAGCAATCTTCTCTCCCGACCGAATATGAACTAGCGGTGGGCATAGATGTTACCACCTTGGGTCATGGCTAACTGGGATTATGCAATGGTGTAAGTCACAGAAGACGGATGTTGAATCATAGTAGTTACCCACTTTCGTACAGTCGCATCAATTTTCACCGAGTGAATCAATGCCCATAACAGGACAAGGTACAATAACTTTGTATAGACTTTGTATTCGATTTGCATTCTTATGATCGATCAACCTGAAATAACCTGAAATACCCAGGGTTGTAGAAGTTTCCATGCAACTTACGTGCATTTAAGTTAGTATAAATTTGTAGGCAACCATGAAAACAAGGACGAACGCGAGTAAAGATAAACTACATCAATAGAACGAGGGGACAAGACCACACGAAACACAAGCTCTAGACACTGTACGTATTATTCCATGGAATAAGTGAGCGATGTTGAAAGGAGCGGGAATCGTGAGTCGGGTTCTTGTAAACCGTCATCATCGTGTCAGGTATATCACAGTGTTGATATAAAACAGTGTTGCGTTCAAAACGAGAGAGAAGAAAAGGTTGAATAACAGGCACGCATGTACAACCAAAAAAGGTGAAATTTGTTCAAAGAGACTACGGAGTGCAATAATCATAAAAAGATGAGTGTCCAAAATGCAATTGAGTGTCATTAAATATGAAAAGTGGTGTGAATGACGGTCAATGAAGTGAAGTAGTATGAAAGAGTCGACATGATCGATCCACATCAGAGTACTAATCCTTGCTCGGATAGAGGAGGCATCAGGATCCAGAAATTGAAACTCAGAAAGCAAGCAACAGCCCCAAGGAGTGCTGGATAAGGGGTCAATGTGGAGAGATCCTGTCAAAAAACCACAGGCAGCGGTTAATGATTAGTCGAGAGGCCACGGCGCCTTCGAAGCTAAGCCATGGGCACTAGTGAGGCAAAGGGGCACCAATCAATATTCAAATACAACGAGAGAGTGAGACATACTGACATGAAAACGGTTGATGTAAAATGAAACCTAGCCGGTTGTCAGACCCCTGAAGCTTTCCTCATCCCTCCTCTAATTGGAATTGCCGGCCCACTTGAAGCCCTTCCTCTCCCTCTGATTCCTGGTGACGATGATCCACCATTACCGCTGTGTGGTATAGGCGGCATAGGTGGATAATAACCCTGATTCCTCATGGTAGCCACATTCCTATCTCCTTCTCCCCCTCCACTAGGTCTCGAACGATTAGACTGTCCAAAACTATCTCCATACATGCTTCTTGCCGAGTTCCATTTTCCACCAGCCATATTAGCAGAACCTCCACCACCGTACTCGCTCCTTGAACTGGCAAGCCCTCCCATTCCACCATACACCGACTGAGTTGCATTCGGGAAAATCATTGATCCAGTAGACCATCCATTTCCCATGTTGAATGGCGAAGGGCTCATCATAACAGAGGCATTGGACGAAGGGTCTCCATACATGCTTCCTCCCATAACCGAGTTTCTATCCCACTCATCGGCAGCGGCAGCCATTGCTTGTTGCGCTACAGCTATTTGATACGCCTGCTTCGCAAACATCATGGCTTGTTGATGTGCCGCCATGTAATTGGGGCCCACTGTAGGAACTACGAACTGAGGTGGCACGAGCATTTGGGGTGAACCGACTTGCGATTGAAAGTTACCTGCCCACGGAGAACCGGGCACGCCACCGAACGGCATTTGCATCGACATTTGGTTGCCCATGGGCATCATGGGGTGCAAAGACGACACCCTTGTGTTCATAGCTTGGTTTATTGGCATGTCATCTTCGTCATCTGAAACTACAGGACCAGGACCATTGATTACATTGCCAAGCTGTAAAAAGACATCAATAAATCTAGGTCTTGTTTAGTGAAACTGTAGTGTACGAACCTCGATCGCAGCCTTGGCCTCACCTCTCCTTCTCTCCTTTCTCCTGGTCTCCGCATCAATTTTACCTTCCTTGTCATTCTTCTCATCCTCCACATCATCATTAAAGCTCACACTTCTCCTCTGCATATGCTTATTCGGACCATTAGCACCACGTGGACGCATAGCGCCCTTGGTGCTCGCAACGCTCAGTCCACTCACACCACTACTCCATTCATCCTTCCTATTCGATGAGACAGTTTTGGATCCAAGATCGCTACCATCTCTAGGCGTCAAAGGGGCACGTCCAGAACTCGAATCACCTGTCGAGCTCGCAGGACTATCTCTCCTCATAGCAAAGGGTTTCGCAGGCACGATCGAAGCAACAGGTACACGTGAACTATTCTTGTTCTGACTCGATACTGAACTAGGTACCATAGTGACCATAGTCGAACTTCTCTGCCTTGAAGTGTGTGCAGAATCAATAGCCTTCACATTTACACCATCACCACCACTGGCAACAGTTTTTGAAGTTCCATCAGTATGCACAGAATTTGGCTTCGGGCCACTAGCTCCTGTATTGCTGGTATTCACCGAGGAAGCTACATTCGGCCCTCTTCCTGATGAAACATTCGGTTTCGTGAAAGATGAAGTCGATGCACCAAACGTTGAGGATGACAAGGACGAAGTAGCCGGGATCGATGTGGAAGAAGAAGGTATCAAAGTACTACTCCTTTTCCTGGTGGTATCAAAAGAGCTGGTTGTTGATGATGAAACGAGATTTGAATTGGATTTCAAATTCAAAACGGTTGATGGAATATCCGAATTCATCAAACTTCTCTCATCACTGGTATCGAGAATTGGTTTGGCTTTTGTGATCGCATTTGTATTTGAGCTTGGAGCGATCAGCGTAGATCTGCGCTCATCCTTCGGATGTCTGTTCATCGGTGGTCTGGACATGACGCTGAACGAAGACGGAGGTTCCCGTTGCTTGATCGGTATCGGGGCGATCCTGTCCATCTCCTTCCCCTTCTCCTTTATGGACTTCTTCCTCTCAGGCTCTCCATATTCATCGGACTCAGATTCGCTTGTTATGTCCGCCTCCTCATGCACTTGAGCACTCGTCACTGTCAAAGCCGGAGCCAAGCTCACGTCGGAATCTCCCATATTCAGGATGAGATGCAATATGCTGTCATCAACACCACATATCAAATCGTTGTCAGGAGGACTTGGTTTTTCAGGAGGGGATACAGATAACTTCGGTACAGAATGTTTTGATAGCGACCCTGGCCCAGCATGATGTTGTTGAAATGGAGGACTCGTGGAACTCATCATTCGACCAGAATTTGTACCGGCATCAATGCTATCCTTACCCTTCGCCAATTTCGCCAGCCTCTCCGTCAGCTTGTCTCTCCCTCTTTCTGAATTATTCTCCTTCTCCTTCCCAACATCATACTGCTGAACAGGCTGTGTCTGACGCCAGTTCAATGTACTTATTGGTCGAACATCCACTTCCTTTGTTGAAGATGAAGGTGGCACAAAACTTGTCAAATTGGGTGTAGCTCCACTTGTCACCCCTGACAATCCAATAGAGCCGGATGAAGGATTTGGAGCAAGTCGTCCTGACATTGGAGTTTCCACCGATGAACCTGGTCCTTCCGATGGCGACAAGCGACTGGCCAATAATCCGCCCTTAGTAAATCCATCATCATCAACTCTTTGAGGGCCAGCTGAGGGACTCTTGTTGCTAATCTCATTGATGTCGATGAGAGGTTTAGTTACGCCTCGGACCGCAGGTCCACGGGTTCGTGAACTGGTATTTGAGACTTGAGAAAGAGCACTTCCAGGTCGGCGTGGTGGTACGAGTGCCGCAAGAGGAGCATTGTCGGAATCCGAGTCCGATCCCGACGTATCGGAATCAAAACACTTGGATTGAGATTTTGAAAGAGTAGGATTAGAATGTGCTGAAGGATGTCGAATATGCTGAGTAGCTTGCTTGACGGCCTCTACCAAGAGATCTGCACCATCAACTTGTAAACACAACCGTCAGGGAACTCGGAATGCGACGAACCTTGATTCAGACCCGCATTCGCGTTAACCAAGATACTAGTTCGTTTAGTGGCTGCCGAGGGCGAAAGGACGCTCGTAGAAGCGTTAGCTCTCGGCCTTACTGTACCATTAGACACGTCTAGGCTAGAGTTTGAGCGCGGTGGTTGTGTTTCATGTCGGAGGTTTGCCGCAAAACTAATCTGTCTAACGTTCTCACCCGCCTGTTCATGGCCACTCTGTGACCGCGTTGCCAGAAACCCGGGAGATGGATGTGAGCTGGGAGTCGCAGGACCATAGGAAGCACTCCCATGTCCTATGTCCGATTTTGCTTGTCTCCCAGCCAGAGGACCCTTACGAGCAGTAATGGTTCTGTTTCTGTGAACACGAACATTCCCACAACCATCTGTACCATCATCGGAATCCTCTTCCGAAGCTGTTGTCGACTCTTCTGATTCCGACGTATACCCGACTGCAAGACTGGTAGATCGCCTCTTCTGGTGATGAGTCTTGGAATGTGGTGATGATGGAGATTCGCTGGCAGCTGGAGAGGGGCGTATAGTCGTTCTCCCACGCTGACCATCCTGTGGAAACCGAGGTTGTGGAAAAGAAGGAGAAGGTGATCGGAACGATGGGACAGGAGAGTCAGCCGTACTCCTACGAGCTTGAGCTTCACGGAAGGCGGCCACAGATATGCGTTGTGAGGGGTCTGAGTTGATACTGGTCCCACGCGGTCGAGCGGAAGGAACCACGAGGGATGAGGTTGATGCGGACGGAGATGATGAACGAATGTGACGAAAAGATTTCAAATTGAAAGAATCTGAGTCTAAGCATAGGGATGAATCCAAGCTGGTCAACTTGGATGGTTTAGACGGTTCGGGGGCGGGGGACTGGGATATCCCCGACGATGAGGACTTTGTCCAGGAAAAAGGTGAGGGTCGTTTTCCCCTCTCTTTTGACGTAGGTGGTGAAGGAGTAGACCATGATTGCAAGGGTTCGTCCGGAAGGGAGCGACTCGAGAGGGCATTGTTGGAGTCCACGTAGGCTGCAAAGACTGCAGACTTCGATGGGGGCGGATGAAGACGCCAAGTGTCAGTAACATCGGTATCTGAGGCCGCATTTGTACCCAAGCGGGTGGGATAAGGAAGACGTGGTGGCTGGATGGAACTTGGGGAGATGTTGAACGTCGAATTGGCATTCGCCAAAGGAGCTTTTTGCTTTTTGCGAGAAAATGGAAGCCGCAATCTGCTGGAAGATGCAGATTGTTTCCCTGCTATTGATGGATACAGTTGACTAGAACCAGTTATGGAGGAAAGAACATTCTTGCCATTGGGGCTGGATGGTAGGGATTTCTCTGTTGTGAAGAAGGAGGTGGTCGAAGTTGATAAAATAGAGTCTATGTCGGAAGATGCAATGCTGCCTGGAGCATGCGACACACCATGATCATTACGGGCAGATGATTTGCTTTTCCTGCCAAAAATTCCGCCAAGAAGCGGCATTGGGAGAAGTTTGCACAGTCAATCACGCTCTGGATCTACGACCAGAGAAAGTTTGTCGTAATAAACGAAGGAGCGATGACAGAGCGTGAGGACAGAAATAGGGAACGACAAAGGGGTAGAAAAAGAAGGAAAAGAAAGTGTCCAGGTGATGGAGCTGGAGAACACCCAGCCGCAGGCCCGGGCGTGATCTATGTCACATGACCTTTCACCGCACAGGAAGCCTGATATGATGAGCGCTGCTCATTCATGTGGGCTATCGGTGAAAAGTTCGTGGCTTGAGCCTGAACCGACCCGCTCATCGACGTACAGTCATGATCATAGTACTGACCATGTGGACAACATTATGCGTGGCTGCAGAGTCGGTATAATTCCCCCAGGTCAATTACTCTGGTCTAATTCCAGAGCAGTAGTGTTGACTGTACCCTCTTATAACACCAGCAGCGCAGGTATCAGTACAAGCGACAAAATGCATTTTGAGAATAATTCATTACATGCGCCACCTGTGGAGATGCTCCTGCGCAGCACTTCATTTATAAAGCTCAATCCGTATAGACCCAAGTGGAGACTCAAAGATCATTGTCTGACGTCAATGCCACTGCAGGTAATACCTAGGACCGGAATTCCATAGCTTGATCGACTCACAAAATCGGAAATCATGCTCGCCACAATGATAATTGCTAACGCCGGGAACTCAGCATCCCATTTATCATGGACCTTCATGGTTGAGGGCTGGTGCAAAACCAGGTGCAAACCCTCGCGACAAACTCGTCGATTTTGAGATACGAGGAAGAATGTGTCATTGACACTGTTTACTATGCAGGTTGTGACGTCAACACTTACATTGACGTTATGAAAGCTGGCTACAGCAAAAACGTCTCCGACCGTCACCTCAAAACCGTGGGATGAATTGACATAGGCAAAATCAACTGAATATCCTGAGTTCGATGGCGTTGTGATACCGTGAGTACTTTCATCCAAGACACACACGCCATTGTACCAAATTGAAGATGTTCTCCATGAACACCAGATAAAAAAAAATTGACCAGATCTCTTCATCGGCGTACTTTTCCGTTCTGTCTGTCTTGTAAGTCCTCGAATCAGATCGTGCGCAGATGACCCTTGTAAGTGGTAAACAAGATATGTCGGCTCTAAATGGACAGGTCCGTAAAATGGTTCCAACATTCAGTGATAACTTTGTATTAGATAGGTCAGAAGCCCTTGTCAAACACCTAAATATGTCCCGGTTGTAGCAGATTGACATATGCCATCAGGTTACCGACTTGACCTGAGAAAATTAGTTATACACACGCAACAGAGCATACTCATTGATACCGAAATAAGCAAAATAGTCCAGAGATATAGAAAACATCAGTTATGTTCTGTATGGTAGGCCTTGTACTTTGGAGTCCTAAATAATCACGTGATACATAACTTCTCTAGTCACGAGGACGCACCATCAACATCAACATCTTTTGACCACTCCTGGTTAACCTTGACCTCTCGGAGTCATGGTCAAAAGTAGGCTATCTCTCCGTAAATACTTATAATCCGAATCACTTGTCTTGCGATGAATTTCATAGTTAAGAATGCGAGATTTCCGGGTAGAAGCTGGTATTCCACACTTCTATCATAAACCCCGTTCCACAGGTGTAAATAGCTTCGACAGAACTAGAGCTCATGCAATAATCCACTTCGGTGCATCTGTTACAGGGTTGTGTAAGTATTTGTAGATTCCTGGTCAATGTGAGGGACCTAGGATCAGATATATCAATGTTTCAATGCATCATGTAAAAAAATCACTCGGCTGGAGCTCGACCACATTCCTTGTCTTTTTTTGATCTGAACCCGCGTCAAGTGTCACGAGTTTTTTTTGGGATCAATAATTTAACACGATGCTCGGTCGCAGTCCGTGGTAGAGATAATAGTGATTAACTACTAATTAAAGCAAAAAAAGACTAGACAAGGCGAACGACCAAATTGGTGTTACTACTGCGCATCTAGGGCGAAGAACATGGGTATAGAGATATAGCTGCGAGTGTTGAGTAACACCGATCCCTTCCTACCATCCCTTGCGAGGATGGAGAAGAGGAAGGCAATGGTCTTTTTGAAGGTATCCCAAGTCATATGTACAATAAATTAGTAGGGCTCTGTCATAGGGCACGGCGATTCTGGAGCCCACAGAGGGCTAATGCGGCCTTCATGATCTCATCGTCATCTGCATCAGTGTGTTTTTTCAGAGGCTCATTTACGTGGGAGGAGGGAAATGCAATGATTACACCATCACCACGAGGGTCCGACGTCCATCTTGAGTCGCACTCGCCCAAGGTACCCGGGGGGGTAATTATTTCGTCCTCATCATCAGTGACTTCAAGGTCTAACTTAGTAGGTTGTCGTTCTCTCGTGCGCGTACGCGAACCCGGTCGCGACATAGCCGCAGACCCAATGCCAGGACGAGCTCCATCCTTCTCCGCCAGGCGGGCAGCAGCACAGGCCCACTCCAATGTACGCTTCTTGCCGAATTCAACATACTCACGCGCTGGAGGGCTGTTGGGGTCTGTGATAGGGGAGGAGGGCATATTATCCCAAAGAGTTGCGCTGGGATCCAACCGCTTGGATGGAGTGCGTGGTGCAGGTGCACGAAGTTCCGATCGGGATGCGACACGATCAAGAGAGGGCCTCAACGACGCTGCTAATGTCGAACGATTGGTAAATGTAGGCGAGGACGTCCTACGAGATGAGGGTGGGGGTTGGTGTATGAACGGAGGGATATTGAGGGAGCTATAGTTGCCCGCTGCAGATTTTCGTTCTGTCTGGCGTTTGTTCTGAAACCATATTGTGACAGACTTAATTTCCCTAATTAATCGAAAAGGCGCGTCGTGAGGGCGATAACGCGATGTGAGCAAAATAAATTTAGTCAGTTCGAGTTCTTACATTCCTCCAGCCTTTGCGACGGCCTCACGGTCTTCTCTTGAGGGATGAGAGTTCCGGTGAAAGAGATCTTCGAGCATTACAAGCTGCTGCTTTGTGAATCGCTTGCGGGTGCGGCGAGAAGTGGCGGAATTAGCGTTGCTGAGACAAACAGTGTCCTCAGATGCAGTACGTGAGAGCATAGAGGTGAGGGAGTTGTGGTCATAATGATGGTCCATGCCAAAGACCTCGAGGAAGAACGGATGAAGAATTGGGAAAAACCGTCACGGACCTATTTATGTAACAGGTCCTACGTTTTTTGATGGAACCAAACTCATAAGGGTCGCGTCATGATGTCACATGACTTTTCTCATTGCCTTAGATTGTTGTCGTTATGTCTCCCGAAGACCTCTCTGAACAACGATACGACCCCATGTGTACCAGGAAACAGGCTGAGTTGGATGTTTGGCCTTGGATTCCAAGTTCTTGGTCACATCAACTAAATTAGTCGCGTGGCTTCGGCGTGCGCACAGACAAATCATCATTGGCAACGGGTAAACAAAACTTGTTGCAAGAAAGGCCTGATATATCTGACATCATGACGAAGAAACAAGTCTTGTGATTCGACTTTTTTTAGATCTCTATTCCACAACAAGCAAGCTGGTACTAAGACGCGGAGGGCTAAAATATCTAGAGGGGCATATGGGCGGAGGAGTAGGGTGTGGGTGCCAAGGATGTCACTATAAAGGGTAAGATCACCAGTGGGTACGGATCTGGTAAGGTCATGGGCATGCTGTTAAACCAAACTTTGTATGTCCCCTTCCGATTCAATTTAGGCCAAATCCAAGACTTGTGTAATGACAAAATGTGTCTCAACTCAACTGGAACTTAGTGGGTGACTTCCCGTAAATTCTGAGGATATAGAATTTCAGTCTGAAAAAATCTGGGATAAATTTGATTCCCGTAGCGAGGTGTGACCGCGATGTGACGTTGACTGCCAACGCGTTGCACGCGACGTGTCACAATAATATCACGTATCCTCTGAAGACAGAAGCATGTTGCACAACAGCTCTTTGTGGTAGAATGTTTTGTACAAGAAGCCTCCCTCTAACTTTGATAAGAGCTATTAGAAGGTAAGCTCAGTGACTCAGATTGCCACTGTGTTTGGCTCCTATCCCCTTGAAAGAAATCACACAACCTTTGTAGCTCATAGAGGAGAAATAAATAGCATGTTCAGCCCAGATTTTATATTGAAGACAACATCAGCATATAGTACGCCTTGATCTGTAATGGAGAGAATATACTGGTCTGGGAGACCACAACACCTGAGAAAGTCTGGGAGGGTCATCCTTTTGAAATTCATGCTCAGCATCTCGGCATAGAGTAGTCTGAGAAAACCTGTGACCTCAGATTTTCTCAGACTGCTTACGGGAAGTCACCCAGTAGCATACATACGCTGGGAATCGAAGCTAACATATGTCCTTCAGGACCATCTGCCAATCAGTCATCTGTCAACCAACGGAGATGAGAGAGATAACACATCTATCATGGAGTGATACGATAAATACCTGGCCATAGCCTTGATTAGACTTGTCAACCCATTTACTCGTAGATTTAGCTATGTCCGCTGACAGCATTACAAAATCCGATCTTGCCACAAAGCTTTACTCTCGTGGTGAAGCAAAGTCCATGAGCACACCAAAGCATCCTCTGGATCCCCTTACCCCCGATGAGGTTAGTCCAAATATCAGCGCGATCTCAAGGCCCATTCACTGAGCTTATTAGCTGTCGGCAGCAACTAATGCTGTCCGTCATCACATTGCGGCTGAGACTTCAATCAAGGCAATGAAATTCATACTTTGTGAATTACTTCCTCCTCCGAAGCGGGCGGTTCTCGCTTATCTCGGTATCCCCCTGGAACACGGAGTTAAGCCTGAAAAGCCTAGCCCTATGATTAGGAAGGCTCAGATCGACGTAAGTTGTTAGGAATACTAGATTGTCGTTATTTTGACATATTATTAAGGTTCTCGATCCTGTCACTGGGTCAGTAGACCGTGAACTATGGCAATCGCTCTCAGTCTTGAATGCATGTGATCCAGATATTCATACAACGTGATAGTCGCACTATACGATGGGCAATGGAAAGTTGAAAAGTTGGACAAACTGCCCGAAGGAGTTCAGCCACAGATTTCTGTACAGGAGCTCCTTGAGTGTGAAAAGATCGTGAAGGAGTCCAAACGTGTACAAGAATTAGCTGCAGAAGTTGGTGAGTGTAACTCTTTCTTCTAATTGCTGTGTATTGCTGAGTCCGTCTAAGGCATCAAACCTGACCAGCTCGCTTGTGACGGCTGGTCTATTGGCTATGATGCTCGTTTCCCTCAGAGCAAGAGAATACAACAAGCTCTTGTCTTTGCTAGATTTTCTCAGCACGACAATCTCTATGCCCACCCTATGGTATTGTCACTTAATACATTGCGCTAGACATCACAAATCCAACTTAATTGTAGGATTTCATTCCGATTGTTGATGCAAACAAGGGAGAAGTCTTACACATTGGTACGTTCACTAATTCCATCACCCTTTCTGTCTCCAATGATGGTTAGATTTCCCTCCGATGTATAAGCGAACGGCCACCGGCAAAATTGAACTCACAGCATCTACTACCGAACCTCCAAGTCTTGACGATTCGCAGTTTCCTGGAAGGGAGCGTATTGCACCTCCCACACAAGCCTTTGATTATCTTCCTGATCTGATGGCGCAAACGGGGCAAGAATTTCAACCTCGTAAAGACATCAAGCCATTGCATATCATCCAGCCAGATGGCGTCAGCTTCAAAATGGACGGCAATGTCCTGGAATGGCAGAACTGGAGGATGCATATCGGTATATTCTAGCAATTGTCTCATAATTTTTGTGTTAATTTCCCATCCCATGATTCCAGCTTATCGACTCCGCGAGGGTATAGTTTTGTCCACTATCACTTATAACGATCACGGCGAGGTCAGACCGCTATTCTACCAGCTAGGTTTGTCGGAGATGATTGTTCCATACGGAGCACCTGAGCATCCTCATCCCAGGAAGTTTGCCTTTGACGCGTGAGTTCTCGTCAACTTCTCCAAGAGATCATGACTCAACGTATATTCTGCAGCGGTGAGTATGGAATTGGTGCGATGGCAAACAACCTTGCTCTGGGATGTGATTGTGTCGGCCAAGTCCAATACTTGGCAAGTAATTTGAATCCATAAATCCAAGCTGTTAGCTCATCATATGGCACTGATAGCCTGGATGTTTTGCCGCTCACGATGGAAGCGCCATGGTGATTGATAATGCTATATGTATTCACGAAGAAGATGCTGGAGTGCTCTGGAAACATACTGACTATCGTACCGGCGGGAGATCTCATACTGTCCGAAGCAGGAGACTAGTGATCAACATGGTCTGCACACTGGCTAATTATGGTTCGTCGATTATTCTCTTCTATAATCTCAAGTTCTTATTCCCGCCCAAAACAGAATACATTTGGAATTACAACTTTTATCAGGATGGGACTGTAGAGATCGATATTCGTCTCACTGGAATTCTTCAAGTCTACGTTGGTACGAATGAGCCTAATCCACATGGAACAACCGTTGCGCCAAAGGTCGATGCTCACTATCATCAGCATACGTTCTGCTATCGAATCGATCCCATGGTCGATGGACTCAAAAACACTGTCATCGAATCCGATGTTCTCCCTCTGGATCATCCAACAGGTTCCGAGAAGAACTTTTCTGGTAACGGATTCTACTCAGCTGATACACGATTGTCCATCGAGACAGGCCGCTCATATGATATAGCAAAAGAGCGCCGTTGGCGCATTGTGAATCCTCAGAGGCACCATTATAGTTCTGGAAAGGAGGTTGGATACACCATTGGATTGAAAGGTGGCGTGGTGCCAACAATGGTGAAGGATGATAGTTGGGTTGTAACAAGAGCTCCATTCCTTAAGAACGATCTTTGGGTATGCAGGGACGTTGAGGGAGAGAAGGGATCAGAAAGGTTGTATCCTGCAGGACGATATGTACCGCAAACGAGGACAACTCCCGCTGATTCCATCGGAAATTGGGTCAAGAACGGACAACCAACAGATGGAGAAGATATCCTGGTTTATTTCAATATTGGAACTACGCACATACCCAGGCCTGAGGATTGGCCGGTGTAAGTTCTCTTGATCTTGAGTATCTTGACAAGTTCTGATCAAAGACAATGTAGGATGCCCGTCGATCATATTACGGCGACATTGAAGCCCGTTTCGTTCTTCAGAGTTAATCCAAGCATGGATGTGCCCGGCACGAAGGATAGTTTGAGTGCTGCCGTGCAGCAGGAGGGCTCTTGCCATTGATCTCCTTGGATTTATCCTGAATCTAATAAAGTGCGATCAAATGTGCAATTAAAAATTGATGTTTTGTGCTTCACAAATGATCGATTGTATCACTGTTTTTCGAGAGTCGTGCTCATGGCGAAGGAATATTCTGGTTGGTCCACCACTACTGACGAGTGTATCAGATGTTTGGGTCATGATCCGGACTGATTCTACTACCATTTCGAGTCGCAAACGAAATTAGATGGACTCGCCAGATGTTCAATATTTCGATCTCTCAAATAAATAGTCAAGAAAAGCTCTTGGGAGCTATGGACGAAGATTTCGCTCAAGTTTCTGATTTCACTATTGGGTCTCTTTCATCTCAAGATATAGGACAGTCAGTGAAGCGTAGTTCCAAAAGAAAAACTTCACAGAGACACGTTTGATGGACAAATCAAGGATCAGACAAAGGTACAGGAACCTCATGAGGTTGCGCGAACTTCGTCTATACAAATTTCTCGAAGAACATCACTAATTTATCCAGAAATACAATATTAACATATCAGTAGTCAACCTACGTACTTGTACAAAAAATATAGCATACAACTTCTTCTATACTTTTCCCTTTGGAAGATCGCGATGCGAGAAGAACGAAAAATCTCAGTGTTTTCTTCAATCCAACTCATCCAACTGTGTCACCATCTCCCGCACCTCCTTCAAACTCTTTTTCAAATCTTTCACTCTCTCCTCCATCCGATCAAGCACATCCTGTAGATCCCCAACTTCTTTCTTCCACACTAAAGGGCCAGGAGAACCTACCGAGCTGGGGACCCATGAAAACCCTTCTTTCGATGACTCTTTATTAATCCCTAAACCACCATTTTCAGCCAAGTTTCCACTTATACTCAACTGATGCTGTTTTGACATTTCATCCCAAACCGAGGTGACAACTCCCTGTACCCACTTTTCCCTATCCTCCATCTTCTTCATCTCTTTCCTCCTCCCAGCCTCCTCTCTCGAGCCCATCAAAATCAATGACCACAAATTACTGATAACCAAAGTCACGATCACAAACCACATAATTGTCGTACTAGAAGACTGCTCCCAAGCATCTCGAACAAGTTCTAGCGCTCCTTTGGTACTTCGAGTGATAACTTGCGATGCGTCTTCAAATGTATCCCAAGCCCATTGTAATCCACGTTGATTTCTCTCATGTTCTCGACGTTTATTCTCTTCTATTGAAGAGAGTTTCTGGGTGGAAATCGTAGTTGTTTCGGTGACGACAACTACTGGTGCGGGCTCAGAAAGGACGGAGGTATCGATCCCTTCAGGTAAAAATTCAGTTTGATGTTCTTGGATGTATTTACGCATGGATTTTTCGAGTTCGGCATGATATGTCTTCTGTCCGTCGATTGCAGATTTTTCGATGATTGCTTTTATTCGCATCGAGCATAAATTAGTCTAATTATGGCCGAAAAAGGGACAGGATGGGGACTTACATCTAATGAAACTACGACCGGTCCATTCAACTCGTGTTGTGACTAGTAATTTTGTTGATACAGAACTTGCCCACATCACGCATGTCCTGGTTTTGACAGAAAAGACACCACCACTCGGTACATCCGGAGTGCGTGTTGTTGTTATAGTGGAAATGTATTGCTCTGGATCATTGTAAACCATTTCATCCTTGATCTCGCATTTTGTTGATTTGGGTCCAACACTGGAATTCAAAGGCTTGATATACGACATATTCCGCGTGAGCAAATTCGATCCGGGTGAAGTTGGCTGCCAATCCGACATTTGCACGTCTAGAATTTTCCCAAGTCAGTTAATCCAGTCGGAAGCCAGGTGTCAAGAACCACACACCTAGGAGTTTTTGATCAATCGACATGAAATCTTTGATAAATCCACTGGCAAAGATCAGGTTATGTATCCGCTCAGGGGTGCCGGGAAGTGTACAATCCAATGCTGTTTCACTATAATGACCTCCATCCTTTGAGCACGCACATGTTGTTATTTTGGGTTCCTTCGTGAGAGCACCCGTTGCCGCAGCAGCAGCAGCAGCAGACACTATTGGTGTCCCGTCTATTGATAGCTGACTGGTGTCATCAGGTCGTGCTAGCCTCCATATGTTGTGAATCACGTCGTAAGTTGTGTCACGAGAGAGGAAGGAAGCGAATGTGTATTTGGCTTGCCGAGTGGTGACTTGGATGGCATTGGGAATAACAAAGGCAGTCATACGCTTTTCGAGTTGTGTGACTTCATACATGGGAATGGAGAGCTACACCTCAAGTTAGCACAGTACCTCGTAGGGGAGGCTTGTCGACGCACATCTGTGATCCAGCCGAAAATGTTTGCATGGAAGCATATGTGATTTTCTGAGATATAGAGTCGACCTTGTACTAGGATATCTCGTTGGAGAGCGCAACCGTAGTCTAACAATTGTCAATGGGCGTGGTGTAGAAGGAAGTGTGTGTCTACCTTCAATCAAATAATCCCCTTCAGGGATACTGGGAAACAGTTCATGAAAATCTGCGTTCCTCTTGTTGCTGGCTACTGCAAACCCTGTAACTGGCATGTCTTCCATGTCGTCAAGTATTGATTCGTTTTCTTCTGAGTCGTCTTCATCGGAACTGGCATCTAATGCAGAATAATACTCTGGCCTATCTTCCGGATAGTACTCCGATACGTTGTCACTTACTATTGAGGCAGATGTCCGTGGGGCACCTGACCTGGGCAGTGACAACCGTTTTGGTCCAGAAGCCGGCGAAAAATCTGCCGACTTGCCTTTAACATGATAGGAGGAGCCAGAGGGAGAGCGTGTCGAGTGTGGCGGAGATCCGGGCTTTCTGGAAGAGGTCGAAGTGATTGGAGTTTTCTGGGCAGTAGAACTGTAGGGAGGCTGCTGAGCAAGAGACAGTGTTTGCTGGGCCATAGTTACACCCGATGCTGAGATTGCAGTTGCAAGAGTAGTAGGCTTGTGGGAGGTAGATTTCTTCCAGGGTCGTCTCTTGTCCTTTACACCTGGACTTGTGGATGAGATGGATATGGCGTCTAGGTCTCGAGCGGGTGTGGATGAAGCACCGGCTTGTTGAGGGAAAAAATCTGTCTTGAGCGCAGTAGGTGATTCAACGATGGGAGTCACAATTATAGTGCCATTCTCTCCCTGGCGAGAGTCGCGAGTTGTTTCAGGAGTAGTACGAAGGGAGCGACTCGAGGCCGAGCGCTTTGACCTTAGATCCAGTGTTTTAGGCATGTTTGTATTGTTGCAAGCCAGATCAGAGCCTGAGAATACGGGAAATGTCGTACGACCCTGACTTGAATCTTCCCAAGTCTCAGAACGGGAGGACTCGTGGGGTGATGGCGGTTCCACTACAACTGTTACTACCTGGCTCGATCCTGTATTCTCTGTTCCCAGCGATGTCCTGCTGGCCCCAACGCAAGCGTCGATCTTGATGGTCGGTGTGGTAGGCCTGGACGGGGTTTTCTGCGTCGACGACGATTCGCGGGACGACCCTGATGCATCAGGCAGGGCCTGGCTGGGCGACGGCGAACTGCCCTTAATAAACCTTGAGAACAATCCTGGAGCCATTTCTCCTATGATAACCTTCTCCTCTATTAATTTCTCCTCTTGGGAGCGCGATCTTTAGGGGCAATGGTGGAAGAAAGGAGCAATGGATTAAGCCGAATACGGGATTGTTTCTCATTTTCATGACCTGTATCTAATAGCACCCCTTGAGACTGGAATATCATGTTTGAGCCCCACCAAGTATCAAGTATCATCTCTGAGCTACTGATTAATCATTGGAATGGTTCTACAACGGATCCGACGATTGAAATTAGCTCGCGAGGCAATCTTTCCCTTCCTAATACTGCTTCCTGATATGATGTACTTTGCATAATCCATCAAACATGTCAGAATTGTAGAGAACTCTCATTCGATAGACGATGCACTCGTAGACGAGTTCACAAAAAATATCACAGCCACAATCATAGCTCTTTGATGCACTATAATACTATAATGCAATCAAAAGACTCAAAGACGATAATTTATTCCAACTCCAATGACTTTGCAATGTCTTATCGAGTCTTCCTAGGAGCCCCTCCTCTGAACACCATCGACAACGATCCGCTAGGATATCAGTGGGAAAGCATTTCTTCTCATTCTCAGTCCGATGCCATACGTGAACAGTTCCCGACACCACCTGACTTTCCAACCATTGAAACGTTGGATGACGCAAGTCGAAGAGTATCGTTGGTATACCAGAATGTCATTTTCAACGATGATGATGACGACGATTCCTGGGAGCAAGGTGAACAGTCTGAAGAAATAGACAGAGGACAAGCTGGTGTCGGTATGGCCTGCTTCTATGATTTGCTCATTGAGTAGAATTCTTGACGAAACTTGCAATCTCAAGATCAAACGACAACAATAACCTGGCCTCCTACTCTCGAACAAAATCCATTGGAACCCTCATGTTCACAGGCAAGCTTTGCTGAGGTGTCATTTCTCAACACCCCAAGCCGATCCTACATTGGATCGCAGCTCAGAACTCAAAACACTCAATCCTTAAATTACTCTGACGCGTCATCCATCGCATGTTTTCCGACATTCCACTTCAATCTTCATACACTCGTCTCAATTACACAGCTAGTGAAACAAAAGATAGTAGGGACCATCAAGATTTCAGCCTTACAGGCCATTCTTGAAGTTGAGGGACCTGACACTATCAGAATCAAGTCAGGGAAGGATGCAGGGAAAGAAGTGGCAGTTCTCAGATTGATACTTGGGGATGAGGGTGGTTCTATCTCCAAGTTAATTGCATGGAGAGAGGTTGCCGAACGTTGGGGCGGTCAACAGAATACTGTTGCAGTCAAGAGAGGCGATGTCGTTCTGATTGAAAGTTTGTGTTTCGCCCTATTGGTAATTCATAACTAACTAATGTTGTCGACATCCAGATGTGACGATCACGTTTGACCCCAAGTCATCACCTACCATCACAGCCTCACCTTTTCTCAAATCTTCCTTGACCATCTGCTATCGTACAATGCCTTATGTCAGATCAGATAATCGTTTGCGTCCTGATTTAAGACTGGGTCAGGGTGATGCTGCTGTGCGCAAAGTTGCCACTGTTGTTGCCTGGTTTCAACATCTTGCAGGTCTCGACAAATGTTGATTATAGTAATTAATTCAGTGATGAGCGTCTATCAGTCATCCTATCTTCATTACGGGCATCCAACATCCCAAAATGACGATATAACTCAATAGGTTCGGTACTATGTCTGTAGTTTTCTTTCTCTGACCTGTATGTCATCAGACTAAAGAAAACTTGGTTTGGGGTGTTGCATCAAGGAAACCGGAGCCGACAGAGTGTCTCAAGACTTGCTGACATTATTCAAGATGTGTGGAAACTTACGTCACCCCTTCAAACGAGAACCGCAAGGATCCATCCTCGAGTAGATGAACGATTAGTGTTTCACGATGGCGGTGGAGATGAATGCGTTCCATTAGGTGGACCTCGTATATTGACAAATGTAACGAGGCATAACAATAGATCATGAGTCCTTTATCCGAACCTTTGCTTCGCTAATTGCTGGAACATGTCCATGGTGGCCTACAAGAGTATGAGAGCTCGCTCAACCAGGTTATTTGACGTACAAACCTTCTCCTTTTCCTTGATGGCATCAGCTCTCTCCCGTAATGCCATATTTCGTTCATCCGCCTTTTGATCGTGGCGTCGTCTCGCAGCATCTCTTCTGGCAACCCTGAGAATGGCTTTAGCAAAGGAATGAGTTGTTCTATAGAGCAAACCTCTCTCTGAAGCTATCGCCTCCACCCATGGTAGTAGATTCGTCCAAGTCAAACCCATCATCTCCGCGCTCCCTGAATGTCCTGTCGTTCTCTCTTCGAAGTTGTTTCTTCTCCAACATGGCCTCCCTCCCAACCGATTTAGGTCCAACCATATCTTCGACTCTGTCTTTTGCTTCTGTTTTATCCTGTTTCCTTCGATATCGCCTCTCTTCTTCTTGTTGTTCATTGGCATACTCCCTTGCGAGTGTGAGGTCAGAGGCAGAAGGCATGATTGGACCCAGCATGCGCCCCTTGGAGCTACCAGAGCCTGATGGAACTTTTTGAGATGAATGGTCGCGAACATTGGTAGCAGCACTAATTTCTTCGCGTGCAGCTCGTAGTGCATCACCGTCAGCACGCGTTTGCTTTGAAGTAAATGACCATTTGTATGTAGTCTGATCAGAAGCCTGAGCCAGAGAAGCATTTATCCCCTGGTAGTATCTGCCTAGAAGCAGGTGGTTCAGAACGGAGGGAAAGGAACATATGGAGAGCCGTGCTACACTCACGAGATAACTTTCCCCGGTTCCAGGCCTAGACCGTGCCATCCTAGAGAATGAGTCCTGTACTGTTAAATGAACCAGAGTATACTCACTTTAACGAACTTGCGAAAATAACTGTAGCACGAATGAGTTTTCTAGAGAAAAAACAAGAGGTTGCGCCTACCTTCTCGTCTTTTCGCTTGGAAGTTCGTTGATATACTGCCTTTTGAGTGAAGCATCATGTCATGATGAAAGCATAATTTCCTGACCTTTCCACGCTCTTCTTTGAGCCACAAGCGCAACTCATCGAATTTCCTGAAGTAATCCCCTTCGGTTATCGGAGATGCACCATTCGGAAGCTCGACCTGTCTTTCGGGAGAATAGGACCTCCTTGAGCGGTCTCTAGAATAGGACCTCCTTGAACGGTCTCTAGAATAGTCACGATGCTTGTCTCTGGAATGAGAGCGAGAGCGGCGGGAAGGCATGGCTTTTGATGAAGAAGCGTTATGCTCGTGTTGTATCTTATTTACAAAAACTTGGAACTAGGCACGTTACGCCGCAATGATAAGATACAGTACTTGTGGACTCAATAGAATACATGCTGCGTCAATCCTGAACCAAGTCTCAAATATCCAGAAAGCAACGATCAATCATAGCTACTGATGTCAAAGCAACGCAAGATCATTTTGTGGTGATGCTACTTGTTTTCCTCTCCCTTGATGGGCAAAAATAAGAAACAGACACAGCCCACTCATGACAGAATTTCGAAAAGCGGCAAGCCCGTCAATAATGTCTGTACAGTCCAATTTTTACTGTGACTTACAGCTCATCTATCATGACATTAGGAAACAAATGTGATTCGTTCAACCCATGATAATCTTTCTAATTACTTTTGGAGCTTGCTAGTCTTAGGTCTAGCGATATATACCTACCTTGTACGTCTCTACCACTCCTCGTGCAATTAAATACTGAATTAGGCTCAATTTCAGAAACCCACTGTCATCTATAAGTTCGTTGGTGATTGGGTAGGATTTTCTGAGCACTGGGATATTGCGTCTCTGTCTGAGGGAGTTCAACCTGTGGTTGCAGCACTGCAGGCAGATGCTGCAAAACAAGAAGCTGTTGTTCAAGCCTTCAAGGTGAATTCCGTCTCTTTCCTTCCCCGTTTCTCTAGTTACTCACAAATCGTGGGCCAACAGCATGCCTGGTTGGTTTATGGTATGATACCTCCCTTTCCAATATGAGAGTTGACTCCTGATTTTTCTTCAAAGAACAAAATGCCATGGGTGCAGATGAATACCACCCAATTAGCCATGAGGGTACCAATCTCACGAGCGCAGGAGGGATCGGTTATACAGTAGTTGACTCTCTTGACACAATGCTCATCATGGGTCTCAATGAAGAGTATCAGCGTGCAAGGAGCTGGGTAGAAAATAAGCTCACATTTGACAAGGATGGCGCTTTTAGTACATTCGAAGTGAGTTTCTTCCATCTCCTTTGAGTTCACCATAAGGCTAATATTTTGGACAGACCACTATCCGTGTTCTCGGTGGTCTTCTTTCAGCTTCACATCTGACAAGTCATGACCAGATGTTACTGCAAAAAGCTGTGGATCTGGCAGATCGTATCATCCCCGTCTTCGATACACCTTCAGGATTACCTCTTCCTGTTGTCAACTTGGCAGAGAAGAAGGGGTACTATACTACTGATTACCCTGGGCTAGTCAGCATAGCTGAAGTAGCGACGCTACAGCTCGAATTTCGATACCTGAGCGAAGTTACTGGAAATTCAATTTATTGGGAGAAGGCTGAAAAAGTAAGGACTGCATTATGCCAAGGAGAGATCCAAGTCGACTGATTTTGATATGACTAGGTTATGGAAGTTATCCATAAAGCTAGGTTGCCTCATGGATTGGCATCCATCTTTGTGGAGTGGGTCTTTCTATGCTCGCTGTTCTGTCATGCTGTCCCTACTGAAGCTCATCACTCGTTGTGTAGTATCAATGATGGCCAATATATCACTTCTCCTGTTCGTCTTGGGTCCAGAGCAGATTCGTTTTACGAATATCTTTTGTAAGTCTATGAACTTTTGGGTGGGGAATGATGGCTTTTACCTGCTTTCTCAGAAAACAGTTCATCCAGACAGTAAGAGTTCTGGTCTCTCTTCGAACTTTTCTGTAATGACCCTTCGACACAGGGATATGCGGAAACTATCTACATGGATGTACATATCCTGAATCTTTTCTTCCAACATCCAATTACTTAAATTTGGAGTATAGATGTACCTCGACGCAATGACGGCGATTCAAGATCATCTTGTCCAAAAAACTCAAACAGGAGGATATACCTACACATCTGAACTCCAACCTGAACGTCATGAAAATGGAGAAATGTGCGCCTCCACTCCTCTATCCCGATCAATTGCTATTGCCTCAACACCTATAGATCTTGGCGTCTCGTACCAAAACAAGATCACCTCACCTGTTTCCTTGCAGGTTCACTCATGCTAGGAGCAGTCACTGCCGATCCGAGGGTCCCTCGTAGCAGAATCTCTCGACCACCGAGTCCTGATCAACTTTCAGAGAACGGCCTACGTGATTGGAAGTCTGGTTCGGAGCTTTTGAAGACGTGTTTGCATACTCATGATACTGCGACGTGGGTATCACTATTGTTTATGGGACTTTTGAGTCTACGTGGTGAAGTGATGAGGATTGATTTTAAGCTTGGCTAATTTAGGGGTCTTTCGCCTGAGATCGTTCATTTCAGAATTCCGAGTGATGGTATGGATGGGATGCCGCATGCACCATTGGATTGGTATATCAAGGGTGCCAAGTGAGTTTTATCTTCGAAACTTACCTATTGATGATCAAACAGGTTTTGCATCAGATTGGGGGAGCCTGCACCTTATTCTGCACGATATATGCTCCGGTAAGTGGTAATATACTTGTTCAGTTTCTCTCATTTACTTGAGTTGTAGTCCTGAAACTGTCGAGTCCTTGTTCATAGCCTATCGTCTTACAGGTGATGAACGCTATAGGGAGTACGGCTGGGATATTTTTCAGGCAATAGAAAAACACTGTCGTATCGAGACTGGTGGATATGCGACGATTCTCAATGTCGATCAAGTGCCGACCCAGAAAGAAGACAAGATGGAGACATTCTTCTTGGTGAGTTTCGATACACAAAGAGAATATGTAGGCTTATAGAATTCCAGAGCGAAACTTTGAAATACCTATATCTTTTGTTCTCTGATGATAGTTTGATACCTCTTGACCGTGAGTTCGTGGCAGCATCCCACATTATGTATTGGCTCAGACACACATAGGCTATGTCCTTAATACAGAGGCACATCCTCTACCAATATTCACGCCTACTATCAAACTTCAGTAATGCCCACTATTTGGTTGAAGCATGTAGCATAGCCATATTGCTAGAGAGCACCATCATACAAAGCATAAACTAATAGCATTGAAAGAGGGAAAAATTGTTGTTTTACCAGAATGGCCAACCAAATATACATAGGGATCCCATCTTGATAATACCACAAAAACCATCTACTCATCATCATCATCACCTCCATCATTACCTTTGGCGGCAGCAGCAGCACGCTTGCGCTTAACACGACCAGGACGTCCACCACCATATGGCGAGGTGAGAGCAAAATCGATATGCTTTTGAGAGTCAAGACGGACAATGAAAGAGGGAACGTTGACAATCTGCTTGCCAACACTGGAGGGCGATCAGTTGACAGACCTCTCATATATACAGGAGACTCACCGAATGTGCCTCTGCCTGATCAAAACACGAGCATGGTGAATACTCTTGGCCAGTCCACTCTTGAATACCTGAGTCTGGAGCCTCCTCTCCAAGAAATCCTCAATCTTCAAAGCTAGCACATAATCGAGACGCATACGACTCTCATCGAGCACACCGATGCGGACCAATCGTCGGATGAGAGCGTTTCCCTCGAAGAGACGCTTGGGATCCTTATCGTCAAGCTTGAGAAGCTCACGAGCGGCACGACGAATTTTAGAAAGGATGAGAGCAATACGCCAGATTTCACGTTTGTTTCGAAGACCGTATTCGCCTGCGAGCTGTAGAATACAGGTAGGTAAAGAAAGTATGAGAAGAAAGTGCTGCCATACCTTGAGCTCAGCATCGAGACGAGCAGACTCGAAAGGTCGACGGGGAACCTTGTATCTGCATCACCGCATGATCGTACGCGAACATAAGAAATGGGGGACACATATGGCATGAAACAAGTCAGCGCTGTGTACACACCCTCCACCAACGGTGGATCTTGAAGTGTTACTCACGTCTTGCTCTGATTTCTTGGGGCCCTGCAGACAGTTGGATCAGCGCAACGGGAACAGCGGTGAACAACATTACCTGGGCATTTTTTTTACCTTGCAAGTGACTTGCTTTGGGTCGAGCTCATAGCGCAGGATCGGTACACAGCCACAGCTGTACAGTTAGGGCAGCCACCCGGAGATTTCCGATCAGAGCCTGTGGTGGTCTGCATTGACGATCGACAGGACACTGACAAGACGGTGAGTATGTCGTTCGACTATGCTGTGCTCGCTGCTGATGGAATAACTAGCAAGACCGTGCTAGACAGTGAGCGTAACTCTTGTCCACGCTGTCAACACCACTAATGTTTTGTTCGGTATAGACTCTGAGACAAGATGCCGCACTCGTATGGTTATCGCGCGCGCACGCGCCACATGTTCAAGCGTGGCTTCAAGGGTGTGTATCCTGCCAGTCAAATGGCTGACTCTGGCTCATCGTACTCTCAGAGCATGGCCCCATCAAAATGTCGACATATTTAACCATTTATCGTATCGGTGATATTGTTGATATCAAAGCCAACGCTGCCCAACAAAAGGGTATGCCTCATAAGTATTACCATGGGTACGTTCTCTTTTTGACTGGCTTCGACCGCACGACTGATCATAGTCCCTGCAGACGAACTGGCATTGTCTATAATGTGACGCCTGGGGCTGTCGGTGTCATCGTTCACAAGATTGTCGGCAATCGTTACATAGAGAAGCGTGTCAATATCCGCATAGAGCACGTAAGGCACTCAAAGTGTCGTCAGGAATTCCTTGACCGAGTCAAGTCGAATACCGAGGCCCATTCTGCTGCCAAGGAAAAGGGCGGTGAGTGTGTTTGTCACATCTGGTGGTTCGTATATTCATTTGTATACACAGAACGTGTCAATCTCAAGCGCAAGCCTGCTCTTCCTCGTGAATCCCATGTTGTGTCTATCGTCGACAATGCTCCTCAGACTATGAGACCTGTCCCGTACGAGACAACAATTTAAAAGATATTATGATACTTGTGGGTTGTCTTAGCCAAGCCATTCTTATGCATTCTTCTCTGCAAATACGCACGAAATAATATGATCATTATGCATATGACCATGCACACCTCCATGTTTATCGCCAGTACAAAATTGGATATAAGTCTGACGCTTTTGTCGACTATTGTTTCTACTTCTATTTTATCAATAGTTCTGAGTCATCATTTTGATAGGTGTCATTACTATCTAGGACTATCATCAGACTATCATCATGACCATTGAACTTGCCCTTCTACCTCTTCCTGCCTCTGCTGATAGCTCGAGGTTTACGGACTTTGGCCGTCAAGTGATCGGGTTACATCCAGGCAAGCTGACTCCTGAACAACTGACTGAGATTCAAGAGGCTCTATATAAGGCAGGACTATCATCATCATTGATATTGATTAAGCTGCTCATGGATTCAACTCAAAGTACAACGTCCTTCTGTTTCGAAATGTTGTGGTTACACCTGAGGAACAATATGCATTGACCCAGGTGAACAACACCTTTCATTCTCATATCAGACCGCTATTAAGCCTGATTCTCCAGTTCTTTGATCCACATTCTGAATCTTACGGACATGGCAACCATAAAACTGAATCTACCCAAAAATCCATTCTGCATCCAGACCTCAAGACTATCCCCCGTGTTCCTCAAGTCCAACTCATCGGCAATGGAACCGTGTACAATCATGAAGGTCTCACTGAGGCTCGGTTGAAACATCCCTCTCACACGACTTTTCACAAGACGCGTGTTCCTCCCCAAGACGAGTTGAAAGCAACTCGATTTTACCGCTGGCATATCGACGCTGCGTTGTATGATTTGAGTCCTCCAAAAGTCACGACGCTCTATGGATTGAAGGTACCGAGGGGGGAATCTCAGATATGCCGATATGATGATGGAACGGGTGATGAGCTACCTGTGCCCTTGGGCACGACTGCGTTCGTCTCTGGACGGACTATGTTTGAAATTTTGCCGAGGGAATATCAGAGTCTTGCTGTTCGTTCCAAGGTCAAGTATGCACCGCATCCTTACGTGTGGATGGCTCCTGCACGAGCCATGCCGACGGGATTAGGGATTGAGAGTGAGGGTTTGGAATTAACATTCGATAAGTTGCCTACTTGGGAAGAGGCCAAAGTGAAGGTGTACCCTGTGGTAAGTTCTTCTCATCAAAAGTATAACTTTCAACGTCAATGAACTTTTGATCAGACATGGAAGAATCCTGTCACTGGTGCTTTACATTTCCAAGTGCATCCTTGTGGTGTACAAGAACTTTTAGTTGATCCATTACCAGAGGGCAGCACCCATCGGCAAGACGCATTATATCCTGACGGTGCACATATCACAGACCTCAAACACGTTCGTGAGATTCTGTACAAAATGCAACGTCCAGCTATCGCTCCTCGAGTGAGTTCCTCTCTCTCTCTCTCTCTCTCATCTTGGCATAGACGTATTGATTCGTTAATCGAAACAGCTGGTTTATCCACATGATTGGCAAGAGAACGATTTTGTGCTCTTCCATAATCGCGGTGTCCTTCATAGTGTTGTTGGAGCATTCACTCCTGACCAGGTTAGAGTCTTTCATCAATGTAATTTAGCTGCTTCGGATGAACCTACTGGACCCAATGAGGAGGACGTCAAGAAATATGCATGATGATTTTTGTATTTGTATTTTCACGTCCAATGCAAGTTTATTTGAAAAAGCATCGTTGCGTTGATAAATTGGGAGCTGGATCCGTTTACAGAGTTTTCGAGATCTGCTCCTATCCTAAGACCGGGTATCAAGTTCTGAAATACACTGTTACTTGTACGACTAGCAGATAAATAGCACCTAGAGATATAACCAAGAAAATAGGGGTAGTAGATAAACCACAGAAAATCCAACCGCTAGATCAAAATCGCGTAAGAGAATCAGGCAACGATAGGTTTCAAACTTGACGTGGATGGCCTCGGCGCTCTTGGCGCTTTGTTAGCAGCAGCACCAACAACGATGTGTGATCGTGCCTGTGCTTCTATCTTGGCTGCTCTGAGAGCTGCACTCTTATTTGTTCTTGGGGTAATCGCCGGTGGTGGCACAACCCTATTGGGACGTTGCTGAATCTTTCCAATGGTACTGGGTGACCGACTTGACTCTAGCGAGTATTCATCCCTGTCTTTGGGATTCCGCATGTCAAGAGCAGACAACGCCCGCCGTGATGAGGGAGATTTCGAAGAGGTCTGTGACGGTGAAGATTGCAGGGGAACTAACTGTCGCCTTGAAGTCGATGCCGTCGCGGGTGACAAAGTCTGAACTACATGTAACATCAAAAACCACTCATTAACAGGGAAATTGAAAAACAGGGACGTACACGTTGTTGGATGCGAAATCCTACTTTCTCCTCGCATCTGCCTCAATGCTGCACTCCTATTCAGCTTCGGTGGTACTGTTGGGGACCTTACACTTGCCACACTGAATGTCTCATGACGTTTATGACCAGGAATGCCTTCGAATGTTGTTGTCGCTTTGTCTGCGCTCCCAGTGCTTGTGGCGGAGTCGTTCGTAATGGACCGTTTCTTTATTGGGTAAATGATGGGCCCTCCGCGACTAGTAGTGGGTACATCTTTGGCGATTCGTAACGATGCAGCCTTGCTCATCCGAGGAATAATAAGAGGAGGAGCTGTGGAGGGAACAGGAATTATTTCGTCTCGTTTATGACCCGGAACATTAGCGAATGTCTGAGCATGGCGTTCTTTGGAGATGGGTGAACGTGGCTTGCTGGGAGATTTATCCAATACAGCACCAGTGATGCGAAGTGCAGCTGTACGAGTCATACGTGGGGCAATGTCGGGTTCAGCTCGGGTTCTAAGCGGTGATTTAGCACTGCCGGTAGAGGCGCCCACGGCACTGCTGGAGGGGTATGTCCCCTGGCTTTCTCCCGTGTAGGACTGTGTAGAATTCTGGCGGTCACCGTCGCTTTCTGACGGGAGATCCATACTGCGGAAGGGCGGAGAGGACGCGAAGAGGGCACAGATCTGCAGCTCGGCGGTGTGTATGTCGGGGGAACCCATGAGCGCATTTTGCTGGAGAGAGATGCCGTAGAGGGCACGGAGAGAATGGGGAGTCTCGACGCGCGCAATTTCTGGGTCTCGATTTCCCATAAGCGTATTCCATACCTGCACGGCGCGTCTGCGCTCGAGGACATAGACCCAGACGGGGCCTCTGCAGTGGGTAAGTTTGAGAGAAAAAAAAACAGAGACCCGGAAGACTCACTCGCCCAGAGAGTCAGCGTCCTCGCCAAAGAGATCATACAGCGCGTCCGGGTCGGTCTCGACGTCGAACTCGATCTGTCGCTCCTTCACGATCTGAGGCACACGCAGCTGAGCACCGCGCCGGACGACAGAACTCGAGACGCACCTCAAAGCTGGCCTCCTGGATCCTGGGCTCGATATCAAAGCGATGCTGGAGGGCATGGTGTTTTATGATCGCCACTGTGCGCGTAAGAGGAGTCATAATGAGAGCGTACTGGTCCCGTGGCGGTGTACCCATGAGTAATTCAGGCACACACATCACATTACCTAGGGAACGCCCACACAGCGCATGCCCCATGGCTGAGTTGGTTACAGCGTCCGACTGTTATTGTGATCGGAAGGTCCTGAGTTCGAGCCTCAGTGGGGCAGTACGCCTTTATTTTACCAGCAAATACAGGAGCAAACTCTACTCTGAAAGGCAGCGGAACGATGAAACCTGATACTCAAAATTCTGCAACTCGGGCACGTATCCTCTGGCTTCAAATGTAGGGCCGTTGCAGCCATAATCCCTGGTACGCCATTGAGTATCTCGCAGCCATCAAGAAAGCTTCCCCATACCGATACAATATACAAAGCTGCCTGTTTCCCCTCAGCGCCACACTCGCCACGACGTCATCCCACTCTAGAGGAAGTTCCATGCATTCAAGATCGTCCCATAAAATCGAAACACAGGGTGATGTCAACCTCGTATTGGCACAAAGTAAAAGGGAATGTGCCCTTTCGTTCTGTCTGAACATCTTTGGAACAGACACCTCTCCAGGTCCAGCAGTTCTATTCTACTCCAAATAAAAAAACATGAGTCGTCTGAAAAAAAATCTCGAGAAATTGAAATCAGACGTGCTTGTTCCATCGACGTTGCCAAGGAGCGCTGCATATGAGTAAGAAAGTAGACGGCAGCTGCGAGGAGGCAATAGGTGCTAATAATCATCTTCTGTTCCTGGGACAGGTCTTGGTCCACCTCGCTTTTTATCTCACTTTTGAAGCACTTACGTGTCAGAAGCTCTTTGAAATTCTTCAATCCTCTCTTCTCTGTCGAATTGGAAAGAAGAAATTTTGAAAAAATCACCATGCAATATATTTTAATTCCCTTAATTTAATCCTCATTCCAAATAAGAATTCAAAGGTACAAGTATCCAGAATAATGTACGGGTCCACATATTCTGAAAGAGTTTGGAGACCGCGCCGACGTTTTATACTTTCCCTCAAACTTCTGTTCAAACGTAAAGTCCTTCACGTCCGAGTGGGTCAAGTGACGGCCTCCCAAAATTGAACTTGAACGAGATTGTCATAAGCTCCAGGTTTCAACTGACAAAAGAGACACTCACTGGAGGTTGGGGCTTGTTGGCCAAAATCACTTCAATCTTGTCCATGATTTCCGGTGTCAATTTGGGCATCACCTTGAGAGCTTCCAAATTGTCGCGGAGTTGATCCACACTTGAAACGCCTAATATGACAGTAGAAGTGTTGGGATTCCTAGCAACCCATGCAAGTGCAAGCGCTTGAGGTGTCGTGTTCAACTCTGGAAACAATGAGATGGGCGAATCATCGAATATGAAGGAAATCACGGGCCTGCTTCTGCAAATTTGGTCAATTCCCTGATTTTCCTGATCTGTTCTTGGCCTTCGGGGCTTTCGAGCTGCTTGATGACGTTGTTAAACTCAACAGAATGGACATCATATCGTGAACCCGCTGGAATGCCATCGTTGTACTTCATTATCATACTCTTAATCGCGTCAACCTGCTAAAGTGAGGTAATGCGTGCTCACCTTTCCAGTCAAAAGTCCACGGGCTAAGCAAGAGAAGGCTGTGGTTCCCATGCCATATTTCTTATACAACGGACTGGGTTTGTCATGAGTAGAGCATTCATCAGGGAAACAAGAAACTTTCTGACGCATATTCATCCTCCGCCCTCTCGCGCTTGAACATGCTGTAGACAACGAATTAAAATTTCACATTGGACTCAAAGTCTGTACTCACTGATGCTGACACTGTTCAGCTATGGGACCCATGAGGCCAAGTTTGTCTGCGACATCTGAAGAGATATGAGAATGTCGTTGTTAAAATGAATTCTGTCAACACGCACGCCAAGCCTCCTCGATTTGAAGAGCAGTCCACTCTGATGTAGCCCAATAGTAAGCCTGAACGACGATTTATATGGACATCAGTACAACTAGAAATATCGCGCACCCATCCTTTTTCGATAACCCAGTTGAAAGCCCGAACGATCTCGTCCATGGGGACTAGAAACAATGGTCTGTCAACATAAGAGTCTAATCTGGCAGAACGAGACAGTACCCGTAAAATCAGGGCGATGAGCAAAGACGACATCCACATAATCCAAGCCCAAGCGCTCCAAACTCCCCTTCAATCCTTCGACGATACTACGATACAGTCAACAAACCAAGCTCAAGATGACATACATGTATTATCATGACTCACTGTTTGCGAGCCAATCCTCCATTTATGTGACCTCTCCTCGGACCCCAATAGATCTTGGTTGTGATTACCAAATCTTCCCTCCTCAACCTGAGTTCCCTGATTACTCGACCCCTGTGGTGATATGTGATCGGGAACTGATGGAAGATAGAGTTGGACCTACATCTCAATTTCTGACTTGCCACGACCGTATTCCTCGGCTGTGTCGAACATGTTGATGCCAGCATCAAACGCTGCTTTCATGATATCCTAGACAATCAAACGGTTAACAGAAAGACAATTTCATGATGAATGAGAACAAGTCCTGCCTTGGCTGGATCGCCAACAACAGTACCGCCAAGAGTGAGCCCTGAGAGATACTGTTGAGCATCACCGAATCCTTGTACATATTTACTTGACACGCACATCCACCCAGACTAAACACAGGAACCCGAAGACCACTCGAACCCAACCTCCTAAATGGCATATCCTTTGGATCAAAGTCGATTACGGCGTCTGCTTCACCTGCCATCGTGTATCGCGGAAGAATTGGGAAGAAGCCTGGATAAGAAAGATAAGAAAGACTCTTACAAAGCTTGCAAACCCACCATTGCTGAATAATGATGCAATATTGGAAATGGAAAAAAAAGTCAGATCGCAACCTCTCCGCATTATTAAGCATGTATGCTATTTACGAATTAAAATGCCGAAATTATTGCGGTGCAATTGTCTTGAACACCATGAAGCTTCAATATCTTTCGACCGTCCTCTTCCCCCTCATATCTCTCGTCTGCGCCTCTACTCCTCCTGAACAGATCATCATGGACTCAACACACGATCTATTCGTACCAGAGAAGCACGCACAGCCTACTCTCGCAGACCTTTTGACCATTGACCAATCAGTCTCGATCTTCTACTCCTATGCCCGAGAACTCGAACTCAGCAAGATGTTCAATGACGATACTATCAAATCAACCATTTTCGTGCCCACCAACAAAGCAGTCATGGCACTCACGAGGAAACCGTGAGTCTGCTTTTGACGCTTGCTTTGCACCTAGATGTGTCCTGATTGCTCTTTATCTTTCAGTCATCAAGGCCAAGGATCAAATGCGATTTCTAATGACGTTCATATCTCAGAGGAAGAGTACGAGAAGGAATCCAGGGGGAATGTCGAACGTTGGGTCTCCGCACACATCATCCCAGTAAGGATCGATAATTTCTCGTAATCTAACATAACCTCATATCTCCGTAGGATTATCCTGTCGTCTTTGACTCGCATGAACACCCGACATTGTTGGATGGAAAGTCGATTTCCTTCAAGACTATCTCCAAAGGCAATAGTAAGGAGCCGGAATGGACCCGTGTTACTCTAGAAGATGGGGCACATATCCTCAACATGAAAGAGGTCAATCATTTATCTTGAATGATGACACCCGAACTCGAACTCAATCTTTTATCAGGCTTCAAACGGTGTACTATATCTTATTGATACCCCTATTTCCCCTGAATGAGCTGTACATTATGGACCTGCCCATCTCGACTCCTGAACCTCAAATTTATGTAGATATAGAATTACCTGCACCAAATCTGATGACATAGTCCCATACACGGGGGAATTGGAAGTAAGTCAACTCATTCTCACCAGCTTTGAAGAAAAGCTGTTTTCGATCGAGCTGAGCCTGAGGCGCAATCAGCCCATTTTTCGGAACAACGAATTCGATCTAAAGGATCGATAGAAATCATCACACTGAACCATCCAGGACGCGCGAGGCAGGGTTTACTGGGCCCATTGAACACTATTATATTCATCAGGATGCGCCTAGAAAAGACTCAAAGCGGCTATCGATCCATTGATTAGTATTGCGATTATCCCATGTAGCTCTCAATGCCAACTGGCCGATCTATTCCAGAATATGTATCTGAGAAACAAATCAACACAAAAGCACTTTTTGGAGAACGTACTTGAGCTCGAGTTGGAATAGTAACACCAACCATCGACGCCTTCAACGATATTCAGTCCTGCAATAATACAAACACCCGGATAATGCTTACCACCATGACCCCGATTTTCGACTCAGTTGAGAGCTGAGAGGTATCTTTATTCCATTTTACGTCGTTAATAGCTCAAATCTTGGTTTGTCACTGAAGGATCCAGTTGAGATAAGACTGGCCAAATTGACTTTTTTTCCCGGTCATTGGGTACTTCCTGGCTGTCTGTCGGTTGATCTGAATGGGTAGCCCTCAAAGTCGGCCGTACGCCAAGCGAGGAACATAAGACCTTGTATCGTGACTGGATACGATTGAGGAGTTGAGGTATATCAAAATCGGAGTTTGCATCAGTTGAAGATGGATTAATCTTTGGAAACTGTGTTATGAGCTCCAGTAAACGATTTGCATGATTAATGGAACGTCTGTGGATAACTTCAACATTGGCGATGTAGGATAGGGAAGATCAAATATGAGAATCTCACTCGTCATCCCCGGTTCCATGTTTCAAAAGAAAAGATTTCCACGTAGATGCAAAACCCTCATAAAATCCAAGTTCCTCCCATATCTCATATCCTTTCTCGCGTCCGAGTGAACGCCCTTCGATGAGACCATGTGTACGACCGTGATCATATCCATCTCGATACCCGGATTCGTAAAAACTGGAAATGCAAAAAAGACGCTTTAAGAGAAAATAAAAATCAAACAACAGAATGCAACCGACTTTTGCTCGATGTGAACCAGCGATTCGAGGTCAAAGCTTTCAGTCATTTATATGTCACAAGTCTGACAAGAACTCACTCGATTAGTGAAATAACGGCAAATGCCGTAAGTATTCTTGGTTCTAGTCTCAAATTCTAGATTATTCGAACTTGATAACAGCAATACCGTCGTTTGTGGACATGATACACGGGTCGACTGTAAATTGTGACAAATTTGTCGTTGACCTATACCTCAAGGCGCGCCGTCGTCAGAGTGGGTGGAATACGCGCATAGTAAGCCTGCATGCTGTGACCACACAATGCGGGTCCAATGTTAAGCAACTGGGTTTTTTTATTCTCAACAATTTATTACGCGGTGTACGAACACAGTCCGCGGTGTGTTAAGTGATGGTGTCGATATAAATTACCCACGCGACATTTTTAGTCAATCCACGGTATTTATTTTGGTCGGTGGTCGTTTTGACAGACAAGGTTTTGATCATTGACCAACAAGATACATTTCTATAGAGGCTCTCGAGTATAGGGTAATTAACTCAGACATCGTACAATAGTGTAGATGGCTCTATATCTATCTATAGGACAATCAAACACCATATCGTTGTTAGTATAAGCTATAGTAATAATAGTGTAATTGTTTCTCATCTCAGACGTCGTGCAATAGTGTAAACGGCTGAGGGAAGTCCACCTGCACCTTTGTAGTTAAATATACTCTCCACAACTCTACCCCGACAGGTACCCAACTAGTCCAATCAGTCCGACTACCCGGTAGAGAGTGTAGCTGTCCGGTAAGTACCCTGTCAGTCAATGATGTCATAAGAGTACGGTCGTCCGTTTCAACATCGAGAGTTAGATGATGATGCAGTCACTGCACTCTAAACTAAGAGTCTAGAAGAGGTCTAGAAGAGGAAGGTTGACTATGGTATCGCCTCGGAATGTGCGTTGACCCTGTTATTCGAGTCCATCCTACTATAGAATTCCAAGCTATTTCTGTATCCGTCGAACGTGAGTTCAAAGCACGTGCTTTGACGCGATGACTTCCCTGGCTGTTAGGGGTTAGATAAAGCAGATGACTCGGACAATGCTCGCCAAAAACGTTTGTTGCCGAGGTTGTTGAGCGCGCGTTACTTCGCTGCATATGACTCACTCTGTGGCCTGTCCGAGAGATAGGAATGCCCATAAATGACGCGAGATAAGATAAGTAAAGGGACCCGTTCGGTCATTCAGTCAGACCATTCCTTTAGTATATCAGGTAATTCGCTGGCATTCTGCCTTCTCACTAGACCACCATCACCGCTTGGCTTTCGACTATAATGCCTCTCCCCCGAAAGTTGTACAAGGCTTTGTCTCAGTGTTCCGTTAGCTCTCTCAACTCACCAGTCACCACCTCGGTCGACGAGAATGGAAGGGGCTGGTTGGCGACATTGCCAACACTTCCAACACAGAAGAACACCTTTGGAAAGGATGCAAGGGCATACCAGTACGAACGGCAGCGAATCAAGAAAGCTGCCGACTTCGTCAAGATGCGTTCCCGGAAAGCTCGAGGAGCTGAGTGGACGGGAAACAAAGCCCACCAAAGTTCAGCATCTGTTGCAAGTGCAACGCTGTCCGAGAAGGGGAGACACCTCCAGGAAGAGGAAGACGAGAATGATGATCTAGAGGGGTTGGTCCTCTTTGACAGCCACCAGGAGAACACGGGCGTCATGCCGTTTATGACGGAACCCTCTCTCCATCCACCTCGCTATGAGGTCAGACTAGCGGACTTTGTTCGAATGGGGAAACCGCGAAAGTCTAAAGGTTAGTGTTATGGATATGGTGTACCGTGTCGGAAGCTCATCGTGTCTTCAGGGGATGGAGACTTTGAAGTGATACCTCATATTCGTTCAGTCATTGTATTGGATGATAATACTCCCGACGGGTTCGGCGAAGATGAACCATGGGAATATGTCTCGAACCCGGACAGCGAGCCCAATAAAGGGTTGTCTTATGCTGAGGTGGCCGCCCTTTCCAAGTGATGGTTCCCCCGATCCGGACGGTTGACGGTTGCGACTCTTCGATCTGCTTTGAGTATTTATAACTATGGATTGTAATCTTTACCGGACCATAAGGTGGCAGAAGATAAAGAAAAGCGTATTTTCACTTTAGTTTCAAGCAGATACTTACGATACAAATATGTCATAGCTTGCGTTACCTAGGTTTTTATTTGTTTGCCGAAGATGTTATGCAGCCTTTAGCGATGCTCCAGTTGCGATGCTCCAGTTGCAATAGTAGAGGCACGAAACGGAGAGAGAAACAAATTAGGAATTGATGGGCGCTTAATTAGTAATACAACTCCCATGTATCATTACCATTCCATCTCGCCCGGAGACTGCGTCGACGGAGATCATTGATGATGTGGTATTGTTCTCATGAGCAGAGCTTTGTGACCCAGTTGTGTTGAAACGAGGGATATCAGAATATCATCTCTAAAATTAATACAGGGGATTGTTGCATTAGCAAAAGTGTGGAATATTTGAACACAGAAATCTATTAGCCACTCATAGGATCATCTTCGTCCCCTTGATTTATCTCATCAAATACTAAGCTACCTTGTTGCATCTTCAGCCATTCTACACTCCTCTTCTCATCCATGAAATAACTGTACGCTCTTCTCAGATCGTCTAATTCTACCTTTTCTACTTTGCGTTTTCGCGCGAGGATCTGCGCAGTTGAGATGATATTGAGTGCATAGCGCAGTGTCGTCTGTTGAGCCATTGTTGTTAACACTGCTGTAGCTTCTGCCGTGAGTTGGGTGTCCTCTTCTTGGCAGCGAATCTCAACAATCTGTTGAATTTCTTCAGCTGTATAAGGTTTCGTGCTAACGATCAGGACCCGATCAAGGAGGTCAACTGGAAGACCGTGTGGGCTCCGGAATTTTGTGCCTCTGATTCTGGACATGCCACGGTTAGAGGCCATGATCACCAGGGGAGCAAGTTCGTTTTCAAGGGCACGATTCAAAAACGAGAAGCATTCAATGTCCAGCATATGCACTTCATCGATAAAAAGGACCTTCCAATTTGTGAGCTTGGCGACACAGAAGGCAATGACAGAAACGTACGCCTGGAATAATCTCAGCCTTGCCTTCTTCTCGCCACTCTGCCACCTTGGTGTTTATTTGATTTCGAAGCTCAGGTTTAATTTCACCGGTATCACCAGCAAAGAGGGCAAGAAAACCCTGAGTTCGACTGTTGATAACGTCGATTTCGTGGAGAGATACGGTATGTACGACTTCTTTTCGCTTTTGGATTTCGCCCTCTGGACATTGGACAAATTTAGTCTGATAAATTTTGAGTCTCAAATGATTTGACGACCGTTGTAAGAGAGCTCACATCTGCTCCCATAGCATCATAGTCCCTTGATCTCGCGAAGGAACGCCCAAGTTTTGAGATCTTGCCAGATGTCTTATCAATTGCAACCACGTCTCCTGCGAGAACTTTTTCCTTTGTCAAAGCATCGATCATTTTTGTTCCAAGATCATATATTGTTTCCATGTCAGTTGTCTTGATTGTGAGTTTTCCGGTTTTTGTAGCCTGTGATAGGGTTAGAGGGTCAGGAAATGAAGTGTACACGGAGCCATACTCCAGTCAAACTCCGGTCAATCTGAATCTCGACTACTTCCCCCTCAATCAACTCAGTCTCTTCTTTTATTCGGACACCAATACTCCGCCGGAAGGCCTGGGTCAAAGCTTCGGTTTTGGACATCGAGAGGGAGAAAACTTCGCTTGCAGCGATCGTTGTAAAGGGAACATCTGAGCCCAGTGACTGGGCCATACCTACGAAAAGTATTTTAACATAAACACATGCATCAAAGAGCATCGTATCCACCCATGGCAATGGCAGTCTTTCCTGTTGACGGTGGCCCAGCAAAGAGGATGGCACGACCAGCGATCCGCCCCTCTTGCACCATTTTGAGGATCATACCAGCCGCTTTGCGTGCTTTCCCCTGGCCAACGAGACCTTGAGAGTTCGTGCGTGGCTCTAATCTATCGTCAAGCCCCAGACCACGGATATGAGAGTGTGCGCCTGGAACCTGGTGAGCTACCACCCTCTAGTATGAGAAATGTGATCTGTCTACCAATGCGCTCCATTTTAGAGATATCTCGAAGTTCTGATGTTCCTGTAGTGATTTGCATCGCCTACGCTATGAGAACTAGAGGCCAGGGATTCAGAGGCTCACCATTTTTGTGTGATCTCCAGAACAGGAAGAGTAGCTTAGACGCGTCGTGTTTGGCAGGGGCGTGAGAATCAAATACGGACGCGTCGAATTTGTTTTCCGGCCCGGAATCTTCATGCTGGCCTCAATCCGGGGCAACTTTCGCTGCTCTTATGCCTCTTTTTCTCGTTCTACGTCTTTCTCACTATGTAGCTCCAAGTCGCGCTCATACGCTTCGGAAACTTGGAAAAGTCCGGTAAACTCAGAGGCCAAGGCTGCATTTATGCGAACGGAAACTCTCTTCAAAACTTACAAACCCATTACACCCGGTATCCGTCATCTCAAGCGCCCACTCAATCCTCATATATGGGAGGGTAGGCCTGTTCGGCTACTCACTTTTGCCCGCAGGAAGAGAGGTGGTCGGAATTCCCAGGGTGTTATTACTGTCCGACACCGAGGCGGAGGCCACAGGCAGCGTATTCGCATTGTCGATTTCCATAGGAAGGAACCTGGTGTTCACGATGTTGTACGTATCGAATATGATCCCGGACGTTCAGCTCACATCGCACTCGTGTGCAACCGAAACCCGAATGCAGAAGGGATGAAAAAGTGGAGTTATATTTTGGCTACAGAGGGAATGAGGGCAGGTGACCAGGTGCAGAGTTTCAGACAGGGTATCCCGCGAGGCTTCATTCCTGGCTTTGACGATGCATTCAAGGAAGGCAAAGGAGACTCGTCAGGCTCTTCATCACAGACCCTCGCACTCGGTCTGTTGCGGACTCTCACACTCAAACCTGGCAATGTTTTACCGCTTAGACTCATTCCTCCTGGCACAATCATTCACAACATCTCACTGAAAATGGACGGGCCTGGCATCCTCGTTCGTTCTGCTGGTTCCTATGGACAAATCATTGCTCATGAGGAGGGAGGTCGATACGTCCAAGTGCAGCTACAGAGTGGTGAAGTCCGGAAGGTATTGAAGAATTGCTGTGCTACCATCGGTAAGGTCAGCAATAGTCTTTGGAAGAATAGGATTCTGGGGAAGGCTGGTCGCGCCCGCTGGCTTGGCCGGAGGCCATCCGTTCGTGGTGTAGCTATGAACGCGTACGTTGTTATCGGTTTCTTTGCTCTACTCAACCCTCATTCGGTTGCTTTTGCAGTTGTGATCATCCTCATGGTGGTGGACGTGGAAGATCCAAATCCGACAAACATCCAGTGTCAATATGGGGTTGGGGAACTAAGGGTACGCGTACTAGGAAGCCAGGTCCCAAAGGTCCTAAGAACAGCAATAAAATGGTCATTCGTGAACGCCCGAGAGGTGTTGAGAAGAGGGGTGGAACAACTTCATAGAATCCAATTATTCCTCTGTTGGTACATCAATCTTATTGCGCACCAAATTCTAATGCCGGACTGTAAACCGAAACACGACAACTTGCATGCTACGTTCAAGTACTACTGCTCCTCTTCTCCTTCTTCCTCCTCCGCTTCCTCTTCTTCGGATTTGTGTTTTGTCGGTTCAATTTTTGATTCTGCTTTACCGACAGCGTCTTTCCATTCTGTCAAGTCATTCCCGATCTGCTCCTTTGTTTTCATAATTGATTCCTGAAGGGCAGTATAATACAACGTGAGACCGGTCTCGGGGGAAACAGGAATAGAAAATTCATATGTCTTTGATTTTTCCAACCCATAGACATCAACTCCGGCTGGTAGCTTTAGATCGTAAGTAATCTTGACGGAAGACATCACGAACAGAGATATTTGGCCCTGTTTCATTAAAAACCCTTTTGTTGAGTGGGAAGTGATTACATCATCAAACCATTTTTGCCGTTAGAAATCTGCAAAGTATCTAGTGTCGCCCACCATGCATCTCATGTACAGTCTCGACGACAATGGTAACAGAGTATACACATTGAGAGTACGTGCCTGCTTGCAGCAATTTTGTCGGTTGGAAAGCTCATTAGTCCTAAGAAAGTCACTTCTGAAGGCAGACTGACAAAATCAGCTCACCCTGGTATGCAGGCATTGATCCCTCTCTTGTTCGGATTCTTGCTCAAGACAATTCGTCAGCTCGTTTTTCTCCTGATGACAAATTTTCACGCCATCGTGTAACAATTAAAAAGAGATATGGTGTCCTGCTCACCCAACAGCCAGCCAAGCCGCTCTAATATCTGTTTCCTTCTTCATGCTGTAGGTGATAAGAGTGTGATGGACGTAGGATCCTTGTTAGTCTATCTTGTGATCTTCCTAATGAATGATGTACTTGTACTTTAAGAGTTCCAATCTTCAGAAAGTCTCCCTCCACCAAGTTATATAAGGCCTGTATTTTCCATTCATTATTGATAGAGGCAAAGGTCTACATTGCCTTTCAGATCCGTACATGTTTCAGGGTTAGAGATGTCTTACATGGTGTGTTCAAGTGACCTGACAGTGGGGTGACAAGTCATCTAGAATTGTTGTATAGTCACAATGGCTACACTGCTAGAGCACCACTGTTATAAATATGCAGTTTGAGAGCTTTGAAGTTGCACTTTGACACAAGGATACTTTAGAGAGGAACTAGAAGAAGAGCAGGAACAATGGTTGTCCTTGAACATTGGCAAAAAAATAACATTGGCATGAGCAAAAACAATTCAGAGCTGTGGAAGTTATTTTCCACAACTGCTGAATTGTCTTTCTTCTTCTTTTCTTTTCTTTTTTTCTTTCTTTCTTTTTTATTCTTCACACATTTTGTGTGGAATTAGTGCCCTTTGGCAAGGCAACTTTTAGTGGTCAAGATGAGGTTCGAACGTCCAACCCACTCA
>Ga0153957_100115_pt1 | contig 58276 bp, 59 predicted proteins | sample TSFL041MetaG_FD_104745 | JGI IMG/M metagenome (GOLD analysis project Ga0153957, IMG submission 104745) | Attine ant fungus gardens microbial communities from Florida, USA - TSFL041 MetaG | ecosystem: Host-associated > Fungi > Mycelium > Unclassified | place: USA: Florida, Wekiwa Springs... | reverse complement strand
TTCGCCCACACCATACTCCTCCCTCCCGTAGATATGCCCCAGACATTGGGCTCTTTGTAGCCCTCCGCGTCTTAGTACTAGTTTGCTTGTTGCGGAATAGAAATGCTGAATCCAAAAAAAAAACACCGATCAGTTGACATCAAACCTTGGTTGACATCTGTTTGTTCGCCGTGTCAGCTAACCAACTTTCTACCAATTTTCTTCCATGACATCGTACCTGCGTAGTTGGTTTTCACCGGGAATCTCATCAGACGTCGTATCAGTCGCTACTCATAAATCTCCACCACCACTAGATGAAGACGATGAAGGCTCGACAACAGAAACTGAAGAAGATCGTGATCACAATGATGTACCACCTGCATTTCCAAGCATTGACAGTGCACAGCGCGTTCGAACTATTACTAGTGATGCATTGAACCAAGGTCCTAGACGTCTTACAGATGCACAGATGATGCCTCCCCCATTGTCTATACCATCATCATCATTACATCGTACTGGCCCTGGATCACTCACTGTCCCCCTGAGTACAGTAAAACGCCCATCGAAGAAACGGGAAAAGGTTGCTTTGGCACCAGGTCATAGTCCCATGGACTGGGCTAATCTGAAGATATCAGGACAAGATCTTAGGGTACGTTTTTACTTCGTTCTTTCTACTTTAGCACAATCATTTTTCCTTCCAAGGGTGTACCAACGTTATCACGGGTGACACCTTCAATGCTCAAACAGCACAACACTCGCCAAGATGCTTGGACAGCAATCAATGGGAAAGTGTACAACGTGACATCATACCTTGCATTTCATCCTGGAGGAGAAAAAGAATTGATGAGAGTAGCTGGGAGAGATGGTACGAAATTATTTGGTGTGTTGTACGGACAGCTTTCAGATTTTCGGTGGATTCTCATAGTGAATTTGATGTTTTTCCTAGCGTTGACACATGCTTGGGTCAGTGCTGATATGATGTTGGACGCATGTCTTGTTGGATTTCTAGTAGCAGAACGGGCATCTTAATTAGTAATTAATCGACTCCTCTATATTCGTAATAAATTATTCATAGATAGACATTCCTTCGGTGTCATTAATGTCACTTCTGGACCTTGGTTTCTTGTTGTTTCCGATATACATGAGGTCGTAACTGGTGGGAATTTGTGCAGGTAGATATCTCACTTGGTGTGCAATGAAAGCGATGTCTGGTATAAAACAGAATTAGCTTCCCAAGCACTACTCACCCACTCTAGACAGTACTTGCAAATCACTAGGTGAAAGCCTTGGCTCTCTCATACGAGAAGTCATGGACAAGAATATGAGGTTCCAGTATCAAGGAGAGATAGACGGGTGTATGGATTAACAGAGGACAACAGTCATAGGAGGGATCAGACTCGATGTATTTGTATTGCACCTCATTTAAAATGTACACTAGGTCAGGATACTGCGCATAAAATGTTTTCGTTCAAACAAGCGCACGACAGCAAGACCGTTTACCCTTCAGTGAGCAAGAGAATGCTATCGAATAGCATATAGAACAATAAATTAATCTGAGACATGCCATTGTGTATCGCGCAGGCTCGCTCAAATTACAACATATTTGACCATTAGGACTGAATCGAGTAGTACATATTATTCTGATCCCACAATGGAAAATCAGGAGATATACAATAATATCAATCTATCTTCTAATATTACATTTGTAGCTGTATCAATCTTGCAAAAATTCTTCTGTCTGTCTGTCTTCAACTCTACATATTCCCTCAATTGAAATTCTGCATCTGCTCTTCAAGTCCCTAATGATAGAGACGTGGAAGGCTAAGTTCCTATACGTGAGATAATCTGATAGATATAAATAAACGGGACCTCATCTCACCTCGCTGGTCATTGCTCATCTACCCATACTCACATGTATCCATTCAGATACACCCTGTGTTTCACTTGTTCTTTATATTGATATTTTACATTTTGATTGTTTGATATTCTCACTTGTGTCTGACTTATTCATTGTCTGATACACGATCACGATCACGTGTGTATGACAGAATGACGGTAGCACTGGCACCGTTCCTGTGGTACGCAGGAAGCCAAACACAACACGTTCTTCCCAACCCCTTTGTTTATCTCTGTTCCCCAAGCTTGTTTCTATCTCCTCTGATTTGTGATGTTCAACGATTATGGATCCGCAGGCGTCGCAAGTTCATCATTAACCAATAATCCATTCATCGACCATACAGCATCGACTACGCAGCGATTTCCTGATATTTCACAACCTCCTCATGTTGTAGGCCCTAATCAACCAACAGGCTGGAGAAATGGTAACGGCCAGCAGTTTCCACAGCAGCCGTCGCAGTTTCAGAATCAGATGCACCTGCTCCAACAGCCGCTCCCTTTGCAGACAAACATGACGAACATTACTGGGATGTCCATGGTTCCTGCTCAGCAGCCCCAGCCGACTGGGTTCCAGATGCAGGGTTCTTTCGGGCAGGGTGTACCTAATGGGACCAGTTATAGCTATCTCACCGGGACAGGACAACCATCGATCCAGCAGCAACAGCTACAGACATCATACCATCCTGTCCAGCAGCAATTACAGAATACAGGCTACATCTCTCAGTTGGATCCCTATGCAGGGATCCAAACGGGTTGGGGCGAGACAACAACGACAACGACAGCAATCACGACGAATTTTCCATCCACAACACGGTCTAGTGGCACCCAATACTTTTCATCTTCTAATATTAATACGCCTGTGTCTACTCAATCGACGTCGCTTTCTGCGGCTGGGGACCAACATCCGAGAGATTACATCAGTACACACAAAATGTTGATCGAGTCCTGGGACAAGTTGACTTGGAATACGTTTTTGGATCTGTTTGAGAGATTGAAGAATACTTGGGAGGCGAGGAAGAGGGAGTTGGAGGTTAGGATGGGTGTGTTGAATACACAAGTGTCAACATTACAGATGCAAACGGAAGCTGCGGGGTCACTCGGGTACGCCGGGTATTTGCAAGTGCAGCAATACCAGCAGGAGACTTCGAGAATTCAAGAGGTGGGTACCAGCATTGAGGGGTTTTCCTAAACGATGTTGCGGAGCGTGATTAAGATTGCTGATTTCTAAAAATTGTTCTTGATTAGCTTCTCGAAATGGCGTCATCAAATTTTGGTGCGTGGTTCAGTTCTAGTCTTCGAGGATTATCGATTGATGAGGTACTGTACTTTAGATTCGGTGGCTGCTTCAACGTTCCAGATGCGGGAAGTTTTTCAACATTATAGGCAGTCAGGGGATTGGGCGAGTAAGAGGCGAGTCCGGGAAGCAACGAACGCCGCATTGCAGAGCCTTCCGGATTGGCCCCAGCCGTTTGCTTGAATACTTTTTTTTGTTGCTGCTATAGTCTGGGTCTCTTTGTTTTTTAGGTCGTATAATTGTGTAATTTGTCTAAGTGCTCCAAATGTGATTCTCAATACAACAGCTCATCCATCTGTGTATGAAAACATGCTGAAGACATGCATAGCTGGAGATTGGTTTTTGGAGTCTCCTACAGGATCTTTTGACTTGATGACGACAAACCTTTCTGTCGAACAGAGCTACAACATCTGAGTCTATGATGTCATCGAGTCCAACCATCATTCCATGTCTCACATCAGCTCTCTAGCTCGTCTCACTTTTCTTCTATTTCCTTCTACTCCATAGCAATGTAGACCATTTTCACCTGTATCAACATAACTAGTACATTCTTATGCCCTCAGTCGTCTACCTTCATAGGTGACTCCTGAGGTAAGAGCTATAGCTAACTACATTGTATCTGATGTATACTGATCACGCCCTGTAGACTTATATTTCTGAAGGTAATAAACAGTCATCTACCTTGATAGGTGACTCCTGAGACTTATATTTCTACACTTTCTTCGAGACCACTTGTTCTCCATGATCTCCTACACCAACAACTCTGAACGTTAAAGAAGAGGAAGGGAGACAGAGACAGAGGCGTGATCCGTTAATGCTTGACGTGTCCGTACAATAGGCGTTCCGCAAAGTCTGCGTATCGCCAACTGAAATTGATGGCTCTCTCTTGTACAAAGCTAATGAACAAAAAAGAGAAAGATAGACTAGAGCGTCATCACTTCAAATATCTGCAAATTTGTCTGTAGCCTTGAAGCACCAACGTCAGCCATATTTTGTGAAGATTGAAAAAAGACATTTGGGTGATGCTTACTTCAACAAGAAGCTTTGTGGTGTCTGGCTCTCTCGAGGAGTGACCGGCATCAGGAACGATGTGAAGTGTAGCTTCAGGGAAAGCCTGTTTTATTTTTAATTGCGCACAAAGTAATTTCTTTCATTACACACCTTCTTCAGAGCATACGCAGTCGTAGCCTTGAAAACCAATTAGTGTCTTTCTTTTTCAAAAAAAAAAAGAAAGATGATGATGACGATGGAAAAAAGAGTGCATCTCACGGGACAAATTACATCATACCGGCCTTGAACGATACAAGTCGGGATATGACGACTAGATACATAAATGAGCGCTTTAAAATTATTTCACGACGCACTTTGATCTTACATTCTGTCGATCGATTGACTCTCTAGCAGTTGACCGTCACGCATGAATCCCTGAACAAGTTCAGTCCTCGGATCAGTAGCGCAGTATATTCGGAAGAAAAAACAGTCTCAAACCTCATTGATGAAGAAATGGTTTTCAATACAGGCAAAGGCGCTAATTAACATGGAAAATAAGTATTCATCAAGGAGGAAAAGGGGTCCTGCTCACAGAGCAAATTTATCTTCGTCAGCATGAGCAATCTGTTTCGGATCAACATACAACCTAGATGTCGACATCCTAGCATTAACCGTCAGCCAATTGTCACTTATAAAGAACTAACAAACAGGAATTCAAATGCTCACTCCCACTTGGCCCATGCTCTGGCTGCCTTTAAACGGACGGTTTCCTCCGGTGAGTGGAGGAGTTTATGATAAGCTTTTATCAAGTCGCCACGATCACTTTCAGGGATGGGTTCAAGGTACTCTTCCCTAATTTCAGAAACCAATGGCTCAATAGCTGAATTAGCCTGATTTCAACATTGATTGGGAACTCACCATGCCTCAGGGAAGAGGTGGGAAGTACCATCTTGGTAAAAGAATTGAAGTTCACTTGGGTGGAGAATCGGAGTCAGGCTTCGGAGAAGCTTGAGATAAAGAAAAACATGCCTCTTTCGTAAAGTGAAGATTCCACTGATAGATACCGGCAGTCAGGAATACAAAGTGAGTCAGAAAAAGCGTCAACAGACCGAAGCGTGAGTGATTTGACTCTATCGGGGTGTGTCTATGGGAAAATTTTTCTTCAGTAACGATTATCAGAAATCAAAAATGGGGTCGAGTTACTTGAGCATATGCCAGAGAAAGCGTCGAGCCCTTGAGATGAGCAGAGCATTTACCACTGAGTTTTTTTCTCCTGAAAATCAAAATCGTACCCAAGATCCGCCAAAGACGTGCCATTTCTCGATCCCAAGTTTTTCTCTCAATTTTTCCATATCCGTCACAAGATCCCACGTCGTGTTTTCATCCAAGCATGCGCTCCTAGATTGGCCTTCAGTTCAGGCAAACATTCAGATAGATAAACCCCCCGGAACGTACGGTGTCGACTTTCCTGCGCCTCGCTGATCGAATAGGACGATCTAAGTCGATGCATTGAGTTTTTTTTTTCTGATTTCAAAAACACGTAAATAGCCAAGACCTTGTACTTTTGTGGGTTGAAGAAGGTACGATCGGCGACATCAACACCTCCTCCCGGTCCACCTGTCCTGCAAAGTTAGAGCATGTATGGACCACATGTCATCGATGCACAAACCATGAACGAAGACGACTGTAGGTCCAGAGATGTCAGCCCGAACGCATGCTGCATGTACTTGGGAGCAACAAACCAGGATTTCCGTCCTTGTTACCCGAGATTTCGTAACTTTGAATAAAAAAAAGAATCACCTTGTCGAGTCTCCCTTCCAAAGAAAGAAATTCGATGGCCTACTAGAGAGAGTGGATGCTGGAAACTTTCAAGGTGCCAGTTTCGAAGGGTTCAATCGAAGGGTATGACATATTGATTTGTATCGTGGTGTAACGAGAAGACAAAGTGGATAAACGTCAAGATGAGATGAAGCTATTGGAAGGGAACCTACACAGATCCGGAAGATCGAAGCATCATGTCACATATCTTTTGGAGTAGCAGATTCTTAATTATTTGAAACTGGGATACCCAGATTGAAAACCAAGCTGGTCCTCAAGTTTGTAGGTGAGCACACAGCTCAGTCAAAAATACTGTTGAGGAACAAAATCACATTCAATGTAAAATTCTAGTTCGAATGAGAAACATTAGTCAGATGATCTTGCCTTAGATCTTGCCTTAAGAGGTGTGAAAATATTTCAAGAATTTCTGTGCTTCTATCCAACGCTTAGCTGTGGCTCACCAGGGTGACCCTAGAGTAGATGAGTGACCATCCTTATCCCTACCCTACCCCTACCAATACCCCCAGGGTATACTCTACTTTGTGGACTTAAATCTCATCTATAAAGTGTTATACTCTATTGTTAAGACAAGAATGTACTTGAGTAGCAGAAAGTGAGAAAAGCAACACAACACAACAGGCCCACAGAAAGGAGAGGGAAGCGAGCAGAGTGAACTGACTATAACACAATAGGAAAAAAAGTATATTGAATAAGTTCCATAATTAGTAGAAAATGAAACCCATGCCGAAATGGTTTAAACCTTTGTTCTATATGTATAGGAGGCCGAATGTGGGATGATGGCTGCTTGAACTTGATAAATTATAGTGCTTAGACACAGAACTTCACCAAGTTGGTCAACTCGAATATGTTGTTCAAAGCCAGTCTCTTGGCCGTCGTCCTCTCCGCACTCACATATGCAGCCTCCATAAAGCCGCGCCAGGCCTGTCCTGATGTAATGACTATCTTCGGTCGAGGCACGGGTGAACCCTCATCAATCGGTATATTCGTTGGCCCATACTTCGACGCCGCACTGCAGCGTACGTTAAGTCCAAGGACATCGACTTTCATGGGTGTTGAATACCCTGCTTCCATCATTGGTTATCTGGAAGGAGGTGATCCTGAAGGTGCACGCAGGATGGCTGCGGACGTGACTTCGGCCGCCAACTCGTGCCCCAACACACAGATTGTGATGACTGGATATAGGTAAGGGTTTTCTGTTCCTGACATGGTCAACGGAATAACATACATTAATGTATAGCCAAGGAGCTCAACTTGTGCATCTCGCTGCAGACCAGATCTCCTCGAGTGTTCAGAACAGGGTCGCTGCTGTAGTTACGTTTGGTGACCCATATTACGGTAGTGACCTCCCTGGTGTCTTAAACGACCGCGCAATCACATTCTGTCACCATTTTGACACGATTTGCAATGGAGGTATTGTAATTTCCCCAACTCACCTTACCTACGGCGAAGTAAGCCCTCTACCAAAGACGTATAAGGACAGTGACTAACAATTTTCTCCAGGATGTAGGCGCTGCTGCTGATTTCGTAGTTTCCAAACTGGAATAGACTCTACCTAGCTGATGAATTTTTTATCAATAAAAGAGAATATATACAAGAATGTATTTACCCGGAATTCTTCGAATTGAGATACCGTGTTCTTTTTATTTTTGAGGATACTTTCAGTACAACTATCATGGGCCTTCTTGAATGCCTCATAGACAAGGGAAACAAGACTGTAAGTGCAACCCTTGAAATGGAACTGAGACAGAAGAGCTCTCCGGAGAGGCCTATCAAACCGCTCTTCCACGAGTCATCGTCGGAAAATACGTACAAGGTACCCGAGAGGCTCTATCCTGAATGACAAGTAAAATAATACAAGGGCGAGGTAAAAAAAAAATCAAAATCACATCGCCTCTTCGGGCTGAGACTGATAGATGTGATTAGGTGCGATGCGATCAATGAGCATGTATTTTTCGACGTTGCAGAGGATCATAGCACCACGGCTATCCAGTGAGACTGACCCTTGGGTTTCTCCGAAAAAGGCATTTGAAGACAATAAAGGGAATTCGGCACTTCTTCCAGCACTTTCCTGCGATTCAGAGGTGGTCATGAAAGACGACAGATTAACAATAAGAGCTGAGGTGGATCTGGGCTCCCTAGCTTGCTTCTGGGGATCGTACGAGACTGGGAAGAGTAGTTCATAGACCACAGATAGAAAAGATCCCAAAGGGAATAAGTGTTTGATGGGATCCAGTGAAAGGTATCCAAAGCGCCAACAGAAGTACAGTGTAATGGATGGGCAATCAATCAGCCATAAATGCCCAGCTTTCCAGGACTTTGAAACCAAGAACACGCTGTTCAGGATGTGGGTTCCCCTGTTTGAAGCGAATTTCTCAAGGCTCAAAGAATGCAACCATCAAAGTGATGGGAGTGATGCGTATCTCTAATCATCCCTGAATCACAACAGACAGACACAGGAATGGGTCCGCAGAAGGGGAGCAGGCAGCTCACTTTGCTTACTGCCTGAGACACAACAGGATGAGGGTAGGACTCAGACATAAATACCTTTCAGAATCAGTAGAGGTTTTGAACCATGCCGAAGGCATGGTGAAAGCCTCGTCACTATAAAGACACGTGTAAAATGTCCGAGTGGAAGCCTTGACTACCCTGGCTCAACATCATCTCATCCCGACCCTAATGAGTACTCTGGATACCACAAAAGTCTACCAGCCACTAGCTCCACCCGACCACCTCCACGCCGAGAATCCACGAGCTGAGCTAGCCGAGCCAGAAAGGGACAAGTATAACACTGTTCTCGAACATTTTACTGCGCCAGACTACAAGCTGCCTGGTTTCGAGGCCCATGACTCTGGGGTCGCCGATGAAAAGGAGACGATAAAAGACGAGGAAAATTGCATCGAAGGTGAGAGGAGGAAGTGGACGTCAGAGTTAATCGAGGAAGAAAAATTCTGGCTTTCGTATGAGTGTATCCTTCGGTAAGGCATACCATTTCCCAGCTCACACCGTCAACAACTCTCGATTCATTGCACAGGTACCTCCGAGCCTCCAAATGGAAAACCCAGGTTGCCATTCAGAGGCTCGAGAGTACACTCAAATGGAGGAGAGAATACGGTCTTTATGATTTCTTGACAAACGACCTCATCTCGATCGAGGTATGTCAAATTCTTTTTTTTCGGATGAGCACTTCAGCATTCATACGATTCGGTCTAACTACTCTTACAAGGGCGAAACAGGAAAACTCGTTGCGTTCGGATTCGATATTGACGGCCGTCCTATATTCTACATGGTTCCTAGTCGCCAAAACACCGAAGAGGGCCCTCGACAAATGCAGTACACCGTCTGGGTCCTTGAACGGTGTATCGACTTGATGCCTCCCGGTACCGAGTACGTTCTATTCTCTCCCGCGCTTCGCCTGGTTGATGACGGGTGCATGAATTAGAAACATTGCCATCTTGGTCGACTTTAATAATACAAAGAATCCATCCATGAGCACGTCACGCGCTTTCCTCAACACCTTTCAGGACCATTACCCAGAGCGTATGGGTAGATTCGTCCTGATTCACATCCCATTCTATATAAATATCTTCCTGAAAATCATCACGCCTTTCGTGGATCCTGTGACACGAGAAAAGGCCAAGTTGAATTGCCAAGTTGCTGAGGACGGTCTTGTAGCGAGGGAGCAGCTGGTCAAGGATGGGTGGGGTGGCAACATTGATTTTGAGTATGAGCATGAACAATTTTTCCCTGCCCTTATCAAGATGACAAGTGAAAGAAAAGAACGCTGGATGGCAAAGTGGAAAAAACTTGGAGCCACTATTGGGACCAAGGAATGGGACTACAAGAGGGACTGATTGCACTAGTTTCACATATGATAGCCAATGTATTGGATAGACAACACTCATGACAAGGCTGACAGCAAATGGCCTGGGGTAATTAATTTTTCACAAACTCCGTCTCGGATATCCAAGCCGGAGATAAGGGCAGATGAACTAGGAGCAGCGGCAACAACAACTCCCAAAGCAACTCCCCCCGACTTCGTTGGATTTACATACGCCGGAGCGAATGCAGTACCAGCGAGGCACTCACTTTGTACGACTCGTATGATGGCGAGCGTGCAAAGAATGATATTCGGCATCAGAATACTAGACATACAATCAGGTCGTTGGCCAGGAAAACAAGTGAAAAGCATACCAGTGAGTCTACACAGTTTCGATATCGAAATCTCAAACACAAGATGATTATTTCATCAAGTGTAAGGGGTGTAAACACCAAGCTTATCTCCTGTCGATCCAGCCCTTAAGTACAAGGCTCGCTTTCGGGCAGGTCAGATTATAGCGTAAGCAGAATACTATTATTAGTACACCCAGTTATAATTAGTTTACATCAAACCAGCCTGCTCTCAGCATCTCCGAGGCAAGCCCTTCCCATGTTTTCCTCCTCGCCTTTCGTCCTGCCAGCTCCGTCGCAAACCGCAAACATTCGTCCAATCTCCACCGAGCTCTGACATCGTCTGTCCTCGTTCGCCTGCTATCTGTATCCTCTCTACCCCCAGAACTAGGCGTATAGGGGGCCCCTGGACATATCCTCCTGCTCAGGGCATAGATCATCCCGGCAATAAACGCATCGTACGATCCTGTCTCATCTACCCCGTCGTTGTTGTTACCACGACCTCGTTCGGTATCTTGAGAGGCGCGGTCCTCCTCCTCCTCACCCTCCGTAACCACCATAGATTCCCCCCTTGAATCCATTTGCGCGTGGCGAGACGAGTCCGGGTACATTCGATTGAGATCAGTCTTATGGCCCTGCGTAATCCCGGCAGGATGTTGCATATAGGAATATGAATTATTGGAATCCCGGCTTCGCCCATCAGCCCAGAAATCGCTCCCTGTTCGCACACTACGTACGTCAACTGTGCCTCGTCTGTCGGGACTGGGAGGGGCAGTTGAAATAAAAGAAGGACGCTCTTCTACCCAGCATGAACTCTGGAAATATTCACGGGTAGGCATAGACAGAACCGCTGCCCCATCTTTTCCCCAATGTCCAACGAGGAGGGCATGAGGTGAGACCATCGAGGCCAGCGATAATAGAAATGTACGCGGCGAACCCGCATAGTCTGGAGAATGTGTCTGCGCGTAATATTTGTTCAGGAACACAACATCCACGTGGGGGATGAGCTGCATGACTAGAGTGAGTAAAAAGGCCCCTTTTGAGGTTCAACCGAGTTACATACCGCTTCGACGCCTTGCCTCGCCTTCCTTCCTACGTCAAGACTGAAAACGCAGTGACTTCGCCACTTCCTTTCCCTTGCCAATCCATCTAGACCAATGATATTACTCAATGTCGTTTTGACCGACCGTCCTTCAAAATGCAACCAATCGAACGGGGCAGGGCTGTTTGGATTGAGTAAATTCTGTCGGCTATGGTTCTGGGAAAGCCGAGGACTTGCGCTTCCAGCTGTTCCGGGCCGTACATTGAGATTTGTTCGGTTGCTCGTTGGTGAACGTCCGCTTGACGGTAATGGTGACAACGGACGGTGGATATGAGGTACCTGTTGATGATGATGATGATGTTGAAAATGTTCTGGGTAGTTTTCCGGTGCCAAGAGAGGTCCGAGGAGAGAAATAAAGTCTTCATGGGTGATGTCGGGTAGAGGATTGTGGTTGATCACCGCGCGCGTATTTTCCTGTTCTGTGACACGTCAACTAGCTGCGTGAAAGAAAAAGAAAAATATACACACTTGAATGTAAAACCCAGGCAGTCGGTACACCAGCGTTTGGCCAAATCTTGCAGTATTGAGTATTGATGCCTTCATTTTCCAGATCTTCCAGAATCCGTCTTCCTTCCTCATTTCCCGCAAGTGGAGCAACAAGCACTGTTTGTGTGACGGGAAACTGTGCAAGTACCGATAAGAGCTATCCTTTTTTGTAAATATATCATTTCTTGGATCATGGGCTGGGCTCACTGTATTGGCACTTCCTCCTCGCACTTTTTCCACTGCGTACGCGCGGATCGCACTTGATGGTTCTGGATGATGTGGGACATAGAGTGTGTGGGTCAGAAAAAGGGTGCCTGACGACACTACGCGAAGCACTTTGTTAAATTCGGGTATAGATGAAGCGCCAGGAGGTGATATAGAGGATACGTTGGGTGACGAGATGTTTTGACCAGAAGTGAGTGTATCACGGCGAAGTCTTGCCATTGCCATAAGTTACAACTGGGCTGAAAGAGTTGGATTTGGGTTTGAAAATTTGGGGATTATTCGTCAAGAATGTAAGCTAAATAGGGACCCGATTTTGAGTTTGGGCGTTGTTCCGGTTCGGGTGTATCGAGCTGTTAAAGGTACGAGGAAGTCAATTAGTGCGATCTAATCCAGCAGAAGCCCAAATCATGCCCAAGGACGCGCTCACAGCAATGAGAAGATTAAAACAAGGGCTTCCTATTATTAAACAAGGTGGACGAATCAAGGGAGATAGTAGTAGAAGGAGAAGGAGAAAAAGTAGTGTTGATGGCTAATGCTGTTGCCACTACTTATGTCGCGCGAAGATTACTGATATTAAGATAATCGCCGAGCATATTTAGAACAGATAGGTAAGAAAATGGGTAAATTACTTTTTCAGAAAAAAACAGATGACTAGTCCATCTCGACATCACCGTCGTCATCTTCACTCACATCCTCCCAGTCTCCTTCTCCTTCACCGTCATCCCCCTGATCATCTTCATCTACAGGAGAGGGTTTGATACCCACTGCCTCAAGCTGAGCTATCAGTTCCTGTGTGTGTTCAAGGAGAGGTCTGTCTGGATGATCTTGATTGACGTGTAGCTATATCGTAGATTTGGTCCGGCTGTAGTAGAGGTGGTAGTAGAAATGATAGGCTTACCACTTGACATGCCTCCAAGCAATCTCTCGAATCTTTTGCCAGTTCGTCCCAGCTCATATCATTCAACTTGTCACCTGTCCCCTTTGCCCTGTCAGACATGAGGAAAAGGCACCAGCCTTCGAGGTACCATGCCTCGACTTCCTGATCATCCGTGGCCATGATTCCCTGCAATACCAATAAAGCAGGTGTATAGAGTTCCAGCTCCAAGAATAACCTGACAAAGGTCAAGCGATTCGGTATGGGTGGTAGAGCAGGATCGTCGAGTTCGAGGTCTTTCCATTTCGCCCATGCTTGTTCAAGGATCTGTCTGGCCTCGTCTGGCCGTTGTTGGGACATGCGCACAGAGGCAAGGCTTTGAAGAGCTTCAGGATTGTCAGGATCGGTCCGTAGGGCCAAGTCGAGGAGGTCCTCGCATGTTTTTTCTGCTTCTGATTCGAAACTGAACTTTTCAATAGACCATCATTGCTAGAGTCGCTGGACCTTACGCACCATAGATCGTACGACGGATCCATCCAGACCTCTACTTGTCCAACAAGGGCCCGAACGATGCTGGCTCGTATCTCTGGTTCATCTAAATGATGGCTTGGAGAGATAATTTGTATCGGTTGTTTTCCTTTCAATTGGTTGAAAAGAATTTCAACTGCAGCTTGATAATGTTGTAGGGCAAGCCGTGGATCCTCATCAGATAGCTGGGCAAGGTACAGGTGTGCTGATGGAGGAGGTGGCTGTAGCAATGGAGGTTGGACTAGTATTTGAAATGCCTGAGAGTAGGTCGTATCCGATCCTTGAATTGATATTGATAGAGCACGTCTCCCACCTCTTTTGCAGCCTTGATTTCTCCTGTCTCCAGCAGACACACCCCCAACATTTCCCTGGCCTCGACATTGCCTGGCTGCTGCTCTAGGATCCGTCTGACAAAGCGCAGTGCAAGCTCGTAATCACACTGAACAATGAGCTCCTTGGCCTTTTCTGTGAGTGAGGCTATGGATGGAATTTTTGTGGGCGTCGCGGACGAAGTGTGCTGGGCAGATAGTTTTGTATGAATTTTTGTTCTGGGTCTGGCACGACCCATTGTGGAAAAAAGATATCAAGATATTCCGCACCGCACTCGAAATACTCTCCAACACGTGACACAAGTGGATTCAGTCCTGCTCAGTGATTGTCGCCGAGGCCTGGCACTCAGATGCCAAATATCCAGACACGCCTTGTCTCCAACCACCATGTCACATACACCAGAGCTCATTGAATATACCTCCCATCCTCCAGAAACAACCGGTTCTCTGGAAGATGCTTTGTTTCCGGAACGACTAGACACCTTCATGCACAAGTCGTTGGCAGAAATCCAAGCATTTGCACAGAGAGAGTCAAAATCTTACGACGAGGTGGAATGAATCATGTTGCAAGCGATACAGACTTACATTTAATAAGGGCCTCCCCCCACTCCTGTTTGCCTTTACTTGATTGTTTCTCGTGAATTGCCGGATTGCTTTTTTGACCAGACAAGAAGAATTGTCGCAGAATGGCATGCCAAGACTTTGTTCAGTGTGACAGTCGGAGGCTGCCCCGACGACTTGAGACTAGAACAAAAGGGTGCTCTAGGTTGGCTGTACACTCATTTGCTCATTGATACTCTTTGACAATTCAAGCTCACAGTCCGCGAGATTCTTATCGAAACCTCAAAGGTGCTCGAGTCTTTGTCCGAAGTTCTAGGCGTCCAATCTTTCGTGCTCGCTGTGGACCCCCAAGATCCTCAGGATGCTGGCTTCCTTGGCGGCTCACTCGTCGGGCGTGAATTCTATCGCGGGTTGCGGGGAGGGGGGACGGCAGGTGCGAGTTCTTTCAAGACATTTGCGCAAAAACGATTTTCTTCGGTACAGGCGCAGGAAGAAGCTGTTGTACAGGAAGCATTGACTCAAGCTAGCCCCGCTCCTCCAACAACTCGTTCCGCACGCCAAATCAAAGTGGATCTATACGAGACCATTCGTTCACAACTGAGGTGCATACACCACTCTTTCTAAAATCTTACTCAAGGTCTTAAAGAGATGACGGTACAGACAGGTGAGCGGCATCAGAAAAGCGGAGATGAAATGGACAAATCCCGAACGTTTGAGTTTGTATGGCGTTCGTTTAGTCGGCTGGCCTTCCGATATCCCCGCAGCAAACCCCTCAAGTCTCAAGTCTGGTCAGAATCAGAAACTGTTGGAATTGGTAGAACATGGGGAGCTTCGATTTGAGAAAACAATGATAACGGGATTGGAGGCACCTATGACATCTGAATCGCTGCAACACACACCAGAAATGACTGCGGAGGATTTTTCATGGGCATACAAGGCCCCGAGTGGTGATGATACTTCAGTTGATGGTTCGACCGGGACAGTAGCCGCAGCAAAATTACTATCGGAGTCGACATCTTCTCATCCCTTGGAGTCTGCGGACCATCCCATACTGTCTGAAATATCACCAGACGATGATCTTGGAGTTGAACTTACTTGGGAGGGCAGTGATCCTTTGCATGACGGAATGCCAGAGCTGAATGATTACAATTTTGGCATTGAGCAATGGGATGGGACAACTAAGTTTGAAGAAGCAGAGGAAGACAGTCCTGTTGAGCGGAGAGCCCGGAAACGTGCTCGAAACTCAGAATCTTGAGGCAGAAGGTAGATGATAGTAATAGGGGTGATCGATCGCCTTATGCGGGATAGTAGTACTTATAGTGATGGCACAACACTTCATTCTCACCGGCATCTCCTATCCTTCCTTATCGCCCTTTCTCCAATGTTTTCAAGTATCTTTTCGTCAGTCCACTTATTTTCCAGTACTCCTGATCTTAATTTTATGTTTTCTTCCGGGTGATGCAGAACATCAGCGCCTGCCGATCCACATGCGCCAAACTTCTTTGCTGTTGCAGATGGAGTCCCTGCAAATGAGCTTTATGGCGAGCTCCAGCCAACAGATACGGAATGGCAGTGTGCCACCTCTGGATTTGTTACCGAGACGCAGACATTCTATGTCATCACGGAAGATGGAAAATCGATCATGTGCCAGGTCATTCATTCTGCCATCGGGTATGTGTGCATTGTCCTTGACTACTTTGTGGTTCATATGATTTGTACAGGTTATGGTATCCGACGATCCAGTTTACATGCAAAGTCTACGATTCAAAGACGGGAGAACAGATTTGGAAGTCCATCAATGTCAACAACTTTGTTACTCCTCCTCCTGGCCTTGACAAGCGGTCAAGCAAGGCGGACGAGTATTCTATCATTTACAAGTCCAACCCGGACAAGTCAGATTTCCCGGAATCATACTTGATCACCGCCAACCTTGGGCCTGACGTGCAGATCTCTTTGGAGCTGAGGCGCTATGGCTCCGCCCAAGGCTTCAAACTCGGCAAAGGGTCAAAGGGTGGTTATTCGTATTTTGGGACTGATCAAGGAAAGCCTGAGGGATATGTCGTTCATCGGTTCTGGCCTCGTCTGTTTGCTGAGGGACATTATGTCCACAACGGAAAGGCACACGCGATTTCGGGACCAGGCATGTTCGTGCATGCGATCCAAGGCATGCGACCGAATCTTGTTGCAGCCTCCTGGAATTTTGGACATTTTCAAAGCTCGGAAGCTGGTGGCGTCTCGGCTATCCAGATGGAGTTCACGACAATCGAGCAGTACGGGAAGCGTGGATCGGGGTCAGGCCGCGTTGTGGTGAATGTCGGCTCGGTTGTTGTCGATAACAAGCTTGTCGCTGTTACAGCAGAAACTAAGTGGCCTGGAGAGGATCCGGCTCCTGGAGATGCTGTTGTCCAGTCCAAGGTGACGCACCTTCAGCCAGAGCATGATCCTGATACCGGATACAATAAGCCCAATGAGATTTCCTTCGACTGGAAGGGCAAATCGTTGATTCCCGATGCATCGGGGGATGTCAGCGCCCATTTGTGCGTGAATCTGGGAACGGTGGCAAAACCGCATGGATTGATGGAGAAGGTGGATGTTCTGGCAGAAATTCCGTATGTCTTGAAGATGGCAGTCAGCTACGTTGCAGGGACGAAACCGTACATTTATCAGGTTTGTCTTGTTTTATCCGGTTTTCATGAGGACTGACAGGTGTGGCTCCGCAGTGGTTTAATCCAGCCGTGCTTAAGATCAATGGGCCAGATGGTATCAAGGCCGGGCTTGGACAGGGAGTAGAACTAAAAGGTACATTGTATAATGAAGCCACATTCATATCTGTATAGACGATAGAATGCTGTTTCGCGATGTCTATTGTATGAAAATTTTGATAAATTATGTCTTGACAGATTCCCACGAGTGCAAGCTGTTTTGTTCTTAATAGTTCAGCACTCTGTCTCCTTCCATCATGAGCCATGTCATGCGCATTCTCCACTGTCCTTCCCAGTCTACGGTCTACTCAGCGGCAAAACCTTGTCGTTCTGCGCCCTCGTCATCATTTCTCCGTCCGTACAACACCCCGACCAAGAGCACAGCTACCAACATTTGATGGACCTGCACGTTATCAGCTTCCCGCATCATCTGCATTTTTTCATTCGACCCGCCGAAGTGAGGCTTCCCCATTGATCGGATTGTTCGCATCAGTGTTCAAGGTGAGTTTTTGTCTTTGGGATTTCCCGACGCTGACTACACATGCACTGAATGTACTGTTTGTGCCGTCGTAGACTTCAACTGCCCTGGAGGTCGCTCGTACAGCGGCCCGCATAGTGCTGACCTTTGCCCCTCTGATCTTAATCAAGAATCGTGGTTCCCGGATATGGGTTCTGCATGGAAAGACTCGCCATGGGCAGCCTATCACACCTGAGAAGAAAGAGGCTATTCTGAAAGCTGTTAAGCACCGAAATCGGTTTCTCAAAGTTCTTCTCATTGTTCCCCTGGTTTTATTTTGGGGAACCATCATCGCTAGTTTGGAGCGAACGCCTTTGACAGGCAGGTCAGCTTATTTACATTCGGTCAACTCGATGGATGACGAAGTACTGATATTCCTTTTGGTCCTGTTTATAATCTAGGTGGCGGATGATTATCCTTTCACCAGAAGAGGAGAGCGAAATTGCATCTCAGCTTGCTGGTCCAGGATGGTATAATGCTGTAGGAACAATACTGGCAGAGGAAGGCGAGACCTCGTATATTCCACCTTCGGATTGGAGGTATAGGTGGGTGAACGAGACCTTGCGCATCCTCGAGAGCACTATTCCTATTCTTGCATCGGAGTCCGAGCATTATCCAGATTGGTTCGAGAACGATGCAGTCAGGAATGGAAAGCCAATGCCACCACCAGCCGAGTTCCCTCTCCTTCCAAGGTCGCGCGCATCCGAGTATCTCAAGTCTTTCTGTCAAAGGTTGACAGAGCAGAAACAGGAACATTCTGGATCGCATGCGATCCCAGGATCTCCCTACTCGCTCCTTGTAGTGGATAATGCTCAAGTCAAAAATGCATTCTCGTATGGGTTTGGACCTGATGGTGGTGGTGGAATTGTCGTATACTCTGGCTTTTTGGAAGATATCTTCAAGAAGTCGCCAGCCATTTACCCCTCACCTGGACAACAGAGGACATCCTGGTGGTCACGACTATTAGGAAGTTTATTTTCCATATCGCCACCTCGGCCTCACCCGATACCCACTCCTGAGCAAACAACAGAACTTGCTGTGCTACTTGCTCATGAACTCTCACACCTCATACTCGCACACCACCTCGAGACCTATTCCTCGGGAACTGTTATAGTCCCAGGAATATTATCGATTGTCTCTGACATAGTCCGTGTGGCTGTATTTCCTATCACAATGTTATTTGGACCATTCGTGAATGATGCTGTTGCACAGGTAGGAAAAGTTGGCTCTGGAGAGCTGAGTAAGCTAGGGCAGTACTGTATGAGCATGAAACAAGAGATTGAGGCTGACGTGGTCTCTGCTCGGTGGGTCAAACCCTGTGTGACTTACCTCTCCCCCTCTCCGCTAACATCGACAAATTAGCCTTCTTGCTTATGCGGGCTTTGATGCTAGAGACGCTATCAAATTCTGGGAAAATCGTGATGAAGACGCTGATTGTTCGAGTTCTCAGGGTGCGAAGATTGGACAACAGACAGAAGGGATTAGTATTCTCACTCGTGGAATTGTGGGATCTACTCATCCTGTTAATGAAGTAAGGATCCAGAAGTTGAAACAGGAATTGGAACGGTGGAAAGAAGCTAGACTTGTGGCACTTGCTGTCGCGAGGAAAGAGAATTCCTGAGGATTTTTTCACTAGACATGGCTCTTTAGATTGATTTTTTTTCCCTTTCGCAGGAATTATATTGCATATAATTTCCTTCTTCTCTCTCGTCTCTTGAGAGTACTCAGAAGTACATTATCCTAAATCAGGTGCAATACAAATATGGGTGTGCTGGTGACCAGGTTTACTTTCTGCCTTCCTCTGTTACTTGAATCTTTCACCCAGTGGTCTATCGCCTGACTACGTGTAGCGGTTCTTGGGAACGTAAAAGCATAGGAGCCTGAAGTGGTCTAGACTGAATGCAGCAGGTACGTGATTTTAATTATTGTTGTGCCATGAACTTTTGACTGTCAATGTCGAAGCTTCATCAGTCACACTGATTGGCTTGTGTCGGTCAGCACATGGACCTCTCTTCTTATATTCGTCTTTTGGAACCAGGCTTAGTCGTATATTTATCTAACCCTTATACTTTCACAATAGAATGTCCATTACTTCAACTCACACTTAATGCCGAACATGATCAGAATTATCCTAATTGCCATATCTAAAAATATTGGATAGTTTTCTAGCTATACCACTCGACGCCGTGACAAGATACAGACACAGTCTCCTCGGTGTCCAGACCTGTGGGGAAATCCCGCCAACAGACACTCTAATTTTTTGCTAGCACGTGGGGTCAGGGTTCAAATCATGTGCCCATAAACACGGGTTCGCATCTCCAATTCGGCAGCAGTCTTGCCAGGCCCCCAAATCCTCATGGCAGCAAAGCTTCAACTTTGACTTGATCATTAACAATACATCTACGTCTACTACACTGAAGCACTTGACTCCTCCAGTCACTTGCCAGGCGGAGCAGGAAGATGGTTTCTACGATTTCAGCTACTCCACACACGAAAGAGTTGGAAAAGAAGAGGAAGCACACCTTGGGGAGGGCTCAAGCCAATCATGTGAGCGAGCTATTAATTATACTTGACATCCGGATATGTAACGATCTTGGACAGTTGTCGAGACAGCTCCAGATGCGCCTGCAGTACGCGCGGCTAAAAGTCGAACACGGTTGGGTGTGTTTGTTCTCATGTGTCAACTTTCGAGTCTAATACCAGTTTCTTCAGCAAAGGCAAAACCTGAATGAAGTAGAAAATCTTTACTTTCACCATGCACACCAACGCGGTTCTAAGTCATATATATCGTCGTCCACATTGACCCCCAACCAGAAGTCTTTTGCTGCCACGACAAGGAACATTGACTCTCCTTTTAAATCATTGTTAAGGTTCCAGTCCGAATGTCTCACTCTGGATACTTCCTCTAAGAACAGCTCAACAGCTAAGCTGACACTTGGGCCTGCGGCCGTTGTGATGCCTCATACAACACTGACCTCATTCTGTACTCCATATAGTCCTACTAGATCTCTGGGGACCCGAGCTGATCAGCAGTCTCAAGATCCTATCACCTCTGCCCAGACACCTATAACGGATTCTCAGATTCTGTCCTCCGTACAGAGCATAGACTCCGACACCGATCATCTTCCGGCTGCTGAGTCGATCTCTGCATCCAAGGAGCCCCAACATTCTGGACCATCACATACTCTCCCTACCCCGACTTTATCTTATATGACTGAAAAGAACAATTTCATACATACACCTCTAATATCTACTCCGACGACATTGTCCAAGATGTATCCCGTGCCTCATTTCAACAAGCTAACTTCGACAGCGAACAGTTTCAGCCCGACATCCCTAACATATGATTCTTTCTGGTCGGGTATGCAATCAAAATTCTATCCACTGTTACAAAGTGGACCTGTCGTAACTCCAGAGTCCGCTGTAAACGATGCTTCGAACGTCACCTCAAGTGAACATAACCAAGCTGCCATCTCATCTCTCATTTCAGCATCTTCTGCCATCCCTACATTGAATTTAAGCTCTCCATCCACACCACCTTTACTACCAATCTCTGCCCGGTCGCAACCTTCATCTTTGTCCACAGCCTCTGTGTCTCTGCTGGCAAGGTCAACTTCGACATCAACTTCCCCTCCATTAGTCTCAGTACCTATGCCACTAGCATAGTATTCTCCCTCATCTACGCAGTCTATGCCACCCCAACTTCCTATCCCAATGCCAAGCCGTTGTCAGCGTCCTGTCTCGAGGACTTGCGTCCTTACCTAGGCAACTCTGGGAGCCCCAGTGTTGCAACACCCGACATCTTTGTTCAATGATCCTGTAGCATTTACATTCCCCTTGACCTGAATGCCCCCCATTCCCCAAGTTCACTTTACCGAGGGAAATTCTATCACAAGAGATCCTGTTACTGATGGCGTTACAGAACAAAGAGCAGTGTCAATTTCCAGCCAATTTCCAGCGTTCCTGTGTCTCCGATCTCGTCAACAGCAAACTTGAAGATGAATCTGTCTGAGCTGTTATCTGTTGTGTAGCACTGGTATATATACCTTACAATAAAACTTTTTCATACACTAAACAATATCTAAATCTGGGACATGTATTTTTTTTTCTCCAAGTTGGTAAGAAACAGAAAAACTAAAAATAACTACTAAAACAGTACCCACTTCTCCAAAAGTTGCAGCAATACCACCCCTCACAATTCATCAGGAAATGGTTCATTCAAATAGTGATTCGGTATGCCTGATCCCCTATCCTCGACCTGCCAGTCGTATCGGTGCGATTGGGGGAGTTTTCGTTTGTATGGGATGCGCCGTTCATATCACCACCTGTACAGTCGAAGTCGTTTCGGAAGTGTTGCAGTAGACTTCCGCACCTGCACCATCGGATCAATGTGGTGCATTTCCCCCCTCTTAATTCTACTGCCCACGTTACATTCTCCTGTAAATACCGGTGAACCGGTTCGTAGGTCATTCGTAGGTATGTAAATCTGAAGTTATTTCCTTCACCTTGATCGGTGACCCCTGAGGCGCGACTGTTCCTTATATTCACTTACACCCGGTCGTAATGTAGACGTTTATCATTTTAGGTAGTTGTTTGGTGACCCCTGAGATATTTATTATTTTAGGTTATGGGCCCACAATCTAAACTTACATCGAACTCAATTTTTTCACAACATGACTACATTAGGCACACCACCCATTTTTTTCAGATAGCAATAAGTTTGACAACAGGAACTTGATGTGCAGGTAAGGTTTAAAAGACTCGCTAGGAATTTTTATTTAAAAATTAAAAATTAAACTGGGTGGTATGGGGTGGACTCGTCTGCATTGCTGCCAAATTGAGGGGAGCTGGATACCTCAATGGAACTACCAAGGACCTGGGAGCATTGACAAGCACTACAACCTTCCCAATATCCCTACAGCCACCACTTTAACCTCTCAAACTACGTCTCCATCACTGTAACAAGTTATTTACTTCGTGGCTATAACATGTCCTATGGGTCATCCCTAGGGCCTCCAAGGGTTACTCTGGGGTAGGTCATGATCAATGACTACCTTTACCCCACCCTTGACTCAGATCAAGGCCAGAGTCAAGAAGGGAGGAAATTAAATGTGGAAGTTCAGGCAGTGGCAGTGCCTAGGAGTGGTCTACTAGGTTTTCCAATAGACCCTATTAACAGCATGTAAAGGTTGGATGGATAAGCAAGGAATCATGTTCTAGAAAGGATTCACATTTATTTTTATGCTGCACCTTGGGTTCTAATTTCTAGATTATTTTGATTTGTGATACCCTCGATATTACACGGTGCTCGATCGCAGTCCAGCCACCCCTTCCCTCTTACTGTGAATGCTTTGTTAAATTTTTGTCAGTGCTGATCAAAATTTCATAATATGCTAACCTCTCCATCCTATGTTTGGTCTCTTGACAAGGTTTTTAGCAATTCCAAAGCTAGACTGTAGCTACCCCTGGTGAGCCCTAAATATTCATGTTATGATTAAGATAGTGTTCTACCAAGTTATTTTGTCATTCATTAACATTAGACATATTTTAGCTGTAACTAATACACTAGATACTGATCTAGATGTTCATAAGAATATTCCCCAGTTAATGAAGTCGATACCTAGAAAGCATTACGTCCGTATGATGCATACCATTTTAATGATAAGACAAGTCCATGTGCTCGATAGGTGTAATGCTCAGGCACAATCAGTTGAAAACTGAGGCATTATTTGTTGATTGCCGAGCAAAGTATTTTCCTTTGGCCATTGGTTTATTGGACACAACGACGATAATGATCGTGTGCTCACCGCGTATAACCCGGATTCCAGACTCTGCCTGGAGGTCACGATGAGAATAAGCGACATAAGACGGATAGAGTCGACGTTCAATGCGCCATAATTGATATGATATCTCTTCACTATAACGGACTTGCCCACGATTAATTGAGAAAGTAGAGTTTGATCGCATGCTCAGTACACAACTGTTATCTCCTCTGAAACGTCTGTGGGACCTCCTCAAGACGAGGGAAAAGATGCAGCATGTAGGGTGGAGACTACAAGGGTCTAGGGTCAGGAGGATGAACATGAACGCGCACAGTAACAACCTGGAGTCTAGACTTATTATCAGGTGTTTGAATATGATTGAGGACAAAGAGTCAGGTGGGCCGGTGAGGGTTTGATGCCATGTGTCTGCCACCGGTCAGCTTGGGCGTCACAGCTGTCACTGGTGGTCACTTAGGATAGATTTGGTTGAATCGATGGTTGTTAGAGAGAGCTCAGAATACGTTGAGAGAGCCGCCCGGAACCGGTTGCAGTGTCAAGTGACCCTCAGCTTGTGGTTTACATGTATTTGGCACCAGAGTATGCGTTAGCTCCACTCCTTCATTCCAGCCAGCCATGTGCTAGTGGTCCATCATGGTAAGGCATGAGTAGATAATCCTTATACAGCAACAGCATCCTGCCAATTGCCCATTCTTGAATACAGTCATTCCGCCGGGTCCTTTCCAGAAATCCCCGAGCATCGCAATCGGCTGCTGAGTTCCGTTCATTTAGCCGAAATTCCCCTTGCCCCGCATTCCCGGTTCCTGAACTATGTGGGGAAAAATAGCAGTATCATGACGCTCTAAGTCATTTTTGGAATACATCCATTCTTTCCGCTCCATGCCTAGCATCGATTTTCTTACCTGAACGCCGGAGTCAAACTAGCTACATAAAGCCAGTTTTCATGATTTCAAGAAGCAGTCTATTTTCCCCTCCCCGCTGCAACACATCTTGCAATCCCAAGCCTCCGGTCCCTCCCGCTACGTTTGCTCCCTCCCCTTATCTGTTAGTCATAGTGGCCTAGACAAATCCGAGTCATGGTTCCAGGAAAACAGCCAGAATGGACCATCGGTAGTTTTATCTTCAATGGGCCTTGGTGGACGAATAGAGGTGAAGCTACGTGGCAAGTTCACAAAATCGAACTCATCCCTTACTTGAATTACTTCACCAGGGATTCTGATCCTCAACATTATGCTGATTCTTCCTCTGCTGACATCCGTGACAAATGGGTTGGATTCGTCTTTGGTTAACGGTATGGGTTTCTATGAATGCAGTCCCTGAAGCTTATTCAAAGGACAATCAGGGTTGCAAATTCTGCCTGACTGGCAGTCTTATTTCGGCTACCCTGAGGGTACAAAATTAGGTATCTCCTTCGATTATCAGCTTTTCCTCTGATGCTGATCACGTCTGCAGGTCTGATTGGATTTGCTCAGAACATAGGATGCATAATTGTCAGCATTTTTGGCTTGAGACGATGAAAAAATATTTAGTCTTTTGCAGGGCCTTCCTTTTGCACCTCTGGTATCCGATCATTTTGGCCGTCGAGCAACGCTTTTCGTTGGCTCATGTATCATGCTTGTTGGTGTTGGCGTGCAGACAGCAGCGTACTCAGTGACTATGTTCATTACTGCTCGCGTTACCAGTAGGTCATCGTACTTGAAAAACATTCCAAGTCATCGAATACCCAGATAGTTGGGATTGGACTTACCATGTGTATCAATGCGGCACCACTTCTTCTGGTTGAACTTTCGTATCCCACCCATAGAGGCAAGATGGCTTCAATTTACAACTCAAGTTGGTATATCGGGAGTATTATTTCTGCATGGGTATGTCGCTTCTGATAGGGAGATATTTGGCAGTCTAATCACTATATTAGGTCTGTTTTGGCGCGTACCTTCACGAAAGAGGGAATAATTGGTCTTGGCGAGCACCCAGCCTTATACAAGCCTTTCCTCCCCTGCTACAGGTAATACTTGTTTGGTTCATCCCGGAGAGTCCTCGCTATTTGGTCTCAAAAGGCATGGTAAGCGATGCGGTACACTGAGGTTGAATTGGCTGATATGTCCTCAGGAAGGGAAAGCTTCAAATATTCTCTCCAAATATCATGCCAATGGAGACGACGCACGAGATCCACTTGTCATGTTAGAGCTCGCTCAGATTCGCTACGCGCTTCGGATGGAAGAGGAGATGAATAAGGGCACCTCTTACTTTTCATTGTTCTCTAGCAAAGGCAACAGGAGGCGGATGCGAATCATTATTGCAATTGCCATGTTCTCTCAATGGAGGTCAGTTGCCGCGATCAATCTAATATGAATTTACCAATTCTTATCAATTCATTCTTCTCCAGTGGTAATGGTCTAGTTTCATACTACATAAATCTCGTACTTGAAGGAGTGGGAATCACCAAGACCGGAACCAAAGCAGCTATCAATGGTGGCCTACAGGTTCGTGTGCATGATAGTGTCTTGTCCGTTACACTGACATACAGTTCAGATCTTCAATTTCTTGGTCGCAGTGTCGGCAGCCATGCTTGTCGATTGGGTTGGACGACGAACACTTTTCGTTGTCTCCAACGTTGGGATGCTCTTTAGTATGTATTAAGTTGCCGTTTCTGATATAAAGGCCTGATTATTATCAGCTTTCTCAGCGTGGACAATCTGTGTCGCCCTTTATAGCGCTATGCAAAATACCGCTGCAGTGCGGGGTAAGCCCTTCGTGTTCTGATTCAAGAGCATATCTGAACGATCTCTGAATTATATAGCTACTATTCCACTCATTTTTATCTTCTATTTTTTCTACGACATTGCCTACACCCCTCTGCTTGTCGGGTATACCCTTGAAATTTTACCATACAAGATCCGAGCCAAAGGATTTGCTGTTATGGTATAGTTCTAGCACAATCGTTGTTGATACCAACTGGTTTAACCATTGAACTTACAGAATCTAGCGATTATGCTAACATCGGCATTCAACCAATTCATCAACCCCTGGGCCATTGCTGCGATTGGATGGTGGTACTACATCGCCTACTGTGCTTGGCTTGTTATTGAATTAATTTTTGTTCTCGTTTACGTGGTGGAGACGAAAGGTATGTTATGGCACGATGGATTTGATATATATAAGATTGGACTCAATGAAAACTTGCAGGTCGCACACTGGAGGAAACGGCAGCAATGTTCGATGAAAATGAACAACATCACGATCTACTGGCAATGGGAGGAGAAGTAGCGATGACGAGTCGAGGTATGCATCAGAATCAAGACATTGAACTTGTACGGAAAACCGGATCTATGGAGGCTTATCCCAGATATTATGAACAACAAAATTGCCAGCATTATTTTTCTGATGATGGGAGTTCTGCTATTCTTCCACCTGATTACTGATTCCTTTTCTTTCCCTTGCATTGTATATTTCACTTGTCGAATAATTCCTAAAGTTGCAGGTATAGTTGGGTAGGTAATTGTATTTGTAGGGTACGACTACAACCGTACTGGTACCATGATGGACAAAAGCCACAATTGAATGAAATGATGACATTAATAGGACTGATCCTTCTCTCTAACCCAAATTTGCACATGATTCGCAAGACAAGTAAAAGTCCCCCAGCCTTGGCGATCAATCTCCACTTGTCCATGCTGTGTCATGAAACTCTGGAAAGTTGATCCAGCATTCGCCTAGGGAATGAGATGAACTAGGTGTATTTCGATGAAAACATCAAGACTTACTTTCCCAACATTCATGCGAAGGTGGTGTACAAATATAGCAGATTCTCTAACGTTAGATATCAGTAATAAAATCGACAATACCGCCCATTATCAGAAACTCACCCTTCCTCCCTGTTGCTAAGAATGACCACACAACCTGGATGTTTCGTATCACCTTTGCGAACGAACCCGATGCAGTTCTTATCAAAAAGATACTCCTTCAAGGCACCATACGCGAACTTTTGCCGAGCCTCGATCAACAAAGTGATGTCCCTGGCCACACTCTCGGTATAATGCTCCTTATTGGGAAATAGATCCCCATAGAATACACAACTTGGAGTCAAGTTTTTGAGAGTCATGCGTATCAAAAGTTGTATAAAATTGCCCTCACGGATGGCCAAAACCTCGGAGTAATATGATGGCATATGCTTGGACTTTGAACGCCGGCTCGACCTGATTTGGTTGGTTCCATAAGGACCAATGGAGTTTTCGAACCGAGGTGTCACGAGAGAGAGAGAGAGACGTACCCAGCTTTCTAAACTTTGGCCCTTGACCTTGGCGAGAGGTTAGATCTAATTTGAACGATGAGGTTCGAAAAGTGAAAAGGTTGCACCGTACTTGAGAAAAAAAAAGAATAACGTCAGAAGAAGAGATAGCCGAAGAGAGAGTGCCTCGACTTTACTCGTGATTGTCAACGAACGTAACTGCTTCTCGAGGTTTTGATTGAACAAGAGTGCCATTGAATAGAGTACGTAAATCATATCGGCTACCTTGCCTGCTGGCTTGGCAAAAATTCATGTGTAGCGGGACATCGAAAAATGCGGTCTACACCAAGAGATGAAAAGTGAATCAGGGATGTCTTGGCTTGGGGACAACAACCTACTTCTCCTTTGAACATCCGGGTGTATGACAATAGTTTGGAGATACTAATGGAAGGGAGAAGGTTGAGTTCACTTAGACTTCTTGTAGGTGATCCGCTAACATACTCTCCAGACCAATACTCCGCTATATGGACATTGTTGAGAAATGTTTTGGATCACTGGAGAGAAGAAAAAAAAATAAACGAACAAACACAGAACAACCGTGGTTGGCCGGTATCCTTTTTAGTTGACCGGATCTGAATATATCACTTGAGTGTTGGGCTAATGACGACCACGAGGCTCTCACGAAATCTATCAAAAACTTGCGATCAATATGTTTGATTGCATCAAGTCGGAAACCAGAAGCTCCCGTCGTCTGTGTTGATTGCGCTGTTGTTTGAATATTCAGTAACCTCGATCATGAGATCAAAAAGCATACGTTGAGAATCCAGACGGCCCAACGAAAGAGGTCATCCCTGACCTGCGGATGACGATGGTCTATCTAAGGTGTGGAAGTGATCACCTCGATGAGCGGCTCATAACGTATGGTTCTGATGATACTAACATCACTGCCCATGAGATAATCGTAGTTGCCAAGTTCCCTGTCCACGTTGCGAGACCATCCTTTGTGGCCTGGACCCACAAATCGATATATAGCATTTGAGTCTGTCTTTTGATCATAGTCTATCCCTGTTTGTATTGATTTTTTTTTCGTAAGTACAAGATCACGATGATATGAAGATATGACCTGTGAAGTGAGATTGATTCCATTTGAAATTGCTGTACTAGCGACTGATCAAACAAGACCTTTTTCTATGAGAATGAGAACGAGAACAACGATACCTTTCCGTTTCTCTTCGTGTAATTGAAGACAGTCCAGGCCTAGAGAAGAAGGAGAAGGAGTAAAGGCATGGATGGATTTGGAAGAGCCTCATGATGCACCTCAATCTCCCGGACCTTGCCCATGTCCTTGAGGCGATTTTTGGGGTCTGAAGGTATTGCATTAACTTTTTCGACCTCATCTGCTCCATGTTTATGCTGAAATTCGTCGTTACCATCTTTTCGTTAACCGAGACGACGACCAAGGGCTCACATTCAGCACGGCATCAACAAGAATATCAAGTCCATGTTGCTTTGCAAGTTGACAAGCTTGGGTCAGCTCTTGCCTGGAACCCCATCGAGTACCCACAGACCCTTTTTGATCGAATTCTCCGAGGTCCCACTGACATTGCTCTTAAGTAGATGTACAGCTTAGTTTTGATATAAAGAAACGTACTAGATCATATGCATCGTATCCTCGGCCTCCCTGTAATTGTAATATAAGAAGAAGAAAAAAAACATGGTTTAGAGCTCCAGTCCAGCCATAGTAGACTGAATAATTCACGACTGAATTGGCTTGAAGAAAAAAAACGATTGATTGACCTTTTGAGCAGCTTTGTTCATGGGCGGAAGCCAAACCTGAGTGAAACCTAACTGAACGAGATGTGGGACCTCATTCTCAAAATGTTTCCACCACGAAACATCGTCCTGAAGAGCATCCCACGTAAAAAATTGGATCTAGAGCAGCAGAACTGTTGGCAAGAGACACGGAGACAGAGAGAGACGACTTTTTTGGGAACTAAGCCGTTTTACCATTAGAGGATTGAGGTTTGAACGATCGCCATCGTCGGGTCCGAGTCTCATGCGATCTAGTGGAGAGGAACCACGCTTGAGAGGAGCAAACCATTGTTGAATGAAAGAATACATGTTAATCAACTCCTCCCCCCTGTTATTTATTCATTGCTTCCACAAAGCCCTAGTGTGGGATGATTTTATCGGCAACCGCCGAAAACAGTTGATAAACGAAATTTCTTCCCACCTTGAGGTTTTTTCCACCGTTGCGTCCATCTCTCGCATATCGTGTACTACTCTGTGGTGCGTGGCGTTGTTCTCGCTCGCGAATGGGTGTTGTACACGTGCGTTCATATATAAAGTGTGGACAAGATCGAAAAGCCTCCTTAATCGCTCCGATCACAATTTCATTCCACGTCGAGAGGAGTTTCATGCTGATGGCGATATCTCTACAACCCATATATATATTTTTACAGCTGTAGTAGTACATGAGTAGTATGTTTGACTGATCAATTCGTTGCTGAATCATACCAGCATTGTTATGAAAGATCTGACAATTTTGTGTCTCCACGAGCTAGAGAAGATCGTTCATGGGTCTGATGGTTTAATTCTGGCATCGGGAATAATGACATTTACAGTAATGCTATAATTCTCAGTAGCATACTATACGTGAAGTGTGTACTATATATGCAGTTCAAGTAAACCTGAATTCATGCATGAAAAGTGAAATGCAACGAGAGTGATGACAGTGGAGCATTGGGATCAACAAGGTCAAGAACCAGACGGAGATGACTGCGCCACCCTCTCTTCCTCACCAATTCTCAACAACTGGAGCAGCACACCATGTTCGATGGTAATCCCCCATAGCTTAACCTTAGTCTGCTCTAAACTCGCCCTCAGTTCCTCCCGCCTTTCTTCGGCTTTTTTCAAAACGTCTGTCTTCTTCAGCTTGCGCTTAGGTTTCTGCCAATCTTTAAGACGTACGACAGAGAAAATCCCACTGGGGGGTTGTGGAACTGGTGTCATTGGCGTGGAAGATGAAGACGGAACAGGCGTGTTGAGAGGCACTGCTTGAGATCCAGATTTCTTGGGCTCTTCGCTGCGAGATATGTTGGTAAAACTGTCGGCTGGCATAATTTCCACCCCCCCTCCAAGATCTTTTCCATGATTCACATCAGTCATTGACACTAAAGTCAAGGGCCCGTCACGCCGCGTACCTTGAATATGAGATTGACCTTCAGCAACCACTCCTGGTAAGGTCACGTCACAATCAGCCGAGGTCGGGGTCACCGGCCCTAGAGTGCTTGGAGGTGAAGGAAGAAAATTAGAGAGTATTTGACTATCGGCATCGCCGGTAGACGGGACAGACTGAATAGCAGAGGTGTATGGAGAAGACATGGCCAGCAAACGTGGGTCCAGAAGGGCATTGATATCCAGAGGGAGTTGCTCGGTATTGGTCAGGATATTTTGTGGCTCGCCAATCAATTTATCCAAATCTATCGGAGTGTCCGACAAAGGAGCGGATTGTCCGTCGCCACGTTCTGGGCCATCACAGGGTATCGAAAGATCAAAGCCACCATCAGCCAAGGCTCCCACCTGTCCAGTGGTCGCACTGGTAGAACCATTGGCAATGAGATCGAGGGCTAAATCGAGATTTCCCATTTGGTTGAAGTCCAGGGTAGAGAAATTAAGCGATTGCTGGCCCTCGGGGTTGGTAGTAGAAAAGGACGATATATCGCCAGAAGTACATGTAGAAAGATCGGCAGATGGGTTCATCCCAGACAAAAAATCAAGCAAATTACCATCAGGCTGAAGCATATCACTCGTGATGGATGCATCTGTTGAAAATGTCTGGAGGATGTTCATCCAGCTATCTACTAGAGATTGATCAGCCATCTCAGAAGATAAATGGGAGGCTGGAAGCAAGTTATTAGTCGATTGATCGGTACCAATTAGTTGGGAGGGAGCTAGAGTCTGGGGAGAAGCTGATGAAGCAGCGCACTGTGTAGGGTCAGGCACAGACAGCAGAGTGGAAAGGAGGTCATTGAACGTGGTATTGCTCGATGCTGGTGTCGGGGTCGACGTCGGGGCGACAGAGGGGTCCCGAGTTCCTGCTGGTAATGTCTCAACCGTATTGTTAGGAGCAGAAGAGACGGTGACATCTCTACATGGATCGCGATAATGATTTGCGCCTTTGCCTCCCCGCTGTCGATCGGTCAAAACCGGACAACCTGGATGTCGATTCCTCTCTGATCGGCGCCGCCGTGCCGACTCGTCCAGATGCTTTTTGGCTGTCGCCTTCTCTAGAGCAACTCTCACCAATCCGATCAATTGTGCAATCAATTGCCTGCTCCGATCTTTGGTCCAGTTCTGCCTGTAAGCTTCGGGACCCTCACCATCCAGGAATGGGTATGGTACGTCCCAGTCGACGGCGCCAGCAGGGACACGATTCAATTTGCGCCTTTTGACCAGTGGCTGCACTGATATTCGACGCTGGGAGGACCATCCTCGGGCGCCGGTCGTGGCAGCAGGGATTCCTTGACCTTGTGCGCCCGTGGCCGTTCCGCTGACCAGTAATTTTAGAATGCTCTGTAGCACAGGGAAAATATCCTTCAGCTTGATCAACATATCCACGACCTCTTGGGTGGATGGGGTTGGCAGGTGAGAGGAGTCGAGGTGTCTGAAGTTGGAACGACCGATGGTTGATGGTCTGGAAGGAATTTGGGTCTCGCGGTCGTCGAGAACGATGGGATTTGAGGGACTTGCGCCACAATGCACAGCGGGGAGTCTTGACGGTTTGAGGCCGGCGATAAGACCGGCATGACCAAGAAGGGCCTCCTGGTTGCGAAGAAAATGGGAGGGAGGGGGCTGTGAGGGATCTGGAAAAGAGATGGTCGGAGGCGGGCGCGGTGTGCTTTGCCTTGGCTTCTTGTGTGCCTTTTTTCGCTGCGCGTTGTTTGCTGCTATTGGTTCAGAATAATGGGAGCCAGGAAGTGCAATGGTCCCCACATTTTGTGCCGACGGGCCGGAGCCCCGGAAGAGCTGCCCGCTGGATGCGCCCGGCAGAGCCAACGCGGGAGACGGCGACCTACCTCTTGCAGACGGTGAGGGAGGCGGCGACCCAAACAGCGAGTCATCATCGTCCATGAAAAAAAATACGGCACATCTATTTGTCTTTTGTTTGTTTATCCAGTGTCTGGGGTCCCACGTGCTGTGTTTGGTCCTGTCCTGCGCGTCGTCGTCGACAACGACTGACTGGCCTTGTTCACCGTCCCCCATGGCCTCCTCTCGCCCCCAAAAGCCTCCCAGGAAGTCTGGCTCCGATGCCACCCGGTATGTCCCTGCCCTCTTCCCGCTTTCTTCCTGACTCTCCCAGTCGTCCTGCCTGGTCGGGGCCCCGTGCGTCTCCGACATATGCCCCGGCAAGCTCTTCTCCTCGTCCCCATCCCTCTGTCCAGAACACCCAGCACCCCCCGCCACACGCACAGACCAACGGCACACGCCCGTCAGAGCACGACAGTGTGCTCCGGTCTCTAGTGGGCCTTACTGTGTGTCGCTCGCCACCCTGCCTCATCAGCCACTCATCCTTCCCAGGGCATCACTGTGACTCTTCTTACCAAGACCGGCATCCGCTATGAAGGTGTTGTCGGTTCCACCTCAAACGAGGGCGATACCACCGGTGTCACCCTCAGAGACGCAAAGAATCTCACATCCCCCGGCGCTCCTCTCAAAGACTCCTTTTTCATCGCTGCAACAAACATCGATAGCTACACCTCGGGGCCTGCTGATGCAAAGCCCGCAAATGGCGATAGTGAGCCCCAGCATCCCATCCTTCTTGGCTGTCATTCATCTCCATTTTAGCCTTCAGAACAGATACCGATATCGGCCAGAAAAGGCCTAATCCAGGTCGTGAGCGCGAGCTTCAAGTCTGGCAGCCCGATACCAACCCTCCTCCCATTGCCGGCGTTGACGATGCCTTTGCTACTTCCCCAGGCGACACTGCTTGGGACCAGTTTGCTGTCAATGAAAACCTATTCGGTGTCACCGGCAGCTTCAACGAAGATGATTACACCACAAAGCTTGATCGTAATGCTGCAGGTTTCAAAGAGCGTGAAATCGAGGCACAGCGTATCGCTGCTGAAATCCTAAGTGTGCGCATCTGGCTATGTGGCCCTCACCCCGTCCCTGACTATGCGATTTTGCTAGGCTTCAACCAATAATCCACATGTTCGCGAGGAACGTGGTATAGATGACATTAGTGCCAATGAAGAAGACAAGTGAGTGTCTGCTGGACGCTCCTACCATGTATTTCATCATCTTTGGCTAGATATGGCGCCGTCGTCCGAGGCCAAAATGCATATATACCCCCCGGAGCACGGAAGGGCGTAGGTGGTGCACTTTCCCCTCCAACAAACCCTTCCGTCAGCTCGGCTACTGCTGCTACAAAGCAGGAAATACCCAAAGTTTCGGTCAATGGGCCTGATGGTGCTGCAGTTGTTCAGGCTCAGTCCCCATCAGATAAGGATCGATCACCTCCTTCCGGCGTCACCGCTGCTTCCCGGGTATGCCAGTATCGTTGCGCACCAAGGATAACTATTGATTCTGATTACAAACAGGATCCTACACCCGCCTTTCGTGTTTTCATTGTTGAAGAGAGACAACGCCTTCACGAGAAACGCCAAAAGCTCGCTAAAAATGAGCTGAAAAAGTGTGTGGATGAATTTGTGAGATTCAGTGAAACCTTCAAGGTACGCAACTTACATGCTGATATGTGCAGGTTGACCCAAATCTTAAGTTATTCAGCTCAAGGAACCGATCCCAGACGACCTTGTCTCCATCCTCGCAAAAGACGAAGAGAAGCAACGTGCCATCAAAGAGAAAGCTAAGAAAGATTCTCAATCATCCTCGGCTCGCACCATTGGTGCTTCCAATGCCGTCACCGCGTCGAGAGGTGTGGGCATCAGCAACGTCCTCAAGAGTGCCATGAAACAACCTAGCGGTGGCACATCGACCTCTGGGGCAGGTGTACAAAAGCCACCAATTTCTCAAAAACCGTCTTCTTCCTCCGCTGGCCAGCGTGCACCAAGTGTTGGTCAGAAACCAGCAGGTCCCACAGCGTCGAAATCGGAAACAGCTGTAAAGAAAATTCCAATGTACATTCAGCCCATTCCGCCATTCAAAGGTGGCAAAGCAAAGCAGACCTCGGCTCCAGTTTTGTCTTCTGCTGGTGTGAATGGTGTGATAACACCAGTAACGACTACGACCGCTACAGCAAGTACTGCTACACCTGTATCACCAACAATTGCTGCGAGTGTAAATAAATTAAATGTAAATGCTTCTTCGTTCATGCCGACTCACAAGGTAAGCCAAACTGTGCTCGTATGCCTGGAAGGAACGTTTACTAAAATAGACTTTTGCAAACAAGGGCACCCCAGCGGTCGTCTCGACGCCCACGAATGTTACGTCTCCGAAGTCCAAGACGGATACAGGTTCCAATCCATTCTTTGGCGTTCGACCTCCGAAGAGGAGCAGCGTTACGCATATCAAAGATGATTTCAATCCATTCAAGAATGCTAAACCTGCAGATGCTCCCCAAATTAGTTCGTTCGCAGTGCATTCTATTGCTACGTAGTCGATGAGACTTACTCTTGCCGTAGCACCCCAGTGGCCATATCATGGTAAACGGTATGCGCAGATTTTCCCCGCTAACTCACCATCTGGTCACCCATCACATGCCACTGGTGGGACCAATTCCGGAAATGCAGGTGGAAATGCAGGTGGACCGCCTGTTCAACAGCATATGCCTCCTCCGCCGTATGAAGAAGATCCCAATGCACAGGCTGCTGCTGCTGCTGCCGCTGCCGCCGCCGCCGCCGCACGCGCTGGTTATGTGTACCCTTATCCCCAATATGCTTATCCCGGTCAGGTTGGTTGTCTTTGTGGCTTTCGACTTTTTATTTTTTGGGCATTGCGCTTTTTTGAATCTGTGCCTTGACCTCTTTTGGTTCAATTGTCCGTTATGTCCGACATGCTGACGTCTTTATATTAGCCCATGATGGCTCCTGGTCCGCATGGGACATATATACCAGCTCCTTTCATGCAACCTATGCCTTATCCTCCGGGCATGCCTCCTCCAAATGGTGTGTAGATGATTCTTGCTCCCGTTCATTCTGATATACTTTTTGTGTCTAGCCATATATACGCCTCCCATGGGTCAGATGCCACGTAAGTTCCCATGAACTTTGGTGTGGAAGCATATTGAACATGTTCACTTCGAGACAGCCTATATGCCACCGCCACCGCCGGGACCGTACCCTCCTCCCCCTAATGGTACTGCTGCTCCTCGACCTTCTATGCCGCCTACACCTATTCCAGCACATGCACACGCATACTATCACCATCAAAGCCCGCAACGTATGTAGTACTTTCCCTCGCTGACTGCCTCGTCTTGATCGATCTAGTCCAACATGCCGTTCCCTATTCAATCATGATGGCACCACCACCTGCAGGTGTCCCTCCACATCCCTATGAAAATGGACCACCACCACCTGTACAAATGGGAGGACATGCATGAGCTGCTAAACCATGAAAGGAAGTTTTCCCTGTATTGGGAGGGAAATTCGAGATTGTTTTTTTGATTTCTTTGGTGTCGTCACAAGTTGAGTTTTGGGAGTAGGTATCAGAGATCAATCCCAAGGATTGATGGGTATGATTGTTCCGCGTTGATTGTTCGGGGATGGAAATCGCTTTGCGAGCTTCGTCGCATCTGGGGAAGGATTAGAAAACAATTTCCTTTCTATGGAGTGGTTTCCTCCCAGGGAGATCGGGCTAGAATTGGGGATTGGTGACATGGCGGTGTATTTCTGATGCCTCTTTCATATCTTTGCTTTGTGTGACCGTTGTTGTGTCGTCCGCTATCCGTTCACTCCACTGTCGTTTTTTCGTCATCATCTCTCTCGCACTTATGTAGTTTTTGTTTTTTTTTCTCTCCCCATCTGTGCAGGTGGGCTGAGCGCTGGATGTGGTTGTGTGTTATTTTTCTTGGTGAGGTTTTCAGTGGTTAGTTAGTCCTAGTGAAGGTGAGAAGGAAGGAAAAGTACCCACATGTATCCCCCCGAGCGCAGTTCTCTTCCCATGTCCTACATACACGTCTACGCATTATGCCCGTATGTCTGTCATGTCATGTCCCTCCACCTTTCATACAGGTATATGTCCCTCGTTACTTTTTGTCTATGCCTTTATGATTATACTCCACCTAACCTCTATTCTTGTCTTTGTAATGATGGAAAAATATACAGCGCTTTTTCCTTCGTTTTTAGTATGTCCTTTTTGTGTTGGGCGCGCTGCGAGTTTGGGAATGATGCCATCCCATGTGAAGGCCCGAATTGAAACGAGAGGACAAATTGATTAGAGCTTCACCCAAGTATAAGGCGGTTCGATGATAGATTTGGTTCTTATACTTGGATGATACTGTTTACACACAGGGTGACTTTGTCCCCCCAGATGTGTCGCATTACATCCGCACTTGTCCAGAAGACAGAGGAAAAAAATTTATTACAATAAAGTTCATGTCATTAGAAAAAAAAAAAAAAGAACGACCTACGAATAGAGAAATCAAGAACTGTTAAAAGATCCATTGGACTCTAGCGAAGAATGAATAAAATTGGTATGCCGAGTGGAGAGAAATTTATGGAAGGGACACTATGTGGTGTAACATGACTTTTCAACCTTCTTCAACAGCCCTTTCAATGTATTACTAGACCGATTACAATTCGCTTGTAACCACATCTCCATCTCCTTCCTCATCAAAGCCAACTCGTCGCAGATCGGTAGGGTATTGTCTGGCTTGACTAGACACGGATTGAGAAGGACATCAAACACCCTGTTCCATAAATCGCCTTGCCAGTACCGTTTGAGCGGTGTACTGATCTTGTATCGCCGCGTTGGCGAATCAGGAACGAGAGCAACTGAGCTCGCTTGAATGTACTTTCCAAACAGCATACAATAAATAATCCCAACGAGACCAAAGTAGTCTGTCTGAAACGTCCACGGTCTGCCTTCTCTCATTTCAAAACAATCCCTTTCGTCTGTAGGCCAATCGGCAAGATATTCTTGGCCAGAAGGGAACATCTTGGTGTCGATCGTGCGTCCGAAATCTATGACTTTGAGACCTTTGTACGACCATCCACCATCACCCGAGGGCTGATACGTTGCGTCCCATGCTGAAGCACCTCCAGGGATATCTTCAAGACGGAGGAGGCAATTATCAATCTTGAGATCACCATGAATAAAGCCAGCTGTGTGTATGCCCTCGACGAGGCGGATGAGTTCAATAGAAAAAAACATAACAAGGAGCTCGTCTAGACATGCGCCTTGTTGGGATACACCTGCTGATACAGCATTATTGATTACGTTGAGAAGCATCCCTTGGGGACAGAGATCGAGGATGAGGAAGGATTCGTCAGAGTAGGCGTAAAGCGCGTGGGGGAGGACCAATGAGCGGCGGAGGGAAGACGAGAGGGAAGAATGTAGGCAACGGAGCACATGATACTCCCATGTATTCCGTGGGCGAACAACTTTGACTGCGACCAAAGAAGCAGATTCTTCCTCATCGAGGTCATCGTCTAGATCGTCGTCATCTTCGTCATCATCTTCCGGTAATGTACGGTTGCCGAGATCTTTCGCCTTGAAAACGGAACCATAACCACCCTCTCCCAATTTTTCACTGACTAATAGGCGATGGCCATTGAGTGTTAATGTATACGTCGACAGATCAAAGTCATGGTTGGAAACGCCACTTGTTTTTCTCAACCTCTTCGCAAACTTCTGCAGGGATTCCAACTGGTCCGACGTCTGATTACGCAGATCGTAAAACTGGGCATCGGAAGGTACTCTTGACAAGAGCGAAGATACAATCGCGGGCTCAAAGGGATTACAAGGATTGGAGAATTGTATGCTTTGGCCTAGAGACAATTTCTCTGCTAGAGTCAGGGCAGCAGTCCTCTCTTCTAACACACCGACAGCATGGTAACTTTGCTGAAGCTGCAGTCCGTCAAAATGTTCCTCTCCTTCGTCATGCTCCAGTCCTTTCTCCACCTCCTGCAGTTCGGCGGCGAGCCGCTCTGCATTTCTAAGAGCCTCAAGTTCCCCGATTTGTTGAGATGGGATGAACACACTACCTCTCGGTGAGCCATTTCCCTCGGCTTCTTCTCCAGACTCATAGCACCGATTCTTGGGCGTGGTGTTCAGGGTGTATTCGCAGGTACGCTCTGTTATCGGCGTCATGACGTTAAATTGGCCAAAGCGACCACCGAGAGGTGCATTCCTATAATATTCCTCGTCTTCATACTCCTCGTCTATCTCATCTTCCGTTACTGGTGTCTCAGGATGCTCTGAGGCCTGTTCCCCATCATATTGATCTTCTTCTTCTTCTTCAATTTCAGGCTGTTTGGGGATGTGCTCCTGTAGTACATCCGGATCCTCCATCTCATACGTAGATTCTGGTATGGTTTCCGATCCTCGGCCTAGGGCAGTTGACGTCTTGTCTGTCAGCGGGGCTCCCTGGCGGAAGGGAGTGAAAGCGGGCGTTTTATCCACAAAAGGTGTGAACGCTGCATTCATAGTTTTCGGTGTGAATGGCTTGAAAACATTTTGAGCTTGAATCCCCCCATATTCTGTGGTTTCACCAGGTCGACTGAAGACCTTAAACGGCATCTTCGTATTTTCCTCAGCGAATGACTTGAACGTTCGAGTATCCATTATTTCAGGTTTGAGGTTATTACGATGGGGCGCAAACTTTGTGCCGTTCTTTGCCGGCGTAGGAACTTTGGAAAACACTTTACCAGTTGGCTTTTCGCTAGTGGAAAGAGATCCAAGCACAGAGTTGGGATAATTCCCGTTCTGTCCTGAGGGTGTAACCAAATCTTTGGCTCCTAGAACTAGGCGTGGTGTAACTGTCGGTGTCTTTCGAGCATCGGGATCCATGAAAGGCGTGGTCTGAAGGATTATAAGTAAGAGCTTACCACAGAGAAGGCATGTACGCACTTTGGCTGCAGAAGTAACATGATTTGATTGCATATTTTCATCAACAAATGGACGGACTGCGAAACGGAAGAAGTCAAATGGGATTCTAGATAGATTTGAATTGAGACTTACATGAAGTTTGAGGTTTGACATACTCATTCTCGCGCGCGAATGTCGGACACGGTGGTACAATTGGTGTCACAAGCTCAATCTTCCTGACTGGCGCGTGCTTACTTCCAGGTAAAATTTTGGTCTTATCTGGTGAGTTATACATCCCAAACACATCCGCAAGAGCCTCTTTTGTGTTTATTGTAACTGTAGGTTCTGCCCCCGTCATTATACTCTTTCTCCGTGTCATGTTCTTCGTCGATTGTACGCCATTATCGATCTGTGTTGAAGAAGCCGCGTACATCGCTTTAGGTGCGGGCGGAGACCCCCACTTCTTGCCTAGAAGCCCCATTGAGCGGGCACGCGCCTCCTGTATACTGTATTCCATCCCATCAGAGAACAACAAGTTCAAGTTGAACCTGAGTTTTTCTGGACGCTTCCCCGGCGCCGGGGGGGCCATCATGAGTGCATAACGAGAGGCAGCGGTAGAAGAAGTTGAAACCAGGTTGACTACTGAGTCTGATGGAGATTGAGATGAAGTAGTGATCGTCACCGGTACATGTTTCTTAAGAGGATTTTTCCTCAGGACATCTTCAACTGGATTTCCTGATGAAGAGGATTTAGGATTGGCTTGAGACGAGGAGGGCGGAATGGAGGCTGGGTCACTTGCACGGGCCTGAAAATCTTTGTATTTACTTTTCAGGCGCTCCAGTGGTCTGACTTGCTTCCTAATACCCCTTCGATAAATTGTATCTGCATCCTGCTTCCTGTGGTCAAGGTCGCATACTAACGAACGATCGCAGATACACAAATCCACAGCTCACCTCCCTGACATCTCCAATGCATTAGCATATTCTTCATATAGCAGAGAATACGAGATCCCAATATCGTTGGTCATCAGATATTTATAAATTGATAGTGCACCATGGCGTTCACGGTACTTTGCGTACATTATCCACAGCTTGAGATAGCGCAAGTCAGTTTTGTAGGATGGATCACTCTTGAACTTCCTTGTGGACTCCTCCAGAAGCTCTATGAGTCCTGATTTTGCATCGCCTTCGCCATAATTCTTAATTGTCCATTGAACAAATTCGTAATATACTGCAAGAGGATCTTCCTCTTCTTCTAGTGCAGTCTCGAGTTGATTGCGAAATTGTTGTCGTTTATGTTCACGCTCATCTTGCATTTGAGTCAATAATGAGAGTGGTCACAGTCCAACCCTCGCGTCGTCTAGATCACGTGTTTATTCACGCGTATCAATTCTATTTATTACTTCTGATCCAGGAATAAACCTGAAACGTGGTCATGACAGAGTTTGAGCTGCCATTTCATCGAGAGCGAAATCTGATTCCTCACCTTATCACCATGTATCACATCAAGTATATTCTCTTGAAAGCATGATATTACCGATATCTCGCGTTAGAGCCGGTGGTGACGAGGAAGTAGCTCAATAGCCACGAATCTCGACTCACGCAATCGACGGACCTCTGCTTGTCCTCTCATCTGTCTCCTTTCGTGATACCCATAGATTCAGTATGATATGACATAACGATTGATTGAAGGAACATTCCCCTTTCTTGTTTGTCTGCATATACGACCTTTAATGATTACCAACACTTGACTTCAAAAAGATTGGCTGAGAAGGCGAAAACCGGACATTAAGGAGGATAGAAAGTTCAGTGGTCCGTGTGTTACACATTTACCACCAGCCGGCGATGCAATTATATGTCAAAGTTCATTATTGCAGAATCTGATAACAGATAATCGTTTTGTCATAATCAGAATACAAACAAGTAACCTTCGATGAGGACTCCAATTTATTTTTTTAAAAAGTTCCTGATTCAGAGTTTGCAGCAGCAATCATGTGAGCAGGAGTAGGACTGATAATCCTCATGGTTGCGATTTAGCGGCAGTCTATTCATGTTATCGTCAGATGGCAGGATTTCAAGGAAGATCATTGTTCGTCGAAACTCGTTGATATTGATCAACATCTATGACAATGAGTCACTCTTTGAGGGCGCAAAGCTGAAAGGTGCGCAACTCCGACGATATTGGCAAGATTAGTTCAGGTAGTCTGACGAAGTCGTGGTTTATCAACCGGAATGGCACAATGACATATAGCTGACTTGCCACGAGAGCGAGCTTCAACGCGTGCCTCCCATCATGTCGCGAAGTAACCCAGTAATACCCAGCCCGCTTGTCAGTCCGGAAACGGTTCGATTTGGTACAGGTCCTTCAACTTCCTTGACCGGAGTTAGTGAAGTGGGTATGTTAAAATCGTTAGCCTGAGTCGGAGTACATTAGTTCATTAAAAGCGAATGAACGATAGCCGGACGGCGCACCCCGGAGCTGAAATCAAATTTTAGTTTATTCGACTGAGTTCCGGTGCCCGCAAAAATATTGATTTTCTGTTTTCTCGTTTTCGGCAAGGGATCAACAGCTGTGACCACTGAGTCCTCTGAGGTTGCACGTTTTGACAATTTCTTAGATGTTGAATGTGTTATACGAGAGCGCCCGGGCTTCGTCGCTATGTTCACCATCTTTCTATCCGGCATATCTGACTCCTCGCCAGAATCATCCGTAGAAGCTTTCCGCTTACGCCGATTTATAGTTGTCGATGAAGGAGCAGATGGTAACATAGGTTTCTCTTCCTTTGTTCTCGGTTTAGGCCTTGGCTTCGGTTTCGTGACCTCAACCTCTTTCTCCTTTTCATTGACAACTTCCCTAGAATCCTCATTCTCTTCTACGACAGGTGACATCTTTCTCTGTTTGCGGGAAGGCCTTAGAATGATTACCTCGTCGCTTTCGCTTTCGGATGTCGTGCCCTTCTTGCGTCGTAATGAAGGTGCATCGCGTTTGGCTTTTTCTATTTCTGACCCTGTAGCAGAGGGTTTAGAAACGACAGTCTTCTTAACCTTTGATGAGTTCACTCCATCAGATGTTTGAACAGCTTTGAGTTTTTCAAGCTCTTTCTGGTATTCTGTCAACTCCTCTCTCGTATCTTTAACTTCACGTTGATGCATCTCCGCCCTTTTCTAGGATGAGTCTCATGAGTAGAAGGTCGTAGCGGTTACAGGCTGAGTACCTTCCATGTCAAGACGGTTTCCTCGAGTTGTTCTACGCGTTTTTGTTCCTTCTCTACCTTTTTTGTGAGAATCTCTTTCTCCCTAGACAACCTCTCTCGCAATTCTTCGGTCTCGGCCTCGAGCTCACTTTTGCGCTGGCGCAATGCATCCAGTTCTGCATCGCCTCCGTGTTCCAATCGCTTCCATTTGTCTATTTGGCACTCGAGGTCGTGATTCTTGTGTTTTAGGTCTTCATTAATGCCTTCCAGCTCAGAACGTGACGATTGTACATCCTCAAGTTGCAAACTGACACGCTCTAGCTTAGAAGATGTCGAAGCCAAAGAAGTCTGCAATTGGGCATTTTTTTCATTCAATTTCATGATATCTTTCTACGTCTCGTGAGTTATTAACAGCTATCAACTGGGAAGGAACCAACCTCAGCGAGGTCCCTTTCTAAACTCATGTTGTTAATTTCCACATCCCGGGTGCGTAATTGGGCAAGTATAAGGGGAACTTTCTTTTGGAGGGCTAATGCTAGCTCCCTCCTTTCTGAAACCATCTTTTCATTCTCTTCCTCCAATTCCACCACTCGCTCCTCCAATTCTCGTTCTTTGGCATCAAAAATTGCGATCCGGAAGTCTCTTTGCAGCCGAAGGAGTTTCTCCTCTCTCAACGCCTTCTGTTCATTCAGCACATTCATACGTTCCGATTCGAGAGCAGAGACTGTATCAAGCTGAACACAACGGTAGTACGCGAGGAAATCCTCACATTCCTCCAGGAGGCTTAATTCCTTCTCGTGCCATCTTTTCTGAAAATCATGCACTGCTTCCTTTGACCGATTAGCTTCTGCAGACAACTTTTCGTTCAATTTGTTGTTCAGATATTCCAGTCCTCGATTCCGCTGAACAAGGTCATCAATTTGAGCTTGGTTCGCAGCCTCTAAGGAAGGTGGAACATCAGAGCCTTGCAAACTTGACATTTATCTAAGCATGTCAACGAGAGAACGTTCGGAGTACATAACAACATACTTGGGGTCGGTCGCAGGCAAACATTGAACAAAATCCAAACATTGATGTCATCAAAAACAAACCACGTGATTTCACCAGGCCTTCGCACTAATTGACTCAAACAGTGGAAGCCGACCAATCCCAGGGCCAACCTCAAATCACTCCATGATAACTAAGGTTGGCGAACCATCTGGTCGATCATCGAATGAAACAAAGGCACCCACCCCTCGAGGCGACCACATGTTGATATTGATGCGAACAATGTAGCAAGCCTGAAATGACCCCTTAGTCGTTCTGTTGAAATGAATAACCAGCTTCTCTTCTACTCCAACAAATAGTCTCTTCAGCGAGCTCTAAGAATTTTTTATGGCACCAAAAACTATCAATCCTACCACGGGTGTCAAGGATGACGACATCATTGTCGCGTATGCCGTTTCTCACTCATGACATTGAATAATCAATGTTCATGCTCGTCTACAGCTTTATGGGTCCCACTGGGTCAGGGAAGAGTTTCGTGAGTTCTGTTTATTCCGGAAGATAGAGACTCAGTCACACATGGTCGCACTCAAGTTCATCGATCTCCTCACTCGCCAATTGGGCAACCGTGCTGGGGACTCCCTGGAATCTGTAACGACGGAAATTGGTGCCACTAGGATGCCTCTACCAGGAGATCCAAAGGAAAGAGAAATCGTCTTGATCGATACTCCGGGCTTTGATGGTACTATGAAGTCTGATATGGAGGTACTAACCATGATCAACGAGTGGTTAGTAAAAACGTATGGATAATTGACTTCTGGAAGGATGAAGCTGCTGAAAGACGGAGATAGATACGAACGCAATATCAAATTGAGCGGACTCATCTATCTCCATCGAATTACAGACAATCGTGTAGGAGGTAACCCCTGCAAGAATATTCGAATGCTCAGCGAGCTATGTGGGGAACTTGCAATGACTCAGGTAGTTCTCGTGACGACAATGTGGCAGAGGGTTGCACCCGAGACTGGTGAAATGAGAGAGCGAGAACTCATTAACGAGTACTGGAAAGTCTTGATTGACAAAGGCTCTACTGTCGATCGCTTGAAAAAGGCCACTTACGAAGATGCATGGGCAGTTGTATGGGCCATGCTTGAAAGGAAACTGAAGAAAGAAGCGTCTGGACTAGTTTTGTTGCATGAGAAACGAGCTATTGGCGAGCTGCCGGCCGGCGTGACTTCATACACCAATCTTCACGAGCAGTTGATTAAGAAACAACAGTCGATGAATCTCTTATTAACGCAGGTGGAAAATGCCAGTGACCCTGATCTGAAGAGGGAGCTTAAGAAGGAATGCCAAAAAATACAGCGAGAACTCGATCAAACTTTCAAGGAGGCAGAAGAACTGAAGCAGTCTATCTTTACTAAGATTTTCTCGTTTCTCTACGCCTTGTTCGCAGGAAAATCAAAGCGGTATGTCCCAGGATCTTTATCGAAATATCGAAAGCTATTCATTGACTCATGTCTCCAGGCGAGGGTCGAAGTGAGACTAACGGAGCTCGTAAAGACTCATCTGATTCAAGTAATGCATTTTGATAAGGTTGACTGCGATCCGAGTGACTACTCTTCTCAAAACCGATTTCTATGTGTTCAGTGGATGTCGTTGATTTTTAGTAGAAGATGCGTCACTACTTACAAAGATAGCTAACGCCTACACGAAAGATGCGCCATATAGTTTCTTCTTTCCCTTGATTTGCATTCTCATAACGTGTATTTCTTTTCTGGATTGAACACCACTAAGATTTTTCACTATGTGAATCAGTGAGAATCAGCGAGCCTCAACTCATGTTAATGAGCATCATGCTTTCAGGGATGCCTTTATTGAAAGGATCGAAGAACTCATCTCTATACTGTGATCAGTATTTGAACTTCGCTTGGGAGTAAATTGTCAGCACTACAGGAGATGGGTCTACAACATGAATTTTGTCTAGGAGTAGGTGAGGCTGTTACCAGTGGATTAAGACTGGGAACACAATTGGCCTAGCAGTTCACTTTTTGTCTGCCTTAACGAAGTAGGCTACGAGCGAGAACAGAACAATAAACGACGAACGTACAATAGACTAGATCCACTGGGGTCCACGACATGGTCTCAAATTTCTTATTATAGAAAATTCTGGGTTGAAACAGTCTCAAAGTGGTATAAGATCGTAATGCAAACCAAACCAGTTTTACGGCTTCTAATTTGTGCCCAAGTTTCTTCCCGATGATACTTTTAGCCCAACTATAACAGAAATAATTAAAAATCCTGCGAGTGGTACGGCAAGTAACGCGCCAAACGGACCATGAGTTCACAAGTAACAGAAGACAGGAACCGTAACACACCAAAAAATGTAGATCCTGCATGCATGTGAGGTTTGGCTAGACATTATCGAACTGTAATTTCTTCGACAAACCACTGGGCAGGAAAATTAGGAGACACGTCTGTTACCCCAAAAAAGACGATCAATCGTTTTTGTCCGTTTCCATTTTGTCCTTCTCTCTACGTTCCCTTGAATCAGCCCTATTTCAAAACAGCGCTGTTGGAGAGGCGCGACACTCGAAATTTGGTTTTATTTGTATTTGATTATCTCCTTCTACGATCTTGATTGATCCTTTTCATTTTCTGGTTTCCAAAAAAACGATGCGAAGACCCGCATTCCCGGCACAACCATTTTGAGATGTGCCTGTCTTCTTGAAAAACTATGTGATTTTCTGGATTAGGTTTTTTCCTTACAAAAAGGCAGGATTTGTGCAATCCTCTAAGCCGAATCAGAATATCGCTCAAGTCTGGGCGGACGGCATTATTCTTGGCTGATATCTGTGATTATATTTCCGATATGCAAATGACGCCTTCCCCAACTGGTAAGGTACCTTGGGTGTGCGATGGAGTCAATTCCAGAACACATTAACAACAATTGATAATTATTATGCATGCCATTCTGAGCATTTGTTGGACGGCAAGTGCCCGATGGAGATACACCACGTGGAACTGCTTCCACACTTGCCCGAATACAGCTATGCCGCATCTGTGATGTAATCAATTTTGTAAAAAAAGACTCGTATTAACAAAATCTCCTGAAATATATATTGGTGATCTGCAATGATTGCATTGCATTTTCCAACCCCTGTTCCTCCGGTAATCTCCTCCACAGCGTCATTTTCACGTTCACGCACAACGTACTACCCGCGTTTGTAACTCTTGTGAGGTAGTTGAACAGTATGGTCGTGATCATTTTCAAATCTGTAGCGGTTGTGTAAGTCATTTACATTCATTGGTAGTACACTTCAATTTAGCGATTTTGAACAGCTTTGTGCTGTCTATTGTGTGAGTATTGTTTTGATATGAGTCTCAGGCTATTTTGACCATCGGCAAAAGTGCCAGAAAATGGCTTGGGAATCACATCGTCCATCATGTCATTTCAATGCTGCACAGATGGCATTAGCGGAGCGATCTCTGCGGGGACCCGAGGCTACCGCAATACCTTCGAAAGTTTGTCTCTCGACATGAGCTACTCATCCAATGGACTGAGTTCCAGGCTCTGGACATCGACCGAGCTCCGATAAATATGACACAGAAAGCACTCATTATCGTACTCGACTATCGGCCCCACCCGAGACCCCTCCTACAGTCTGTTGATCTCCCTCGTTCCTCCAGTAAATACTAAAATTGAAGCCAGGTTTATCGTGAGACAGTGTTGAAGGGCGCAATTCGAGGCCGGTTTGGATTTCCTTCATTAGCCGGCACTGCGGCTAGTTCCTGTTTCACCTCCATTCCATCGTGAAAATTTACTATTAGTCATAGAAATTTTTTTTAGCCATATATAAATGCACTCACCATTTTACTGAAGTTCGACTCATTTTGTTCGGACTTCAGGTGTGTAATCTTGACAGTTTTATTGTTAATATAATAACTCATTTTGTTTGGACTTCAGGCATTGTCCTGTTGATTGTTGAGATTCATACACACACATTCTTTCCCCTGCTTATACCTCTTTACTGACAGGCACAAACCACATCCTTAGAAACTCTACTCAGCAACAACAAGTCAGCCATATTAGCCGAGCTTCAACAATGCGAAGCCAGGTTTTGAGCCCATGGCAGCCCCAGTCCTCACTGTCATGGTGAAATGTTGAAGTATTGTTCAAGTAGTCCCTGTGGAGGTGCCATGTCATATCACTTGGGACTTAAGGGACGACTGGAAACCAACTCTGAGAAAATTCATAGACAAAGGTAGGACAGGCTTTAAACTTATATCAACACCTCATGGGTATATGTTTTTTTACTATTCCAACACTTGTAAAATTGTAATTATATTTTCAGGATCATTTATGGATGAATACTTGTGTCTTGTAACACTGCTACAAATTCATTGACTTGATGTCGTCTCTATTTTGTAGCCTTCTTCTATCATTTGCTCTTACATCTTGAGATGTTTTGTTTTGATCTCATCTTATATTACGGTGTATAAATCTGGCACACCCTCTTACTATGTCAGTGATCACGTCATACTTTTTGCTACAATGTAGAAATTCAGGTTACAAAAAAGATCAGACTATTACATCCTATGGGTATGCGCCAATGTTCAGATGCCTAGAGTAGCTTTGGCTATGAGTTGTAAAGGGTTCATCATTGGGATCAAGAAAGTAGGACAATTAACCATGTTACTGATCACCACCTTGACACAGCACAATAAAGTATGTATGCAGGAGAATGAGAGAAAGGAAAAAAGACTTAATATATTCTAAGTACATACCTAAATATTGCTCCAAGGAATGGTGTTTCCATGTCAATGATATCATTCTGTGACACATAACCTAATATCGCCCGTAGCTACACTACTATTGTATCCATTCCCTTATAATTCAGACTGTTGAAGGGGACTAAGATACCCAAACACCATAATCTCTTGGTATTATTCATCCGTTTTACATCAACAAACTAGTATGTCTCATATTACTTTAATATTTCCTTTCTTGTTCATTGTAATGTAACTTCAATTTCTTTTATTAGTCTTTTTCACATAACATTATACCCTCAGTTGTCTACCTTGATAGATGACTCCTGAAACTTACACATCTACAGGTTATGGACCCCATGCCCACAACCACACACTATATTACCAAACTTACAATGACTTCATCTGGAGCAAATATACCACCCATGTTCAATGATACAGATAAATTTGATAGAACAAACTGGCCAACTTGGAGTAACAACATCTTGTCCATCACAGCACTGAAAGGGGTATCTGGTTACCTTGATGACACCATTAATAAACCTACTAAATTCCCTACTGAACAACTCCCTGAGACTCCATGGAACTCCCTAAACCCATCAAAGGATGAATGGAAGACCAGAAATGCCTGAACAAAAATTTTACTTACCTTCAATACCAAGAATCCTGTTGGACTAGGGACCGATGTGAATGGGACAGCAGCAAATGCCTGGAAAACCTATAAATCTAGCTATGAAACAGCATCAGACTGTTAGAACCCACAAGACAATCCCAGATCCCCCTCAGAGGATATGAGATTAAAGACGAGAAGAACTTGATAGAGTTCCCTCTATAAATTGCCTAGCTATTTATATAATTACAAGTGGCTATGCTAAGGCTATTCTAAGAGAGATTATGGTATCTATTAGCTACCATTTGTCAAGTCCTAAGTAATTCCCTATGTCAGACAGCTTCTGCCCATATGTTCTCCTACATATGGTAGCTGCCTAATAGGCATGTAATCAAGCTCAGATTATCACTCAATCTTCCCCTGCTTGTCCCTTTTATGATTGTGATGTTCTCACATTGTGTTTGTTAAGTCATACCATTGTATAGTCATTAATTAATTAATTTAAATAAAGAAAAGAATAAGTGTCAGAGCGAATCATAACACAGACATAGCAAGACAAAATGCAGAACAGGAACTCTGAAATATGATCTTTTCAGATAGTAATGATTTCCAAAGTTATGTCACCATAATATGGAATAAATTGTCACAAGCAAGAGCCCTTGGTACTGACATTACTGATAAAAACTTCAAAACAATACTCCTAAACTCCCTTCCAAGTTCCTGGGACCCTGTTGTCGTATTCTTGTACAAAGATATTCCAGTTAGTGAAACAATATTACAGCTCCAAGTCTGGTGGATGAGAATAAACCAAAACTGACCTGCCAACTCATACTATGCAGTTGCAGCACTTCAATTAAATACATACGATCCAAAAGACAGATCGCAAGTTATATGTGCAAACCCTTACTGCAGACGTTGTGGGCACATGATCAATATATGCTATTGGCCAGGTAGAGAGAAGAAAGGTCAATTCCCCCCTGATTTTGGACGAAGAGATAGCATTAGAGGAGCAATGACAAATACCCAACAAAAAGGGTCTAAACAGAGACCTACCATAAACAAAGCAATGACTGAGGATGCCAATGACAAAGAAGTTCTGGCTTTCATAACAATGGGTAACACCGATTATGAGGTAATCACCACTTCACTCCTCTATACTCCCACATTCCCTGACAAATCCTCATTCAATAGTTTTAATGCAACTAGTGGACAAGGATATGAAAATTTGGGAGTGCAAGAAAATAATGGTGGTCCTGATACAAACCTGATCATGTTAAATAGTGTGCATAACAATCTAACAAACATTCCAACCTTGATTGACTCTGGAGCATCAGATCATTGTTTTGTTAATAAAGAGTACTTTATAACACTCATCCTATTGTCTCAACTGATGCTAGGACTAGGAGTAGGAAAAGGATCAACATTTAATGTTATTGGAAAAGAAAAAGCCAAGATCTACATGAACATTGATGGTAATATCAAAAGCCTTACCTTTGATAATGTGCTATACACCCCCAAGTTAAGATAAAACCTGATTTCCATATCAAAACTGGGAGAGAAAGGGGCAAAAATATACTTCGACGAACAAGGTACACAAATTATGGCAGCAGACAATACAATCATTATGAAAGCCAAATGATTGGGACAACTGTATGAAGTAAAGGTTAACAAACCAAACCCTACTGCTTATGTATCACAAACAAGATGTTGATCTGCTCCTTTTGATACATGGCATTGGAGACTAGGACACACGGCAACAGAGACAATTTGTGAAATGATTAGCAAAAATCTAGTCAATGAACTGAATATCTCTAGTGAACTTACCATGAGGAAGAGATGCGAAGACTGCATTTTTGGCAAGCACTCATCATACCCATTCAATGAGAAGGGATATCAAGAAAAAGAGGTTTTGAAATGTATTTACATCAATATTTGGGGGCCGTCACAGACTCAATCAGTAGGAGGAGCATCTTACTTTATGCTGCTTATGGATGGATACTCATCCTATAAGACAATTGCCTTCCTAAAAACAAAGTCTGCTGATACAACACTGCAAGTTCTCAAGAATTATCACATAGAAGCAGAATGACAGACAGGTAAAGCCCTGAAGCGAGTGAGACTTGACATGGGTAAAGAATGGCATAATAATGTATGGGAAGATTATAGAAAAGAAAATAGCCTTATATTCAAGTTCACAACACGTTATGCCTACCAGCAAAACAGTGCCACTGAACGCAGTATGCAGACCATCCTTGATGGAGCCCGAACTACGATGGCCGAATCTGGATTGCCCCTGAAATACTGGGCAGATGCAGTTCAAACCACTGTTTATACCCACAACTTTGTCCCATCCCATTAAAATCCCAGCCAAATTTCTGCTGAACTATAGTATAGAAAGCGGCAGGATATTTCTTATCTCAGACCTTTTAGAGCGACAGCCTATGCTCACATACCCAGTGACCTGAACCTGTCTAAACTTTATCCTAGATCTGTCAAAACCTTATTACTGGGATATTTCGGACGTGAAGGTTATAAGTTACTCAAAAGAAAAACTGGCTGAACTTTCAGATCTCAGGACATAATTTTTGAGAAAGATGACACAAATTTCACATTGCAAGGAATTCAGACACAGACCTATGACAAAAATGACCCTCTGCCTATCAATACAGACCAATGACAACCACATAAACCACCAGACAATAGTCATACCAATGAGGCATGAAAAGATGTTGAAATACCCCACAACCAAGTAGTACCCAGACCTCTAATGATGACAGAGCTACATAAGTCTATACAAATCCCAACTACAAAGGCTGAAAACCAATCAAGGAACAGATTATCCTTAAGTCAGGAAACAGCAGACAATGTACCACTTACTGTCTAGAGAACATGACGTGAACATAAGCCAACACAACGACTTCAAGAATCATTGGACTATTTGAGCCGACCTCAAATGTTCCTCACAGATACTGATACGTGGATATCTAGATCATATGGTGAAGCCATGCGATGACCTGACCTTTGGTGGAAACCAATGGTCAGAGAGTACCAGATGCTTAAAGAACGAGGTATTTTTGAACTGACTCTCCAACCAATGGAAAAGAATGTCATCGGTTCTAAATGGGTTTTTGCCATAAAATAGAAGAATGATGGTACAGTAGATAAACGAAAGGCCTGGACTGTAGCAAAAGGCTTTACATAGGTTCTAGGAGAGGACTATGATGAGACCTATGTCTCTGTAGCCTGTTTAGACTCCATTTGGCTCATTTGTGCTATTGCTGTCTCCCAAGGGCTCAGACTATGGCAAGTAGACTTTGTCTCAGCTTTCCTCAACAGTGATAGTCTCTTTGACATATATATGGAACAATCTAAAGGATTTGAGAAAGGAGGAGACAACTGTATATAGAAACTCCAGAAGATACTTTACGGTACAATCCAGGGTACTTACAATTGGACTAAAAACCTTGACCAAGCTTTTGAAGACCATGGCTATCTTAGATTGTGAGCTGATCCTCAAATCTGTTCTAAACTGATTAGAGATGAATTTACCTTAACATCTATATGGACAGATGACGTACTGGGGGCATCATCTACTGCTGAAGGGGAAGAAATAGCTAAGAATTAACTAAAGTCAAGCTATGACATTAAAGACATTGGAAAAGCTAAGTTAATTCTAAGAATATGCATAGATTGAAATGAGTGTGGTGACATAACCCTATCACAAAAGGCATACTCAGAGCGACTTCTCAAGTGCTTCAACATGTACATGTTATCCCCACTTACAACACCACTTCCATGTGGTCTGTCTCTATTAACCAAAGATTGTCTATCAACTCCTGCTGAAGTAGAAGAGATGAAAAGGATACTATATTGCGAAGCCCTAGGTTCATTAATGTGGCTACAGGTCACCACACAGCTAGATCTATCTTTCCCAGTAAACCTACTATCACACTTTGCCCACAATCCTGGAAGGGTGTACTGGAACGCTCTGAAATATGTACTAGGATACATAAAAGACACTTTAGATTATGGAATAACTTACTGAGCAGGTGCAAGTTTAAATCCAACAAGATATGTTAACTCTGATTTTGCAGGTTGCAAAGGTACAAGACAATCAACCGAGGGCAATATATTTATGGTAGCTAGTGAACCGGTATCATGGAAAACAAAGAGGCAGGACATAGTAGCTCTCTCAACTGTTGAGACTGAGTTTATGGCCTTTTTCTAGGTGACTACTTAGGCAATATGGATAGCAAAGTACTTTGAAGAGATCAAATTACCTGTGACAAAACCAATTGTCATATATACAGACAATAATAGAACCATATCAAATAGCACCAATGACAAAAACCATTGTCGAACAAAGCACATAGATGTTCAACACTATTTTATTAAGGAACAGGTAAATGGAAATAAAGTGGTTTTCCAATATATACCTAGCTTAGATAACATGTCATGAACTGCCAAATTCCCCTAAGTCATTATTTATTTTTCTTTTCTTTTCTTTTTCATTTAATTAGGTAATTACATCAGATCAGTAAATATGTACAAATAATTGGACTTGTATAAGTATCAAACACAATCTAGCGAGGACTCTAACTGTCAGAACCCACGGGACAATCCTGGATCTCCCTCAGAGGGTATGAGGTTAAGACGAGGAGAACTCGACAGAGTTCCCTCTATGAATTGCCTAGCTATTTATATAATTACAAGTGGCTATGCTAAGGCTATTCTAAGAGAGATCACGGTATCTATTAGCTACTATCTGTCAAGTCCTGAGTAATTCCCCATATCAGACGGCTTCTGCCCACATGTTCTCCCACACATGGCAGCTGTCTGATAGGCATGTGATCAAGCTCAGATCATCACTCAATCCTTCCCATGCTTGTCCTTTTATTAGATCCTGACGTTCCCGCATCGTAGTCGTTAATTAATTAGATTTAATAAAGAAAAAGATAAGTGTTAGAGCAAATCATAACACTAACGAGTTCTCTTTGTCAACTCTGACTTAGAGTGGAGTTAAGCCCGAGGTCACTCACCAAGGATTAACTCTTACACAATGCTGCCAACTTCCTCACCAAACCACTCCCAAGGAACATACTATGGAAAATTGTTTTGATACTCAACTTGAGGTCACAAACTTCGGGTACATCAGTCTAGGGGGAGTATTGAAGGGGACTGAGATACCCAAACACCATGATCTCTTAGTATTATTCATCCATTTCACATCAATGAACTAGTATGTCTCATATTACTTTAATATTTCCTTTCTCATTCATTGTAATGTAACTTCAATTCCTTTTATTAGCCTTTTTCATGTAACATTATACCCTCAGTTGTCTACCTTGATAGGTGACTCCTGAGACTTACACATCTACACAAACAATGTCTTAGCATGAGATTGTAGTGGTATCTAGATGGATTCATAGGAATCTGGTGCTAAAACATAGTCACAAACCATAAGAAACATGTTTTATCAACTGTAAAGTTATAATCTTAGACATCACCCAGTGTGATAGACAACTATATCTTTTACCTGTAAATCTACTAGACATTAGTTTGATGTTATGCAGATGTAAGAGGATTATAGCTCACCTCAGATGTCACCTGGTGTAGTAGACAATTGAGTGAGAGCCTATGAAGAAAAGCTTTTACAAGTTCAGTCTCAGTCGTGACATTGAGTGTGGATGGCTACTACCTTTTACAAGTTCAGTCTACATTACGGAGGTAAGGACCTTGAAGTCTGTAGCATAATGATGGCTCACTTCAGTCGTCACAGTAAGTGTGGACGGCTGAGGTGCAAAGTTGAATAAGATGTAGGATAAATACCTCCTCCTGCATTCCTAAGGTGGCAACCGGGTAGCTTGCTTGGTGACAGGCGGGCTCGTAATGTATCAGCGGATCAAGTGGAGTCATTGTGTCAGTTCCTTACATTCCAACAAAAGCCATTTATAATAATATCTCGGATTTTGTAATATGAACTTGTGATGCAACAGAAAGAATGACGTCACCGAGTTGGCCTAGTTCTGTCCAATAACATGCAATGGTGTAGTTGTCAATGATGGTAGATGCATGGGGCAAATTGTTCTGGAGAAATTTTGGTGATCAATTAGTTAAAGGGACTCCTTTTCCATTTCCCTAGTGACTCCTTAGGGAGCATCCTTTTGATCATGTGATCATACAGTTCCAATTTCATAGGGCTCGTCCTCCTTGATATCATGGCTGGACCTGACTATAAGAACCTGGGCTTTAAAGATATTATTGTCGACCGCGACAATGCCGTAGTCACTATTTGGCTTAACAGAGCTAGACAGTAAGTGAGTCCAATGATACAACAATGTCCCTAATTTCCAAGGAATCCTCAGGAGAAATATCATCAATAACAATATCGTTGAAGAGCTCGTTCAAATATTTGAGTTGGTCGATCGCGACGACAGAGTGAAAGTCGTTATTCTGACAGCTGAACCGACTGCTCCTGCTTTCTGCTCTGGTGTATGGTTTTATTCTAGTTATTTTGCATACCGCTTCTGCTCATCTTAGTTGGCTCAAGGCCGACATCAGTGGTGGATGGAAAATTTTGTTTAAAGAGGAAGCAGAGAGGGAAGGTATCCAAGGTGAGTTTTCAATTCTAGCATCTCATAATCGGCTCCTCACAATTTCTAGCTCACCGAGATGGCGGAGGACGTGTATCCATGGCTGTCTACCGGTGCCGTAAAATCACACTCTCAGCCGTCAATGGTCATGCTGTATGTATACTACTAAGCACGTCCACGTACCCTTTTACTATTTTCCCTCTAGGCGGGAATAGGCTTGACTGCTCTTCAACTGCCCTTCGATCTTCGCTTCGCATGGGCAGGAGCTAAACTCACCTTCCCTTTTGTGAAACGTGGCATTGTCCCCGAAGGTAGTTTCTGATGTATCTTAATCATAGATTGTTGATGTTTGCCTGAACTTAGCTACCTCAAGCTACCTTCTACCTAGACTCCTCGGCCATTCGCGAGCCAATTCCCTCCTCCTCACCGGCGAAACTGTAACACCTGAATCACCTCACATTCGTGACATTTACCACCAGATATTACCAACCCGAGATGCTGTGTACCCTGCAGCAAAAGTGCTGGCCGATGAGCTTGCAGTGACTACATCTCAGACTTCTGTTGCGTTTGCCAAAGGTCTTCTACAACACCCGGGAGAGAGTATCGAAGAAAATCATCTTCTAGATTCTCGGGTCATGAAGATCACTGCTGCAAGCAAAGATGGTGAGGAAGGTGTCCGGTCTTTCCTGGAAAAAAGATCCCCAAAGTTTTCCGGCGTTCTTTCCAAGGACTTAACAGACTGGTTTCCTTGGGTAAGCTCTGTCCAAAGCATGTCCTAGTAGTTTCTGATTTTGTTGGCTACAGTGGCGTATGTTAGATGTTAAACATCTCAAAGCCAAGCTTTGACAAGGATGTGTATGGATAACTTCTATTATGCTGCTGTACATAAATTAGACAATAAAATTGCCAACAATTTCTCGTTCATCTACGACAAGTACATCCCGCTGATCAGGGTAAAGTGCACTGACGACCTCAGTTTCGAGCCAACGTTTTTCTTCTGGCTCCCCAATAGGCTCAAGAGTATAATGAATGGACAAGGCAGAAAGCACGCCGCCGTACGCATGTGAAATACCGGTATCGATGATGATAATCTTTCCGTCACATCTTGACACGATGTTCTAGACTCTGATCGTTAGCTAGCCATACAGAATAACATGTGAATATCACATACATTGAAATCCGGGGTATGTCCCATGATCATGCGCCTTGTACCGGTCCTAGCTAGGACGCTTTCGACTTGAGCGCACACCCTTTCTTCGTCATCAAGTGCCCAACCACGATACCAAACAGGCCCATTAGTATCATACATATGCATCTCTTCGAGAGTCGTTCCTAGAATCCATCAATCTCAGCAACCATGTTTACGGATCGGAACATCGACATGCCATGTGGTAAGCCAGGATAGGGGTTGGGTGGGTGAGGAGGTGGCTGTATTCTGTGCTGAAGTTTTCTCAAGAATCCACCTGCAATGTCATTGATTCTCGTTGGGAATGGCATCAAATCAGGGTACGTAGGCGACAGTCCTCCATGAACAAATGAGATTGCAGCATGCGAAAGTGGTTCAGCATCATCATAATATATTGAGTGGTCCTCTTCGGTACTGTCCTCGTCCTTCTGAAAATGTAGATGTTTGGCATTAGTGGATGGGAAAGGAGTATTGGGAGGTCCGATGTGAGGGTGCAGAGGAAGTCGGGAGGTCGTGGTGTAATTGTTTGCCCAGGAACGACCAATCAAACCTGTACTCAGCGCTTTTTGACGGGCGGCGACTGAACCAAAGGTTTTGATTTCGGAGGGGTATACGTATCTGAACGGTGATATGCTGAGTTCTCAATAAAAAGCTGCGAGAGACATATACCTCCAGTCACCGATGGCATTCATCCATTCGTGGTTACCTAAATGCGAAAGAACTATCCCACCAGCTGCGGAAGCTTGCTCACGTAGTTGTTCTATCAATGCGAATAATGTGATAGTGTCGTCTCCTCTAAGTGTAGAGAAATGAGTTCAACCCACTGGGCTAAGTATCTCATAGGGCAACATACCTGTCAATAATGTCTCCCGTTTGGACGAAGAAATCTACATCTCCACTCCAGTCACCGCGGTCGTCTATTACGCCAGAAAACTGTAAGACCCGCCTGGCATTGGGCAGATCTCCATGTAGGTCACCAACGGCTACTATGTGCCGAGTAAACTTGGTCCGTATACTGGCTTCTAATCCTTCCTGGTGTTCATGGGGATTAGCAAATGTCGGTACAGAGAGTGGTAACCAGGGCAGGTTCTCCGAAAGTATCAGGCGAAGTATGTTTACGTTGCCTTTAAAGGCTCTTGAGCCTGCAATTACCATTTTGCATGGCAACTCTGCATAGAAAAGTAGCACAACTAGAGTGACAGCGATCAATACAGAGGCGCTGCGACATGTAGAAAGCATCTTTCTGGTAGAAAGACAAGAAGTAGTGAATAATGATGACATGTTGGGTCAATTAACAATCCAGATATCCTCCATGAGTAACTGTAGACCCAGTTCAAGCCCACACTCCATCAGGACCTGCAGATGTTGCTCTTGTGAGGGACTGACAACAGAGCTGTAATGAGGTGTGGCAGGTAAAAATGAGAGAATAGGCTGAAAAAACAATTCAGAGCTGTG
>Ga0153957_100113_pt1 | contig 58504 bp, 60 predicted proteins | sample TSFL041MetaG_FD_104745 | JGI IMG/M metagenome (GOLD analysis project Ga0153957, IMG submission 104745) | Attine ant fungus gardens microbial communities from Florida, USA - TSFL041 MetaG | ecosystem: Host-associated > Fungi > Mycelium > Unclassified | place: USA: Florida, Wekiwa Springs... | reverse complement strand
TTAGACACAAAAGGACTGCCATATGTAGAACAATAGACAGTAGAACATGTGATGCTCTGTTCAGGTGTACAGACTATCATTTCCTGTATATAAGGCTTCATAGTCTAAGGATTAGACCTCAGACTTAACAACATCTTCTGTTGCTTATTCTACTCTGCTACCAAGCTCTTGAGATATCATAACTCAATCAATCACAAACAAGTAAGTAACCATTTGTGATAGTTGGCTCAATCTGTGATATGTGGAAGACAGAATGGATAGTGTAGAGGTAGTTAGGGAGTTTGATTAGGTACAAGTGAGTATCTGGTTTCTCTATAACCTCAAAAGAACCTAAATACTTTTCTGATAGTTTTTTGGTAGGCCAGGTTGATTTTATGAATCTGGCGAGTATGAATATGCAGTCACTCATCTCTATCTTGGGTGCTGGTGTCCTTCTCTTGTCCACTGGTATTTGGTAGTGATGCTGTGCATCTTCAATCGCCCCTTTCAGATCATCATGTACCAACCTCAAATCTGTCACGAATGAGTCCGCCTCTATAATCCATACATTATTTTCTACCTGTAGTTACATCTTGAGATAGTAACCCTTATTTACATAAAAGGAGAAGACATCTGTAGTAGATGACAGTGTGTTGTTGTAGATGAACTCAGCCAAGGGGAGTAATTGCGACCAATTTGATTGCTGGTAGTTGCAATAGATCCTCAAGAATTGTTTGAGTGTTTGATTAGTGCACTTGGTTTGGCTGTCAGCCTTTAGGTAGTATCCTGAGGTAAAATGTAGTCTCATATCCAGTGCATTAGCCAAGGATCTGAAGAACTTAGACACAAATTCTGTTCCTCAATTAGATGTGACATGGCTGGGTACACCATGCTTTGAGAAGACATACTTGATAAACAATTCTACCAGCATAATGATGTCAAGTGACCTTATGGTCGAAATGAACAGTACTTGTTTGGTGAGTCAGTCTACTACAACTAAGATGTCCATGTAGCCTCCTAATGGGGGTAGTTGTTCAATAAAATCCATTGAGATGGATTCCCAGGACCTAGATGGGATTGGGAGCTGTTTAAATAGTTCATATGGCTTATAATGTCTCGTTTTGTTCCTTCTACAGACATTACAAGACCAAACATAGTCTGACACAAATTCTCAAAGATTTGACTATTTGAAATCTTGGTGTACTAACTGGTAGGTCTTAGACTGTCTTAGGTGTTCTACCAACATATGGTTATGCTTAGTTTTGAGTACTTATAGCCAAAGGTCACCAGTGTTGGGCACAAAGAATTGTCCTTCATAGTACAATATGCCGTCCTCATCTCTGGTCCAATGAGGGTCCTCTGTTGTTCTCCTATTCATTAGGAAGTACGTGTGCGATTGGTCTGATTTCTAGACCTCCTTGAGATGAGTGATTGAAGGTCGGTCACAATGGCTGTCTGCAAGGTTAGAGGCTGACCTCCCAAGTCCATATCAGAGGGTTGTCATAAATTGCCTGCCCAAATCAAAAATAGTATGGATAGAGGGATAGAAAGAACAAGAGCTATTCTCAGATAGACTAGATGAAGGATTCTAACTATAGAAAAGGGAGATAAGATGAGATCACATGACAAGTCACATAACAGAACCTTCTGGAAGGATCAGTAGTTACTTAAGCATACACATAGACAAATAGAAATTGTGTATAAGTAGGTAGCACAATCGACTGAGAGACTCTATTGAGTTCTTTTTGTTCTTTTAAACGTTAAGCATAATAAGACGGTTGTCTCGACTTGCTTGTCATTACAAGGGTATTAACTGGGTTCAGGTGAAAACTGACCTCTGGATTGGAAAGTCCTTTAATGGGTCATCCCTATAGACGTTCTATCTTTGGGTTAAAACATCTGGCTTCTTCCCCAGTCTTCCTGGCCGAAACTTGATTGATAGGTTAAACTGTGAGAGGAATTCCGACTACCTGGCTAGATGTCAGAAGAGTATTTTGGTTTCAGACAAATAGGTGAGGTTTTTATAATTCATGAATACCTTCACCGGGGTAACAACTCCTTCAAGGTAGTGTTGCCACTTCTTGAAGGATTTGACAATGGTTAATAACTCCTTATTGTATATATCATAGTTAATTTCTGCTGCACTGAAGGCTCTCAAATAGAAGGCAATAGGGCAAATCTCACTATTGGATTGGGTCGAAAGGATGGCCACCAGGGCGTAGTCAGAGACATCAGTCTCCAGGATCATCAGTGACTTGGAATCCCAGTATCCTAGTATGGGTGCTGTAGTGAATGCTTTTTTGATATTGTCAAATGCTACTTGGCAATCTGTTGTCCAGGACCAGTGTTCATTTTTCTGGGTTAGATAAGTGAGTGGTGAGGTTATTTCAGTGTAATTGTCAATAAAGCACTTGTAAAAGTTCACAAATCCTAAGAAGAACTGTACATTCTTTACTTGACGTGGTATTGGCCAATTCTGTATAGTCTGTGTCTTTGATTTGTCCATTCTTAGGCCATTCACTCCCAAGACAAAACCTAGGAACTCAATCCTGTCCTAGTGAAAGACACATTTGGTAGATGATGTATATAGCTGGTTCTCTCATAGTCTTTTGAGAACCTTCTTTACATGATCATCCATATTGTCTGAGTAAATCAAGATATCATTCAGATAGATGACTACAAAGATGTTCAAGACATCAGAGAAGATATTATTTATGAAATGCTGAAAGGCCAATGGGACATTTGACAGGCCAAATGGCATCATGAGCCATTCAAATGAACCATAGCAAGTGTGGAAAGCTGTTTTCCACTTGTCCTCCTTGGTGATGTGCACCAGATGGTAAGCACTCTTTAGATCTATTTTTGAGTATATTCGTGTTTTTCTGGGGGTGTCCAAGAGGTCATTCAAGAGGGGAATTGGGTATCAATCTTTATGGGTCATTTGGTTCAGACCACGGTAATCTACACATAGGCATAATGTTCCATTTTTCTTCTTGACAAACAGTACTGGGGCACTGCAAGGGGACTTGAATGAGTATATAATGCCTGTTTTTATATTTTTCTCCAAGAACTCTTGCAAGGTTTCCAGTTTCAGTGTTGATAGAGAGTATATAGAACCTAGAGGAGGTATTTTATCCTCCTCAATCTATATGGCTAAGTCATAGAGTCAATGCCCAGAGAGTATTTTGGCCTTTTGCATGCTAAAAACATCCGCATACTCCTTGTAGTCCTTAGGGAGTCTAGGTATTTCTGGGATAGTCTCCCTTGTTTGTGCAGTGAGACCAGTAACCATTATAAAAAGGGTCATGATCTGGAAGCTGATTGCTCCCTTAGTTTTCCAAGCATTCACTAGGGAGATCTGGGATTTTTTAGGTAAGGACTGGTCAATTGACAGTTGATCTTTACTAGGATAATTCTTTACTAGATGTCAGATACTCGAAAAATTGGCACATAGTGTGGGTACTGGATAAACAAATAAGTTCTCAGAGAATGAAGGTGTCTCTAATAGATGATTCTGGAGTTCTGGGTTAGGTCAGAGGCTAATGGGTCAGTTTGCTGGCTCAGATGTGTTGAATTTCAAGGTTTCTTTCCTTCAGTCAACTAGGGAGTTATGTTGGGTCAACCAGTTGTGCCCTAGTACTATGGGGTAAGTGTCTTCTAGTTTAGTCACAAAAAACTCAATCTGACAAGAGTACAAGCAAGGGAATCTAATTGACAAAGACACAACATGATTCACAAGGTGGTTAATGGTCCCATCTATCAGGATAAGTGGGAGGGGATTAATCTTTCAGCATGGTAAGCAATATTTAGATATAAGGACAGAATCCACAAAGCAGTCAGACAACCCTGAATCTACCAAGGCAATAATAAGCACTGGGATAGGAGGAAGTAAAAGCTCAACCTGCAATGACTTCAAGCAGATAATCATTGCTGTGTCTAGATGTAGTACCATTTCCCTGGCTAAATTTAGGCAGTCGACTCTCTATGATGTGAGGTGACTGCCGAGTTGTTTTTTGACAACTCTAGGGAATTTGCTGACTGATCGACATAGGACGTGCGGGCCTCTATTGGCCCCAATGATTGGTAAGCCTATTTGGGGCAGGATCTTACAAGGTGACCAGACTGGCCATAATGCATGTAGAGTTCTAGGCTCATGTAGTGTTAATGTTCTATGGGTGTAAGCCAACTATCTGGGCCCAGAATACTGCTGGTGTCAGACAATGACTGTTCAGTATGAAAAGAGGAAAGATATTGGGTTAATGGTCCCCAAATGTAGTTTCAGGGTAACTTATCAGTCAATGTAAAACCTTCTAAAGCAGAGGGAGGTCTTCATTAGATAGATCTAAATGCTTTTGGTATGTAGCCTTGTATGGCCCTCAATGCTTGGAATTTGTGCTTTTTTTTTTGTTGACGTTTCCAGAAGTCATTATCAATCCTCATCACAGTCCTTTTTAAGCCTTCAAACATTGAGACATCCTCATGGATGTGGTCAGGAATGACATCCTTCACTATTTTTTTGAGTGCTCTGTCATCCCAACAGATCTGGTTTTGAAACTTGGCAAATTGGATGAAGTAGTTGATGACCTTGCCGTCATTTGGAAAAAAAATTGCAATGATAGTGTCCTCATCATTATCTTCTAGTGAGTATGACCTAAATAGGTTAGAGAGCTTCTGAACAAAAGCTGACCAATCTTCCAAGAAGTCAAAATTTTGGTAAGCTTTGACCTCATTGATAAAAAGTTCAAAATAATCAAGGACCACACCCTGAAGATAGAAAATAGCAAAAAAGATTCTTTCAGTGTTTTCGAGGAACTCCCCTTCACAAGTACAAAAATAGATTTGGCATTGGAATATAAATGCTCGAAGTTCATTGGGGCTATCCTTGCTGAACAAGTCTGGTTCTTTGACTCATTTGTTTCTTTTCCTTGGTTGTGAATCTGGTTGTCTAGCTATTGCCAACAATATAGTCTGTAAGTCCAACCCAGAGGTATTTGGGTGTGGATTTTGAGAGTTGTTGCATAAATGATCTTGTTACTGATCATGACTATTTAAGATACATTCCATCTCTGCTGGGGCTGAATCTTTGACTGTTTCATTAACTGGTTCCTATGAGAGCAATTATTGATTTCGGGCTTGGAAAGTAGTAAAAGGGCGCTCTACAGGGATTACTATAGATTTTCTGAAAATAATAGGTTGAATACTGTCTTTCCTCAGATGACGTTCCATATGAGGGTCTGGGTTTGAAGTCCAGGATATGACTAGGTATTCTTGGAGGGGAAAGGGATAGGAGTGATGGTAGTGTAGAAGTTAGTTTAGTTTTGTTCTACTGTCAGGTTTGACTCCAAAGAGGGAATTCTTTTATAGAGGCTTGGCCTCAACAATGAGTTGTACCTGCTCCTATACTTGCTCCTTCTAGAACTCAAGGGAATTTATTAAGAGAAAGAGAGAGATGTGAGGTGACAAGGTGGAGTCCTCCTAAGGAAGAACAAAACTAAGGTAGTTACAACAATTAATAATTATTTAAATAATTCAGAGAGTTTCAGAAAGGCTAATGGTGAGCTAACTAATTTCTATGTGCATCATGCATATGCATAGTACACATCACAATGTCACCATCATGACATATTGTAACATTATCATACTTGCTGTGTTACTCCTACATCTTTTCACAGCTCATCTTTTGACTACAGTACTCATTTCTTCTACTATATCAGTCGCACCTCCTATAACTGCCAACCCATTATTGTTCTCATACTAGGTGGCTACTCCTTATATCCACCTCCTCTACTATCTTCTCTTCAAAGATCAATGTCCTGGCAATTCCTTTTTAAAAAAATTTTGCTATTTTTCTACTATTTTCCATCTCTTTTTTCACTATCCTCTTTTCAGGATAGTATAAGACTTCTGCTCCCTGGCATTTTCCACTTTGTTTTATTTATTTTCTAATTTTATAAATAAATAGAAAAATTATATCTAGCTATCTCTCTTTGAGGACTTACGCTCTTTCTATTAATATATCTAAGTTTCTGGGGTTTCCCGATCTATGCAAAACTTTTACTGGTATTCCTAGCACAATTTAAAAATATAGTAAATTTACATAAAAAATATATAACTTGTTAGACCTTGTTAACCAGCGTAAAACCACTACTATTGCCAGACCTCTATTAACTGGTCTTTGTATAACAATCCAAGGCTTGAGTGGTGTAACCCCAACCTAGATCGCACTTTATGTCAGAGTAGACAAAGAGAACTCGTTAGAGTCCTTGCTAGATTGTATGTGCTACTTATACCAGTCCAATTATTTGTACATGTTTACTGATCTGTTGTTATTACATAATTAAATGAAAAGAAAAATAAATAATGACTTAGAGGAATTGAGCAGTTTATGACACTTTGTACTATTTCTATCTTCTTAGTTTATCAGGCTGGACTCTCCTCTTTTGTTGTCTGGGCCAAATCTCATAGGTCTTATGCTCTATCTCTAAATCTTTGGCCTGTATTAGTCACTGATTTCTTCTTTCCAAGGTTCTAATTATTATCGACAGCGTAGCTTAAACACAATCCCCTTTTCAGAGTTTATTCTCCTCTTATTTATATCTCTTGTTTGCCCTCACCTATGACTGAGGCTTTTGGGACTTCCACGGCATCCTGCTCATTGGACTAACCACCTTCAAGGACTTAACTTACCTTGGCTACTCTGCTCATTAATTTTCTTTATGACTAAGCTCCTTTAGGTCTTATATTTACTAGCCTAGGCATTTTTATTATTATTAGACCCATCTCTCTGTCATACACACGATTACAGTGCCAACTCCCAACTGCCTACCAGGCCTTATATCTATCTCTGGCATCCACAAACATTCCACCAAGCCTCTTTGATCTCAGACATAAGGTTTTACTTCTTGCCCTCACAGTTTCTCCTGATTCTTAGGCAGATAACCAAACTCCTTGGCATCTTTTCTCTGCTGTTAACTATACTCTATTGGCCCTGCCATTGAGGCTACCAGTCTTTGGACCTTTGATATGATTTGGTTTTCATCCCTCAACATCTACCATTGGACTATTGACTAGTGATAGACTACTGATCCCCTTCTCAGCTCTCTACTATCTCTTCAACTGTCTAAGTCATATCTTGCAGGTCTTATGTCACTGATACCTTTTGTCCATCAACTTCTCTATCACTGCTTTTCTTTCTATATATAACCTCAGGTCACTCTTACTAGTACCTGGTAACCTTTATATCATTTTTTTTCTTTTGTATTCCCTTATTATTTCTAATATAAACTTTTTATTGGTAATATCTCTCTACTATATCTCTATTGTGCCTGCTATTGGTCTCCTATCTACTAACCAAACGACCTCAGAAAAACTCTACTCTTGGGAGCTCTGGATGAAGTGACATCTCATTGTCAACTTCTTTTGTATGAGCCTTCTTTTATTTATATCTATTGGGACACTCAACTTTCACCCAGCTAGACTTCTACTGTCTTATCAGCTAATATCCTAATATTACTCAATTAGTGGGCCTAAGAAGACCACCTCTAATCTAGGTGCCGTTCTAGTGCCTAGTCATCACTCTAGTGAGTAGAACAATCATAATAGACTACCATTACCTGGCTACTACTAGAAATACTATATCTATCTAACAGCACCTGTTTCATAGGTCTGGTCTAGGTAAGGACCCGGGTCTGGTCCAAGCCATCTATCTCCAGGGTCTAAACTTTCTAGTTAGTCCTTTTTATGCCTAGGGCCTAACATCTCTTGTTATGACCAAATGGGTTTGTGCTTGCCAATCAAGGATGAATCTGACGACCTTAACAAAGAGGTGTCGAGTGGACAGGATATGAATGTTGTTAAGTTCTAATGTCAGGACCCATGGGACAATCCCAAATCCTTTTTTAAGAGTAAGAGGTTAAAGATGAGAAGAACTCAACAGAGTCCCTCTATAAATTGACCAGCTATTTATCATAGTACATGTGGCTGTGGCTAGTCTATTCTAAGAGTAACTATGGTTTCTATTTGTCAAGTCCTAAGTAATTTCCTACATCAGATAGCTTTTGCCCACATGTTCTTCTATATATGGCAGCTGACTGATAGACATGTAATCTACCTCAGATTATTACTTGATCCTTCCCATGCTTGTTCTTTTATAGTTCATGATATTCCCATATTATAGTCATTATATCATGATGTTGTTAATTAATTAATTAATAAAGAAAAAGAATAAGTGCCAGAGTGAATCATAACAATATACCTCCTTTTTAACTTGTACTCTGATGACTCTGTTATTTTAAAGTTAGTGACCAACATAGTGACAGAAGATTGGGGTGCAATATACAAGTTTAAGCTGAGATTGTTCTCTTTATTGTCACTGAATACAATCTCCAGATATTACTTGACAAAACCCTGGATCTTATATTCTCTTTTCTTTCTTTGGAAGTGTACTTGTAATCAAGTTCCATCTATCATTCAGACCTCAGAGTAAATATTTTATTATTTCTTTTTCTTTCTATTCATTAATATCACTCCGCTACCTCTGACACTACTCTATGACAAACACCCTCTACTTTCTTTAAACTTTGTATAATGTTCAAATTAGTTCAGTTTTTTCTTTGATATTATTTTTTAGTTTTGTTGAATTTACAAATAGAAAAAACTATGTCTGAGAGACAAAACTGTTCAAATGTTTTCATAAAATGCAAATTGTCAAAATGGAATAATGCACACCTGATGCAAAGGAGTGGAGAGCACTACTGTATTTATTCCATGTCATGGAGATAATGGAAATTATCTGTGCTAATTAATGAATAATGAAATAAAGAAAAACTAAATACTCTAAGGTTGTAAGAATCTTAGTTGCAGTTATATAATCTTAATCTCGATCCCACTCTTTATCAAAGTTGACAAAAAGAACTTGTTAGAGTCCTCATTAGATTTTGTATACTACTTATATATGTTCACTTGTTTGTCCATATTTACTGATTTGTTGGTATTACATAATTAAAAGAAAAGAAAAAGAAAATAAATATTGACTTGTGGAAAATGGCAGTTCATGACAAAGGTCTAAGACAAGTACTGTATAAGAGTTTAGTCTTTGGTAAGTGACCTCAGGCTTAACTCCTAAGTCAGAGTTGACAAAGAGAACTTGTTAGAGATTATTTGTCCTTATTTACTGATGCAAATCACAAAACTAATTAAAAGAAAAGAAATATAAATATTGACTTAGAGAGAAAAGGCAATTCACAATATGCTGTGTGGTGATTCAAAAAATAAACAAAATGGATGAATGACTTTATGATAATATTAGTGAGAGATATTAGATAGAGTATGACCCCAGGGTTATTTTGCCCTAGGGGGTGGTGGTGGTAAAAGAAATGATAACTTGCTATGTCAGCTGTTTATACATAATTAATTTGTGACTTGCATTTAATGTCACATTTAGAATTTCCATGGTCAGGGGCAGATCAACGGATCCAAGATATATAAAAATGGCACAGAACAACGACATACAATGATCCTCCATACGATATAAAACTGAACATCAAGAGGATGAAAACCAATTTTAGTGTAACGCTCGATATTCCAACACATGAGTATATTTCGAATTCCTGGACCACATCTTGTCTTTCTGTCCCTGATCTGGGCAACAAAACTGCGACACGCTCACTGCAGCCCTTTGGGGCATTGTTGGTAGACAAATTCATATATGCAACTTTTAATAAGTTTCGTGATCCATGAATTTCGTTATTTTCCAGTTCAAAATGGCGACCCATAGAATGGGATATCCCGTGAGTGAATTAGAGGTGAGAACATTTATGTTTTGCCCTGTTTGCAATACCGAGGCCATTTGTCGTGACGAGACAGCTGAAACGACATCTATTCATGCACCAATGGAGCAAAGCCTGATAGGCATTCATCAATTAATATCAGCCTTCGTGAGCAACACGCTGGTACCAATGGGGAGGACATGGCCTTTCTTCTGCCATGTAATATTTAACTGGTTATGTACCAGTCTTCAGGAGGCTTTTGACAAAATGTCAGGTTTACGAGAGGTGAGCCCAGGAACTTTTCTTGTCGAGGTTCATGTCAGAATACATGCTTTTCAGGTGAACCCTGTCGGTCTCGCATCTATAGCCATCGGGAGCTTCGTCGTACTGGTAATTTATCATTCCCCATCTACTCCCAAATCTTATTTTTTTCCCCCCCAAGATTTCTCTATTCTCATCCTTTGTCAGAGAAAAGGTACTTTCCAACAGGATTCTGAAAAAAAAAACATGACTTTGAAACATCGTGCTTGATATAGGTCTGCATGAGTGAGGTTGTCATCGTGACTTTGTTCGGTATCCTCATGGGTCCGCTTTGTGCTGGGATATTTGATCCTCGCTCCTGGACCGTGGACTCTGATCGCGTCACTCTCGAAGTGATGCGCATCGTCCTCGTGATAAATTTGTTCGCTGCCGGTGTCCACTTACCAGAAAAGTATATGTACACCGATATTAAGGGACTCACGACATTGATAGTCCCCACCATGACGATAGGGTGGTTTATTGTAGCTGGTCAGTCTGACTTGACTTATTTCAATTGACCTCTGATATCGCCGTTTCAGTGCTTCTAAAGATTCTCTTCAGTTACTTTGACTATGCCACTTGTCTTGTACTTGCAGCGTGTTTGACGCCTACAGATCCTGTTATAAGCGCTGCCATAATAGGTATGATTTGTACCCTCTTTTTCTGTATACACACTCATAAAAACATGTTCTTGAGGCGGAAAATTCAGGACGAATAATGTATCGGAAAACGTCAGACATATACTATCGGCAGGTCAGGGATCTCGCTTATATCCCTTCATTCAAAATCTCATGCTTGTCAGAATCCGCTGCCAATGATGGCCTTGCCTACCTCTTCCTCAGCTTATCCCTCTATCTGACACTGGGATCAGATCGCTCAGAGGATCTTTGTGATTGGATTCTCGTCGGCGTATTGTGTAAGTGAAAGAAGCTTTTTCAACAATCTGATACAAATCTCAAGTCACCACTTAGACCAAATCGTTCTTGGAACATTGATTGGTGCCGTCATAGGCAAGTTGGATTTAGAGAGGCAACCGGCAAAATAAAGCTTAACGTTCTGACTGGACTTTAGGCTGGTCCATCTCGCGAGTCATGCGATTTTCGTCTGCCAAGGGATTAGTGGACCAAGAAGGGCATGTCGCGCAATTCATTTCAGCTCCTCTTCTTGCTATGGGTATCGTCTACACGATCGGAGCTGGTGATCTTCTCGCCGCTTTCGCCGCCGGCAAGTAATAATAGGGAACGCGTCTGTGCGCCACGCTTATTTTTCTTGTTCTTCTTTAGGCTGTGCTATATCCTGGGACGGCAAATTCAAGGAAGATGTCAAAGGCCAATCCTTCCCTGCTGTGATCGAATATATTCTGAACTGTGGTTGCTTTTTCTACATTGGTGCTTGGCTGCCTTGGAAAGACTTTTCTCTGCCGTCTATCGGGATAACTCCATGGAGACTAGTAGTTTTCTCTATCGGCATCCTATTCCTACGCAGATTTCCTGCTATATTGGCCTTGTACAAATGTGTACCTCAGATCGAGAACTGGAAACAAGCGTTATTATGCGGACATTTCGGTAGCTAGAAACACATTTTTCTTTCTTTCGATCCTTGAAATAACCGCTTTTTCTATCTGTTCAATTAAAGGCCCTGTGAGTAAGCAAAGCTTACTGATGACTTGTAAATTGTCCATGTCCTCTAATGCAGACGATTTATAGATGGGTGTTAGCGCTGTATTCGTGTCGTGCATGGCTGTACGTCAGCTTCCGGAACCTCAAAACCCCCCAACGTCTCAGCAAGACATTCTTGCAATGGCACTGGCCCCTGTGATTGGGTTCTCTGTGTTCGCGTCGATCCTTGTTCGTAAGTCTGTCAAATGCATTATTTATGGAAGATTAATTTTGTTTTCGCCTACCTGTAGATGGTTTATCTATTCCCCTCTTTGTTGCTGGGAGACGGATCCTTTGTCATGCTCAGAGTCCGGATACTCAGTCCAAGCAACCGACTGCAGAGGATAGTCTTCGACCAGCTCAAGAAGTTTGATACCTGTTAGTTAGCTCATCGAGCGCAACGCCAAAGATCAAGTCATGTTTCATTATCAATGTACTTTCAATGTCTTGACCTGTTAGATAGAAGTACATAAAAGTGGTTGTATGCTTTCGCTCCTCCCCTTCCTTTTGCTAAATAATCTGTTCTCCAATGGACTGTACAGGTCATCAGAAACAGTTGACATCTCAAATATCACTGCGCTGGAGTGACATAAGTCGGGCTTGGGGAACGACATGCCCCCCGATACTACAAATGAATACGGTGTGATCGTTACATTAGAAACAAGAGAGCCAGAGCGATGGATGTGCTAGAATGCCTTTGAAATGAGGGATGGGAGAATAAGATGAATGCAATGGTTCAGAACTCCCTGTAGCCATCGGGAGCGAAAGGTGAGAGAGAGAGAGAGGGAAAAATGATCATGATGACAGTAGTGTTCAGCGATTAGGTGAATTAGAATTAACATTGTGTCCGTTGCAACAAGATGACTCAGCCCGGAAAAGGAGAAAAAAATAGAATAGGACATGGATAATTTCACTCAAAGGGATTGGTGCGGCCTGCCTACCATCACCACCACTCAGCTATCAGAATGAGAAGAAGAAAAAGGAGATTCAGACATGCCTGGTAATCACCACCTCTATCGGGCCCTTCACCACATCCACAGAGCCATTCATGCCACCACCGTGTGGACTTTGTGTCATCTTCGATGTCTTTTGGATGGTGTGTAGCACGCGGCGGAGCAGTTAAATAGGGCGGTGTGGAGATAGCAACTGGAGGCGGCGTTTTAGGTCTGGGAAGATCTAGGGGCATGGGAGGTGGTGGTAGCTGCGAATGTCGTTTTTCCCCTGCGCGCGATTCGAGTTTATCAGTTTTTGTACGTGACCGTTCTATATCTACTTGATGAGCATCGGCAAAAGGTGATAGAGCTACAAGAGCAGAAGGTGTTCTGGGGTTCTCGAAGGGGTTTTCAGCGGCCTGATGGTTGTTTGTGATGTGTTCCCGGGTAGACGATGGGATAGAAGATGATGATGGTGTAGGCGAAGGGGAGGGAGTTGGCGTTGGGCTGGCGGCTATGTCCTCGAGTGGGACTGCGTCGAGGTTATCGGTTGAACCGAGAACAGTATGCCTCCCGCCGACGGAAGGATGTCTCCGGCTTCCGTTCCTCCAGAGCTGGCTTGCACGCCGAGTAACATTGCTCAGAAGAGATGCAGGCACGACAATATTCCCAGACGAGCCCGAATCCCTAGCGGCCCTGCGGCGTTGTCTTTCACTGATTTCCCATTGCCGGAGCGTCTTGATGGGTAGGTGAGTTCACAATGCAAGTCAGCTAGCAGAGCCAACGTACTTGCTCAACGCGGCGAGTTTCAGCCTCTTGGTCGCTCGTGGGGGAATAAGAACTTGGGTCGGCCGACTGCCCATTCAAGTTGGCGTGATGCTCTCTCGGTGACTTGCCTTTGTTGTCAATGCTGTCATGGGTCAACCAGGACCTGTTGTGGACAATGTCGTCTTCAAGGGTGGGCGAAGAGGGGACCGGAGACCGAGACCTCGAGGGGCGCACGGTGTCTATGGAGGATATCGAGGACATAGTGGTGGAAGGAAAGACTGCGGGCCCGAACATTCCAATTATACATGTCATAAAATATTCGATAACATGACCACTAAAGGTATCTAGGTACATCAGAACCGATTTCCATCCTGCATCCTCTTCGTCGGCGACGACACCACTGGGCCGTCCTCATAGTCTGAGCCGTCGTCGCGGGCCATGTAGTTACGCAATCCAGACGTTTTTTGTACACCGCCTGGCAAGATAGGTTGCATGTCCTCGCGGCTGTACATCGTGCTCCGCGCACTCCTCTCGTTGTTGAGAGAAAGGATAGATAGTCTGGCGGTCTCGCGCATGTTTTTGAGGTTCTGGTGGAAAGCATTCTGGTGGTGCCACTGTGAGAACAGCGATTGGATATGACGGTCTGCTCACACACCTGCTCTTTCCAGTACTGCATGCGTTTCTCGCGCTCAGTGTCTCTTTGCTTGCGATGGAAACAAAAGAGTCCAATGAGGGTGCCAAACATACCTTGTTCAAAAGGTGAATTCAGTATGTTGCGGTTGATACGGCGCAGGACAACTTACCTCCAAAGATACCCAGAGCGACCAAGATGTAGACATAGACGCCCACATGGCGAGGCTCAGCAGCAGCTTTTCCGCAGGTACCGTCCTCCTGGCAGTTCCAAGACTGACACCTGGATCAAGTCAGAAAGGACGCCATAAAGAAGCGGGATACACACTCTTTGTCGCCATCGCAGGATTCACCGAGGGGCTTTTCGTTGAGACAAACTTTCTGGACGGAATCGCAGTAGAGACCGGGAGCACAGTTTCCTCGCGAGACAATGTTAATATATTCCCCTCCGACTTCGTAGGCGATGTAAGCCGTGTTTTCGACTACACATGGATTCTGAAGGGTGGCGTTGGCCCACATGCAGATGTTGTTGAGACAGACGGATCCGTTGGCATTGAGACCTCGGCCAGTGGTGTCTGCGAGTTCTCTAAAGTTGGGGGGTGCCTCGCATTGGTCTGGCAAGTCGAGTGAGCAGATGAAGGTGCTGCGAGAGAGTGCTTAACAGTACCGTCGCGGTTCAATTGGCACTGGCTGCCGACAGCAAGAAGGGTTTGACAACCGGAACCCTCGTCTGGGCAGAACTGGCCCCTGGGGCATTTGTCGGGTATTTCATGGGAGCCTTGGGCATAGCCAAAAGGAAAGTCGTCCTTTCTGCAGCCCTTGGACTGGCAGATGCCCGAGTCTGCACAATAGGTAGTCGCAGTACAGTCGCTCCAGAACTGATAGGTGCCTGTCTGGAGACGATTATCGCCCTGGTTGCACTGGTTGCCTTTGGTGACCGAGCCTGCATGGACGACTGCGAAAAAAGACAATAAAAGGAGAAAATACATGGGAGAGGGAGAGAAAGCAGTCCTGCTCTCCCACGCAGCCCCTCGACATGCTCGGCCTCCTCAAAGCTCTCTACCGCCTCCTCTGCGGCAACCAGCCCCCTGTCGAGCAGCCTGCCCCTGTACACTATGCCGACCTCCGCAGCCAGGCCATCCAGGAGGGCGATGCCATGGCCAGGTGCTTTGAGGGGAGCCACATGGCATTTTCTCGGGGCGACGGAGCCCTTGCCAAGGAGCTCTCGAACAAGGGCAAGCAGCACCAGAGCCGCATGCAGGAGCTCAACAGGCAGGCCAGCGAGTACATCTTCAACGGTCTGTGCATCCACGCGCCTTTCTGACTCCTGAAACTGACCCAGTGCCAGAAAACAACAAGGTGCCCACCATCGCAGTAGTAGTTGTGTTCTTGAATCCATCCTGCAGTAGGACAGTCAGCCCCACGAGGTCGATCTCCATGGTCTCTATGTAAAGGAGGCCATCGACTACACTGACCGTGCCCTCCAGCAAGCTCGCACGCGAGGCGACGGGGAGCTTCATCTCATCGTAGGCAAGGGCCTCCATTCCAAGAACGGGGCCAAGATAAAGCCTGCAATTCAGCAGCTCATCCATAAGTGTGTCCTTTGCTTTCTGTGCTCTTGCTGGCCCATACCATTATCAAGATACCAGCTCTCTGCCCACCTCAACCCGACCAACACAGGTGTTCTCATCGTTCAACTCAACTCCACCCGTCGTGGTGTCAGTGCCGACGAAATCACACATCGTATTGAGGATAACGACGACAAAGGATGTATTATCATGTAGAATATTTAAATCTCCAACCCAACAAGAACGAACGCGGGATCAACCGCAAAGGCAGGTTTTGTGACCACCACACCCCCAACGTACATCAGAGAATGCAGCAACTCACCCAGATTGGGTGCAGACCTTTCCAAAACAATAACTAGAGCATGGCAGCCCAGGCTTTCTGATGCTAGATCCAACAATGCAACAATGCTACGGAAAAATGTGAGTAAACCAAGCGGGTGAGGATACAGAGCACCATCATTCCGTCCCACCAACTGTGCAAGACAAGACAGAAGACGTGGAAGCGTACCTTTCACGAAGACCAACTAAAGCCGCATTTTTACCGTCCACGTAAAGCGTCTTGGGCTTGCCCGGCATTTGAGTAACCACGCCTTCAAACAAGGCCTCAGAACTTGCAGAAATGGTAACGCTCTTCGAGTAAGGCAATGCTTTGGACCCGTCTTTCGGAAAGATAGTCATCAGGTAATCTAGTGCATCTTTGGGCTGAGCAGGGGACTCCGTCTTTGTTCCAACTGGGGAATAGCCAGTCTGACGAGTAGAGTTGAATAACATGCTATCCATACTTCCAGAGCTGCTGTAACTGCCATCATCCGGACTCAAAGGTGGAGTTGGAAACCCCGACCAACTTGCATTTGAGTCAGAGCGAGCTGGAGCAGGGATAGCACGGGGATGACTTGTATGTATTGGATGAGGACTGTGATCTTGACGAAATGGTGGTTGAAATCGTCCGTGAGTATAATCAATGGTGGTGATGGGAGCCGCCGTAGTCGGAGAATAAGCAAAACTCTTTGTGAACACTCTCGAGCCAGGAGCAGAAGTGGGAGATGTAGAGAAAGAAGCGGGAGATGAAGATACAGACGATGGTGGAAAGGAAAAGAAAGGCGCCGAACTGCCTGTCACACAGTCCGACGACCCTCGGTCAGGAGGGCATTTATTCTTGGGGGCGTCAAAAGCGCCACTATCAAAAATGGCGCAAAGTAACAAGGCAGCGCGTGATGAGTTGGTGCAACTAGCAGAAAGAAAGAGACATACCCCGGGTCCCCCAGAGAACGTAGTAGAGTAATAGTACATGTCGTCGTTGCCCTCCAAGTGGCAGACAGCGAGTACACTAGGCGCGGTGTCGGTAGAAGCAGCCCCATCTCCAACGCTTTGACGAGCGTTGCTACAGCACACAGTCAGTACTAGAACATAAGTCTCATAGAAAAAAAAACATACGTGGGGCGAAGACTAGATTGTTGATTTGTAAAATTCGACATTGTATTTAGCGACATATCCTGCCAACTTGAGAACTTAAATTCGATGAAATGTTTGTGCTGTTATGATTCCATTTCAATAATGGATGACACGGAAAAATCAAGCTACTCACCACAAATAGTGTGGTGATGGGAGATGGATATAAGCACGCCATGACTCGTCCGCTAGACCCTCTCAGCTGACTAATGGTTTCACGTGACTCTACCCATGCAACACACAGCGAGGGTCCTCACCGCCGTTCTCAACAGCGATCTCGAGACTGTGAGTGCCGTTCTTTGCCGCAACAAAGCTCCCAGGTGTACAATTGACTGAGACGTGTAGCTCTGGAGTGCTGGGGCGCAGATTTTTGGATGGATGGGTGTTGTTAATCTAGATGTACACCTGGCAGCTTTACTCAGACAAGGAACTAATCTCTGTGCCATGCAGTCCCTGTAGCGAAATTAAAGAATGGCTGACGCTCCTCGTGGACGTGGTGGATTTGGACGTGGACGTGGTGACCGTGGTAGGGGCAGGCGAGGGCCCCGCCGTGGCGGTCGTAAAGAGGAAGACAAAGAATGGTGCGCCAAATGTACTATGGACTATCTCCAATCTCACACCAACATAGGGTTCCTGTCACTAAACTTGGCCGCCTGGTGAAGGATGGAAAGATCAAATCTATGGAGGAAATTTATCTCTTCTCGCTTCCTGTCAAGGAATTCCAAATCATCGACTTCTTCCTCCCTAAGCTCAAGGACGAGGTTATGAAAATTATGCCTGTTCAAAAGCAAACGCGTGCTGGTCAGCGCACACGGTTCAAGGCATTTGTTGCCATTGGTGACTTTGATGGTCATGTTGGTCTCGGTGTCAAGTGTGCAAAGGAAGTTGCTACGGCGATCCGTGGGGCCATCATCCTTGCTAAACTGTCAGTCATTCCTGTCCGTCGTGGTTATTGGGGTGCTGCGCTGGGTGAGCCCCACACTGTGCCTTCCAAGGTCAGCGGCAAGGTGGGATCCGTCATGTGTCGGTTGATTCCTGCTCCGCGTGGAACTGGCATCGTTGCAGCGCCAGCATCCAAACGCCTGCTGCAGCTTGCTGGTATTGAGGACGTATACACACAGTCCAAAGGGTCGACGGCGACGATGGGCAACTTTTTAAAGGCGACGTTTGCTGCGGTGAGTAATGGGTTTGGCCTGGAGGACTGGGGACTGACAGGGTTGTACAGATCACCAAAACATATTCCTTCCTGACGCCGGACTTGTGGCGAGATATCCCACTGTCGAAGCAGCCTTATGAGGAGCACAGTGCTCATCTCCAGCTTGTGTCCAAGAAATACTAGCGTTCTCTCTCGTGTACTGTAAATAGATCCGTTGACATAAAAGGCGACCTTCTTTCCTCATTTGGACAGTCAGTCAGACAGGCAGGCAAATAATTGCGATTTCTGAGCATTTGTTCATGTCTCTCCGCATTGCCCGCTCAATGGGCGACGTTGCCAGGCCGCTCGACGTCCACGACGAGCTCGCCTCTTCAGTAACAGCGTCCGATGTTGACGACGACGACGACATTGATAGTGATTATCTCCACTATGATTTTCCCCAGCCCCCCTCGATAGCTCCTGTGCTCAGGCGCATGCACAGCTCGCCCTGGTATTCCCAGCAACTCATGGCACTCGCAAAGCCAGAACGCCGTCATTCTGTGTCGCCCTTGATCCAGCATCCTACTCATCCTTCTCCTCAGGATGCACAGATCAACAGAGAGCTGGTGCGTATGGGCCTTTTATCGCTTGACCCCCCCAAGAACTTTGAGGAGCAAAAAAGCGAGCCTTTCAAGTCTCCAGTACAACCAGATCAATTACTATCTCGTCGACTGGATCAATTACCACCTCCAGCACCCGCTCCTTCTATCCCACTGCCCCATCTTCCGCGGATAATCCGCAAGGTCGCTAGCATGCGCTCAGAGTTAAGGCAGGAGCTATTTGAGCCAGTAGTGTCCTCAAGGAGACCTGTGCCCAAAATTAGATCTCTCAAATTCATGTCGGGCTCTGTGCCGGGATCTAATCCGTTACAGTCTATCAAGCAAGGGGAAAGAAAACGGAGCTGGTCGTTGAGCAGACCCACTAGCTTCCAGAGAACTAAGGATGTCCCCATTCCCAGTATTGCATTGAACAATACGAACGATCACCTTTCTGCATCTCTGGACCGAGCACATTTGGCACATGTATCTCCTACAGCCTACTCGAATCCTTGTTCCATTGGAAGCCATATCGACGACGATGACGGCCAGTACCATCATCATCATCATCACTTTTCTCGAGGCAATTTCAACTTGAGCAGAGGAAACTCTTCCTTGGCCCCCCCTTTTGCGCATAGGACGATGTGGAACACTGGTAGTACTTCTAATACTCTTTTTGGCGAAAGCACACTTCCTGGTTCGGGTTGCGGTCCAAGTAGAATAGGTTCAAGTATCCGTCAAGGGCCCGCCAGCCTCAATCAACATCGAACACCCCACCCATTCGATGTCATAAGCGGTGGCAATAAAGGGAACAGCACAAGCTCAGGTCCATTGTTTCAAGATGCCAAATCCTTCATCGATATAACACCCGAAAGGCGGAAAAGCAGGTCAAAGTCGGCGAACAAAGCTGTCGGTCCTGGAAACACCAGTGGAGGGATGGGACAGCAGGTAGGATCAGCCATGAAAGCAAAAGGTGAAAAGGTGAAGAAGTTATTTGCCCGTGCCAGTAGCGGTGTCGTGGATTGGGGACGGCAATTGACCGGAAGGACAGCAAAACCGGTATCTGCGAGCTCAACTTCGGGAAGCCTCGCACCGCTTACCGGGGTGCGAAGTTGATTTTTGAGTTTGATTTTGTGGTGGCGCTGCGGTGGCGCGTTGCCGTTCCTTTTTCATATCTTGGACATTTTCGGACGTTCATTGACCTGGTGTATGAGTATAATGTGTCGCCTGTGAAATATGTATGTATCAACAAAAGTGTATGTATATATATTCCGCACAATGAAAAATCGTACTGTAAGTCGTTGGAATAATAAAACAACGATGTGAAACCGAAAATTACTCTGCCAGATAACTCATCAATGTAATGGTGATACTGTATTTAGAACTCTTGCAATAGCACTTTTTATCTATCGTACGACGGATGTCGTCTTCTCTCCAGTGATATCGACTTTTCTGAATGGTTTCACGATCATCGGCAGTTGAGATCCTGCTTGAAACTGCTTTATTATATACGGATAAGTCACAATGCTGATCAACATGACAATGAGTGGTCCGCAGGACAGCAGAAATATATGACCTACAGGCTGATACGCCCGATCTCATCCGCAGTGGGCATAAAGACAAAGTTAGTAAGCAAGATGTAGAGAATCAGTTTCATCTCTATCATAGAGAAGTGCATTCCCGGACAAGCCTTCATATATCAAATCATAATCTGGTTCTAGTGATGTGATTGAAAAGCTTACTCGAGGCCCAACTGAAAATGAGAGTAGATGTGTCATTTTACCCGGTAATTCCTTAACTTTCTCAGGTAGGTCATCCCAACGATCAGGACTAAAAAAAATACGAAATGTCAGATGTGAATGGAAACGTGACATCAGTTCTCACTTGAATTCCCAAGCATCCTCACCCCACATCTCCTTGTCTATATTAAACCCCTCTAAGGCACAGTAGACTACGGTTCCTTTCTGTATTGTAACACTTCTCTTCCCCTCTATGATATTTCTGCGGCGATCATAAACGGGGTACATGGTTGGCACTTCATCATCTTGTGTGGAAACACGTAAGGAGGTACGAAGTGGTGGGGTTAGTCGTAATGATTCCTTCATGACCTTATCAAGATAGGGTAGTTTTGAAATATTGTCGGACAAAGCATGGATCTCTGCTTCCGTCAATTCCGAAATAGAGACGGCAGGAACGACAGAGAGAAGCTCATTCCGCAGGCGAGTCTGAAAGTCTGGGTTCTGCGTAAGGTAATAAAGTATCCATGTGAGACTAATGCTGGTAGAATCTGAGCCCGCCGGGGTCAACAATGCATCAAGGCCGTTATAGATGTCATCATCCGAGCAACGATCTTCGGGAGCCAGGCCTTTTGTGTAATTGGATTTCACTGAAGTGAGATTCAACTTTACAACAAAGGAGACTCGCAACGGTTAACTCACGTAAACGACTAAGAAAGTCATTCCCTTCGTAAGTGTTGCCATTGGCAGCAGCATCTTCTATCTTGCGTTTCTTCTCTTGTATCAGTCTACGCGAGATCCTCCTAATGGCCGATTGACGGCGTCTGATAGACTTGCCATACTCACCCGGCTAACCCATATGAGCAGATAATCAGATTTACGATGAGGCGCGACTGACGATGAATTTGAACATCCATGGACAATGAGCCGCGATCAGCAATCCCCAAGAATTGCCTTGAAAAAGTAAAAGGTTCCACATGTCGCTAAGCGCACGTAGTAGTTCGTAAAGTTCATCCTGATCTGCATTGAGATCACAATCAAAGGCTGTTTTGGATGAGTTGCAGTCAAGGTGAACGTCAAATAATTTAACCTGCATGTCCAATGACTTCAAGCATCGCCGTCTTCAGTTCATTATAAACATCCACCGTCACACCTTCGTATGTTTGAGTACCTTCCGAAAATAAACCCATCCACTTTTCTTTCAACTGGTCGCTCTTCTTGAAAAAAAGAGGTAGAAGTCCTTGAACATATTGCCTAGAGAGTACAGGTGCGACAAGACGTCGCTGGCGTTTGTGGTCGTGTCCTACAGCTGAGGATATACCCACCCGACATGATAAGATTGAAAAAAGATCACGTGCATTCTTTGGTTTTTCGTATACCGGACTTGTCAAGATATGTTTGATAGACTGAGGGTCCAATGTCAAAAGACGTCGTTCCCACTATAACACAAAACAAGGTATGAAATGAAGCACCGGCATGTCAAAGGAGTTCAACCTACTGGCATCGTTCCCCAGGCGGATATGGATCGTCCGTAATTCCGCACATATATATCATATACTTTGGGAGAGATTGATGCACTTGATGTATGGTAAGAATGTTTGAAACAGAACAAGATACTCGTCGAAGAACTCACTCAAACAGTCTTGCTTCTCCTCTTCTCCGGTAAGGAGGACCTGCAATCTCGTGTAGCGGGTCAGCCTTGGGAATTAAAATGTAGCAGACCCATCCAATCAAGAGACCCAGTACGAAGAGAGAGAACGACATTGAACGAGATGGGAGTCGAGAATTGAATGGTATAGTGTATTATATGAAGAATGGAGTTTACTCGATTCAGGCATGTAGTATACACGTGATCTGGCAAGGGTCAGGAGAGAACAATAAGAACAATAAGAAACTAGTCCGAAAACAATCCATAGAAGTATCGTTGCGAGTTTGCCAATCTAATAATAGCCACATATCAAATGGTTTTTTTATATTTAGGAATAAATATACAATTTCATCATGGCATGATATGCAAATGCGGGGAAAATAGATGATAAGAAAATAGAACAACAAACTTGCCGGCAATGATTATGCCTTTCCAACACTTGATATCTGCAGATGGTTTGGTGTTCTAATCTGAAAACAGAAGAATAGGTATCTATTGGAATTTGGATCTCATGCGAGCCTGCGCGATGTATGTGATTCCTTTGTTTCACATTTTTTATCCCAAGTCAGTATATAAGTAGTGTACTTAGTTTGTATTTGCTATCCGTTTGTACCCTCCCGCGATCGTATTTCAACAGTATCTAGGGAAGTATGAGAGGGTCTGGGGGTCTTTAGCATTTGGTAAAGTTTGGGAAACCCTGAAATCTAGCTTTCGCACCCAACAGTGAGCAGAGTACAGTTAACATAGTACCTCCAGACATAGGTAAATAACTGCCTAATTTGTCCTCTCTCTTACCCAGGAGAAAAGGAAGATGTGTTGATACCTTTCCAGCACCAAATGAGGATTCAAATATTCAACTGTTATAGATTTTGGTATTATCAGAGGCCAAAACTCATATACATGAAGTTAAAAAGACGTCACTCTTCTCAAAGAATGTCAAAGGGTGTAGTCAATCTATGATGTACTATAATAAGATATAAGATCACGAAACATGCGACCCACCCAGAAACTAACCAATTGGATACAGTCATAATCATTTTCCTGACGACTGAAAATATTTCAGTCAAGTCAGGACCCCTACAAAGAAATCAGCTCGAGGTTTCGTTTCCAAGAGAACGAACGAGTTGATTAAATAGACGCTTAAGATGTACCTATGACAGTGTACGTGTTATCGTCCTACTATCATCGAGTTCGGGAATAATTGGTATGCACATATTGCAATCATCAAAGGGTTGACCGTAATCGAAAGCCGAAGGAGGTAGAGGAAAGTCGTTTAAATCTACTGAAACGCTGCTGAAGCTGGGCCGGATGTGTGACATTGTCATCATACTCGGACAAGTAACTACAAGTGATGGTATCACCGTGAAGGAATTGCTGGGGAGTATCAAAGACTTCAGAGATGGAGACATCTCCACCTCTTCCAGTACTGGCGAAAGCGAGGCTCTTTGACCGCACAAATTGAACAGCACGCCTCTCTTTATTTCCATGCTTTGCGCTTGCGCCCTTACGACTTCAAAAGTTGTGTCTCCGGTCTCCAGATCCATCTCCGTGGGTTCACCAATGTTAAGCTCCTCGAAGTCGCTATCATGTGGAACCTCCATGATCGATGTTAATGATGAACAAGTCGTAGGAGCGATGGAAAAACCGTCCGACCCTGTCGTTGGTTTTGTAGAATCAGAAGCGTCTGAGCATTTCCTTGACCTGTTCTTGCTTTCCCATCCATAAAAATAGTCCTCTGTAGTAGTCTTACTGGCGCCTTGACTGATGGTGCTAAGTTCTGACCCAGAATATGTGCAGTCTCTCATTGCGATACCGATGGCCATTGTGATGTCTGCCTCTTCTGCTTCCAGTAGTTGTTGAAAATCGGTCATACTTGGAATACTGCAGCCAGGACGGAGAGCAAGACTATCTGTGGATCTGATTGATGGTGGGACATAAAGCGGCCCAGCGGAGGCTTCGTTGGTGGTGGCATTCGTAGGTTCTTTCCTCTCTAGATCAAGATCTTTCGTGATATCGCGGACGAGCGCAGTCCCACCAGTATAGTCGACGCCTATCCAAACAACGGGTTCATCTTCCAGATTTGTCATTCCAGATTTGTATCTTCGACGATTGAACCAAATTGGTCTTTGAGGAAAATTCCGTCTTCTCAAGTAGCGCATAAGCATCACGAGAAACAAGCCACACAAAATGCTGGTGAATGCAATAGAGAAGGTTATCACAACAGCGGCAGTGTTGATATGTGGTCTAGAATTTGGTTGCGACTTTGGTTGTACACCCGATTCTGATGTTGAGGATGTGGAAATGGCAGATGGATGCAGTGGGAAAGAAGGCTCGTAAGGTGCAAATGAGTCAAGGGTAACATCAGAAATTGGTGTGTCGGAGACCTTGGCATTGGGAGCGATGATATTTCCTTTGTCCTGTATACCAGTATCATTTCGGGGGGTAAGGATTGGACTCAGTTTTTGAGTTTGTAGGTCATTGATATATGGTACACAGTCATGAAGCGTCCGGGCAATAAGTGGCGTAGAATGTCGAAAAGAAATAGGAATCGTTGGAGGCATAGAGACGAAATAAGGGTAACCTAAGCGACAGAGGTGGCGGGCATGTAGAAAGCTGCAGATGATATGATACACACGCAGAAGGATATAGACTCTATCGAAGTGGCTGACTATATGAACTATTTATAGCAGCTCACTGATATCCAGACATAGTGATAGTCAAAAGCAACAAATAATACACATGGATTAAAAAGCCCACCAACCTTAGACTATCTGCTCGTCCTGTAAAATTTGTTGAATCTTCTCTAGATCCTCGTGCTGATTCTGGTACTCCGAAAGTAATTTCTTCAATTCCTCAGAGTCTAGTACCTCGCTATCTCCATCTGATTCAGTGACGCTGTCGACGCTGTCTTGGTCCATCTTTCTGAGAAGATCGCGAATTCTGGACTTCTGCTTCAACAACCTCTGGAAGTTACTCAGATAAGGCAGATAAGAATCATCGAACTGGACTCCAAGAGCCGTACAGTCACGGGTAACTATGGGTTTAATGGCTTGTGCACGAGGTTGAACAGATCTCTCGCCACGATGGTTGTCATTGAGGGTAGGTATACTGACGGGGACAGGTTCGCGCTTGATCTTGATCTCTCCTTCATCCTCACTTGACGTGTAAATGTCCTCCGGACGGCGCCGCTTCGACTTGAATTTGTTGGGTATCTGGTTTGACGATACCGAAGACGTCTTTGCAGGAGGAATAGACGTCTTCGTAACGGGTCCTTTTTTGATCTTTGGTAATGTTGACTCTTTGGAAATTTTGGGTAGAGGTGGCGGAGAAGATCCTTTCCTGGTGACTTTAGGTCGTGAGGGTGGTAAATCAACTTCAGGCTTCTTTGGTAAGCTGAAATCCCTGGGCTTCGTACTCCTAGGCGGATGTGATTCTGTCTTACGTTTCTTCGTACCTGATCGTGAAGAAGATTCATAACCATCATCAGATATCTTTCGCTTCGATAGACGGTGGCCGTCATCCGAATGCTCCCCTTCTTCTCGCTCTTGTGACCATTCTCTGCCTCGAACCTTCTTATTGGACTTCTGAAGTTCTCTATCGCTCTCGAGCTCAGCTTCTCGCCTTTTCGCTCTCTCCCTATTCCGTTGCCTTTCAAGGTCCATCCGGTCTCGCTCACGATCTTTTTCTCTGTCACGCTCAATACCACGATCTCTTTTGTTCCGCTCTCTTTCCTCCTCTATTCTTTCCCGTTCCCCTCTCTCTGGCCCCTTCTCCCGCCTACCCCTGTCTCGTTCTCCTGTGTCTCTCGCTTTTTTGTCCCGAACTCTGTCTTCTTTAGCCTTGAGGTCCCTGTCTCGCTCTCTCGTCCGTTCTGGTCGCTCAGAGTCCGAAACAGGAACCTCATCGCGCCTCAGTTCTTCTACCTTCTTAGAAGACGTCTTTTTATCAGAGGCTTGCGAAGAACTCGAATTTTGAGAACGGCGAGTGCCTGATGTAATGTTCGATGGTTCCCCTAGAACAGCCTTCCCATTTATGACTGGGCTACGACCATTTGCAAACTCACGAGACTCAGTGGGAGTTGGCTGCTTAGCTTTGAATCCAGAACCAGGTCGCCGAGTTACTGAGGGTTTAGATACTTGCGATTTTGTAGGCTCATCATCTCGAGTACTGCTGCTCGTTGGCCGCCAGGCTGAGGGTTTGAGATCACCAGTGTCCTTTGCTTTCGTGACCTTCTTTGTTGAAGTAGACATGAACCCGCGTTTAGGTGGTTCAGAGCCCTGTCTGGCTTCAGATGAATCAATTCTATCAGCCGAACGTTTAGCGGCAAGGCCGGAGGAGACATCACCATTTGAGTTCCGGTACTGGACATAACTCCAGGCGGGATCAGACTCTGGAATCTTAAGGGCACGGAGCGCAAGCTTGGCAGATCTCGCCATGTTCGTACGTTCGGCTTCTGACAGTCCTGGAGTCTCGTAAGGACGAACCTCGAGCCATGATGTGGCCTTGAGACGATAGCTTTTTGGAGCCTTGGAATTATTTGGCAAGGGCACAAGTTCTGCAATCTGTAGTTATTTATGTGTGAGTATATTTTTGAGATAATTTACATCACAGTACCTCATCAAGTAGATCAAGTATATCACGTTTCACGGCTGCGCTAGAGTCATTTCCACCAACGAGCTTGACAACCTGTTCCGAGGTACGTGGAGCAGCAGCGATGCAGCGAATCATCCGGTTACGTATGTCCTGAAGGGCCTCTTTACTCCTCTGTGGTTGAGGAGGCACGTGGGATGCGCCACTAGACGAGCTGGCAGTGGAGGTAGCTGGAGTTGGCTTGACAGGTTTGCGGAACATTGGAGTGTCCTTATTCTTCTTGCCATTAGATGGCGGAAGGTCAGAAGGCGTTTTCAAAAAGATAGTAGTATGTTCAGCACGCTGATTCTGAGCGTCTGCAGCGCTCGCGCGAACCTTGTCTGTTATGCGATCGTCGAGCTGACGCTCAACGGCAAATTTGCCAGTGATATTGGCATAGAGTTTGAGTGGCGCATTACGCTTGATAGCTGAAGAAGTGCGAAGATATAAATCATGGGGAGAAGACTCCTGGATAGATGTCACAGGAAAAAATGTGTCATCAATGGTCAAACCCTAGTAGATAGTGAGAACTGTAGGCGAAGGGCAGGTAAGTCAGACACGCATACCGGGTTATCTGAGAATTCAAAATGAAGCTGTGGCATAGCTTCAAGAAGGTCGAGAGTCTTGTCTGACATACGAATAATCATGGCCTGTTTTGGGCATGACTGGGAGGTTTCTCCAGGCCTAGAGCAGCCTGTGAGATAGATCGTGCCATCATGAGGTAGAGGCATGCTGGTAGACGGGAAACGGACAAAGGCTAGTAACGAGAATAGTCTTCACTGTAAACGACTATGTAGTCTATCGTACCCTGTGAGTGTGAGGAAGTCGAAAGCAAGTGAGAAGGGCGCTGAGATCAGGTTGGCCTATGTTTGGTTGTGTTATCAATTTCTATTGTTCTATTGTCTTACATTCTGCTCTAAATACTGAGCAAACTCGCCTGCAATATTCGTCTCATCCCAGTCTATAGCGCCCTTTTCAGTTGCACCCAAGATAATGGACTTCCTGTGAATATTCACAAACTGTCGCTTCATTCGCTGCAACTCAGAGAGCGTGATATTTCGTTCTGGCAGGATGACTGTGACCTTGACGCTTCCATTCAGTGTCAGGTTGACAGGTCCTCCAGTGAATTGGCCTGCGGAGTGCTCAGCTACGATCGCTGAAACCATCATACTCGTCGTATGTTCAAGAGCCTGAAGCGCATCGGATGGGGCTTTTGCAACCTGGTGAGTCATTAGAATGCTGTTTGTAATTCGAGTTGGACAGACATTGAGCGTCCCGGAATTGGGCAGTTTAATGTTTCCTTTTGTGATGGCCTCCCAGATCGCATCGTTTGCCAAACTCTTGTCAGTCCACAGTGCTATGAACAGGGGCGCATCCCATCGTACCATTGATGACGGTTCCTCGTATCGCAGGAAAAGATTTTCTAGTCTGCGAATGCATTGAGTGGGAGAGCTATCCGAAATGAAGGACTCGTACGTTTCTGGAGCGTATTTGTACTCGTCTCGACGACTTTCATTCCACTCTCGACAAAGGTCAGGTTTTGTGGCAACATAAACCTACCCCTGAGTCAGCTGGGTTGTGAGATAGGCCAAGTTTGGAGCATACTGTACAAACACGACATTTGGCCTCTCGTGCAGCACAGTAGAGCTGATAGCGGAATCCCTTGATGTAATTAAGAGAGTCTAGAATGACAATCTTGTCAGGGGCAAGGGCCCGTTGCACAGCAGTGAACAGGGTTCCTCTGGCTGGCTTTTCAGAGTAGCTTTCTATAACTGATGCATAAGCAAACCATCAAGGAAGATATACCCCAGATATACCCCATACCATCATAGACTGATCTCTGCAAACCAAGTACATCATCTGAAATAATTTGAACAGAACAGAATACACTCTCTAGACCCAAGTCTTGGACTTTGCAAGTCATATATTGACTTAATTCATATGCCCTCTGACTTTTCCCTGAACAAGGAAACCCAGAAATTGTGACCAAGGCCATTTCAGACAGGTAGAAGCAGAGGACAAAAGGTAATTTATTTGTTTAAATAAATATTACTCAGAAGTAAGGGACAAAAGGTAATCTATTTATTTAAATATTACTATATAATCCTGAATAATCAGGAGAAGTTTCCAAAAATTGCTGGAGGCCGAAGCCAACAGACGAGTTCGGATGTGTAATTTGCAATCAGCAAAAGACTGTGCCTCGGTAAAAACCTCACTGGCGACAGTACATGCCCGAGCACAAGAGATGGGAAAATCTCATTCACTACCTTTCTCTATTCTTAAAGTAATTGAGCTCGCGCACGGACCACATTTTGATGGTACTTCTCGATTTAGATATTATCATGATCTGGAGTTCTGATGAAATGATTGATGTTAGTTGACATGAGATCCGGATACTCAGGAGTCCTGGCATGTGCTAAAAGACGCCCAGGTCATCCTCTGTATCATCTGGAATGGACAAATATCACAAGTCATCATCATTGAAATGCATTTTCAATGGTGGCAACCATTAATCCTCCCCGATGACGAGGTCAGTTGTTGATAACTTTGTCAGGGGAGACTGCACTGCCACTTATACGTGACAAATGTGACATTTATGTGACATTCGCGTTGAAACGCCCGCCAAGTACATTCCTATCACTTGCCCAGGTCTTTTTCTCTTCCTCCACACACTCGTTCTGCTCCTCTCTTTTCCAGGATACCCAGCGTTTAGGCTTACATTTTGTGCTAACTGCCTGGGCACAAAAATACTGTTAGGCGCCGGCACAATATATATCTCACCCAGCTGCGTGATCTTTGCCTAACGACCACGGCATGTTCGCTTCTATGACCTCAACCCCCGTCACGATCCCTGTCCATGAGCAATCCATTTCTAACATTCAACAGCCTAGCCGCAATTTTCAGGATGTCATCGATCTTGAGGATAAACTGTGTCCCGGATGCAAAAAGTCTGCTGTCAGCGAACAGGGTGGACTTGTGGTGGCTTTTGGGTGAGTCTCTACCAGTATCCACTGCATTTCCCGTCACACTTTGGAAAGTGTAAACATGATGCGAGTGCTTCATTTGTGGTTGCAGCGCACAAACCAAAATCTTCAATGTATCCGGTAAATGAAATATGAAACTAACTTTCTCATACCTATAGCCAATCATTTTTCCACGTCGACTGCTTCAAGTGTGCGAAATGCGGCAATCAAGTTACTGCAGATACCAACCTCCTTCTACTTTCCGATGGCTCACCCATATGTGCTGACTGTTCCTACAATTGTAATGTCTGCCATCTCCCCATTCTTGACGAGGCTATCATGACTGGCGACGATTCGTATCACGCGCATTGCTTCAAATGTAAAGTATGCAAGAATCGGATAGACGAGCTTATCTTCGCCAAGACCAGTCAAGGCATATATTGTATGAAGTGTCACAATGAACGTATGATCAAGATCAGAAAGTACACACAGAAAAAGGCTGAGCGTGAACGCCATGGTGGTGGCAGTTCTTCAAAAGGTAGAGACCGAAATCATCCTCCGGATGGCAGTGTATGTTCACCTTTTCGAGTCACTTAAAAATTGATTCATATACATATATCTTAGTCGTCAACAGATCAGGTCCCATCACCATCTAGGTTGAATGGAAATCCAGTTGGCCAGCATGATGCATCTCAATCGACCATAGCAAGGGACCCTGTATTTGCTCGGCCGTCTGTCAAGCCGAGAGGTCCTTTGCAGTCTTCAAATGGACAAGACACTCGATTTCTTCCTTCACAACCCATGAACGACCCACCTTCAGATATGCAGCACAGAAATCCTGTGCATCCGGCTGTTACTATGACTCCACCACCTTACGCGAACGACCGACTCGACTATTCCCAATCTCAGGTCTCTAGTACTAACCTCGAGGCCAGGCGGCGTAGTTATGACGATAGCGTTCAACCTATACATCCCATTCTTGATCAAAGATCAGGCCTCCCTCCTCTCCAATCCAACGCTCGCCCGAGCACATCTCAAGGCCTGACTAACACTTTCAGACCAGAAAGGGGACGCCACATTTATGGAGGTTTAGTCCTTCCCGCTGGAACTGATAATTCAACAATATCTCCCATTTCCATTACATTTTCAGATCACACGTCGACTCATCCATCGTCTCCTAGTGGTCCGGTGTCCCCAAGATCAGACGCTCAACCTATTGGTAGACAAGGGCTGGCCCCTGTCTCTACTTCTCAGGAAATCTCCACTGATGGTTATCAATCCCTTTCTTTGGTGGAAGAAATGCCGCGTTCGGAATTATTTTCTGTAGTTACCGAGCAAGATCAAACAATAAATCTCAAAATATTACCTAGTCGGTCAAGAGAGCCATCACGATCTCCGAGTCCAGCAATTTCGAGGCAAAGTGATGATGTTAATGGTCAATCGCATCCTCGAATCAATGGAAATAGAATGTCATTAACGTCCAACCGGAGTATTGAGGGACGGGAATCACTTGTGAGCTCGAGATCTACATCCCCGCATCATCGAGTAGATGTACCACGCAGCGTTGAAGATGGATCAGATTCCGAGACTTCAGGAGATGGACGTCCCACTCTTGACCAGCATCATCTGTCTTCAGCTCCAAGTGATAACGACAACTTTGATATTCATTCGCCTTTGAGTGAGGATGCTTCTGTCCCATCCCAACACGATGCTTCGGACGACTTGTCCGAGTCTTCACCTGTCGAGCGAACTTCGCATGCAACCTTCATTGCTCCTGCTCTTCCTCCTATCCGGTTCTCCTTAAATACTACAGACTTTGCCGAGCTTTTGAGCTCAGTGCAAGGGAATAAATTAAAATCCTTGGACCAAATGACCACTGTCCTTCAAGAATCTGATGGTCCCTCCACGCCGAAGGCGTCACACGGGTCATCTGAGAAAGATTTGACAGCTGTAATCCCTCAAGCTAAGACAGCGGATGAACCAAAGCAACTCCACTTACAACAATCTTTCTCAAAATTACTGCCAGAGGAAAGACAGACACTCAACATGTATGTCGCTAAAGCTGACACCTTCACCCATCTGAATTGCTTATATGGAAATGAATAGGATACTTTCATCAGAGAACAAGCCATTACCTACTCTCAATCTTAGTCTAGATGACGTAGAGGCGATATCCACCATTAGCGAACCATCTCAATCGGTCGATGGTCTTCACGTCACGGAATCGGGCTTGGGTGAAAACTCGCTGATCTCTCAGTTACATGGACTTATTAAGGGTTCCCGAGAGCAGGGTGTCAAACGAATTCAATTGGACGTTGATTTTGTTGAGGACGTGGCCATGACATTGGAATCAAGAAAAACAGTCTGTGATGATCTCAAGGAAAAATTCGATGGAATGAAGGTAGCATTCCTGTTTTTTCTTGATTCGAGCACTGAGCGCACACCACAGAGGACAAGCAAAAACTTCATCGACGGTGTATTAGTGGCACAGGCAGAGCATGACAGGGAGTGGAAGGCTAGGCGTGATGCTGAGGCAGAAGTCACTCGGTTACGTGTTCTACTATCCGGTCAAGCAGCCAAATTAACGGCGATGTCTGGAGAAGATCGTCGACGTGAATTGAGGCAGCAAATGTCTAAAGAGTTGAATGACGATCTTTCCGGCCTGGAGCATGATCTCTCACGGCTGAAGCTCGAGAGAGATATTACATTAGCAGAGGTGGAAGAACTCCACTCAGCGAACAGGTATACAATCCTGCTATCCAACGTCATTCCTACTTATTTAATGTTCTCCCTCCAGCTTGACACATGAGAAACCTACGGTGAATGTGAATCTTGGGCGGTCTCTTACGAAGCGTCTGGACAGTCTCAAGAGGCAATATCAAGGAGATCTGGGTGCACTCGTTGAGGAACGAGAGACGTTGAAGCGCGAGATTGCAGAGCTTCGTACTGTTAGGGATATTTATCTCGAGGAGACAACGGCTCTTAATGCCCGCAATGAGGAACTTGCACAACTCAGCAATATATATTCCCGCCGATTGGAAGCCATTCCTGAAGTGCCTCTCAATCCCCCCTCCACCCAGTCCACAATTCAACCTTCCCTTGAGAAACTTAGGAACCTGAGCCATGTACCTACTCAATCTGCGCCTTCCCTCAGTGCATCAACGAGTGGATCATCGACTCTTGTTCACGAAGATACCGATAGGCTTATGAAGCTGCCTAAACAAGACACAGATGTGCCTAGTAGTACACCGCGGAAGTTGAAGTGGATTGGTTCGCATAAGCCGAAAATGATCCCCGCGCCAACTCAAGACTCGCAACGAAATAAGGGCCACCCGGACCACAATTTCCAGCAAGTCAGCGTGTTGAGATTTACTCGTTGTGATCAATGCGGAGACAAGTTGTGGGGTTCTCAACTTCGCTGCACGAGTATGTGATTTTATGATTTTAAGTCTTACTAATAGTCTGACTACGACTATCAGTTTGTCACGTATCAATCCACACTCGCTGTACAGGTACTGTTCAAGTCCCTTGTGCTCAGCGTCTAACAGAAGACTCGCAAGCTCACCCCAGTAGGTTGTCCGTATGTTTGTCATTGACTGCATCTAATTCAGTTATTGCAGTTCCTGCAATGTTTGGTCGAGAGTTGTTTGAGCAGGTGCAGGCAGACAGTCAAGGTGATGACCGGCAGGTACCAATCATTGTTGAAAAGTGTATCCAGGCAGTTGAAGCAGTCGGTATGACGATACTCCATAGTTTTTGGGTGATCTATTTCTGACTTGTATCTTAGCTCTGGACTATGAAGGCATCTATCGTAAAACGGGGGGCGCTAGCCAATCAAAATTAATTACACAATTGTTCGAACGCGGCGATTACACAACGTTTGACTTGCTCGACACTGACAGATTCAACGACATCAGCAGTGTCACATCCGTTCTCAAGAATTACTTCCGTTCCTTACCTAATCCACTTCTTACGCACGAGCTGTACATACACTTCGTCCAAGGCATTACTATCAAAGACCCAGCGGTGAGAGATTGGACATTGGCAAATACTATTAAGAAGCTGCCCAGCGAACACTACTGTACGCTTCGTTCCTTAATGATACACCTTAACCAGTACGTATCTCAAAAGTTATCTTCAGTTAGCTCATCTTTGAACCACTGATCAGTATACACGAGCGCAACGAGAGGAACCTGATGAATGCTAGAAATCTTGGGGTGGTATTCGGACGTGAGTGCTAGTTGTTCGTTCTCATCTCACTTATACTCAGTCGATTTTGCAGCTACTCTTATCAGGTCTCCGGATCCTGGGGCCGAATTCAGCGACATGGCTCAGCGAGCCCTTCTCGTTGAATGGCTTGTCGAGCACGCCCCTCAGCTTTTTAAAGGGGCTGCATGACGATTTCGTGTTTCTCATGTTCATATTGTCCTTGTAGCTATTTGTGGATCTTTATATTTCACTTCGTTCGGACATCTCATACATTTTCAGCTATATCATGTGTAGTGTTAAGTATTCATAGTTATTTATCGCGATAAATCTCTCTCTACTCTCGTTTCTGGACGCCGTCATTTATATCTTTCCGATCTGATTGAGGGATGTGGCGTAGAGCGTGACAACTAGGTCCACCTTGGCCGGCACATGAGGGTAAAATTGAGCATTTTATAGTTCCATGCATAATATATGTGTATCGCCGAGCAAGGGTTATAGTGTTTCACGAGACCTCCTTGGTCGGTTGGAGGAATCTGACTTGAGAGTGCAATAAAGAAAGTGGCGTCGAGGCCCCGTAGCGGCACCTGCAACTGTCGCAGCAGAGACACGTCCATTGAGAGGTACATTTTCTGCCCTCACGCCGAGAGAGAACATACGATCAAATACTGAAAATGACATCAGCTGGACTCGAGTCAGAGTGGGAGATTTTATTGTACGAGTAACAGTGAAAGCCTTTGCACTCGCTTGACAGGCAGTCTGGGTGAGAGAAAGAGGGGGACTGACACCCTCAAGTTGACGGAGATATCGAAAAACCATAGAGGGCTGGGGTGGACCAAAGCGGAAGACGGCTGCGTATGCTTGTCTCCATTTTTCATCCAAAAGGCGTGCGCAGACTGGAGGATCTGGACAAGTGACACACTGACAATAATGATGTTGAGTGTTTGGTGAAGTCAAGGAAAGAAAGCTTACGCATTGATATTCTTTGTTGACCTGGGTCAAGCCTAGCTTGAGAACGCGCTCGAGGAACCAGGTTCGCCTGTGGAGTTTTGAGTGAGCAGATCTCGAGATTTGACTATGAGAAGACATGCCTCTTCTCCAACTTGAGTAATGTCTCTTTGCTAAGTGTGCTAAGATCGTGCTCGGACCACCCGCCAGGATTGTCGAGCACGAAACGGCTGGCTTCTCTATAAAGTTCTTCCTCTTCGAAAAGCTCAGCTATCCGCATGGCTTTTATGGGTCGGCCGGCCGCATGTGTGATCAGGAATTGAAGGCACTCCTGTTGAAGTGATGTAACGCAAAGCTTATGGGAGATGTTCATCAAGCTTTCAACGTTATTCCAAGTAATAGTACATTCCAAGCTGAGCCAGGTAAATGAATGAATCCCATTCCCATTCAAGTTGAAAGGATAACGCACTGGGGGTATACAAATTTGAGGAAGTCATGGAAGGTATTAGCCTAAACGAGTGACTGAGAACAAATATGCATGTGTGAGCAAAGACCCAACCACACCTTCTCCTCTTTCAGGACTATCACTGCATCAGGAATATCTTTTGGCCGTCTCCTGATTCTTGCATGAGCTGCGGAAAGCTTACGAGCGCTAGAAGACGTGTCTTCCAGCTTCTTGCGGATCGAGCCTGATCCCTGTAATTTAGCTAGGCTTTCGTCTCTCGCCTGACATTTTGAGGGGGTGTTTCCCTCCGTATCACTCTCACTAAGCCTTACACCATCGGAGTCAGACAGTCCATCAGGCTCAACTTGATGAGTAGACGGATCCATATGTGCAAATGTCATTTCAGTTTCCAAGTCGAGTTTGTCTCCTGGAACAACAGGAAGCTGGGAGATGGTAATAACAGAGGACATGGACAGTGGGCGTCCTGTTTCAGACCAATGACCACTCAGAGCAGCCTCAAAGAATGGGGAAGCAAAGTAGAGGACTTCTTTGTGGGCCCTGAATGGTGTGGTGAGTGGTGATGAGGCCATGGAGATAGATTATAGTGGCAAACCAGAAAGTGGTACTCTCGACCACGATTTTGACTGTCCCGGGAAATCTGGCATGTTTTGTGAAAGTTTCATGGAGCACTATAGGCTCCTCAATGTTCAACTCGGAAACGATGTCGTCCGACTCGTATCCTTGAAGGACCCATGGTGGAGAGCCGGATGAGCGGAAAACTCCAGCAGCTGCAGTGTGTGTCTCTGTTGGGGAGCTGAGGGATGCAATCGGGTTATTTGGGCCTCGTGAATTGCGAGCAATGAGTATGTGCGACGGGTTCGTGGTCATCCCTCTCCTTCTTCATTATCACTCCCTTCCTCCTATTGATTGTAATAATGGTAATAGTGCTTTCATCACAGTGGTCAGGGCGCTATAGTGTAGTGGTTATCACTCGGGATTCTGATGTTTAATTTCCCGAAACCCAGGTTCGAACCCTGGTAGCGCCTGATATGTTTTGCTTCGAGTCTATACACATAATATACACCTATAGACATCTGGTTCAGTATACGAGAACCCACATTTTACTACTACTAGCTATAACTATTACCATTGCGCTGTTGCTGAGACTTGGATAACACAGTAGAGTCAATGGTGGTAGGTGTGGAAGGTGCTATTGGCAATGGAACTAGAACTTAGCAGTCGCGGTACAGACGTTATGTGTCTTTCTTTCTGGCTTTCTTTTTTTTGGTTTGATGGTCTTATCCTTCTCAATTGTCTCCTCAGGTTGCTTTGGTGAGCCCGCCCGTGCAGCATGCTTAGAAGAGAAAGGATCCGGTTGTATCGAGCCTTGTATTGAAAGCATTTCGTTCGCGACAGTTAGCCTTTGCTATTGATAAGACACGAAGCAAGCAACAGGAATCAGGCTAACAACACACCCTATAACAGTAAATTCAAGGTCCCCGAGCTCTCCTCCAAGCCTCTGACCACTTCGCCGATTAACCCATCTGCCAGCGTCCTCTTGTTCTGATCCTTTCCCCATTGACGCCTCAGGACCAAACTCGGGGTCATTTTCGGCGGCTCCATACTGAAATTCCCACTCGTCTCCAGGTATATGATAACGGGGAATAGAAGCATTGAAAGTTCTATGTATGAGGAGGGATACATGGTCAGGTGAACAAAGATTCACTCTACCAACTGTAGGAGCATGAGCCAAGAGGAAATTTGGGAACACGCTTATCACGCGCCTAGTTTCATGCCAACCCTCGGACTCCAGATAGTCGCATCGAACCTGACATCACAAACCAAGAAAGGACAGTCGGCCTTGATCATCGCTCGGTTGTTCGTGAACAATAAGCCGGAGTGAGAGAGGACAACACCTCGAAGGGGATGAATGTATCTGAAGGAAATATTATTTGTAATTGGGTAAGGTACAATATATGATAATAGGATACACCTCATAATCATAGAGTCAAGCATCTCTTCTATACCTGCACGAGGGTTGTTTGCAAAAATAGGAGGAATAGAGAGTCTGAGAGAGGCCTTGACGACATGAAATTCGCCTTCAGAATCGACATTTGAATCTGGCAAAATTTTTGATTTCTTTTTCAATATCTTCGATGAGGATGGAGTTTGATTCTGTGCTTTGCGTTTTTTTGGCGAAGATTCATGAGTATGGTGAGGCATTGGAAAGGGAGACCAAGGAAATGAGGACGAAAAATCTAAAATTCCAGGTTCTCACGCACTTGTGCTTTCAGATTTTTTCTACATCTCTCATTAATATTCATGGTTTGTTCCTTGCCTTGTCGCTCGGATGCAAGGATTTACGAAAGTCCTAGTCGTCACCAAGGATTATCGTTCAAATTTTCCTGACAGGTTCTCGTATCCTCGGGAAAGCCTTCCTTGAGGCTGGCAGGCAGGCCGTTAAGAGTAAATACTTACCTTCATCCTTCAATTTGTCACGCTCAGAAATGTGTTAGATGCTAAGAATTCACCACAGGCTAATATAGCGAGCGATGCAGCAGGGGTCGGCAATGCAAATTCTGGGTCTGCCACTGACAACTTGACTCGAGAACATCGAATGACGTTGGACGAGGCACAGCTGATTCTCAATGTGAAGCAGGACGAGAGCTTGGAAGTCATCATGAGGGTACGTCTTATCACATACAGAATGAGATGTATTTTCATCTACGCCCAGAATTATGAGCATCTTTTCAAAGCAAACTCCCCACCTGTGCTTAAAGCGGAAGAGACTGGGAAACATCCAACTGGGAAACATCCAACTGGAAAACAGCAGCCTGCAATGCAGTCCCATTATCTGCAATCCAAAGTCCAGCAAGCTCTCTTCCGTCTGGAAGCTGAGCGGAAAGCGGCTGCAAATTCAGCAGCCGAGCCACAATCGCCGACACAGCCAAGTACTCAGCCCCAACCACCGAGTGATTCTCAGTCATAACACACAGAGTCTACTAGACATTCAATTACTATCACCTACCTCCATTCACTAATTTATGTTGCATCTCCATGGCTTTCCCTTGCAATTCCTGTTGCATATGACAATTGTGATGACCAAAATATATATTGATATCAATTGTGCATTAATCTAAGACAACGTATTTCCTAAGATGTTGTGGAATAATTTCCTCTAATCCTTTCGACGCTAACCATTTCTTAGAGAATAGTCTACTTTGGTACCGATATGCCCCGTCGCAAATGATTGTCGCTACTTTGGAACCTATATTCACGGTCAGGTCGCCCGAAAGCTAGAAACACACCAGACTAACCTTTACCGAGCTTCTCAGCAAGTTCTATCGCAGCGACGATGTTGAGTGCAGAACTCGCACCCATATACAATCCTTCCGTATCGAGCAATTCATAAAGCATCACAATGGACCTCTCATCAGGTATTGTGAATGCACCGTCAATATCTTTGATGAAGGTAGCAAGATTTTCCGTGATACGACCTTGCCCGATACCTGAGACCGAGTCAGGAGCTCATCTACCACATAGAGAAGTTTGTAACTACCTTCCGTGATGGAGGAACCAGTTCTTTCAACCAATTTGCCACCACTTTGAATGTAACTGGTTAGGACACTGCCAGGAGGATCGGCCAACCAAACTTGAACTTTCCCGCCGCTCTTTTCCTTGAGATATTTTCCAACACCAGCGAGGGTACCCCCAGTCCCAGTTGAGCAAGTAAAACCATCCAGGTCTCCTCCTGTCTGCTCCCATATCTCTGGACCAGTGGAGACATAATGGGCGTGAGTGTTCGCAGTGTTATCAAACTGGTTCGTCCAAATGGCGTTTTCTATGGATTCGGCGTACGCTTTTGCCTGGTGATTGTAATTTGCAGGATTCTCATACGCAACGGCAGGAACAGGCCGTACATCTGCACCTAGCATACGCAAAAGATCGATTTTCTCTTGACTCTGTAGATCATACTTTGTGAGACGTTTTCCCAGAAGCAGGGTGAACCTACTTGGGTATTAGGCATGTATATTACACATTTATATCCACGAGCTCTACACACATGTGCAAGACCAATACCAGTATTTCCAGCGGTACCTTCAACAACAGTTCCTCCGAGTTTTAATCTGATTAATGATCAGTACTTTCATACATGTTACCGTATAAACAGGACTTGCAGTCCTTGCTCTTCAGCGTGCTGAACCAACCCAAGGGCTGCACGGTCTTTGACACTACCTCCAGGATTCTGAAACTCCGCTTTACCATAGATCTTGTACCCTGTCTTTTCAGACAACGCCTTCAAATATATCTACCGGCAGCGTAACTCAGGCCAAAAGGCATCGGGGAGGCGATGATCGGCTTACGAGGGGAGTCTTTCCAATGGCACCGGTAAGGGAATTGGCAATGGGCATTGTCGAAAAGGATCGGATTTGGGCAGTAGTGCGAAGGAGTGAGAGCATACTGGACTAGAAAAGGACGGAAGGAAAAAAAATCCGGGTATAAGACTTCCGATCACTTCCGGCTTGAACTAGGCCAATATATACTGATACCATTAGTTCAGTCAGAAGAGAGCCATTGCAAATGATAATTCTTCATTGGTGCTAATTTGAAATCAGCTGATGTATTCATTACACATGCCAGTATCGATGTTAGGACGTGCTTTGTTCAGTTTGACAGATAGAAGCAATCCTTGGGTCAATTTGATGATATGCAGTTCGGTGATTCCGTGATCAGGAGGAGCCTTGTTGATTATTAAATTCTCAAAGAATTTCAATCACTTGATGACGTTCGAATGAACAACATAGTTGTTAGTTGTTAGTTTAAGTAACAAGGGGCTGAAGGATGGCGGCCAGAAGTATATATGAGGGATTTTACAGTTGGAAGTACAAGAATTATGGTAATTTCAAGAATATATATATTTCCGACTTGAGACCATAGTGCCAGATGCATTGTCATTAAGGACCCTTATTACTGTTTCGTGCTCGCTCCTGATTTCGTCAACACCTGCAGAAATAAATCAAACACATTCTTTTTTATACATACTGGATCCATACGTCACGACTAAGGGGTCAAAGTCCACAGTGGGTTGAACAGAAGTTCGTAGATACTAGTGTACAATAACGTGAAGAAAGAGAGAAATTAAAATGATCTCAAGGAGATCTGGGGCTTGACCGTCGTTTGAGTATTTGTTGTTGTGGATCCAACAGCCTTGCGTGCAGATACTTCAAGCAATTCTCTCGTTGCAGGTTCAAGTTTGTCAGCAGCAGTCTTAAATGCGATTGGAGACATGGTGGCATATGCTAACAGTTGTGTCACTGTCTGCGAATGAATGGATAGAGATGTCCCAGTGGTTTGTGAGAGTAATAATGACAATGTCGGCAGAAAAACTAGGAGAATTTGGGATCCTAGGAAGCTGATTAGCCGTTTCTGCCATCCAATCTTGATTTTCACTTACGTTTGTCTTCCACGACCGAGGCAAAAAACGCGGAGAAGGCTTTCCAGATTTCACTGACAGCAATGGTCTGTGATTCGGTAATGCTACCATCGTGAGCCGAAGGTGCTACTCTGCCGATGAACTCGACAAGGGCGGGGATCAAGAGTCTAGTGCATTGTCGAAGCAAAGAGTTCCCAGCCGAGGACGCAACGATGAGCGTCTTGGAGCATTGGGCAGCAGTCAGGGAAATCTTGGGATAATTGAGTGAAGTTCCAGGATTTTATGATGGATTGGTCGGGCCCACCTCGTCATCTTCCAGCAATTTTTGGGAGATCAAAAAACACGTATGCTCGATCGCAGCTCGGCCTACTTGGACGGTTGGAGGAATGGCGGTCAAAACCAGGACGATAGCAAGCATATTGGTCTTGATTTTCCTGACGGAGATGGCGCCAGCCCGTCCCCTAATAGAAATAATCAATTTCAAATTACTAAGGACGGCATGGACATGAATGATAGCACCTCATTCCATCAATGTTCAGGAGGCAGGAAGAGAGGAGAGCATGGACAGTCCGCTGGTAGCGTTCCCGCGAATCACTCTGATCAAGGACAGGTATACTCAAAATAGCTTTAAGGGAAGCGAAGGTCGGTGAAATGCGGTCAATAGGTGATGTTTCATCCTTGAGAAGATCTGGCTCATGTCAATTGAATTTATTCAAACATGACGGAAGTGAACACCCACCAGTATACAAGAGCGTAGCAACAGAACGAACGTCTTCCCGTTGATTTGTCTCAATGGAATTTGCAATGACGGAAAGAGCAGCAAAAGAAGTGTTGATAAGAGCAATATGATCTGCCGGGTGTCCCTCTGTACGAATGGTAATTCAAACCCGTTGTAAGTAATAATATGTCCAATTACTGACGGTGGATTGGAGAAGAACCACTAGAGTACTTGAGGATGTGAGAGCATATCCTGAGACAATGTGCTCGAGGTGTGGATAGACTGAGGGCATCCACTTGTCTGATAGGCCATTGAATGAGAGCTATCACGATATCATAAAGAAAATTTACCGATTTCCTTGGGTAGATGCCAATGCACTCAACATCTCAATCAGGTGCACTTGTACGGTTACAGGCTCAGTCATTGCTATCCTGTATGACAAACTCATAAATTCATCAAAGACATTTGGTTCCATGATAGCTTTGCCAGCATATTCGGGTCGTACTAGAGACTTAAGTGTTTCCAAGCATGTAATGACCAATGCCTGTCTGTCCATGTTGGAGGAACCATCACCGGGAGATGGTGTAGACAATGCTTCATAAACAAGTCCGAATATTATATAGAAACATGCTGCAGGATCCTCGCGCGATTTCAATTGTCCGTTGGGAGTTTGCATTGGTTCCTGATCCATGGCAGCAAGGATAGTAGTATCACCCGATTGCATCACAGAAGCCACAGCACGAAGAATAGTTGGCCATGACTGCGTGTAATACTAGTGGCACATGATTGGCATAGACCAGTACTTGATCTGCGAATGACTCACTGGTAACAACACTTCTCTGCCCAGACTTGAATATGACGAATCGATCGCAACAGAGGACAAATCATGAAGGAACTCGGTGTCAATTTTGATACTAGCATAATCGCGCAGAGACGAAATCCATAGCATGGAAAGCTTGGGACGATATGGTTGAATGACTTTCTCCAGGTAATTCTGTTTCAAGGTAGAAACTTGGAGCTGAGCCCATGCCGAAAGCGTCGAGATTCGAAGCATGGCAGAAGCATTAGGACTGAGCTCCCCCGTATCGCCAATGGATAACATGCCGGATTCTTTACGACGAGATATGTTAATGTTCAGCTCTGAGAGCACCAACACATACACCAACCTTTAGATTGTTCAAGGGCCGTAATCAAAAGCTTCAAGATTCTCCCCATTCTACCAACATCCTTGACAACACCACATCCCACAAAGACCGCACAGGCGTATATAGCAGAGGAAAGTATCTCCGGCGTTGATTCCGACGAAAATGAGGGTGTAAGTGCGGCGGTTATGGGAGCCTGATGTTGTTCGAGCAGTAGTGCACCATCATAAGCAGGATCTGGTGATAGAGCAAAGATCTATACAAATTAACGAGTCTGTTCGTCCAAGTAAAACACAAAGCATTCACTTCGATGATATCTTTCAAAACAACCAAACCTTCCAACCTGATTTCAGTAACATATGCAGTGGATGCCGTAAAAGCCATCCTGATCAGGTCCGATATGCGTGTAAATAGCAAGCCTTTCATCGGAATGTCCTGATGACGCGCAAAATTAGCATCAAGATGTTCCTTCCTCCCGCTCTCGGCGACAGTTGTACATATGATATGCAGACACTTGAGTGCAAACAGTTGTGTCCTCCACCGGGATGTCCCAAGCGCTCTGACATTGCCGCTTGTACTCAGATCGGCGCCACCAACATTCAATGATTCTCCCTCGTCATCTCTCAGCCTCCCCTGTGCTATGGCGTCGACGGTCTGTTGAGATGCCGTCGTTCGAGACATGATCCTCTGACAAAGATCAATCCAAGCTGAAGGGTTATAGACGACTGTCTGCTTTAGCCAACTCAAAATTACGTTCCTCACCCCCTGCACAGATGAGTAATCATCATCCAGCATTCCAAATAGTTCCTCTACAAGTGCATCTCCTCCAATTTTTGACATAGAAAATGCGTCCTTCTGTGTAAGTTGATAGAGTGCATTGATTGATGCCATCTTGAGTGGTCGGCGAGGTGACGAGAGGTGCTGTCGGAATATTTTGACTGTCTGGGGAATGTTGATGTATTCAGGTGCAAACATGAGGAAATGCTGTATGCATTTGATAGCCTCAACGCAAATACTCTCGTCGTCTTCTTCCATAAACTCCCGCACAAGTCCCAATACTAATTCCCTCGTTCGACTAGACTCCCTGATATCCGGTCCAAGGACATTAATGATAGCATCAATGACTTGACATACCACAAGATACGCAGGACACTCTCCTCCGAGATTGGCGTTGCCGACACTCATGCCACCCTCACGCTCATGAGAGTCCATTAAGTAAATTTTGAGCAGCATACCCAAGGTACCCGGAACAAACTGTGCGTAAGATAAGCTCGCAGCGTCAATGACTCTCGCTAGCGCATTCAATGCCCAGAAGTGAGCAACAGGATGAGGATCGGCACTGAGTGATTTCAACACTTGAACGGTGGTAGCGAGCAAGGGGCCGGCCGCAAGTCCACCAACGTGGGCATATATTGCTCCAAACGCGAGTGCGCAGCCTGCACGGGCATACGGATCACGATTACTGACTACTTGATCAACGAGGTCTTTGATCTGACTCGTCAAAAAGGTTGTCCCTGAGAGGCTGGCGAGCCGACCAATACATTCGCTCCCTGCCGATCGCAGAACGAAATCCCCATCAGTCAAGGCATCCTGACCACGAACAAAATCAGACGAATGAAGCACGAGATACAGAAGTATGGACATGCCCTTAAGAAAGGAGAAAGAAGTGTTGTAACCTGTGAACTCCCGAAAGTCTCTCTCGCCTGTTTGGTTGCCACATAGCGTAGAGCCAGAACGAAGGCAACAGTAACATTCACGAATACAGCTGATTTGCGGCCGATGTTCTTATCAAGTTTAGGGGACCTGACTAAGTCTAAGACCTGCTGGATATATTTTGTTGTCGAGGGTAACTCTTGTAACGGTAACAGACGAGCAAAGAGTTCAATTGCGGTGTCAATGACCGATGTCGCTGGAGGGGGAGATTCAAAAAGGTGATATTCTTCCAATGTGAGCTTGGCCTGGCACAGCGATAGCGGATCGTGTTCGCATGCGCCTAAAATGGGCTTGCGTAGCTGAAAAAAAGCATCAGTCTATGAAAGCATTAGGCTGCGAGGACGAACCAAGGTATCTATCGAAACCTCGACATCATCTCGATTCAGATGGTCCCTTGTCCCACTGACGCTATTACCGTCTCCATTAATCTCAACTCCGATCCCTCCAAAATCAACGATTTCATTGCTCGTGACACCATACCCATACCCATCCACCGTCGTCCACACAGAAGTAAATGTTCCTGCGGAACTTGCAATTGCTGCTTGCACAGCAGAACCTACGCCTCCATAAGTATCAGGACTCGCAAACACCGATATTGTCGATTGTAGCAAAGATGTCTGAGTTGATTCTGAGATGCTACTAAAACCCAATTCCGAGAAACATTGGTATACACGTCGACGGAGTAAGGCTTCACGTTCTCGGAGAGTGAGTTCTCTTTCACGTTTTACACCGGATGGAAGTGTGTATTGGTGTTGTAACTCAGATGGATCCTCCACAATTTGGGAGATGAAACCATTAGCAAAGGAGAGCGCATTGCTGAGAAGGGAGGCAATCCGGCGCGCAACGTCAAGTGTGACGAGTGTAGATGCATTACGTTGGAGGAAACATAAGATTGCTCCTAAAGCGCTCCCACGGATGTTAAGGAGGAAACTCCATTCTGCAGGAGAACGGCTGGTGCTATTCTGCGATTCCTTGGATGTGGGTTTAGGAAGGGCGTTTCTCCATAGCACCAGGAGCTGAGGGAGGTGTGGTCGGACAAAGTTTGGACCGAGAAACATGAGTGAAGAGATAAGTATCCAAGATACTTCAATCTCAATTGCAGCAACCCTCAGGTCGTGGTCACTCGCACGTTTGAGAAGCTGCGTCGTGATGTCCAACACCTTTGCACTAACATCGTATGACACATACAGGGGGCGTTCCGGAATCAGAGAAACAAGCGCTGACAGACCATATGCATGACCAAGAGCTCTCAGCGATACCTCATGAGAAGATGAGGGCGTATTGATCAATGTGAGATCCCGCTGTAATTTATCCATCAAGACTAGCATCGTCTTGGGTAGACGGAGAGGGGTGGAAAAACAGAAACAACGAAGGGCCCAAGAAGCTGTTACTCGCACAGTGTGGCTTGGATGAGCGAGGATAGTGACGAGAGGGTCAGCAAGAGCATCCTGGACCGGAGGTGGTGCATCACCGAGCTGTTGCAGCAGCCCGGCCACTTCTCGAAGGACGACAACGAGGGCAGAGGGAGATGGAGAAGCTTGACCTGTCATCATTGCAGGCCAACGCTTCAAATAGTTGTTCGCCAGTTCTTGTATAGCGTTAATCTGCCCTTGCTCACTCAACATCTTTACGCCAATCAAATCCCGTAACAAGATCCCAACAAGCGTCCGAACCAACAATGTCTCATACCGTGTCGATGAATTGCGCGAAACGATCTCATTCATCAGATGTCCAACAATAAGCGAAAAATTTGCTTGCACCCACCCAGCACCCAGATATGTGAACAAGGATGCATAAAAGTCGCATAGTCCGATACGAATTTTACGGGACTGGTGTAGTTTGTTAAAATGGTTCGAAAGAAGGAGGAGCATCTCGGTTGGTGTAGCTTGCGTCTTTTTCACTTCGGCTTGAGAAGAAGACATGACATCATCATCCATATTCTCCTGTTCTCTCTTGGATTTTTGTACCGGTTCAGGCATGGAGACGATACGCTCTTCTTGAGTAGATGCTAGGATGTGTCCGACAAGTTGGGCGAGGGTATGTCGAGTGAGCTGATCCGCTGTATCAAGACTTTTGACACATGAGTTGAGAATAGCTTCAACATCGTTGATAGTTGGGTGGGCACCATCGTTCGATGAATACATGATGATGATGACCTACAGGCTTTCAATACCAGATAACATGAAGCGAACACTTAGCTCACACTTGCAGCGGCACGTTGAACTGGCAGAGCCTTGTCTGTGAGATAATTTCGGCATTGTTTGAATATGTCTTTCGTCATGGTATCCGTGATAGCTCGCTTTCCAGTTGAGACGGATTTCTTGAGAGCGATGAGCGCTTGATGTCTTACGAGTGTCGACTAGCAGGTAACTCCGTCAGAGAACCAGAGAGAACCATGACTATACAAACATACACCAGACGATTTCGCAGTTCTGAGCGTCACAGTCGTAATTTCTGCCATTAAGGACATCACCTACAGAATCAAAAACAACGAAACATTGGCTACCCAGAAGAATAACTCACGTTTGCACCAAATACGCTCATGACATCACCCACACAAGATAGAGCAGCACTATCCAGGTCAATAAGCCCAGCGTTCGCCAACTGAAGACACATACATTTTACTACTATCCCTTTCAACTGGTGCCTTGAAATCTGCTGCGATTTTCAAGAAAGTTTGCAATGTATCGAACATTGACCTCGTTTCCGCCCGAGTATAAATCTCCACCAGACATTTTCCAACGAGGTTTCGGAATGCACGACCCGGCGTCGGATAAGGATCTGGTGAGGAGATAATCTTGGTTAACTGTTTCTCCATGTCTTGTTGTTGAGCTTTGAGGTCTGGCTGATGGTAGTCAGGACATGAACAAAAACAAGGCAATTCAGCGGGAACACACTATAGGAGCTCCCTTGATATACTTGAGAGTGGTCGTTAACCATTGAAAGAGGTACACCTCTTTGTTTTCTCCAGTGAGTTCTGTCTTTACGGAAATTCAATCATCAAGATCTCTTCATGTAGTCGATATTTCCGACGGACCTCGACAAAATCATCATATTCCGGCGTTGACATGTCGAGAAATAAATGTAGGAGGTGAGCTGGAGTGGCAAATACGGTTAAACAGCCGGCTTGACCGCCAAACGGCTATCCAACGTCTGAACTAAAATTTATCACAGTAAGTGCTATGAGATTATGACCATTATCTAGTGACGACAGCTCATTCATCCAAGCAACAGACATCCATTAGAGTGTATGTAGACCTACCACCTCTCAAAGGAAAACAGGCTCAAATATAGACGTGGGAATAACAGATAACGGTATAAAAGAAACAACAAAACGGGTGTAAGACTGTATCCGTTCGTACGTGGACAGGTTCGTGCATGGGCATGAGTGGTGAGTTAAAGTGGCGTGAAAAGGGTATACGAGCTGAGAGGCACATGTCAAGGCAGGCGTGTCAAGGGCGTAGCGAGGTCAGAGCAATCACTGCTGCCGTTTCTTGACGTTCTGTGACAACCACTGCAGCCCCTCAAACAGACCCTCTCCTGTCGTTGCGCAGCTTCCGGACGTCAGCCACGAGTCAGAGCACTGGACGATCACTCGTACCTCGGGTGCACATACCAGGATCGATCCCGCATCCTATGAAGTCCAAGTTTCTCGGTCACTTCGGCAGGTGACATGGCTGGTGCACATACATAAGTAGGGCTAAGACGGTGCAAATGTAGCAAAATTTACCTCCAGGAAGATCTTGCTTGTTTGCAAATACAAGAAGTAGACATTCCCTCATTTCTCTGTCGCTCAGTATCCGATGAAGCTCATGTTTAGCCTCATCAATACGTTCTCTGTCCTGGCTGTCAACGACAAACACGAGACCTTGCGTGCCGGTGTAATAGTGTCTCCAAAGGGGACGGATCTTGTCCTGGCCACCAACGTCCCAAACATTGAACTTGACATTCTTGTACGTTACAGTTTCAACATTGAAACCAACTAGACACATGAAGGCAGATCAGTCACACTGGAAAGAGCACGCTCAATGCAGCGGACGCACCGGTGGGAATGGTAGTCACAGATTGGTTCAACTTGAGTTTGTAGAGGATAGCTGAGCCGGGGATGAGCCCAGTCAAAATGCAAGAAAAATTGGGGTGGCTCACTCGTTTTCCCGGCCGCATCAAGTCCCAACATTAACAACCGCATCTCCTTGTTTCCAAAGATTTTGCCTAGTCCAGAAGAAAGAATGGCCCATGAGGTAAGGAAGATGGAATTGGAGGCAAGAAACACACCAAGAGCCTTTGATAGATTTGCACCCATGAAGGAAGAAATTTCTGAAGTGAAGTGGTAAAGAACGACGTAACAGGCCGGGAGGAAGAGAAGTGAGAGAGATAAATAGGAACTGGAACGAGAAATGTTCGGCCAGGCCTTGTCACACTTGTCACACAAACACGCTATCCATTCACTACAGTTACAGCTACGACGGCAGCGGAACCTCTGTCTGACTATAAATCTGCAGCCAGCCCTCTCCCATGTCCTTCTTCAATGCCTCAAGGCGTCTCCTGTAAGCCTCTGCACTACTCACAACCTCTTCCTCATTGGAGTGTAGCAGTCGCCGAGGACTTGAACAGGGACTCAGCGCCACATGATGATAACTCAGTTCTGGATCAGCCTTGGTCCTCACTTGCGGTGATTCTGTCTTATAACGATGACGACGGGATGGCGAGCTAAAGTCTGCTGTTGCTGGAGATGGCGACTTTGCAGGTCCGTCGGATGAGAGAGGACTTTCCGGAGCCACTGGGCTAGTCGCCCTGGGTGTCGAAAGCTCTTCTATATTCACTGCACCAGTTTGATCCCATGCCGGCTTGATCCTGTCTTTCTTCTCTTTGCGTACTACCTTTGACGAGTCAAGCAAACGATTACGGCTGTATATTGTTCCTTTGGAACCACCCTCACTATCGTTCCCATCAAGGTCGACAATACGCATCTTCTTCCGCGGCCCTCTCATACCCATAGCAGAAACAGGCCGATGACTGGGGGATGGATTGAATGTTTCAGATGCAGCAGTAACATTGCAAGAGGGGTCCCGACTACTGTCAAGCGAGTGCAAATTATGCGTCACTGCCACGACGGGTGGCGAGGAAGCAGTTGAGAGTGGTCTAGACGATGTCATTTGTTCTGGAGGAGAAGCTGTTAGACGACTCTTTTCGTAGAATCCGGGAGAACTTCCATCAAGTTTGATGAGCTTTCTCTCCTTCCAAAAGTAATCAAAGCAAGCAATTCGATAGTTCTCCTCGATTTCGCAAAAGTAATTTCCTTCTACCCAAACCTCGGTAATATTCGGCAAAGTTGCAAGTCGACCGATCTCGGCGCTTTGTTCGATATGGTTGCGACGAAGATCGACACGTTCCAAACCCGGTAGTCGTTCGAGACCACAGATGGACTCAAGTCGGTTCGATGATAGATTGATATGAAGCACTTGTCCTATATTGAGATAGATACCCAGAACAGAGTCGATGATATTGTCTGCAAGGTTAAGATGGATGAGATTATGGAGAGTGCCTAGTCCAGCTGGTATAGATACGAAGAGATTGGATGAAAGATCAAGATGTGAAAGAGAGACAAGGTATGGAAATATCTCCTGGGGTATAGTGGTCAGGGCATTGTCTGCGAGTGATAAATGCCGCAAAAAAGCCCATTTGAGAGATGAAAATTGAGTTGAAGAAAAAGGAAACGTCGTTTCACTAGGAGCCTCCCCTTCCTCTTCCACCTCAAGGACAGTGCCAGGTAGCTGGCTCGACTGAAATGTAAGCTGTTTGTCGGAATGACGGGGAATGTCTCGCCGCCGCTTGCGGCTGGTGCTGCCTGCTCGTCTGGCCTGATCATCCATGACTGCACCGATAAATATATCCGCGACATCCTCAAGACCACTCCTCTTGATTTTGAGACTCCTAAGACCTTCAGCCAATCTATCCCAGCCTAGTAATAGACGTGGATCGATGTCTGTGCATTCCAAGCTTTGCAAGTTCTTGAAGGTATCCAGCGGGAGGGCGTTCTTGGATGGTATGTCGGAAAGTGTCTCAACAATCACCTTCTTGCTTGGGCCGCAAATAGAAAGTGCAGGTATTTTGGTGAAGCTACTGAAGATGTACTTGAGTTCCGAGTTGATGTCTGTAACTTCGGACCGAGACCACCAACCAACACCAAGGGAAAGATTTGAGACTGCAGAGAGAGAGGAACGAAATGAGGCAAGGGAAAGGGTATCTGATCTGTTATTTTCTTCCAAAGTAATATAGCTTGTCGGACGAGAGGGATTATCGACCTCGACATCCAGAGTGCCGACGTCATAGCCGAGTTCCTCCTGACGCATGAGGACATAGAATAGATGATGAAGGTCTGTTGAGAGCACAACAGGCTTGACGGACTTGGGGGTGCCTGGTGTGGTGGAATCATAGTAAAGCCATGTCAGGGGATTTGAGAAAGAGAAAGAGGCAGACTGGAGGCGAGGAGAACGGCGGCGGCGAGCGAAGCCTGCTTCTGCCAGCCCCCTCTCGTTTGTGCGAATGAATTCAGCCAGTCTGCGGATGTAGTCGTCGCCTTTCTCGTGTTCCATGGGGGATAGGAGTAGACCACGAGGATCAGAATATTCATCAATTACCACATTACATAACTACATAGCTCGCTGATATGACGCGTCTTTCCCTTGTCATCCACCATGCAGATCACTGTCAAGACCACCCAGCACAAGGTCCACAAGGTGCTCTTCTCCCCTGCCAGTTCGATGTGTTTTTCATATCCAGATCAGATAGACATTGAGCCCGCTGATACCGTCCTGACGCTCAAAACCAAGATTGAGGCGGCTCATGGCTATCCAGTCTCTACCCAGAAGGTCATCTATTCAGGTAAATGGTATCCAATTTCCCACATTGTGCTTACCTTTTCTAGGAAAAATCCTCCCTGATGACAAGACTATCGAGTCCTGCGGCGTGAAAGAGAAGGACTTTTTTGTCCTCATGGTCGCCAAGGCACGCCTGACTTTACATGCTACACAAGTCTCTCATCTTTATCCCAGGCTAAGTCAACTACGACTCCGAAACCTCAAGCATCTTCTGCGTCTACTACAACAGAGGTTACCCCTGCACCACCATCTACTGCTTCTACCACCGCACCGACGTCTATCGAATCCTCAGGTGAGGCTGCACCTCCAGCAGCATCAGGGACGTCTCCAGTTACTTCTGAACCTACTTCATCTACTCTGAACGTTAGCGATGGCTTCCTCACAGGGAGTGCCCTTCAAGATGCGACGGACAGAATGGTTGAAATGGGGTTTGACCCTGAACGTGTCCGTGAAGCTCTACGTGCCAGCTTTAACAATGCAGAGCGTGCAGTCGAATATCTGATGGACGTCTGTATCCCTCTCTTTGTTTTTGTCGCACCATGTAAACGATAAATCACAGGATTCACCACCAAGGCACATCTCCCCGACGCCAAATCCTTTTCTTGCTCAAGCTCAACAGACACCAGCCTCTACCAGTCCTACTGCATCTGTTCCAGCAGCTCAGGCTACCAATCGGTCACAAAACTTGTTCCAGGTAAATGATGATTCTCAACCTTAGTCCCAGTCTGACTTTTGAAACATCCGCAGTTGGCTCAACAGCAACAGCGAGGTAGGATTGGTGGTGGCGATAGTTTGATCGGTGATGGTCTCCCCGGAGGTCGGCCTAATCTGGGAGGCCTACGTGGATCACCGCGGGATAGTTCTTCACCGACTAACTTACAAAACATGATTGCCCAAAATCCACAAGCTATCTCTTTCTTAATCCAACAGATTGCACTGACACGCCCCGAGCTTGCGTCACGTCTAGCAAGTGATCCAAGTGCAATTCTTCAAATCTTAGGTGGCATGGAAGCTGTAGGTGGCATGGAAGCTGAAGGTGATGATGGCCAGGGTGGTGAACTTCCTCCAGGTGTTCAGGCTATTCAGTTAACACAGGATGAAAGAGCCGCAATCAGACGGGTAAGTTCAGCCAGCTACTGAAAGTCCACGAGTTTGTGATCAACTTTGGCAATCTAGCTGGAGGAAGATCTTGGTGTGTCGCATCAAGATGCAGTCGAGGCGTATCTAGCATGTGACAAAAATGAGGAACTTGCTGCAAATTATCTTTTGGACCGTCATTTTGATGATTGAAGCAATGTAACTTCTCTTGTGCTATGTCCCAAACGAATAGCATCTCGGTTCATTGTGCGAGTTTGAACCCATTTCCAAGGGTTAATATCACTAAGATCTAGATGCACATAGGGATCGGACATAGTACCCGAATATACCTCAATATACATTATACTATTTCATCCAATGTCATCTCTCCTGGCGGGAGCTCTAATCTCACAGGATTGATAATGCGAGTGACGTTGGACAATGGAGCACGCTGAATCCTGGTAATATGGGTTTTCTGTTTGTCTGCAACAGATTTGTACATGTTCAGTTCGTGTTGCAGGCCTGTGTTGAGTTGGACCATGTTCTCTTGCTCTCTCGTCAACACAATGACTCGCTACGACTATCATCAGCGATGTCAGGATGCAAGATGTGGATCTGACCTGTCTGGCCTCGGCGAGCTCACGTCGAATTCGATCGACGTAGGAGATCCGCTGAGCCGGGTTATTATGACCTACAATCTCAGCATTGAATTTACCTAGTCGTTCTGCTTCTTCTTCTGCTAGTTGATTTCGGGCAAGAAGGGAATTGACTTGTTCTAATAATGCCGTGTACGCTTCTTGATATGATTCTGCTTCACTAAGCTCGGCTAACAGCCTGTGTTGAATGAATGAACAAGATACGCAGAGTCCGTAATAAATTGATGGCTTTCTTACCGATCAATCTCGGCTCGTAAAGCATCTTCTGCCATCCTATTTTTTTGAACGGTGCTTGTGAGTCGCTGTACGGCATCCCTGTCGTTCTTAATCTCTATTTGGTGGTCGTGAATGAGTTGCTGTCGCTCGTCCTTGAAAGAAGCGATCTTATTTTCGAGAGAGGTGCAGGTGTGTTGAAGGGTTGTAAGAGAATCTTTGAGTGTGAGAAGTTCTTCGGAGATGGTTGAACGCTCGTGTTGTACTGTTTCGAGGCTGGTGGTAGTAGCTTTGTGAGAGGCACGTGTACTTGCGAGGTCCTGTGAGTACTGTTGAGCGAGGGCGGTGGTCCTGGTGAGGTCTTTGTCGATGCAGGTGCAGGCAAAGGCAAGCATTTGCGAATAGAGGGCGTAGTAAGTGGCCAAGAGTTCATGAAGATGAGTCTGAGCATTTTCAAGATCGTGATCGTGATGTTCCGTGATCTGTGTCGGCTCCGGAACAACTGTCAGATCAGTAGATAAAGGTTCATTGAACATGATTTCATAGCTGGCCAGCTGGTGGTTGGCATCTGCGAGGTGAGACTCAAGGAGATCATTACGATTGTTGATTTGGCGAATCAGATTAACGAGTTCCTGAACTTGGTCCTCAGTACTGGCAAGTTTGCGTTCGAGACGCAATCCTTTGAGTTGAGTGGAGTAGTAGAGTCGTTTCAATTCATCGTGAGTGGAGGACGGAACAGTAGTAGCCACAAGCTGGCAGTACTGCTCTGCAGCATGAGAGAGAAGATATTTGCAGTTTCCGAGACGAGTGGCAATGTCCTCCTGTGAATCGGAGAGCTCCTGGCGAGCAGCGAGCAGACCTTCATTGCTGATTTTTTCGGTCTCGATAATCTTTTCAAGCTCAGCTATCCGCTCGTCACGTTGTTTTAGGTCACCACGGGATCCAGCCAGCTGGGCCTCAAGGTCTGTTATGTGTTTACATAGATCGTCCCGGGCCGCCTTGGCCTTGAGGGATTTGATTTCGGAATGGTCAGTGATGGCAGCTTTTTTCAAGTCACGTATGCGGGATTCCAGAGCGTCATTGTGCTTTTTCTGCTTGTGTATGTGGTCAGTCTGCTCAGCGAGGGTCTTTTGACAGCGCGAAAGGTCTCGCTTGAGGCGTTCAGTCTCTGCTTGGTGCTGCCTGGAGTAAAACATAGATAGAAGGGGATATCAAAAGGACTCACTGCCTTCTTTCCGTCGAGATGGACGCGCTCAAGGTGCTCGAGTCTGCGCTGGAGGGCATTGTAGCGCTGGAGGTTGTTGTCCATGTATACTAGGTGACTAGGTAGCCCGCGAGTCTTTGCTGACCCTGTGCATGAATGTTCATGAAGTAATTATATCACCTACCACTGGATAATTAATAAACGGCCTCACGTGACGGCGTGTGAAGAGGGTCGGGTGGATTGTCGGCGGGGAGTGGGTTTGGCAGCGATGGCGTCGAATGGCAGAGGAGAGTCGTCGAAGCGGCGTTCTCTGCTCAAACGACTTGTGCGGCTGCTTGTGCCCTGTCTGCCTGCCCACGACAAGCCTCAGCACCTCGACATCGACCCTCCTGAAAAACAAATCCAAAAACAAAAGACCCCGTCTCCAGAGCCCGAGCAGCAGGATCTGCCGCCCACTCCAGACCCAGTCGCCACTCCAGACATCATTGTCCCTCCTTCTCCCATAAAGACCCTCCCTGTCGCTGAAACAGAGGGCGTCACCTCGGGCGCCGTCGTGCCCCCAGGCTCAACAGGCACCGAGAAACATTCTCGTGCCTCCACCGTCCCTAGCGGTGCTGCCACAGACGCAGAAGACGAAGACTTTACTGACGACGACATAGATGATCTCCCCGACGACGATCCAGACGAACTCGTTCTCCTCAACGGTGGCGCTGGCATCCCAGTAGGTCCTGTGAGTCACATATCTCCATCCCCCTTTTCCTCTTGACAATCCCTCCCGTCTCCTTAGGACGGTGTCCCAAGACCGCTCTTACCCCCCATTTCTCCCCAACACGTAGGAAGGAAGTGTCTCATTCTCGATCTCGACGAGACTCTTGTCCACAGCAGTTTCAAGGTCTGTCGTGCCTTGTCGTCCGCTGTGTCCCTCACTCTCCTCACTCTCCTTTGTCTAGTCGATACAACAGGCCGACTATGTTGTCCCCGTCGAAATCGAATACAGTTGGCATAACGTTTACGTCATAAAACGCCCAGGCGTCGACAACTTTCTCAAAAAGATGGGTGAAATCTACGAAATAGTCGTTTTCACCGCCAGCCTCAGCAAGGTAGGTACCTGTCCCCTCTTCTCCCCTTGCACCCTGTAGTTCATATTCTCACAGTACGCCGACCCCGTCCTTGACAAACTCGATACCCACAAGGTAGTGGCTCATCGGCTCTTTCGAGAAAGCTGTTATAACCACCGAGGCAATTACGTCAAGGTCTGTCAAGGGCCCTCCATTCTTCCTCTTCTTCCGTCTCACATCATCCAGGATCTTTCGCAGCTAGGCCGTCCCATCACTGATACCATAATTCTGGACAACTCTCCTGCCTCCTACATTTTCCATCCCAACAATGCTGTGCCTGTTTCCTCTTGGTTCAACGATCCACATGACACCGAACTCACTGACCTTGTCCCCTTCCTCGCCGATCTCAGCTCTGTAGACGACGTTAGAGGTGTATTAGATGGTGCCCGGTAGTCATATTTTCTCCTTCATCTTTATCTTTTCGCCGCGCATCCTTTGATACCCCACAGCAGGTCACCTACACAATTCGTATTGGGTCCCTACCTTCCTTCCCTTTTTGATCTTCCTCACCTGTCCTTTCTTCGTCTCCCGGGGTTTTTTTTGGCTAGAGCGGATGAATTCGGCTACCTTGTTCCCTCTTTTACATTATTTGACGACTTGGCTACGATCCAGTTGATGATAAAACAACATGCCCAATGAGAAACAAAATTTTCTCATCCATCACACCAAAGTTCTCATTTTCATGACTCGTTGATGTGCGTAATGATGGTACAAACTCGCCTATGTCACATGTGCATGCTTTCAAAAAAAATCAACGTTACAGCACAATCACAAGAATGAATGACAATTTTAGAAACGGAACTTCATTTTTTTGAAAAAAAAAAAAGAAAGAAACATAGTACTTCAAGGTTTGTTGGATGGCTCTTCATCACCCCAGGGACTGAATTGCGTCTTGCGACCACGGGGAAACGTAAAAAGCCAACCAGGCAACTGTAATTTATGGACGTGCGAATTGGGAGCGTGATGAGGCAAAGCATGGATATGCGAAGGCGATGAAGGAATGCTTTCCACATCGCTCAAACTAGGTAAACGCTCAAAACTCGTGTTGGTTCCACCAAGTGCACGTTGCAACGCCTCACGCTCGGCAGGTGAGGGTGCAAATGCACGCGAAAATAATGAATCGCTCGTCGATGTTGATGATGATGACGATAGCATCGATGGTCTGAGTCCCGTTGGGTTCAAATTGTCAAAGGATAGACGGGATTGGTGATTTGGTCCTTTTGACGACGGAGTCATATTGAATTCTCTCGCATCAGGGTTCAACCCTTTCCTGGATTTGTCCATGGGTAATGTGGGGAACCATCGCCTTGTGTATTGGGCTCTGTCATTTTCCTCGAATAATTCTCTGCCTAGACGTGATCTCCAAGAGTCGTCCCCATGACTCGCCGTTGGCCAAGGTACTCGACGACCAAACTTCATATCTTCTGTTGATCCACTACGGTCATAAACAGAAGCGTAGCCATGTCCATCCAATGAGTTCCGCTTCGGAGAAGGATGAAAAGTACTGCAAATTTTCAAGTCCTCGTGACCTTGTTTATTACGGAACTCCAGATATGGATCGGTATCAGATTGAAATGCTCTCCAAGTACTCTCAGTCCCATCCAATGACGTGATCAATCCTGAAGGTATTAGTGATTGACCGGCAGGCAGAGCGATAGATGAACTAGGAACTCCATCTGCATATCCACCAAGACCGTAATCAACAGAAGTCGCAAACGAAGGCTGTTGCCGAACGAAAGCTGGTAGTTTATTCCGTATCTGGTGTTGATACAGAACGTATTCCGACTGTCCATTTGCTCCCAACGAACCATGGCTTGAATCCATAAGACCTTTCTGTGGAGGTGACCATGAGGAGCAGCGTGCTTGCATATGTAGTCCCTGTGCCTTTCGATTTTCAAACAAGCCTTTCTTCTTCTTTATCTTCTCACGCTGTTCATCAAGTAAATCTTCCAATTCCTTTGCACGTCGATTGAGGGCTGCAATAACGCTCTCTGCTTCCCTAATTTCCCGCTTCTTGGATTCAATTTCATCTGCAAGTTCCCGCTCTGTACAAGAAATTTCGTTGACACCAGTTTGTAGCTTTTCTTCGTCAACAGCAGTCTGGTCCCGAAGAGCTGCTGTCTCATCGTCGAGAGATTGAATACGTCGAGTTGTATGATCATGAGCAGACTGAGCAGATTTTAATCGCTTGTCGACATCTCGTTTCACAGATTCTGCAGACCGTTTCGAATCTTCGAGTGTCTTCATACGAGCCTTTGTCTCGAGCTTGTTGGAATCCTCAATGCGTTTGCGTTCACGGTGAGAACTTAGCTCCTCCTGAAGCGAGGCATGGTTCTGAGATGCAGACGACTGACAATCAAGAAGTTGTGTACGAAGATCAGCAAGAGACGACTTGGAAGTACTAATCTGCTCAAGTAGCTGCGTGATACGCGGTGATTGATCAAATAACGTCGAGGGAGACCGAAATGGTATAGAGGTACCGACTTTGGCATCTACAGCATTAGATGACTGTTGTGGTTGGGATTGATGAGGGACCACCGTTAGTGAGCGCTCAGATTCTGATGGTAGACTACGAGTGGTATGGAGCGGTAACGATGCAGACTTGGGCAATGGAGGGGGAGTCGAGCTGCGGGGTGTTGAACTTGAGTTCCTGCACGTCATGCGCTCGCGATTGCGCAATTTAGGGGGGGAACCGCTGACAAAACCTCTGGGAAGGCTAAACTTTGCAATGGGACCTAATTAAGGAAGTCAGATATCATCGACATACAGGGCGCCAGAAGTATCTCTTACTAGCAAAATCTTGAAACATATCCAAGCTTTTCATGCTGAGAATACCCGAACTCCAGCTTTCTTCGTCCTTCGACCTTGATATGACATCCTGATACCAAGTTTCCAGAATGCCACCCCGCCACCACTTTCCAAAAGCACCAATATACCAAGAATCCGAGATCATCAATCCATTGTGATCGTCACACCTGAGCGGCTTTGGCA